>OFFH01001679.1_pt1 | contig 10806 bp, 12 predicted proteins | sample 1521341 | NCBI WGS metagenome assembly OFFH01 (sample SAMEA3504108, study PRJEB24116) | mouse gut metagenome | biome: mouse gut; feature: mouse-associated habitat; material: faeces | place: Denmark | collected 2011 | reverse complement strand
ACCTGAAAGACAGCCACGACCTCCAACTATGGTTCTCCGCGCAGATGGCAAACCACTTGAAGCAGAAGGGGCGCAAAGCCATCTTCTGGGGAGATGTCGTATATCAGGACGGATATCCGCTGCCCGACAACACAGTCATCCAATGGTGGAACTACCGCGGTCACAAAGACTTGGCACTCCGCAATGCGCTCAAGCACAACTATCCGGTCATTTGCAGTTCAAACTACTATACGTATCTCAACTTCCCGCTCACTCCGTGGCGAGGATACGCCAAAGAACGCACGTTCGACTTGAAAGACTTATATCTGGACAATCCTTCGAACAAGGCCTACAATGAAAAGAATCCGTTGATTCTCGGCATGAGCTGCGCCTTATGGACAGACGATGTAGTGACGGAACGTATGATAGACCAACGCCTGTTTCCCCGCATCATCGGACTGGCAGAACAGATGTGGCATCAAGGAGAGCCACTGGAATTTACCCGTTTCTACGAGCACGTGCTTCAAAAGAAGGAATGGTTCGAAGAGCAAGGGTATAAATTCGGACCAGTTTTAAAAAGCGAAGTACCGCAAGGTTACAAATGGGATTAAAAAAAGAATATCATGAATAAAAGGAACTTATTTATCGGTGTTTCCGCCCTATGCGGCAGTTATCTGCAAGGGCAGACTTTACAAACACAACCCAACATTATTTATATTTTAATGGACGATCTGGGATATGGGGATATCGGTTGTTTCGGACAACAAAAAATAGAAACACCCAACATCGACCGTTTATGCAAAGAAGGCATCAAACTGACACAGCATTATTCCGGTTCGCCTGTATCAGCTCCGGCACGTTGCGTATTAATGACGGGCATGCATTCCGGACACGCACAAATCCGTTTCAATAATGAAATGACCGAACGCGGAGCCGTCAACAACTATGATTCCGTATATGCACATAAAGAACTGGAAGGACAGTTCCCCTTGCAAGCCAACACGATGACTATCGGACGAATGATGCAACAGGTAGGGTATACTACCGGATGTTTCGGAAAATGGGGACTTGGTTATCCGGGATCCGAAGGGACGCCAGGCAAGCAGGGCTTCGATCAGTTTTATGGATATAACTGCCAGCGCCAGGCACATACGTATTATCCACCATTTTTATATAAGAATGATGAACGTGTCTATTTATCCAACAAGGTGACCGACCCTCACCGAAGTCCCTTGGACAAAGATGCTGACCCGAATGATCCGGCCAGTTATGCCAAATATACGCAAAAAGAATATGCCAACGACTTAATCTTTGACGAGCTTCTAAAATTCGTCAGTGCCAATCAATCCACTCCTTTCTTCCTGATGTGGACTACTCCCCTACCGCACGTATCCCTGCAGGCTCCTGAACGTTGGGTGAAGTATTATGTAGAAAAGTTCGGTGACGAAGAGCCCTATACAGGCAAGGCAGGTTATCTGCCCTGTCGTTATCCACACGCCACTTATGCAGCAATGATCAGCTATTTTGATGAACAAATAGGCGGATTGATAGAAAAATTGAAAAAGGAAAATCTATATGAGAATACACTTATTGTCTTCACTTCCGACAACGGAGCCACATTCAACGGTGGAAGTGATTCGCCCTGGTTCAACAGTGGCGGCCTTTTCAAGTCGGAATATGGATGGGGCAAATGTTTCCTGCATGAGGGTGGAATCCGGGTTCCGGCAATCATGACATGGCCGGGACACATCAAACCGGGTACGGAAAGTGATCATATTTGTGCTTTCCAGGATGTAATGCCTACCTTGGCTGAGATAGCAGGGATTTCTTGCCCGCCGACAGACGGTATCAGTTTCCTACCTACATTACTCGGCAAAAAAGAAGAGCAAAAGCAACACGAATACTTATATTGGGAATATCCCGATCCCAGAATCGGAAACAAAGCAATCCGTATGGGAAAATGGAAGGGAATCATTACGAATATACGGAAAGGCAATACACAGATGCAACTCTATAATCTGGAGAATGACATCAGGGAAGAACATGATGTAGCTGCACAGCACCCCGATATCGTGAAGCATTTCGAACAATTAATGAAAGAGGCTACCAACTAAATCAGTTTTGACAATTCAACCTTTCTATCAAAAGAAACAGTGAACATCAAGCGGAACATATTTCCACGATGTTCACTGTTTCCCTATCTTAAATCAGTTCGTAACTAGCCATCTGTATCGGCATATCCAAATTATGAAGCACTTTTTCCAGCAGGATACCCTCGCGGTTATCATATTCATACCCGAAAGTGGCACGAATACCTTGCAGGATAAACTGTGTGGCACGGTCCAACGCCATCGGCAGACTGTCTCCCTGCATCAAAGAACCGGTGATGACACTGGTGAAAGTATCGCCCGTGCCGGGATAATGTGCCGGCAGATAAGGACAGGTCACTTTCCAGTAGCGGTTTCCCTGACGGTTATAAGCATAGACAGACGTTTTATGAGGCTCATCATGTACAGGAACACTGGTGATGATAACCACTTGCGGACCTTTGTCGGACAAAAGACGAAGATATTCTTTCAGCTCTTCATCCGTGTTATCTGCTTTATAGGGTTTATCCAATAAATAAAACAGTTCCGTCAGATTGGGGGTAATCACATCTGCTTTCGTGATTAAGTGGCGCATCTCTTTTATCATCCCTCCATCAAAGTTGGCGTACAACCGTCCGTTATCTCCCAATACCGGATCGGCAACGATCAGGCTATCCGGCCGGCGAAAGTCCCTGATAAAATCAGAAACAATCTGAATTTGTCTCGGGGAACCCAGATATCCGGTATAGATAGCGTCGAACTCTACCTCCAGCCTCTTCCATTGGGCAATAATCTTCGGCATCTCGTCCGTCAGGTCGAGGAAGGAGAAACCGGGATATTGCGTATGATTGGATAATACAGCCGTAGGAAGCGGACAAACCTGAAAACCCATGGATGAAAGAATAGGAATGACAACGGTCAGAGATACGCGCCCCATTCCCGAAAGGTCATGTACGGCAGCTATTTTCTTTACTTTATTGGCATACATATAATTTATAATGAAATGTTTTACTACTCTTATCCTATGAGTTTTCATTTATCAGTCGAAGATGCTCTTTTGCCGTATCCAAACCAAGCTCTGCCGCATCTTCAAAATACTCATATCCCAATTCTTCATCTTCCTCTGTGCCACGCCCGAAATAATAGGCTACGCCCAGCGCATTCAGCACCATGGCATTGATTGGATCCCACAACATGTCAATATCTTCCTCCGCTTCCTGAAGATACTCCAGGGCTATGTCATCATCCTGTATTACACCGAGACCATCCTGATAGCAGATGCCAAGATAGGCTGCCGAACGCACCCTGTTTTTATCGTCACTTTGGGGATTCTGATAAGCTTTCTCAAACCATTCGGCAGCTTTGGCATAATCCTGTTCAATGCTGCCCCATCCATCGAAATAGTAGTATGCCACCTGCCACTGAGCATTAGGATGACCTCCAATAGCAGCTATCTCATAGAAATTGAAGGCCATGTCGACATCTCTTTCCACACCAAACCCCTCATCATAGCAACAGCCGGCGTTGAATGTCGCCTGTATATCGTAGCGATGTGCCGCCTTGATGTAATAAGAGAGCGATGCCTCCGGATTGTTTTTCTCATGTCCGAGGTAATATCCGTAGTTGCCGCAAATCACCGGAGAAATCTCAGCAAGCGCTTGAAAATAAACTTCAAACACCTCCTGCCTGATATCGCAGAGCCCTGACTTACGGATATTGCAATAATTGCCCCAACCGGCACAGATACGCCCGTTAAAGCTGCGTTCGTACCATTCTTTTGCTATCGGATAGGCCCAAGCATTATAATTGTCCTCGGTTTTGAATTGCTTGGCAAGCTCAGGCTCAACAAGCAGATAGTCGCCCCAATAATAAACATTTCCTATCATATAGCAGCAGAACGCATTGCCACGTTCAGCCTGTTTGAGAATCTCCTCAAAAGCTTCCTTGAACGAGTCAAAAGGCATCCCACGCTGAACCGCCGGAGTGAAGTTGCCGCTTCGTACGGCACAAAGCACCCCCGTAGCACTGCCCATGAGCGCACTCTTCTGCATAAGTTTTGAGGCATTAGCATCGTCAGTGGCAAAGCCGGCTCCGCTCCATACATACTCCTCGCCCATGAAACAACGTGCGATGAAGCATAATGCGTCTGCATCGCCTTGCTGTGCCGCCTGCATAAGCATCGCGTATCCACGGTGTATCTCTTCCTTGTCGAAACTAGTCCAAATTAAATCTACTGCCTTCACCACCGGCAGACTGTATTTACCGTTCATCTCTTTCCTTCTTATCTAATTTATCCTCTTCATCTAAAAATCTGAAAGCCAATCGCTGAAAATAATCCGTCACATCAAACGTCTCCCATTCGGGAAGCGGGTCGGGATACGTGCGTTCCACTGTGAAATCCCACAGCCAACGGCGTAAAGGGGCAACGTCGGACAGGATGAAACGGTATCCTGTCGGTATGGGTTTTGTCCATCTTACCAACTCGACTTTGTACTTTGCCAATCCGTCATTGTCATCACACCGATGAATATTTATATATCCGCCATCCTCATCCGTAAAGTCATGCAGAAGCCATTTTGATTTGCCCTCTATGATATTTTCAAGAGCAGCCATAACATCCGCACAACCGAAATATCTGAAATCCTCGCCATCGACAGTAAGAGTCGATTCCACCTTCCGCGGTGCAGGCTTCAACTCCTCGCATGTCCAGTTTTGTACATCAGGAATCTTCGCCAACTGAAAGAAATCGCACATCACATCCGTTGCATTCTCGACCGAGAAGCCGCTGCGTACCATCCGTAGTATCGTTTTTCCGACCCGGAAATAGGCGGCAATGTGAGAATCCTTATAGAAACTTAGAGCGAAAAGTTCGGCAGAACGGATAAGTCTGACCGGCAGACACTTTTCGATAGTGACATATTCGTGGATATCTACTTTGTACACCGCTTCCATAATTCGCGCAACGGTGACATTGCTTGTGCGTTCTTTACCATTCTCAGTAATCAGTACATATTGAGGTTTCATTGCCGCCGCGCCGGAATACGTGCCTCTTGGATGTTTCGGGTCAAACATAGTCGTCATTCGTTTATAGGTAGTTTTATCTCCATTCGCTATTCATTGGTTTGCGCAAAGTTACTGCTTCCACTCAATATCTCCAAGGCGGTTGCAGAATATCTCCCATCTCATTGTCTGTATTTGTCAATATCACTAATACGTCCCGTGCCCCATGCGCTCCCATCACCAACGCCTGCTCAATATCAGCAGTCTTTGACGGACCGGAGATGAACGTTCCGAACTGATATTCCTGTCCGTCCAGTTTGCGGTAGGCATCATACATGGTATCTACAATTTTATTCCGGTTGAGCAGAATGACCAATTTCTCCGAGATAAAATAGATTGCTTTATATTTCACCGTCTGCGGTATCCAGATGGCTCCGTTTTCGGCCACTCCGATTTCTCCTTTCACTACGGCAACATCTGTACCGTCCAGCTCTTTCGGATCATCCAAATTATCGGGATTGAACGTAGCACAGGAAATATCCGGCAATACGGAAGCAATACGCATAGCGTCCGGATAAGTCCGGCGTATGACCGCATTCACATCTTCCCCTTCGCCCAATACAACTGCCGTACCACCCACCGCACGGCTGATTGCACAGAACTGCTCTATCTTGTCAGGATATGACAATCGTTTCATATCCGCAATATCCGGTTGATCATAACGCGTCTGCGTATGCTGCCGGATGCTGGCTAATATATCTTCTCTGCTGCTCATTTGGATTCCTCCTTTCCTTGTACTTTGTTTTTCTTCCACATTTCATTGAACGACTCGCTGGCAAATTCCGGCAGTTCACGCCCCTTTCCCCAATCGTCGAGAACGTTGTATTTCATGAAACGAGGCAGGCCATTTACCACCGGGGCTGCCCACAAGGCTGCGTTAAACAATGCCGGACGCTCCATCAGGAACTTCATACCGCCGGACATGATCTTCTTTCCCGTATTGGCTTTCCCCAGTCCGTCCAAATCCTGACGCCATTTGTAAATCTGTTCCGCCAAATCTACTTTCACCGGACAGACATCGGAACAGGACATGCACAGAGAACAGGCTGAAAGATTATCGTAATACTTCTCCGGAGCATGAGCCATACCCAAGTTGATGCCAATAGGTCCGGGAATGAAGTACGTATAAGAGTAGCCTCCACTCCGGCGGTACACCGGACAGGTGTTCATGCACGCACCACAACGAATACAGTTCAGTGTCTTGATATGATCGGGCTTGGATAGTAAGGCACTCCGGCCGTTGTCTACGATGATAATATGGTATTCACCGCCTTCGCGGGGACGGCGGTAATGAGAAGTATATGTTGTCACCGGTTGTCCGGTTGCCGAACGGGCAAGTAATCGGGTGAACACGCCTAACGCGTCCAGGTCCGGGACGATCTTTTCCATACCGAAAGCGGCAATGTTCAGTTTCGGGTAGGAAGTACCCATATCGGCATTTCCTTCATTGGTGCAGACCACAATGTCACCGGTTGAGGCAACGGCGAAGTTGGCGCCTGTCATGGCGGCTTCGGCATTGAGGAAGAGATGACGCAGGTTCTTACGTGCGGCATGAGTCAGGTAGGTAGGATCAAAGTTTCCCTTTTCCGTGCCCATCTCCTTTTCGAATAGTTCGCCTACCTGTTCCCGTTTGATGTGGATGGCGGGCCGTACGATGTGGCTCGGTTCGAGATGCATCAGTTGCAGGATGCGTTCGCCCAAATCGGATTCAACGACATCAATGCCCCGTTCCATCAAGAAAGGATTCAAGCCACACTCTTCGGCGAGCATGGATTTGCTCTTGATGAAATGGTGGACGTTATGCTCATTCAGTATCTTGTAGACGATGGCGCAGTATTCATCGGCATCTTTTGCCCAATGTACGATGGCACCGTTGGCGGTAGCATTCTTCTCAAACTCCAGCAGAAGTTCTTCGAGGTGGCTGTTGGAATATAGCTTCAACTCGCAAGCCTTGTTGCGCAACTCTTCCCATTCGGGAACTTCCTTGCTCATCTTGTCCCTTTTGGCACGGACCATCCAAAGGGTTTCGTTATGCCATGCTGCCATCTTGCTGTCCTGCAAGAACTTTTCGGCAGCCTTTGAATGTTTTGTACTCATGATTGCGACGCTAGAATTTCTACAATATGGATAATCTGAATAGGCAGATGCTCCCGTTTGATGACACCTTGCATGTGCATCAGGCAGGAACTGTCCGCTCCGACAATATACTCGGCTCCGGTAGCGATATGATCTTTTACCTTATCACGCCCCATACAGACGGAAACTGCCTGCTCTTCTACCGCAAACATTCCGCCAAAGCCGCAACACTCGTCAATATGGCTGGGCTCGAATACTTCGATGCCTTCTACCAGATTGAGCAGGTCACGCAATTTATTGTAATAAGGGATGTTCAGTTCGGTGGGAGCAGAAATCAACAGTTCGCGCACCCCATGACAGCTATTGTGAATACTGACTTTATGAGGAAAGCGTGCATGAATTTTGGAAGGTTTCAAGATATCGTGAATGAACTCACAAATATCATAAATCTTTCCCGCACTCTGACAAACATGTCCTTCTTTCTTCAAAATCCCCGGATGATTCTCTTTCACAAATGCCACACAACTGGCGGAAGGACCGACGATGTAATCGTATTCCCGGAACAGATCGTCAAAACGGAGTGCCAATTTCATCGATTCATCTTCAAAACCGGCATTTGCCATCGGTTGTCCGCAACAAGTCTGATCCAACGGATAATCGACGTCTACTCCCAAGCTTTTCAATAGCCGATACGATGCCACTCCCACATTGGGGTAAATAGCGTTGATATAACAAGGAATAAACAAACCTACTTTCATATTATGTTCTGTAATAAATTAAGCTTCTTCCGTATCACCCGTCTATTTTGCTCAACGGATGTCGATTAATTTGTGTGTTTGCAAGCTGAGTCTCCATTTGGGATGTCGCATTACACAGTCCACTGTTGAAGCAGTGTTATTACAAGAACAAGGCTGGAGGAAAAAATGTTCGGCGGGAAGTTGTTCAAAAATGCTTATATCTTGTCCTTCATAAACCACTTTCACTTCATCCATCCGGTCGATGGCAAGCTTCGCCCCTTGTTTGGGAGAGCAGGTCACCCAGTCGATAGCTGCCGGCAGGGGGCGTGTACCATTGGTTTCGATGGTCACATACTTACCTGCCTGGTGCAAACGGTCGATCAATTCATCGTCTATCCATAAGGAAGGTTCGCCGCCCGTAAGGACAACGGTGACGGCAGGATATTTTTTCACCTCGGCGATAATTTCATCGTCGGTCATCATTGTTCCTTCTTCGTGTTGTGTGTCGCAAAAGTCACATTTCAGGTTGCAGCCGGAAAAACGTACGAAGATGGCAGGAGTTCCGGTATGATAACCTTCGCCCTGCAAGCTGTAAAAGATTTCATTAATCTTTCTCATCATCAAAATTTGTTTAGTTTGCTATCCTTGTCCTTCTGCGCCGACGGGATCTTTCTCGTAGATGACAATGTTTCCTTCCGATTCCTGCACTTCTACTTTATAGCATTGAGGAATCTGCTTGCATACCCACCGGGCGATATTCTCCGCTGTGGGATTAAACGGGAGTACTTCGTTCAGATTTTGATGGTCGAGTTTCTCCGTGACCACTTCTTTGATACGGGTGAAATCTACCACCATTCCTTCGGAATTGAGCCGTGCGGAACGGCAATAGACGGTGATAATCCAGTTGTGACCGTGTAAACTGGCGCATTTACTGCGATACGGGAGTACCAGCTTATGAGAAGCCGAGATCTCCATACGTTTGATTACTGTAAACATGAGTGTATGTATTTTAATAGTTACACGCATCTAATGTCACCTCGATGCAACGGCAAAGGTAATATAAAATAGAGTTTTCATCCAGCAAAGAGTGTTATTTTTTCCCTTTTTTTGCACTATCTTTGCCGCATGAAAACTCTATATATTGTTTTAGGTAGTATTTCCCTTGCGCTCGGCATTCTCGGCATCTTTCTGCCGCTACTGCCCACTACCCCTTTTCTATTGCTCACCGCCGCCCTTTATTTCAAAGGGTCGCCCCGATTATATAACTGGCTGCTCAATCATCGGCACTTCGGTCCTTATATCCGCAATTTCCGCGAAAACAAGGCGATTCCTCTCCGTGCCAAAATAATTTCTCTCGTATTAATGTGGGGAACGATGCTTTATTGCATTTTCTTGAAACAATATGATTGTCATATAAGTAAGGGAAAAAGCTTTCATTTGTTACTTATAACTTTTTACACATATGCAATAAAATGTGGCACATATGCAACTTTTACCCGGAAATATTTTTTTAATTTACCGATTCTACAGCAAATTGCTTTCACCTGACAACAAACGTGCAACAGGCACCCCGATTGGAGTGCCTGTACATACTCTGTAAAATATTCCTTTATAATTTTTTTTAGTCTCATCCAATAAGGTCAAGAACCCCCTTAAGTCCTTCTGGAAGTCTCCCACACGCTTCTGGTAATCCCGCTTCTTCCATCATAGGCTTCTCTGGAATCTTCTGTACATTTACTGTACCTATACCAGCAAGCAAAGCACCTACCAGCTTCATCCCCTGTGACTGCATTTCCTCACGTACCATTAAGAGAATCTGCTCATGGAACTGCTGACGTTCTGTTATCTCTGTTTTTATATTGAGATATTCTTCCAATGCTCTCTTGACATAAGAGGTAAGTGATGCAGAACTATCTGCTTTCTCTGATAGTTTCAGGTATAATTCTTTATCTGCTTCATCTTCCATATTGAATCGGATAAATATGGATTTCTGCTTTCCAGCCATTAGTTCACCTTCTCTCTAGCATCTGACCGGCAAGGAACTCATAACCTTTTGCATTGGCACACAGATCACAGTCATAAGCTGTATGGCCCCGATACTTCCCAGTATGGTCACGGGCCATCAGCGCACCACCACCTACATAGATGATGTTGATGTAGTCAAGATTGTAGCCACGTTCTGCAAGCTCTAATTCCAAGGAATGTATCTTTTCCCGCATCATCCCATGGATCAGTTCCGCATAGACTGATGGCAAATTGCTCCCTTCTTTTAACATGACCTTCATGATCTCATGTTCGGGAATATCCTTTCCGGTCTGCATTTTCATATCCCGCTGGATTTCTTTGATCCATTTGACCATAGCCTTTTCAATCGTGATGGAATTGTTTATAATAGCCGGAACAAAGGGATTAAATGGCATATTTACAGCGATCATTTCCATAGTATGGGCTATATCGTAGATGTGATTGTAAATCCAAAAACTCTTTCCGATATGGATAATTATATCACTGCGGCTACATACTGTGACATGAAGATGGCAATCATATGTTTTAATAATGAAATGGAAAAAATATCCCCATTGTTAAAATTATTTTATGACTACAATATCAAAAGGATTGATTATTGCATTAATTTTTATTTGAAAGAACTTGCTCCTGAATGCAGTCAGGAACAGATCATAAATCTCCTAAAGCGTGGAGATATCCCTCCCTCTTATCAGGAATGGAGTGAATATGATAAAAAGTCACATAGGGATAAGCGCAAACCTGAAAGTTTTTATCTTTACAATTCTTCTGTCACGATCAACTGTTACAGCAAATATATGCAATTAGTTAATCAGTCAAATAAAAATAAGGAAAAAGGATAC
>OFFH01001674.1_pt1 | contig 10826 bp, 5 predicted proteins | sample 1521341 | NCBI WGS metagenome assembly OFFH01 (sample SAMEA3504108, study PRJEB24116) | mouse gut metagenome | biome: mouse gut; feature: mouse-associated habitat; material: faeces | place: Denmark | collected 2011 | reverse complement strand
ATCTGGTTCCTTCCGTTTCGTTGGGAATAAAACTAGGAAAGACGCAGAATTTGCGTGGTGGATATAATATGCGTATCTGGCGTCCGGGTATTTGGAATTTGAATCCTTATTTCGATAATCAGAATCCGATGTTTATCAATCAGGGAAATCCGAACCTGAAGAGTGAGAAGAGCCATTCGTTCGACTTGTCTTACAGCAATTTTACGTCCAAGTTCAACATCAATCTTTCTTTGCGTCATTCTTTCAATAACAATGGAATTGAAAGAATCAGCCGCTTGATTACTGATAAAGACGGAGAAATCTTTGAAGGCGGGCATAAAGCTCCCTACGGTGCACTATATAGCACATACGGTAATATCGGAAAGAGCCGGGAAACAGGATTGAACTTTTATTTGAACTGGAACGCTTCTCCTAAAACGAGAATTTACGTTAATGGACGTGGCAATTATAGCGATTTGCGGAGTCCTGCCCAAGAGCTGCACAATTATGGATGGAATGCTTCTGCGTTCTGCGGAGTTCAGCAAACTTTACCGGGAAAGATCCGCTTGAGCTTGAACGGAGGAGGAAGTACGCCCCGGATCAGTTTGCAGGGAAAAGGGTCAGGGTATAATTATTACAGTTTGGGATTGAGCCGTTCTTTCTTGAAAGAAGAACGTCTCTCTTTGAATGTTTTTTGCAATAATATTGTAGAAAAATACAGAACTTACAAAAATCACACAGAAGGAGCTAACTTTATTTCGAAGAGTTCGAGCAAATATCCGAGCCGGTATTACGGTTTCAGTATCAGCTATCGGTTTGGAGAGTTGAAAGCCAGTGTGAAGAAAGCCGCACGAAGCATCGAGAATGACGATGTGAAAGGTGGCGGCGGAGGAGGTGGAAACACCGGTGGTGGAGGTGGTCAGTAGACCACTTCCGCACACCGAGATTCCCTCTTATTTCTGTCTCACGTCTTGCTTGTTGGTGTTAAAACCCAGTTTGGTCAGTCCGGCCTGTACGTCGGGATGGCTCATGAAGAGTTTCCATAATAATCCGGTCCGGTAGTTTTCGATCATGACAGCAATAGGACCTTGGTCGATAGCCAGATAACGTTGCGGATACCAATTGTCCGTTTCGCTGAAAGCATCGTAGAATCCGAAAGGACCGAACACTTTATCTCCTATACCATACAGATGGCGCATCACTTGCATGGAATATTCCGGTGTATAGACAATGGATGAAAGTGCGGCGGTAGGGGAGATCACTCCTTTGTCCTCCTGCTCGTTGGGCGAATGAGCTGCATATCCATCGACGGAGTAGCTGGCGGTCAGGCCCCAACAATCCGGTCCGAAACCTTTGTAATGTTTAGGGTTGCGGATGCAGTAAGCACGGTTCACCAGTGTCAGGTTGCGCATTTCGTGGAAGTAGCTGGGGCAGTATTCATCTTTCAGTCCCACCGGGTCAAGTCCGAGGAAAGAGTATTGAGCCCAGAAAAGCGGTCCGGCTTCGGTGCCCTGATAGCGGAGGTGCAACTCGATTCCTTCTACTTTATGCGGAGAAACGATGGCTCCGTTCTGTGCCCAACCGTCATGATAGACAGCCGCAGGTACTCCGTGTGTAGGAGAAGCGGCGGCAAGAATATACATAATCATACATTCGTTGTAGCCGTGTACAGGGAAATTCATTTCCCAGCCATACGTCGGACTCCAATGCCAGTAAAGGACGTTTTGCCCGCCTTGCCGATACCAGTTCCAGTCGACATCCCGCCAAATTTGGTCGATCCGTTGGGCGAGGGCTTTCTCTTTCTCGTTTCCGTTGACGTAATATTGGTGTACGGCCAGCAACCCTTGGATGAGGAAAGCGGTCTCTACCAGATCGCCCCCATTATCTTTCTGGCCGAATGGTTTCACTTTGCCCGTATTACCATACCACCAATGAGGGTAGGCTCCGTGGAAACGGTCTGCCTTTTCGAGGAAAGAAACGATGCGTTCCATTCGTGTCAGTCCCTCCTGGCGGGTGACGTAACCGCGGTCGATTCCCGCAAGGATAGCCATGATGCCGAAGCCGCTGCCGCCGGAAGTGACTACGTTGGCATCGTTTTCTGGATAAACGCCGTCCACATGATAACGTTCGGGAGCCAAGCCGCTATTCGGCTCGGCACCTTCCCAGAAATAGAGGAAAGTCCGTCGCTGGACGGTATCCATCAGGGCGTCGTCCGATAACGAGTCGGTGGCTGCGGAAAGGTTATTGCTTTTGCTTTTCCCTTTACAGCTCTGGAAAGTCAGGGCAACGGCGGATAGAAATAGTAACATGAGCGGAAGTGCACTCATTTCTATTATTCTTTTATATTTATCGTTCATAATCAAGGTGATAAAAGTTTAGTTTAACGTGAACTTCGCGGTTTTCACATCACGGCTGTTCGTACCGATCATCACTTCAAAGTCGCCCGGTTCGGCAACCAGTTGCAAGTCATAATTATAGTATCGAAGCATTTCCGGAGCAATCTTGAAATGGACAATCTTCATTTCTCCCGGTTCGAGGAATATCTTTTGGAAACCTTTCAGCTCTTTGACGGGACGGGTACTGCTACCCACAACGTCGCGGATATAAAGCTGTACCACTTCCGAGCCGGGCCATGTTCCGGTATTGGTAACCTCCACTGCCGCGGTCAACGAACCGTTCATGTCCATGGAAGAATGACTCAAGTCGATGTCGCTGTAAGAGAATGTCGTATAAGAAAGGCCGTAACCGAACGGATAAAGCGGATCATTATCCACATCGAGATAGTTGCTGCGGAATTTCTCGAACCATTTGCCATCTTTCAATGGGCGTCCGGTATTTTTGTGCGCATAATAAAGAGGTATCTGGCCGACATTCTTCGGGAAAGTCATGGTCAGTTTTCCACTCGGATTGACGTAACCGAAGAGGGCGTCACCAATGGCGTAAGCGGCTTCACTACCTCCGAACCATACATTCAGAATGGCAGGCACATGCTCCTGTTCCCAGTTCAGCGTAAGCGGACGTCCGGTGAATAACACCAGTACCACCGGTTTGCCTGTCTTTAAAAGCTCTTTCAACAGATTCTGTTGTACGTCGGGAATATTCAAGTCTGTACGGCTGCTGCTTTCACCGCTCATTTCAGAAGATTCGCCTAGCGCTGCGATGATGATATCCGACCGACGGGCTACGTTCAATGCTTCGTCCAGCAACTGCTGGTCGGTGCGATTGTCACGGTTCAGGGAACGCCCGAACATCGTTGCCCGTTCTTCGTAACTTGCATCACTAATCAGGTTGCTTCCTTTAGCGTACATGATATTCGCTTTGCCGGCTGTCATCTCTTTCAATCCTTCTACCAAAGAAGGGCAACGGTCGAGCACAGCTGCTACGCTCCATGTACCCGGCATATTGCTACGGCTGTTTGCCAACGGACCAATAACTGCAATATTTCCTTTAGGGTTGAAAGGCAACAACGGATTTCCGTTCGGATTACCGTCGGGGCTGTCATTCTTTAGAAGAACGAAACTTTCTGCTGCAATTCTGCGGGCTGCATCACGATGGGCTTTGGTAAAGATGTCGCGTGCCGGACGTTTCGGATCGCAATATTTATAAGGATTATCAAACAATCCCAGTTTATATTTGGCTTCTAGAATACGACGGCAAGCCGTATTCAATGTTTCCATAGAGACTTTTCCTTCCTGAACGGATTTCTTCAGTGTCCCTACAAAACCCTCGCTTACCATATCCATATCCACTCCGGCATTGATGGCACGGGCGGATACTGTCTGAAGATCACCGATACCGTGGTCGATCATTTCTGAAATGCCCGTATAATCAGTTACCACAAAACCGTTGAATCCCCACTGTCTGCGGAGAATATCCGTCATCAGCCATTTATTGGCAGTGGCCGGAATACCGTCTACTTCATTAAAAGAAGCCATCACGCTGCCTACACCCGCTTCAACGGCTGCTTCATACGGCAGCATATAATCATTGAACATTCGTTGGCGGCTCATATCCACGGTATTATAGTCGCGGCCGGCTTCGCCTGCCCCATATAACGCAAAGTGTTTTACGCAGGCCATGATTTCGTCATTCCGTTCCATGTTTTTCCCCTGATAGCCGCGCACCATCGCTTCGGCAATCATGGCACCGAGAAACGGGTCTTCGCCACTGCCTTCGGATACGCGCCCCCAACGAGGGTCACGTGAAATATCCACCATCGGGCTGAAAGTCCATGAGATCCCATCGGCGCTCGCTTCTACAGCCGCAATGCGGGCAGACTCTTCAATGGCTGTCATGTCCCAGGTGCAAGATAAACCGAGCGGGATAGGGAACATCGTTTCGTATCCATGAATAACGTCCATCCCGAACAATAACGGAATACCCAGTCGGGAATCTTCCACAGCCTGTTTCTGTACTTCACGTATCTTCTCCACTCCTTTCAGATTGAACAATCCTCCCACTTCGCCTTTCTTGATTTTTGCGGCGATGTCGCTGCTTTTAGCCTGTCCCGTAGTGATCTCTCCGGTGACAGGAAGGTTTAACTGTCCGATTTTTTCTTCCAGCGTCATTTTATTCATCAATACGTCGATGAAACGATCCATATCCTGTGGCGACTTTTGTGCCGACGCGGTTAGAAAACCTGCGGCAAACAACAGGACGGATAGACTTAACTTTTTGTATATCATATTATTATAGTTGCTTTTATCTCTATTCATATAAAGTCCTCCTGATGCGTTGAATGTTCGGCACCGAGGAGGACATTGTTCGACACCGAGGAACTTTCTTATTGGTAGTCGGGGTTCTGTACCAACACTCCCTTAGACTTGTCGATCTCTGTCTGCGGCAGTGGAAGCAGTGCATTTTTGTCCTGATAATTGGTTTTACCGGCTGCGTGCAACACTTCTTTTGCAATGCCCCAACGAACGAGGTCGTAGAAACGGTCGAATTCCAACCCTAATTCCACACGGCGTTCGTGGCGGATGGCCTCACGTAATTCTCCCTGATCGGTAGTCGTCACTTTAGGCAATATATTGCTATTGGTGCCTCTGGCGCGTGCGCGTACTTGTTCCAAATAGTCGATTGCTTCACCCGGAATACCTTTTTCATTAGCTGATTCGGCTCCCATCAGCAGTACATCTGCGTAGCGGATCAGACGAATGTTTACCCAATAACCTTTATTGGTATATTCTTTACGTAATGCCGGGTCGGTATAGGCTTTCTTATTGAAGTAAGCACCCATTGCCGGGGAAACCGGAGACTCGCCGTATGGCTCATTGGTGTTTTCCGGTGTGATAGGATCGCTGTCCGAGTGGCGGAAGTAGAGTAGGGTGGAGTTTTTGCGTGGATCACCCTGTTCGTATGCTTGCGCCATATACTCTGTTGCCATGTGCCATCCCCATCCCAAGTCCCATTGACCTGCTCCGCGTACACCTTGTACTTCACAGAACTGGCTACCGATAACATCGCTTTGAGGAAGAGCGGCAGTAGCTGTACATTGCAACTCGAATATAGACCCTCCGTTATTTTCACCATCATCCGTGAAAATCTCATTATACGGAGTCTTTAAGTTGTAGAGCCCCTTTTTGATGACATCGGTGGAGGCTGTGTACATATTGTTCCAGTCGTTGCGCATCATATAAGTACGTGCGTGTAAGGAACGGGCAGCTCCCCAAGTCAGTCGTCCGGTGTATTCGGTATTCCATGTTTCCGGCAATGATTCTTCTGCTGTTTTCAGGTCCTTGTCGATCTGTTCATAGATTTTATCAGCACTTGTCTTCGGGATATTGGCTTCCGAAGCATCGTTGATTTTATAAGTCACCAAAGGAACTTCGCCGAAAGCTCTTACCAGATTGAAGTAGCAATAAGCACGGAAGAAAGAGGCCTCTCCCTTATTGATGATGTCTTCAGTTTCTGTTTGTCCGGCTGTTTCTTTTGCTGCAATGGCATCAAGAATCTCATTACATTGGTAGATGATGGCATAATTCTGTCCCCAATAAGCACCCAGTAGGCCGTTGGTCGGTGTATACACAAAATCATCATACATTTCGGCTACATCAGAGCCATCGCTGGCAATACTTCCTTTTTCCGAATCTTCCGAACGGAAACAGTGGATGGCAAAAGCAGGAGGGCCGGCTGTCACATTATAGTTACGCATCATCGTATAGACATTATAAATCTTACCGTTGACCAGAGCGTTCGGATTATCATCTTCCGTGAACTGTCCTTGTGGACTACGATCCAGAAAGTCACTACAGCTGCCTAGAAATAATGTAGTTGAAGTAATAAGGGTTGCAAATATATATTTATTCAGTTTCATATAATGATAGTTTTAAAGATTAAAGTTGTGTTCCGCATGGAAAACTGGTAGTGGCACCTTGCCACTAGAATGTTAGGTTAATGCCGAAGGTGTAGACTGCAGGTACGGGATAACTGCCGTTATCTACTCCGAAAGCGGTGGCGGTTCCTCCGAGTTCGGGAGTATATCCGGTGTTATGTTTCCATGTCTTCAGGTTCTGTATGTTGACATAGACTTTCAGGGCTTGCAGACGTATTTTGGCAATTAAGCTCTTGTCGAACGTATAAGCTAACTGTACATTACGGATACGGAAGAAACTACCGTTCTCAATGTAATAGTCGGAATTCAAGTTATTGATAGAATGTTTGGTGTTCAGCAACGGTTGGGTGTTGGACGTACCTTCTCCGTGCCAGCGGTCCAGGCGTTGTTCCAGGTAGTTGAACTGGGCAAAATTGTAGTTATCCCATGTACGGAAAATCTTGTTTCCGCCTTGTCCCATCATGTCGATGCCTAACGACCAATTCTTGTAGTCTACTCCGAGAGAGAAACCGTAAGTTACCTTTGGAGTCGGGTTGCCTATCATGGTACGGTCTTCCGGGGTGATTTCTCCGTCACCGTTCATATCGGCGAATTTCAGGTCACCGGGGGTAACGGTAGCCAGTGTATTTTTGGGTGATGCGTCAATATCTGCTTGTGACTGATAAACGCCTGCCACTTTATAACCATAGAAATATCCGATAGGATAACCTGCCATTGTGTAACTTTGCTGCTTATCTCCGGCAATGATGGAGTATCCTTCCTGAACAAGACTTTTTACCTCATTCTTGATAGTAGTCAGGTTGGCACTGACGGAATATCCCCAATCACCAATCTGATCGCGCCAGGTTACAGCCATTTCCACTCCTTTATTCTGGATCTCTCCCAAGTTTCCGATACCGGGGATAGTTCCGGAAATTCCGGGAACTTCGGCTAACAAATCTTTGGTGTTCTTCTTATAGTAAACACCCTCAAAATGCAAGCGGTTGCGAAGCAGGTTCGTTTCAAATCCGGCTTCCCAGGCTTCTACTTTTTCCCAACGTAGGTTAGGATTAGGAAGATAAGCAAGTTGGTATCCGGGATAAATGATGGACGGTTTACCGAATACTGCCGAATAAGCATTGGTCAATAAGGGCTCGGCAGGATAGGCTTTATCCAGGTTCTGGTTTCCTAGCGTACCGTAAGATGCTTTGATTTTCAACATATCCAGCCATTTGATGTCTTTCATAAATTCTTCTTCAGACATCAACCAACCTCCACCCAGTGAGAAGAAGTTCTGCCATTCATTTCCTGTGTAGGAGAAAGCGGAAGAACCATCCCGGCGGAAAGATCCGTTGAACAGATATTTACCTTTATAATTGTAGATCACACGTGCAAGTACGGATAATGTACTGCGTTCCCATTGGGTACTTCCATTGGTAGCGGTAGCCGCATCACCGATGCTGACAAACCATTTGTCCGGATTATCCGGAATAACCAGTCCGACCCCCTGCTTGCGTGCTCCGTCCAACCGGCTCAACGAATTATAATAGGTAGTAAAACCGGCGGTAGCTGTCAGGTTATGATTTCCATTATCAAAGCTGTTGGTGTATGTCAACAGGTAGTCGCTCTGAACTTTTGTTTCATTCTCTTTAAACTGGCTGACTTCGGTCTTGCCTGTTCCCAAAGTAGAGATCCCTCCGTTGACAGTGGCATCGTATACTTTTACGATCGGTGTATACGTCCGTCCGTTGTTCGACGCATAATCCATGGAGAACATTGCTTTGAACGTGAAATGTTTCAGGAAGTCTACCTCACCATAAATGTTACCGGATGCCCGGTAGTTTTCTGCTTTGGTAGTATTCGCTTTCAATTCGACGTCTACCATCGGGTTGCTAATCTGCGCTTTCTGGAATTCGGGCAGAGCCGTATATAATCCGTATTCGTTGTTATACACCGGAGCGATAGGAGTTGCACGCAGGGCATTCAACACCTGTTTGGAATCGGCAGGAAGCATACGTGCTCCGTTGAATTGGAAACCGACTTTTAAAAAGTCCGTAATCTTATAATCATTACTTGCGTTGATGGTTACCTTGCTGAATTTCTCATGCTCAATGTTGCCTTGTTCGTAAGAGTAGCCTACGCCCAGATAGAAACTGTGTTTGGGCGAAGCCCCTGTAATACTGATGTTATTGTTTGTAATGAAAGCAGTCTGGAAAATTTCGTCTTGCCAGTCGGTATTGGCATCCCAGCCGGTATAATCGAAAGGATCGTCTCCTTGATTGGCTAGCTGTTCGTTATATAGCTCTTTGAATTGTGAACCATTCACCAGTTTTACTTTATCCACCACTTTCTTGAAACCGAAAGATGTGTTGATATTGACCAATGTCTGTCCTTCTTTGGCTTTCTTTGTAGTAATGATGATAACACCATTCGCACCGCGAACACCGAAGATAGCCAGAGATGACGGGTCTTTCAGGATTTCCATAGATTCGATGTCCTCCGGATTCAGGAAATTGATGTTGTCATTGAATAATCCGTCGACAATGTACAGCGGTTTATATCCGTTGATGGAGTTTGTTCCGCGAATACGGATTTCCGGGTCCGATCCGGCTCGTCCGGAGTTTACAATCTGCACACCTGCCACTTTCCCCTGAAGGGAAGATAGTGGATTCATTGCCGGTTTGTTGGCTAACTCTTCTCCTTTGACATTGGTGATAGAACCTGTCAAGTCTCTTTTCTTTGCACTACCGTATCCGATAACGACTGTTTCGGCTAGTACTTGTGAATCTTCTTTCAAAGTGACATTGATGACGTTCTGTGTCCCCACTTTAACAGTTTGCGAAGTCATTCCTACGTATGAAAATGCCAGTACGTCCTCCGGAGTGACAGAGATTGAATATTTACCGTCCATGTCCGTGATGGTTCCGGTGGAAGTTCCTTGTACGAGTACCGATGCGCCGATCAATGGTTCATTGGTAGCGTCCGTCACTGTTCCTGTCACCGTCTTTGTCTGTGCAAAGGCTGATGCAGAGGCCAGTAGCAGGCAAACAAGCGTCATGATGCTCCTTGACCTGATGGCTTTTTTCTGAAGATGTTGTAAAAGTCTAGTCCTCATTGCATTAAATTTTTCCATTTGTTAATATTTAGGTTGAAGTCTTTTTCTGCCGTCTTTTGACAAGAGTAATAAAGTGAACAAATGAAAGTCGAAAAAGATTTTGGAAAAAAGAGGGAATGGTTGATTTTAACACAAGAAGCGAGATGGCTGTTGAAAAAGGTTCAGGTACGAACCGGTGTTGTTCGTACCTGAATTTAATGTCGTTAAAATGCGGATGACCAGCGGAGAGGGCACAAAAAAGCCCCTAAAATGTCCGTTTTAGGGGCTTTTTAACTGTAAATACAGGGTAGTTTGTGCGGATATGAGAGGTGTAAAAAGAAATGTTATCAATAACATTATAGCGGGAATCATTATAGCAGGAACAATCTTCATTATGCAATTGACAGGAAGCTGCGAACAACCGGAAATAACCCATCTGAAAACAGGCACAGACAGCATACAAATAAACAAAAATGATGAAATTGAGGAGTGGGATACCGATACCACTATTTACCATACAACAACGAAACCCAAATAAAAATCCATTCAAAAAACAAAATAATCAACTTATAAGTTGTATATCTCCCCCTTTTTCCGTATCTTTGTGTATACTAATAAAGGAAGAATATGACATTCGACAAGATAACTAAAGATGGAAGATTGTGGGCGGTCCGGTTTGATGAAAATACTGATAACGAATTCATCAGGACAATTGAGCAATGGGACGACGTGCAATGGCTGCGGGCGTTTTTCATAGAGAACATCAATGACCTGATTGCTTATTTCAAAATATCTGATATCAACGTTGCGATAAGCGATACGATTGAAGACAGCGACCGACTGCAACGTATCATTTTAGATATCTCCCCGGAAGCTGATTTAAACCGGATATTCCGCCCGTTGGATAACAATCAGGCATCCGACGTTATGCTTCAGAAGGAAAAAGCAAGACTGAAACGCAAATTCGGTCATTCGTCATGGTTACGGCTTTATGCTATCAAGTTGGTCTCCGGAGTGTATATCATCACGGGGGGAGCTATCAAACTGACAGCAACGATGCAGGAAAGAGAACATACGAGCAAGGAACTCGTCAAACTGGAGCGGGTAAGGAACTTCTTGTTGCAGGAAAACGTTATTGATGAAGCTGGATTTGCTGATTATATGACTGAACTTTAATTATAGGAGAAAAAAGTATGGATAATGACATGAAAACAACCATTGAGAAGTTGGAAAAATATGCATCTTCAACTCCTTCCAAATGGCGTGAGGCACTGGAATACAGGCAGGAGAACAAAACGTGGCTCCGATATTCGCAACGCATAGCCATGTTGATGCTGGACAAAATGGACGAACTGGGAATAAACCAAAAGCAACTGGCAGAAATGATGAGTTGCAGCCAACAGTATATCTCGAAAATATTGAAAGGACGGGAAAATCTTT
>OFFH01001672.1_pt1 | contig 10833 bp, 5 predicted proteins | sample 1521341 | NCBI WGS metagenome assembly OFFH01 (sample SAMEA3504108, study PRJEB24116) | mouse gut metagenome | biome: mouse gut; feature: mouse-associated habitat; material: faeces | place: Denmark | collected 2011 | reverse complement strand
TCCATCGGATACGGGGCAAGCATGCACGGCCTGTCGGCGCTTCTCACGATGATCAATTCCTGTGCCAACGGGATTGCGGTGGTGAATATTGACAACGGCTATGGCGCAGGTTATATGGCATCCCAGATTAACCGGCTGGGGATGCGTTCGGAAAGAGGATGGAGGGAAACATGAAAGAGAAAAAGAAGGTTACTTTATATCTGGAGTGCAACAGCGGTATCAGCGGTGATATGACGGTGGCGGCGCTGTTGGATCTCGGAGCGGATAAAGGGGTTTTGAAAAAGGCGTTAAAGAGCATTCCGGTGGACGGATTTAAGATCAGAATCAGCAGAGTGAAAAAGGCGGGGCTGGATGTCTGTGATTTTCATGTAATTCTGGATAAGGCGCATGAGAATCATGACCATGATATGGCGTATCTGTTCGGAAGTGAGAAGGAGCGGCATGAACACCACGAACACCACGGGCACAGTCATGAAGAAGGGCATCCCGGGCATCACCATCATGGGGACCATTCAGGGCACGGCGGGCACCACGGAGGACATGATCAAATATTCCTGGAATTATGCCCTCCTTCTGGCCAAGGGGCCCGGCAGGGATGCCCTGGTGCCGTCACCTTTGTATGTGGGCATGGAAAAGGGAATTCTCACAAGATTTGAGGAGATCACCAGGACGCCCGCAGAGATTCAGGACAGTCTGATCAGTGTTCTCAGCGATAAGGTGCTGAATGTGCCGGAGCTGGGGGACGAGGGATTTTTGTTTGCCAGGCCGGGCTTTAATGTGATCGGCACTGCAAATACCAGGGATAAGGGTGTCAATGAGATGAGCAGCGCCCTGAAGAGACGCTTTAACTTCGAGACGGTCATGCCTGTCAGGGAAGCGTCCATGGAAAAACGGATTATCATCAATGAAGTAAACAAACTGGCGAAGGAAAGCCATATCGCAGCCGAGGCAGACGAGGATGTGGCAGAAATTCTCGCGTCTACATATCATGAACTCCGGGAAGGAGTCTCTTCCTATGGACACCGGATCGACAAGCCGTCTTCCGTGATGAGCACGGCCGAAGCCGTTTCCGTGTACTATCAGGCAATGATCACAGGATATTATTACGGGGATGGCACCCTGAGCATGGACAGTCTGGTGCAGAACCTGGTGGGAGCAGTTTCCAAGGAAAATAAAGATGACCTGGAAAAGGTAAAGGGGTATTTTAACACTGTCATCAAGGACAAGAGCAGCAAAGAGGGTGGATTATGGAAAGAATATTACGAAGCGAGGAAATGGCTGAGATAATCCTGCTTCCCGTCCGCCATCATTCCCCGGCCTGCGCCATGCACGTGAGCAGGATGATCGAGAGCCTCCGGCCCGGTGTCATTCTGGTGGAAGGTCCGGAGAATGCCGGTTCCCTGATTCCGGTGATGGTACATGAGGAGACGAAAGCGCCTTTTGCCATCTATTATTCCTACCATGACGCGGAAGGCCTGATCTCGGAAGAAAAAGAGCATTATAAATGCTATTATCCCTTTCTGGACTACTCACCGGAACTGGCGGCATTCCGGACAGGGGAACGGCTTGGAATCAGGACGGCGTTTATCGATCTGCCCTATGGGGACATTCTTGCGGCGTCCCAGGCGGGAAAAGGGCTTTTAAAGAAAGACGAGGAAAAAAACAATTATAATGATGATTATCTGCTTTCCCGGAATGCTTATCTGAAGCAGCTGTGTGAAAATACGGGAATGCGCAGTTTCGACGAATTCTGGGAAAAGTACTTTGAATTGAACGGCATTGCCAGGGAGAGCGGGAAGTGGTTTGAGGATCTGCTGACTTACTGCCGGCTGGCAAGGGAAAATACACCGGAGGAGGAAATGGAAGCGGACGGATGTCTTGCCAGGGAGGCTTTTATGGCAGGGCAGATCAGAAGGTATGCCGCCGGGGAAAAGAATTCCAATGCTCCGGTGCTGGCGGTGACGGGGGGTTTTCACACCCCGGGACTGAAGGCCCTGCTGGAGGCAGGGGAAAATGCCGGGGAAGGAACGGAAAAAAGCGCAGAACCACAGAAGAAAAAAGGCCAAAACGGACAGAAGAAGGGAATGGTGCCGGGGAAGGACCAGGGGGTTTACCTGATGCCCTATTCCATGGAAGCGGCAGACGCCCTGAACGGATATGCCAGCGGAATGCCTTTTCCCGGATTTTACCAGAAGATATGGGAGAGGCTGCAGGAGCAGGACTTCGGGGAAGCGGCGCCTTATGAGGAAGCGGTGCTGGATATGATTGTGGCTGCCGGGAAGGAAACCAGACGCAGGGAAGGGTATCTTTCCACGTATGACGAAATCTGCGCCTGTGCCATGGCCAGGGGGCTGGCCCTGCTCCGGGGCAAGAGGGAACCGGGAGCTTACGAATTGCTGGATGCGGTGCTGTCTTCTTTTGTGAAAGGGGAATATACCATTGCCACGGACGCTCCCATGCGGATACTGCGAAAGGCCATGACGGGAAGGACAGTGGGGGCTTTGTGCCGTCAGGCAGACGTGCCGCCCATTATCCATGACTTTACGGACCAGTGTAAAAGATTCGGCATGAAAACCGGCTCCACCCTGGAGTCCGAGGTTACATTGTCCATTTTTTCCAATCAGAAACACCGGCAGACCAGTATGTTTTTCAACCGGATGCTTTTTCTGAAGACGGCGTTTGCCAGAAAGATAAAAGGGCCCAATCTGCAGCTGAAAAAGGACCGGAACCTGATGCGGGAGATCTGGAAGTATAAATGGAATGTGCAGGTAAATTCGGCCCTGATCGAGGTATCGGTGTACGGCGCCACCATAGAGGAGGCTGCCGCGGGCCTGGTCAGGGAGGAGCTGAAAAAAGAGCTGGGCGCCAGGGAAAGCGCGCAGCTTCTGACCCAGGTGTTTGAGATGGGGCTGCGGGAGCAGCTGGAAGCCGTGTACGCAAGAGTGCATGAGCTGATGCTTCTGGACACGGATTTTTATTCGCTGGCAGATGCCCTGAAATCCCTGATGATGATGGAGGAACTGGGAGATCTGTACGGAACAAAGATGGAATTTGGGGAACTGATTCACATTGGTTGCCGGAAGCTGGTCCTGCTGCTTCCCGGTATGGCGAAAATCAAGGACGAGGACCTGGGCAGGGGGATGAATGTGCTGAAACTTCTGTATCAGGTTACCGGCAGGGGAGAAGGCGCTTTTGCCCAGGAACGGGAGGACTACTGCCGGACACTGGAAGCGATGACGGGGGATCCGGAGATTCATGCGGGAGTCAATGGCTGCATTCACGGAATTCTTTACGGAGGCGGCAGGGAGTCGGCGGAAGCCGTGGAAGTGGTCTGCAGGGGGTATCTCACAGGAACCGAGAGGCAGCTGGCCTGCACGGCGCAGTTTTTCCGCGGACTGTTTTTTACGGCCAGGGATCTGGTTTTTATCGGGGAACAGTTTATCGGGATGCTGGATGCATTTTACGGCCGTGTTTCGGAAGAGGAATTTATGGAACTTCTGCCGGAACTGCGTATGGCGTTTACCTATTTTACCCCCAGGGAGACCGACCGGATCGCCGGCATGGCCGCAGGGCTTCACGGTAAGGGCAGGGGTGACATTCTGGATAGGACGGAGATTCTGCCGGAATGGTATTCCTATGGTAAGGAACTGGACGGGTATGTGCGCGGCAGGATGGATTCCGGGGAAAATGCCCGGGGATGAATCGGCGTGACGGTCCGGGCGGCGGTGATTTTCAGCCGCGGACTGTCTTGGGAAAGGTTGGGTATATGGCTGACGAGCAGGAAATTTTAAACCGCTGGAGGCTTGTCCTTGGTAAATATTCCCAGGGACAGATTGCATTTTCCTCCGGTGAACTGAAATATATGGACATGGAAAATGTGCTGGATTATCTGTATTCCAGGGAATACGGGGAGGAGCAGGAACTGCGGAAGGAGCGGGGCGGCGGCAGCGAGGGAAGCCGGCTCACCGTTCCTTCCTGGCTGCATCAGATCAAAAAGCTGTTTCCCAGGCAGACGGTGGAGGTTCTGGAGCGTCATGCCCTGGAAAAGTACGGGATGACGGAACTTCTCACGGATCCTGAGGTATTGCGCAAACTGGAGCCGAATAAGGAACTGCTGAAAACCATATTGGAACTGAAAGGCATGATGAAGGGGGAAGTACTGGATCTGGCCAGGGAGATTGTGCGGAAGGTGGCGGAGGAAATTGCCAGGAAGCTGGAGCAGCAAGTGCGGATTTCCTTTTTCGGACAGATCAACCGGAATGCCAGCAGCCCGGTGAAATCTGCGCGGAATCTTGACATGAAGAAAACCATCCGCATGAACCTAAAGAATTATGACAGGGATCAGGAGCAGATTATCCTGAAAAATGTTTATTTTAATTCGCGGATGAAGAAATATAATCAGTGGCGGGTGGTTATCTGTGTGGACGAGAGCGGTTCCATGCTGGATTCCGTCATTCACAGCGCCATTATGGCAGGGATTTTTGCAAAACTTCCCATGCTGGACACAAAACTTGTGATATTCGACACCAATGTGGTGGATTTGAGCGGTTATGTGGAGGATCCGGTAGAAACCCTCATGAGTGTACAGCTGGGAGGCGGAACCAATATTGCAGGTGCCCTGTCTTACTGTGAGGGACTGATTGATTTTCCGTTTCGTACCATGGTGGTGCTTGTGACGGATCTCTACGAAGGGGCAGGGTACCAGAGGCTGTATGCCACTGCCAAAGGAATCATCGAAAGCGGTGCGAAGCTGGTGGTGCTGACGGCGCTGGATATGGATGCCAATCCCAATTATGACAGGAATGCGGCTGAGGTGCTTGCGGACATGGGGGCATATGTGGGAGCCATGACGCCGGAGGAACTGGCGGGCTGGGTAGGAAAAATGATAGCATAATGACGGTATTTCGGGCTTGCAGCGGCAGGGCCGGCGGCTGACCTGTCCTGGGAACACAGGACTGTATTGCAGGGAGAAGGTATGGACATTTGGATAGACAGGCTGGCAGATGTGGACGACGAATATCTGGTCGGCTTAAGCAATAAAGGGATTGTAAAAAGAGCTTATAAGGATAAAGAGGAAACTTGTGTGGAGGTGGATACTCCGGGGGAAGAGGCAGGTGTCAGGGTGGGAGATGAGACAGTGACGATACGTTTCCCACTGGGGGAAAGTAAGTGCAGCTGTCCCTCCAGAAGTATCTGCCGCCATGTGGTGCTGGCCATTCTGGCGTTACGGGAAAAGTGCCTGCAGAAGGGAGCCGGGGCAGGAGAAGAACCGGAGGAAGGAAAGCAGAGACCGACCGGGGAGCCGGAGGAGGATAGCGGAAGCCGGGACGGAGCCTTGCGGGAGGCATCCGGGCAGGATACCGGAAGGGAAGGCGCCAAAGGGGAGGAAAGGGCAGACCGGGATGCCGGCCCGAAGCGACAGACGGCGGTATGGAAAGAAATAAACGAATATCCGTTTGAAAAGCTAAAAAAAACAATGGGCTCCCGGCAGTTTCAGGCTTTTGTGAACCAGGTACTGTCCGGAATCCGGCCGGGAATCCGCTCTTCCACGGTGGTTACGGTACAGCTTCCGGAGGCCGGTTTTGTGGTGAAGCTGCTGGCCCCGCTGGAGTATTCTTCCTGTACTTGTCATAAAAAAGAATTGTGTGTACATAAGGCGGCGGCCATTCTCTGGTGCCAGCTGGAGGCGGGAATCCTGACCCGGGAGACCTTGTCGGGAGAGATCACGGTAACACAGGAATTCCGCATGGACAGCATAAGGGAAGCCGCGGCACAGATGAAGGCTTTTCTGGAAGAACTCTTTGACACGGGGCTTTCCCGGACATCCCCGGATGTGCTGGACTACCTGGAAAGACTGGCGATTATCAGCCACAATGAGGGACTTGCCAGGTTTGAAGGGTATTTCCGGGCACTTTCCGATTCCTATGACCGGTATCTGGCCAGAAAGGCGGCTTTCAGGACGGAAGACCTGATGGCGCAGATGGCAAGGCTTTACCGGAGGGCAGATATGCTGCTGAAGGCCCGGGACAGCGCCGGGACGGCAAAGCTTGCGGGGGAATTTAAAGCGGACTATCTTCCGGTGGGGAATCTGGACCTGATCGGGATATCCATGGAACATTTTCAGAGTCAGAACGGTTATGAGGGAGAAACCATTTATTTTCTGGAAGAGAATACAAAAAAGTGGTATACCTACACCAATGCCAGGCCGGTATTTTATGATGCTCCCAAAAGAAGGGGGTACGCGGAAAAAAGCGGGGCGCCCTGGGGGCTGAATATTTCCTTTGAGAATCTCCTGAAAGTCAGGATTCACCTGACCGGGGCAAAATGCGATGACAGGAACCGGTTGTCCTCCAGTCAGGACACAAAGGGGGAGATTACAGGGGAAAAGGGGCTGTCCCTGGCAGATGTGGAAACCTGGTACTATCGGGATTTCGGAGATCTTTTTACGGAGCAGATAGGGAAACTGCAGAGAGAATGGCTTGGAGAGCAAAAAGAATCGGCGGCGGAGCTGGTTTTTGTCAGGCCTGCCGCCTGCGGGGAGGCAGTGTTTTCCCAGACCGGGCAGCAGCTGACCCTGCCGCTGTATGATGACAACAACAGGGAAATTGTGGTGGAAGTCACTTATTCCAAGCAGGAGGCCGGAACCATTCGCTATCTGGAGAGAATCCGGAAAAAGAAAATTCCTTGTTTCCTGGGAAAAATATATTTAAAAGAAGGTCGGGTGCGGATGTATCCGGTGGATCTGCCGGACATCGCGGAGCAGGAAGACGCGGACGACATTGCAGAGGAAACGGAGAGCCCGCAGGATGCGGATAACCTGGACAGGGATTATCTGCAAAGCGGCATGGAGGGGATGGAAATTTCCGCCGGCCATAAGTCAAAATACCAGGTTATGGAGGATCTGGCCGGTGAAATCCTTTCCCAGATGGAAGATTTGTACCAGAGCGGCTTTGGCACAGTCCATGACAGCACCTGGAAGGACATTCAGAAGACGGCGGGACTCACCGCCCAGTATGGTATGGCTTATCTGTCGGAATTGCTTTCTTCTCTGGCCGGGGAGATTGCCGCGGGCCGTCACCAAATGCGAAAGAGGACGGCGGCCATGACGGAAATTTATGTGAAAATCATGGAGTACTTATATCTGCTGGGACAGAAAGCCGCCTATGACAAGGGTGCGCATTTTTACTCCCGGGGCAATGAGGCAGACAGCCATGCTTACAGAGGATAGAGCAGCAGTTTTCATATAACAGGCCAGTTGCCATAAAGACGATACAGATTCAGAACCATGTATGTCCGCTGCAGGGAGCAGGGCTGTCATGGAGCGTCATAAATGTATGGAGAAAAATTGCCGCGGACGGCAAAGAAACAGGAGGCATAACATGATCAATCCACAAAATCAAAGAGTCACAAAAATGGTAGAAGTTCTGGAGCAGACGAATCTGTTTTCGGCAGATGAAATGACCCTGATAGAAGACTATCTGTCCGGAAACGAACAGGAGGAAGCGCTGGAAAAGCTCACTTTCCATGATCTGACCACGGTGCCGGACAGTGTGTCGTCAAAGATGAGATCCCTGGCTTATGACCTGGTGAACAAGGGAAGGGAGGAAGAGGCCGGTAGACTGGGCAGGCTTCTTTTCGCCGTGGGGCAGTCCACCTGCCATGAAATGATGCCATCACAGAGTTATTATTCGTTTGACAAAGACAGTATTCTGGTGCCGGAGCCGGAAAAAAAGGCGGCGGTTTATGCCGCGAAAATCGGTATGAATGAATACCAGATCAACCGTTTTGCCCTGCCGAACCTGGTGAAACTGGCAGACAATGACCCTGAGATTCTCAAAAAAGCCATGAATTACCAGAAGAACAACTATGAGAACGGCAGGCTTATGCTTTACACCGTATATTTTAAAATGAAATACAAAAATGTGAGGCTGGTGGAGAAAGGAACCGATGGCAAAACCGGCGGATTTTTGGCGGGGATGGGAAAGATGCTGGGAATAGGGGAAAGCAATGAGGAACCCGTGATGGAGCTGGACGCCAGGGATGCAGTCCTGCTGAAGCAGTATGGGGACATTCTGGTAAACAGCCTTCCCAGTCTCTTAAAGCGGGCTCCCCGGCTGGAGCTGGATGAAATTTCCAATGCCGTGGGCCGGGATAAGGTGGATGACAGGATTCTGAAGATGGTGCGTTCTTACTCCGGAGCGGACCGCTTTATGCTGCGCATTCTGGGGGGATGTGCTTTTGTCAATTTCCGTCAGTCCGTCTGCCTGGGAAATATTCTGAAGATATGCCTTGCGGCGGACACGGAAATGATGCTGGACATTATGGAAAATATGGATCTGCGCGGAGAATTGGACGAAATAGGCGGGGAATTTGACATCCTGTTTGGCATAGACTGCAGAAAGCTCATCAAATGGGCCGCCGCAAAGGGAAAGAACAGAATTCTGAAGAGTCAGTTCGGACGGAACCGGGAAGTCTATCTGCAGTATATGAACACTGCCGATTTTGATACGTTTAACCGGATGAACGTAATCGTGGGCAAGCTGGATCCGGCTTTGTACCGGGAACGAAAGGAGAAGGAAATTTTCCGGCAGCAGACCAAGGTGGTGGAGGCATTTCTGCAGACTGCGGATGCAAAAGTGCAGCAGGAAGTGCGGGATTACCTGAAGGGAGAGAAAGGAATCGAGACACTTTATGCCATTTCGGATACTTTGCGGGGAAACAATAACTACCGCTGGGGAGGGAAACACTGGGGCATTCTGCAGAGTTACCAGCAGGGCTATGGCCATGATGCGCTGAGTAATCGCTGCGAGGCTTTTCTGATGCTTTGCGGGGCATTCTGCAATACCAACAGTCTGCGGGAGGCCGGTGAAGTCAGGGAAGACAGGGTCAGGCGGCTGTTTTCCGCGGTGGATTCGGAGAAACTAAGCCTGAAATACCAGCTGGACGGTTATGCGGATGCTTTTGACTCCCTGTACATGGACAAATGGAAGGAAGCGCTGAAAAATGCGGCAAAAGAAGTTTTCCGCGGTTATCTGGAACAGCGCCGGGACGAGACGGTTACCGCTTTCCGGGAGGCCGGCAGCACAGGCAGATGCTTCGGCATTCAGATGCTGGCTGCTTCACCGGAAGAAAATAAGGCGGTGATTCTCGGATTTTCCCAGGACACTTCCAAGGCGGTGAAAGAAGAACTGCTGCAGGTGCTCTACGGGCAGAAAAACTGGGAAGAGGATGTTCTGAAGCTGCTGGCATCCAAAAAGGCCGGGGAACGGGAGATCGCCATCCGTGTGCTGACAAGATGGGACAGCGAAAAGTATACAGCGGTACTGACGGAGAGTCTGGAAAAGGAGAAGAACGGAAAAGTCAGGTCGCTGCTGGAAACGGCGCTTCAGGTAAACAGCCACAGCGGAAACGGGGGAGGAAAGGCCATCACACAGGAAGACCTGGTGAAGGAACTGCACAAGGGGAATAAAAAACGTTCCCTGGCATGGGCATATGAGACGCCTTTTTCCAAGGTACATAAAAAAGATGGCCAGGAGGCAGAGGAGGAGTATCTGCAGGCGATTTTCCTCAGTTATGCTGCCATGTCGCCCTGCGGGGTAAGCCCCAGTGCGGCGGTTCTGGCAGAGGCGCTGGATGAGAAAGAATTTGCGGTATATGCAAACGAACTGTTCGACAAGTGGATGGAGGCGGGAGCGGAGTCCAAAAAGAGATGGGTGCTTTATGCGGCGTCCATTCACGGGGGAGACGACATTGTGAAAAAACTCCATCATCAGATTCAGGAATGGCCCCTGGCCGCCAGAGGCGCCATAGCCTCCGAGGCCGTACAGGCGCTGGCCCTGAATCCGCAGCCGCAGGCACTTCTGATTGTGGACGGTATTTCGAGGAAATTTAAATTCAAACAAGTGAAGGCGGCCGCCGGGAAAGCCCTGGAATTTGCCGCTTCCCAGCTGGGCATTACCAGGGAAGAGCTGGCGGACGGGACGATCCTTTACCATGTGAATACGTCCGGGATGCTGCAGCGCTACACATTCACAGAGATCTAAACGTGCAGTCAGATGCAAAACGGAAGTAAAAACAGCATCTAAAGGAACGAAGGCCCCGAAGATGCTTCCAGACAACGGGGGCGGAGTGGATGGAGATGCGGAACTGAAATAGGAGACAAAATATGTTTTATCCTTTTTTTCAGATATGTAAGGCAAAGGGGCTTCATATCACGATGAGCGAATGGCTGACGCTGCAGGATGCGCTGAATCAGGGACTGTGCAACAGCAGCCTGACGGAATTCTATTACGTGGCACGGATGATCCTGGTGAAGTCGGAGACCGAGTTTGACAAGTTCGATATGGCTTTCGACGAGGTGTTCAAGGGGATCCAGTCGGAGAATGAGGTCGGCAAGAATATGATGCGCTGGCTGGATAAGCCGGAGATGCAGGAAGTCTTCGAGGAGATCCGCCATGAGATGAATCAGGAAGTGATCCAGGTGGATAAGGAGGATGTGGAGAACACCTTCAAGGAGCGGCTGCGGGATCAGAACGAGGAGCACAACGGCGGCAGTCACTGGATCGGCACCATGGGTAAGACGTCCTTCGGTAATCTGGGCGGTAACATGGGCGGCATCCGGGTCGGCGGCACCACCGGCTACCAGTCTGCGTTTCAGGTGGTGGGAGCCAGGAAATACCGTGACTTCCGCAATGACAAGGTGCTGGACAACAGGCAGTTCCAGATGGCGCTGCGGAAGCTGCGGCAGTTTTCATCGAAGCTGGACATTCCGGAGACGGAGCTGGATATTAACGGCACGGTGGATGCCACCTGCAACAACGGCGGCTGCCTGCA
>OFFH01001667.1_pt1 | contig 10851 bp, 10 predicted proteins | sample 1521341 | NCBI WGS metagenome assembly OFFH01 (sample SAMEA3504108, study PRJEB24116) | mouse gut metagenome | biome: mouse gut; feature: mouse-associated habitat; material: faeces | place: Denmark | collected 2011 | reverse complement strand
TCTGCCAAGATTTTTATTTTTTCAAGAGGGTTTGGGACACTTCCCAACAAGCAAAATCCCCGTCCGGCGCGTCAGCGGCGAAAGGGGATTTACGGAAAAGGGTACTCTTTTCCTATGCTTGCTACGAAACTTATTTTTTCTTCGGTATCTCTATCTTGTAGTTGACATACTTCCCGCCCGTATCAGCTAAAACAACGGTTCCGTCATAGGTTTTGCCTGTTTTCGGGGAATACAAGCCCTTGACATTTGCCTTGCCGGATTTTAAGAGGGCGGCGGCAATCTTCGGGGTAAAGGCAACTTTCCTTTCCTCAAAGAAACGGTCGTTTTTCCACATGGTAAAGGCGCAATCCCGGTTAGAGCAGTAGAAATTTTTCTTGCCCTCATAGACGGGGGAACCGCAACGGGGGCATTTCCCGATAGAGGGCTTTTCCTCCCCGCCCGTGAAAACCGCCTTGCTTTTGTCAGCGGTGGTATTCTCCTTTACCAGCTCCCGCGCCATAGCTTCAATGCGCTGCATGAAGTCCCCAGCGTCGGCGGCTCCCTTTGCGATCTGCGTCAGATTGTTTTCCCATTCGGCGGTAAGCTGCGGGGAAGTCAGCATATCCGGCAGGACAGACACAAGGGCGGCTCCGTTCTGCGTGGGGATAAGCTGCTTTCCCTTGCGTTCTGCAAAGCCGGACTTCACCAGCTTTTCAATGACGGCGGCGCGGGTGGCGGGTGTGCCAAGCCCCCGGCGTTCCGCGTCCGGGTCGGTGTCCCCGTTCCCGGCGCGTTCCATTGCCGAAAGCAAAGTTGCTTCGTTGTGGGGCTTCGGCGGCGTTGTGAAATGCTCCGTTACCTTTGCCGTGGGGTGTTCAAAGCTCTGTCCCTCGGAAAGCTCCGGCAGGGTGTTTTCTTCCTCCATATCCTCCGGGTCGGGCTTGCCTTTCAAGGTCGCCCGGTAGCGGCGTTCAAGGTCTTTCCAGCCGCCCGCAAGCACTGTCTTTCCCCGTGCCGTAAACTCCGTACCGGCGCATGAGAAAACCGCCGTGACCGCTTCAAAGATATGCGGCTCGGCGGCAGCGAAAATAAGACGCGCCCCGGCAAGGGTGAGGATATTCCTTTCACTTTCCGGCAGGGCGGCAGGGTCGGTCTTTGCAAGCTCCATAGTGGGGATAATGGCGTGGTGGTCGCTTACCTTGCTGCTGTCAAGCGTCCGGGAAACGTCGGGGGTAAACTCCGCGCCCTCCATAAAAGGCAGTTTGCCGGAAAGCATGGTAACAGTCTTTGCCGCCGTTTCCCCCATGTCGTCCGTCAGAAATGCGCTGTCTGTCCGGGGATAGGTAAGCAGCCGTTTTTCATATAAGGTCTGCGCAAGGTCAAGGGTCTGCTTTGCCGTGTAGCCGTAGATTTTATTGGCTTCCCGCTGTAAGGAAGTGAGGTCAAAGAGCTTCGGCGGGGCGGCGGTCTTTTTCTCTTTGGTGAGGGAAACACATACCGCCGTTTCCGCTTCACAAGCCGCTTTCAGTGTATCGGCTCCCGGTTTATCCGAAATCCTTTCGCTGGCGGCTTCCGCGCCGGATAAGTCAAGGCGTACATGGTAATATTTTTCTTTCTTGAAATGGGAGATCGCTTCGCCCCGGTCAACCAGCATTTTCAGTGTGGGGGTCTGTACCCGCCCCACATTCAAGGTCTTGTGATACAGGCAGGAGAAAAGGCGTGTCGCGTTGATACCAATGATCCAGTCGGCTTTTGCGCGGCACAATGCGGAAGCATAGAGCGCGTCATAGTCCCGCCCGTCTTTAAGGTCTGCAAAGCCCGCCTTGATCGCCGCGTCCTCCATTGAGGAAATCCACAAGCGGCGCATAGGCTTGTTGCATTTTGCCACGCCGTACACAAAGCGGAAAATCAATTCCCCCTCGCGCCCAGCGTCGCAGGCGTTCACCACTTCGGAAACGTCGGCGCGGTGCATAAGCTCTTTTAATATCTTGAACTGCTTCTCTTTGTCGGCGGCAACGGTGTACTGCCATTCCTCCGGCAGAATGGGTAAGCTCTCATAGCTCCATTTTTTATACTGCTCCCCGTAGGCGGCAGCGTCCGCAAGCTCCACCAAATGACCGACACACCAAGAAATGAGGTAGCCCCCGCCCTCGATATATCCGTCTTTCTTTTCCTTAACGCCAAGCGCGGCGGCGATACTTGCCGCGACGCTGGGCTTTTCTGCAATCACTAATCTATGTGAAGTCAATCGAAAATCCTCCTTTCATTTTCCCGTGGTTTTCTTCTCTGTCAGCTTCTTGATACAGTACCCCACGCAGGGCGGCTCCCGGTTATAGGGACAGCCCTTGCAGCGCGGGGGAATGGAAGCGGGCGGCGATTTTCCACGCCGCCCGTCACCCGGTTTCTGTATCATCATTCTTTCTAAGGGGTTGTCGGTGAACAGGGTCATGCTTCCTCGTCCTCCGTTTCCCCGTCGTCCCCGGTTTCGTCGGGTTCCGGCTCGTCCTCGTCGTAATCGTCAAAATCGAAATCGTCAAGGTCTGTGCCGCCCTTTACGTCCTGTTTGGGCTTCATAATCTTAAAGTAATAGAACGCACCGCCGCCCCCGGCAATGGCGACGATCAGAAAGAGCAGCAGCCCGCCCGTGCCTGTTTTCTTCTCCTTTGGTTCCTCCGGCTCGCCTTGTTCCGGCTCCGCTGCCTTGCCGCTGCAAGCGGTCATGTTGTCTTTACAGACGGGGCAGCTTACATTTACTTTCCCGGCTTCGCATTTCTCCGTACAGTTGCAGACTGCGGGCGGCTCCGTGGTGGTGTTCCCGTCCTCGATCAGTGCCATAAGGTCGGCTTCGTCCACTTGATTGAGGAAATGCACGGTGTTCTCGCCCTCGTCGTCCCGGTCAATGAGGATATAAAAGTAATTGCCGTTTTTGGTCGTCACGGTGATAAGCTGCTTGTTGCCGCCGAAATCGTCAACCAGCGTCGCGTTCCCGTCCGGGGTGAGGGGTTCTTCCTTTTCGGGTTCCTCGTAGACAACGCCGCTGTCGTCGGTCGCGTCGTCCTGCCCCTCCGGGGTCTGCGCGTAGGCGGTGACGGAAAAGCCGCCCATGAGGATAAGGGCGGCGCAAAGGGTCAAAAGCATTTTAAGGGTTTTCTTATTCTTCATCTTCGTTTTCCTCCTGTTCGTCATTGTCTGCGCCGTAAGAAGCGGGCGCGGGGGTCATGCCGGGGATTGCCCCGTTTTGCAGCATGGCGGTAAGCTCCTGCGGGGAAAGCCGCATAGAGCGCACAAGCTGGACGATCTGCAAATTCTCCGCTTCGGTTTTCTGCGCTTCCAGCCCTTTGAGCTTGTTCTGATACTCGGTGATCTTCTCGCGGGTCTTTTCAATCTCCCGGTTGATACGGTCAATCTTGTTTGCTGCCATAGTGTAAAACTCCTTTCATAGTCAAAAATGTGTTCAGTTCCAATTCATCAAGCCGTACCCTTTGATACAGCCATAGTCAAGGGGGTAGCTTTTTATCTTGCAAGCGTCGCCGGAATTGCCCTCGACGGTGTAAACGCGCTGCCCGTCCGTGCCGATTACAAGCCCCACATGGTCTGCGCTCCCGTCCCCGTCCCAATCGAAAAAGATCGCGTCGCCGGGGGCGATATTCTCATAGCCCCTCGCGCCCCATTGCCCCCGTGACTGGAACCACGGTACGCCCTGTGACTGGCACGCGGCAAAGCGCGGCTCGCTTTTCCCGGCTTGATTGTAGCACCATGAAACGAAACAGGCGCACCATTCCACGCGGCTGTTGAAGCCGTACCAGCTCCAATAGGGCTGTCCCCCTACATTGCCTACCTGTGACTTTGCCCGGTCTACCACGGCGGTATTTCCGGGGCGTGTGCCGTTTACAAGCTGCACCCCGCTTAAATCCTCCGACGGGTTCCCGTCCGGGGAACCGCCGCCGAAAATAAGGGGCTTGTTTCCGCTGGTTTCCAAGTACACCCGGAACATTTCAAGCTGCTCCGGGGTAAGCAGTCCCGGCGCAAGCTCGGATATGGGTTTGTTCTCCAGCTTGATATTGAGGATAAAATACTCATAGGGGACTTCCTCGGTGGTGGTTTCCCCGGTGTCCGGGTCTGTGCTTGTTTCTGTGCGGTAACGTATTTCCACTTCCTCCGTCAGAGTGAGGGTATATTGAAGTTCAAAGATACGCTGTATTTCTGCCTGTGCGGTCGCCGGGGTGTAGGTCTGTAAAAGCGCGGTCAGATAGGACGCTAATTCATGGGGGTTATGCCCGATACTGTCAAGGTCATAGCGGTACTCGTCATAGCCGGGGTTGTCGCGCTCGATATTGTCAATCCTGCGCTGCAAGTCCGTTTCCAGTGCCGCATAGTTGTTTTCCACGGCGACTAAATCCGCGTCCTCCGACGTGTAGGAAGTCCCGACAATGCCGTTAATCATGCCGGAAAACATAGCTCCACAAGAAGATAATGCGGAAGAAATCATAATGAAAAGCAGCAGCGCACCTATGGCGATACATACGCCCGCCGGGTGTCGCCCGACAAATGCGATTGCCTTTTTGGTTCCCTCGGCGGTCTTTTTGGCGGCTTTTCTTGTGTTCTCCGCTGCGTTCTTGACAGACTTTGCGCCCTGTGCCTTGACAGTCTTTGCATACTGCTTTTTAATGCGCTGCTTCTGCATATACCGGGAGAATGGATTTGACGCTGCGATCTGCGGGTTGTCATGGAGTGCCTTTTGGTAGAGATAGTTGGCGTTTGCTTTCTGCGCCGCCTTTTCAGCCTTTGCCGCCGCCCGGTAGGGTTTGAGCTTGTGGCTGCGGTAGCCCTCCTTGACTTTCCGCGCCCCGTACTTCGCGGCTTTTTCGGCGGTTTCCTCGGATTTGTGCGCACCCTCCACGCCGGAATTGTCCTTTTCCACGGAATGTACCTTGTTATGGACGAAAATACCCGCTTCCTGCGCGGGGCGGGATAACGGGTTTTTATGTGCCTTGCCGCCGTTCATTGGCTTTTCCCGTTCCTCGAAACGTAGGCGGGTCTTGCCTTTCCCGGTGGCTTCGTCAAAGGTGCGTTCCCTTACAAGTTTCTTTTCCTTTGGGATTTTCGCCCTTGCTTCGTCCAGCCTGTCAGCGGCTTTGTCGGATTTCTTGATATAGGGTTGCAGCTCCGGCGTTGCCCGTTCTTCCTCGGTGAATTGCAGCCGGGAAGTGCGGGCGCGGCTTTCGGCTTCTGCCTGTGCTTTCCGTGCTGCCTTTTTGCTGGCTCTGCGGGTGTGCGCCCCGTCGATATGCTCTAAGACGCGCTCGGCGGTTCCCGTGTCCTGTGCGGCTTCCGTCCCCGGCGCATGGGGCAGGGGCGGCGCATTGGGGGATATGTCCGGCGCGGGATTGCCCGGTATGGGCTGCGCTGCCTGTGCGTCCTGTGCTGCCTGTTGCTCCGGCGTTTTCAGTAAGGCAGCTTCCCGCGCCCGTTTGCTGATACGCTTTTGTTTCCCGGTCGCCGCGTTTACCTCGATAGCCCCGTCGCGGCTCATTTTCTGCGTGATCTTGTCGCGGGCTTTGTACTGCTTCATGGTCGTTCACCTCCGATCTGCGCCCGACAAAGGGCGCAAGGTTGCTAATGGTTGTTTCCTGTAATCGTTGTTTGAAAATGGAATACGCTCTTTTTCCAGCCGGGGCAGAATGATATTTTTTACATAGGATTCATTGGTTTCAGCAGCGATAAAGTAACGGTCAAGTTTGGCACATGGGACAATCTCGCTTCCCGAACCTGCAAAGGGAATGACAATCAGATCACCCGCCTTGCTGCTTGCAAGTATCATTCTTTCTGCCAGCTTTTCCGGCTTCTGTGTGGGGTGTCCCGTTGATTCCCTGTAATTTGGCATAATCCTTGAAAATTCCCATACATTCCCGCAGGACTTTCCTTTTGGATTTTTCCGCTTGTCTTTTTCCCCGCCCTCATCATAAGGGACACGGATAGCGTCTATGTTGATTTCGTGCAGGGGGTTGCTGTAAAACCATAAAAATTCCGCTTCATTCCGATAGGCTGCTTTTGCGGGTCGTCCTGTCCTGTAATTCCATACAATCAGATTCCGCTTTATCCAGTCAAATTTGTCTAAGACTTCAACGGATAACTTGTCGATCATCTGACTGCTTCCCCAACAGTAAAATGCTCCCGTGGGCTTTAAGATTCTGTAACATTCCCTTACCCATTCCGTACACCATGCAAGGTATTCCGAAACGGTCTGAAAAACAAAGTCAAAATCCCCTTTCATGCGGTAGTACGGCGGGTCAGCAATTACTAAATCCACACTCCTTTCCGGCAGTCCCCGCAGTACCTCTATACAGTCAGCACGGTAAATACAGTTCTTTTCTGGTTGTTTGACATTTAACATTTATGCGCCGCCCACTTCCTCCGGCTTCGTCGTCATAACACGGTACAGCTCGGTATCTTTGGGGAAACGGTCTACAAAGGGCAGAATGACGTTGCCATAGAACAAAAGCCCCTCGCCCGCTTCGGAGTGGGTGACGTAGCTCATTTGCTGCGGGGAGATGTTGAGCTGCTTCGCAAGGATAGCCCGGTCGCCCGCCGCTTGATTGAGCATGAGGACAAAATCGCTGTTCTCAAAGATATTTTCCACTTCCCGGCTTGCCAAAAGGTCTTTCACGTTCTGCGTGATCGCGGTGGGTATGCCGCCCCATTTTCTGAAACGCTTCCAGATTTCGACGCTGTAAGCGGCGGTCTGCTCGTCTTTCAGTAACAGGTGAAATTCGTCCATAAAATACCGCGTGGACTTCTTCGCCGCCCGGTTCACGGTGACGCGGTTCCACACTTGATCTTGAACAATCAGCATACCCAGCTTTTTGAGCTGCTTCCCAAGCTGTTTAATGTCAAAGCAGACAAGGCGGTTGTTAAGCTCTACATTTGTCCTGTGGTTAAAGACGTTAAGGCTCCCGGAAACGTAAAGCTCCAATGCCGCCGCGATACGCGCCGCTTCCGGCTCCGGCTGCTTCAAAAGCTCGTCGTAAAGGTCGCCCAAAATCGGCATTTTTGCCGGGTCGGGGGCTGCAAGGAAAGGACGGTACACGTTCCTAACAGCGCGGTCAATGACGGTCTTATCCACGGGCTGCAAGCCCTCCTTGCCGCCGACGATCAGCTCACAAAGGGAGAGGATAAAATCGCTTTTCAGCGCAAGCGGGTTGTCGTCCTCGGAATAGTTGAGGTTTATATCCATAGGGTTGACGTAGTGCGGGCTGGTGGGGGAAAGCCTTATCACCTGTCCCTGTAATCTTTGCACAAGGGGGTAATACTCGGCTTCGGGATCGCAGATAATAATGTCGTCGTCCGTAATGAGGAAAGCGTTTGTCATTTCCCGCTTCGCCGCAAAGGATTTCCCGCTTCCCGGCGTTCCCAAGATTAAGCCGTTGGGGTTTTTAAGCTGCTTGCGGTCGCATAAGATCATGTTGTTACTAAGGGCATTTAAGCCATAGTAAAGGCTTGCGCCCCTCTGAAAAAGCTCCTGCGTGATAAAGGGGATAAAGATTGCCGTGCTGCTGGTTGTCAGTCCCCTTTGAATGGGGATAAGGTTCTCACCGATAGGGACGCTTGACATCAGCCCCGCTTCCTGCTGGTAGTCAAGCCGGGTGAGGGCGCAGTTATATTTCTGTGCAATCCCCGCCGCCGCGAAAATGTCATTTTCCAGCTTTCTTTTTGTGTCTGCCATGTTCACCACAAGGAAAGTCAAGAGGAACATTCTTTCATTGCGGCTCTGTAAGTCCTGCAAGAGATTTTTCGCTTCGCCGCCGAACGTGGCAAGGTCGGACGGGATTATATCCATGTCGTACCCTGCGCGGACAGCCTTTTTCTGTTCCTCGATCTTCATTTTGTCAAGGTCGGTGATTTTGCGCTTTACGGTCTTGATTGCTTCCGTCTGGTCGATACTGTGGATATGTAAGTTTACGATCACACCCGTTTCAAGGTCTAACATATCCGCTAAAATGCGGTCGTTTAACTCCGGCGCAAGTATCTGTAAGAACGATACCGCGCCGATCTTGCGCCCCATGCGGAAATACCGCCCCTCGCCAAAACGGAATGAGGGCGGGGCGATAAAGTCCTTTGTGGTAAGCCCGGACGGGGCAAGCCATGAGAAATCAAAGTTGAACGGCTCCCCCTCCGGGTGGAATACCCCGTGCATGGTCTGTAACCGTTCATAGCCTGTCTGCGGTCGGGCAGATACCCCCAGCACCTTGAAATTGTTCAGTATGTCCGTTTCGATACGGGAAAGCCGGGATTTTGCCGCGCTCATGTTGTCCGCTTCAATACTGAACGTGATATATTTGTGCTTCACAAGCCCGTTGTTCCCTTTGGAAAGCTGGCTTTTTAACATATCCCCGTATTCTGTGCGGATAGAGTTGAAAGCGTCCTCCTGCGCCGGAATGTTGATTGCTTTTTCCGCTTCCTCCCGCTGTGTCCCTTGATTGATGAAAGAGAGCTGCACCGATACGGAAGCGTCAAAGTAGTTGAGGAAGTCACACCAGTTTTCAAAAATGGCGGTCTTGTCGTCTGCCTGTGCAAGCTGGTAGTTTATATCCTCGTAGACAATGCTCTTGCTGTATTTCTTTTCCGTTATCCGGCATATCCCGTCCGGGTACAGGTTGATGTAGGGGATTGTCTGCTGGGCGGTGTGCGCCTTTCCGTCCCCCTTTGCCTGTCTGATTGCGGCGGCGATCTGCTTCTTCTCGCTGCGGGTCAGTTTCCGCTTCGCCTTAGTTCCGGGGCTTTTTCCCGGTGCGCCGCCTTTGGTTGGTTCCTTTGACAATCGCTGATACCTCCTTTTCCAGTTTCCGCTGCTTTTCCAAGACAGCGTATAGATTTTGTGTCTGATAGGGTCGCTCCTTTGGTCGGACAAATTTTGTCTGTATGATGTTTTTCACCACGGTTTCAAGGGGCTGTCCGTGTTTCTCGTACATTGCCATGAGGAAGCAGGGCAGCATGACGACAATCATCACAAATGCCGCCGCGCTGGTTCCCGCGCTGTCCTTTAGCAAGAAAAAAAGCGGCAAGCCTGTAATGAGTGCTGCCGCGAAACAAACGATCTGCCGCTTCGTGAGGTTGAAAGCGACTTTTGTTTTTATCTTTGATAAATCCTTTGGTACGGGTACATACGCCATACCGAAAACCTCCTTTCCGTCAAAGCTCTATGCTGTTTTTTGTTTCATTCCCCCATGTGTCCCAGCCCGCCGTTTCCTGCCTTGCGAAAAGCTCTATCCGGGGAATGTCGCCCATAAGGGCAATGATTTTTTCCCGCGTTATGTCCGGCTTTTTGCTGTGCTGCTCTATGGGGGAGATAATGAATTGATGAATACCCGCCGATTTTCTCTTTGGGTGTCCCCGTGTGGCAAATAAGCAGAGTTCCGCGTTTCCCCGCGTCCAAAATCCCAAGCCGTAAAACCATGTGTAGGACTTTTTATTGAGTTTCAGCCATACAAAGGCGGCGGTCTTATAGGTAAAGCCCCAAGCCTTGATAAGCCGCAGGGCTTCGGGAAGCTGGGGGAATGTCGCCCACAAGAAAAGTGCGCTGTCCTCCGCCGCAAGGTCAGCCACGGGAAGCGCGCAAAGTTCCTCTATGCTCATGGTCGGGTAGTGGTGTTCTGCCGCGCCGGAAAGCCGCTTCTGTGCGTACTTCCACGGGGGATCGGCGTAGATTATGCCGTATTTCTTTTCAATGGTGTTTCGTCCCTCCTTTCTGTGTGCTTCCTGTAATCCCCATAAAGGGTAATCAAGGCAAAGGTCAATCTTTGCCCTTTGCCTGTCCCTATTCTATGGGTTTTTCCCGCGTCAAGGTCGGGTCGTATTTTCGCCGCTTCGCTCTGAAAATCTCCACCCTGCCCTTGACACGCCTTTAGTGCGCTGAAAAGATTGACTTTGCAAGTGCGCCGGACTTGAACAGGGAAAAGCAGAGGATCACCGTATAGGCAGCAAGGGAGAATATCGCGCTGTGTAGGTTGTCTGCCACTGTTATGTTGTTCACCAGCACCGCGTAAATGCCGACGCACACCATAATGAGGAAGCCTTGAAAGCCGATAGCGAACAGGGCTTTTAAGTAGTTGTTGCCGATCTGCCCCCACTCTTTATTTGTCATTGTTGCAAATGGGATAGGCGACACGGAACAGTAAAGGTAAATTTCTATCATTCTGCCGTAGAGGACAACGGTTATCAGTACGGACATGATTTTCATGCAAAGGCTCACAAGGCTTGTTTCCATAACCAGCAATAAAAGTTCGGGGATTTCCATTGCGTCAAGCCCCTCCTGCATGGAAGCAAGGGCGGCGGCAACGTCAATTTCTGTGCTGCCGCTTATCACCCCCGCCGCGCCGGAAACGACGTGCTGCGCAACGTCAAAGACTGCCATAGTAATATCAAAGGTGTGGGTGACAAGGTACACCGCCACCCACGCCTTGAAAAACCACTTGAAAAACATAAATGTGTCAACGTCGTGCATATTGTTCTTTTCCGTTACCATGCTGATTAGCTCCACGCATAGGACGTAAGTAATGACAAGCCCCGCTATGGGGACAATGACATTTTCCGATAATGAGCGTATCATGCTGAAAATGCCCGCGTTCCACCCCTGCGGGGTCTGCCCTACCTCGGCGGCGATTGTGCCGACTTTCTCGTTTACGTCCCCGAACATAGTTGACAGGTTCCCGTTAATGGCTCCTATGAGGATTTCCTTTATCCATTCCGTGATCGCGTCAAGTATGCTCTGCATAGGCTCTTACCCGCGCTTTTTAACCGAACAGCCCGGAAAGCAGGGGTACAAGGGTCATGCCGATCAGCGCAACGCCGCCGCCCGCCATGAGCTGCTTCATG
>OFFH01001665.1_pt1 | contig 10854 bp, 10 predicted proteins | sample 1521341 | NCBI WGS metagenome assembly OFFH01 (sample SAMEA3504108, study PRJEB24116) | mouse gut metagenome | biome: mouse gut; feature: mouse-associated habitat; material: faeces | place: Denmark | collected 2011 | reverse complement strand
AGCCACTCCACCTACCGACTCAAGGCCGCGATCTCATCTTCTTTTTTCTGCAGCAGCGCCTGCCATTCGCGAGGGCTCTTTACTTCTTTCTTCATGTCACTATTGTACCAGAAAAGGAGGAGAAACGCAACCGTTTCTCCTCCTTTTTGAAGCTATTTCTCCTTGAATGGACCGATAGATCTGCTCAGCAGATACGCAAATTCTTTCTCGTTGATCTCTACCATTTCGCCGGTTTCTCCCCTGGGCCACCCCACTCAATCCGGCAAGCATCACTGCAAAACCGCCGCACGCTTCCCGGTCCCCACTCCGCCTGATACTCTTTCCCGCAGTTCGGGCAGACCTGTTTCGGTCGCTCCCGGCTTCGCCGCTTCTCCAGTAACCTTCCTATCATGATACGTCGCCCGGCACCGGTTACTGCAAAACCACCGCCACCGCCCTGGTCCCTTTTCCCGTTGCTCTACTGCCGCTCCACACTCTGGTCAGATATTTACCTGACCATTATAGTTCCTTTTCGCATTATTGTACTGGTACCGGTACTCGTTGCTACAATATTTCTGCTGTGTTTTGTGGCATGTCGGGATAAATACTTCCCCACAGTTCAGACACCGCTTTTCTTCCTCCATGCTCTGCCCCCCTTTTTTTCTTCCATTCTATCATGGGGGGTAGGTGCAGGACTATTTGACAGTTACGTCAGCTGGAAACCGTGGAGGTCCGCTGCCAGCGCTCCATGATTTTCTGCACACAGTACCAGTTCAAAGGCTGGTATACCCGCATTGGCCCAAATCCTGACTCAGGCAGTCCCGCTTCCGAGACAATCACGGACCGCTTCATCCATAACGCTTATGAGGTCCTGGTGGACGGACATGTCTCCATGCACGAACGCAATGGCCTAAAGTCCTCTCACACCGAAGGTGGTGAGGAAGATTATGACGGCCCCTTCAATCCCGCCTATTTTCCCTGTGAGCTGGAGATGGACTTAATGATCTTCTAGGAAGTGGACCGGGAGTCCATGGATATCTTCTATGCAATGCGGTAGGAACTCCGCTTTTATCTCAAGTGCATTCGGATTCTTGAAGATATTCTGACTGGAAACAACATCCCATCCCTAGAACTGAAGCAGATTCTCTTCTGCCTTATCCAGCGTGACAGAGATATAGATTTTCTTCAGGTCAGCCACCACCTGCTTGATGTCCTGCCAACTGACAAAGCAGGTGGTGGAGCGGATCTTATGGACGATATAGCGCTGCAGGCGGCTCTGGGGATACACCGCCCGGACTTCTTCCGGATGTGGGGAACTACATGGGTGGCCTTTTGCAGCCCCGGCGAGGCTGCATGCGCCTCCGTCTCATTGAACAGTAGGCTCAGCTGCCCGTCCAGCTGAGCCTTGACCTGCTCGCTGGACACACCAAACTGCTTCTTCCTTAACAAACGCAGCCTCCATCAGTCACTCACTCTGACTTTGCAGTTCATCCAGCTGTGCCTTTTACGCATCATATTCCGCACGGAAGGTCATGATCGTCTCCGTGTTACTTATTTCCTGCTTTTGCGGTTGCTCTTTTATGGTTTTAATTGCATTGCAAAAATGCGGAAAAGGCCGACTTATATTCCATAATGAAATTCAGCCCGGACACCGGTTTGCACGACATTGGCAACTCCACGCTCAGCCCCTCCATTAGTCACCGGTACTAATTGCCGCGCCTCCTCACAGTTCCTCGGCCACTGGAAGTTACCGCTTTCCAGACACTTGTACAGTAGCACTCCCTCCCAATATAGCCCTTTAATCCGGTCTTTCCGCTGCCCGCATAACAGAAACAGCGCGTTCTGAAATGGACCCAGCTGGAACCGCATCTGCGCCATCCCTACCAAACCATCAATCCCTCGCTGCAGATCTGTATTCCCGTTAAATATTGAGTTCAATATTATCCCTGACCAATATTTTTTCAAAAATATGGTTGCACAAATAGGAGAAAATTGTCTATTAATTATAGATATCATGAGTCGGCGGAGGATGACTTTCATCTTCGACCACATTTTCTCAATGGAGTTGAGATCAGGACTGTAGGGAGGAAGATACAACAATTGAGGAGATTCCCGGTCAATGGAAAGGCGATAGTCAGACAGGGCGACAGCATTTGAAATTCCCATAAAACCAGCTTAAAATAGTTTTGAAAAACCCAGCATTATGCAAATTTCCAGAACCTCGGATTTTTGGTTTTTCAACATCCACCCCCTTCACGGAGGCATTGAAAAACTTTTTCCAACATATTGTTCGCAACATCGGGATATTTGCCCTGTTTTCAAAATTTCAAATGCTGTTGCCCTGGATAGTCAGAGGGGATCGTTTTGTATTTGGTGCATCCCAGGTTTTTCTTGCCGTTGTTCCGGTTTTGTGGTTACAAGGGCAGCACTCTGATTCGGAATGCCGGAAGGGACGGCAGAACTTTTGACGGACCCGACCACTGTCCGAGGTTTTCCCATCCCTGTGCATGGCCAGCCCAGCAGGGCAAATCAAACGGCCAGAGGGCAGTTTATCGAGGTCCTTGGTATTGCGCTAATTCAGCGGGATAACGGCATCGCCTTTGTATACATCTTTTTCCAATTGTAGACCGCTTTTACATCGTAGCCCTTGTCGCCCAAGAAAGTACACTCCTGAAGCGGCAGGACAACGTTAGCAACAGCGAGCATCTCCTGCATGACGGCAGAATCCGCCGTGTTGACAGGAGTGGTCAGTTCATAAAGAGGCAGGCCGGAAATGCAGTCCACCAGCACATGGTTTTTGTATCCCCAGTAGAACCCATAACGGCGCTCGTTATGTTGGTTGGAAGCGGAATGAACGCCCAAGGCGCAGTCCGGATCGGCTTTAGGATGATTCTCCGGTTTGAATTTGTCTTTGGCAAAGGACTTTGGATTGATTTGCTTTGTGTTTGCCGCAACAGGCGTAGAGTCCAGACCGATGAAAGCGGCATCCACAATACCACGCTCATATAGCTTTTTACCTGCTGCGCCATAATCTCCTTCAATTCCCCATTGTTCAGCTTGTTGAGGAAACGGTCATAGGTCTAGTAGGACGACAGAGGCTTCATGATGTTGAACCCACAGTAGTGTGCTATGAGACGGTGTTGTTCAAATAATCCGTCAGATCTGTGATTTGTGAAAACCCTTCGCATTTCATTACGATAAACGCGCAGACCAATGCTTCCTTCGGGAAGCCCAGCCGCCCAGTTGTCGCTTTGGGCAGCTTGAAGTTTAATTCGCTAAACAGCCTGTCATAAAACACGGCGACACTTTGGGATGTGAACAGTGGTACGTCCTGAATAATTTCCTGTCGGCAGATTGCGGACAGCTCCTTTCTGGTTGAGTTTTCTCCCAAGTCAATTTTATCAAAGAGGAGATCCGCTTTCTACATTTTCAGAGTGATTTCCGGGTTTAGCCATGCCTGGAAACCTTTGCGCTTATTGAACTTTTGGGGTTTTGCACATGGCTATTTTAAGGGGGAAAGGAGGTGAATGACATGGAAAAAAAGATTAGCATGGAGCTTCTGATTTTGCCTGAAATTAAAGAGGTTTACAAAGATGAGGCCCAGATGATCATCTGCACTTACGAGGGATGTGGTGCTGATGATGGTTGGCCGACGTGATGTTTGGACAGTGAGCCAAGTCCGAGCCTGTCGAAAAAGTCTTTTCGACAGGCTCAGGTATTTTTAACTTTCTTGATTGGGCGTGAAAGGGCATTTTGATGGTTCCCTTTCACACTTATCCCTTCTGCCGAAACCTTTGGTTTTCCCGGTTTTTCAACACTCTGAGACTTGGCTCATATGAGCTGGGCCCTTTAATAGAAGGAAGTGAGTTACATATGGAAGAAAAACATATTTTTGATACTAACAAGTTTAGAATAGTTTATTTTCCAAAGTTTAAGCAAGCCATCTCTTTGAATTTGAACCAAGTAAAAAATGAAAACATGGAAATAATCATAGATAAAGCTGTGAGAGAAATGGAACTCGTATCTTCAGAAGAAAAAAAGGGTACAGATAATGTTTGGGGATTATATCTATGTGTTTCAAACATGTGTAATGCTTCTTGTGTATACTGTTTTGCTAACAAAGGTGATTACGGTAAAGAAAAAGGACTGATGTCATTTGATGTGGCCGTAAAGGCAATAGATTTCTTTATGGAAAAAGTTCCGGATGATAAAGAGGCGGCATTCATTTTTTTTGGAGGAGAACCACTTATGGCATTTGACGTGATAGAAAAATCATGTGAATACATAAACGACACTTATGCACATCGAAATAAATCTTTTCATATAACAACAAATGGAACACTGTTAGACGAAGAAAAGATTGACTTTATGATTCGGAATAAATTTCGAGTAGCAATTAGCATCGATGGTGGAGATGAAATACAAAATAAACAACGGCCATTGAGGAATGGAGAAAATTCATTTGAGGCAGTTACTAAAAACATCAGTTACTTACTTCAACGAAGTAAAGCTGTAGCACGTGGAACATATTTTAATTTTGATTATGACCTATGCAAGTGCTATAATGACTTGCTTTCAATAGGTTTCCAAGAAGTAAACATAGTACCAGATATTTTGGATGTTGATTCTGATGAAAAAATGAATCAATTATTGCATCAACTCAATCGGTTTCATGATTATGTTGTAAGTTATGCTCGTGAAAAGAAAGAATTTCCATTTGGCCTATTAATCATGCAGATAAGAAAACTGTTCTATCCTAAGATGCAAATGGTATATGATTGTGGCTTAGGAAGCATAATCTATTGTGTTGACTATAAAGGGGATATTTATCCTTGCCATAGACATAGTGGTGACTATAAGTATACACTAGGGAATGTAAAAAATGGCGATTGTAAAGTGTTTATCAATAAAGCCTTTTCCTATCAGTGTGAAAAATGTTGGAATCGATATACGTGTTCTCATGGTTGTAGATATGAGGATATTAAAACCGGTGGTAATGAAAAAAACAAATATTCTTGTGCTTATTCAAAAAAGATGACAGAGATAGCAATTGCCTTGTGCAGTGAATTGGATAAGGAAATGCTATACAAAATTATGAGATGCACAGACAAAATTATTGGAGGGAACAGATAGCGTGTTTTATAAGTTTGCATTGAGGAGACTCAATCTGAAAAATAAGGCACTGTGGATTTCGACTTGTCTTACGGCTATAGTATGTAATATTACAATTTTTGTTACTCCTATTATTCAAAGAGAACTATTGAATAGTATATCTAATGGCGACATATCATACAGTAAGATTTTGCTATTATGTCTTGTAAGTGGAATAAGTATCATTGCAATAATATACGAAAGCATAAGTAACAGAAATATGTCGCTTGAAATCCAGCGTAGTTTACAGAGTGAGCTTTTGGAAAATGCAATAAGGAGCAATAACAAAGACATAAATGCAAGAGGACCAGGAGCCTATATGGTTGGTGTATTTGGAGATTCTGAACACATTGCAAATTTGATAACTCTGAATATCTGGGATGTTGCTTTTCAAATCGTTACAGTTATAGCAATTATTGTAATGACTACGAGATGGTCAATGCTCTTCGCTTTTATCGTGCTTCCTACAATGGCTTTGATGGTCATTATTCAAATTGTACTCGAAGAACTTTCGGTAAAACGATTCAAAAAGGGTAGGGAGAAGGTATATGAAATAAATCCTTTGGTTTTAGAGTACTTAGAAAATAGAAAAACGATTCTTGGATATGCAAATTTAGATGCTTATGAGCAAAATATCTACAATATGTTTGATTTGAGAGATTCTGAGTTTAAGAAAGCATATGCACTGGAAACCCTTTCATCTTCATTTATTTCTTCGCTAAAAACTATTAGCTTGGTTACTTTATTTATCTTTTCACTTTTTGAGATGAATAGTGGGAGAATGGAAGTGTCAACTTTTATAGCCTTTATTTCTTATGTGGGCGTTGTTTTTCGACCAATCTCAGCGGTAAAGGCTTTGATCGTGAATAAAAGTAGGTTTCAAATGCTCTATGGGAAGATTAGTTCCTCTTTACAGCCAGATTTAAGGTTGGGATTACCTGATGGTGATTCGATTTGCATGCATGAATGCTCTTTTCAGTATGAAAATGGGGAAAAATCTATTAACAATATTACAATCCACTTTGACAATGTTGTTGGATTGGTGGGACTTTCAGGCGAAGGAAAAACAACATTAATTAGAATTATTTTGGGAGATAATAATCCTGATGCTGGGTACTGTTTGCTTGGGACGAGAGAGGTTTCTACGATATCAAGGTTTATTCTTAATTCCTACATACGATACTATTCACAGGAATCTGAGATATTCAATAAAGGTTTGGAAGCTAATATAGTTTTGGATAAGAAGCCACTTCTATTGGAAAACTATCAGAAAAAGGAAGAAGAGACAAGTAATTATATTAAAACTCTTTTTGACGAAATCAAAAAGACGGGTAGACTGCCTAAGGATGGTGATGCGTCTCGAGTTATTAAGGAGCTCTTTAACTTAAATTCTACGCAAATAAATAATAAGACTATACAAAAAAATATTGTTGACTCAATTCTTGACTGTGATGATAATTGCATTGATAAACTTGGAAACATATATACAGGAAGAAAATACTATGTTAGAGAAAAATATGTATCGCTTGTCCGTGATTTGAATTTAACTTGCCTTGAGGGGCGAGATCTTGGACAACGAGGAAGTCAGATATCAGGGGGCGAAAAAAACAGAATAGTTTTGGCAAGATTCCTTTTGCCTGAATGCGGTGAATTTTTCATCCTAGATGAACCATTAACTAATGTGGACATCTTTACAGAAAACAAATGTATTGACGCTATTCAGAAGTATTTGAGATGTAAACAAGGCGTTATTATTTCTCATAAGATGAATATCATCAAATCTTTTTCGGATAATATTCTCGTTTTGAATGAAGGAAGAATTATAGAAACGGGTACACATGATTCGCTTTTGAAGGCCAAACAATTATATTGCACTTTGTGGAACGAATATGTTGCTTCTATTGATGGGGACCACTAATTTTGTATCTGGTCACTGGAAAATCAGCAGGGCACAAGATTTTCTTACAGACAGAACGGCAAGTATCTATCGGTCAAAGGCTGTCCGTGGAAGTTCTTTCGATTTAAGTTAGAGTTTACTCCGCAACCCCAAACGGCAAGAAAAGCAAGCAATTTGGGGCGAAATATGATAGAATAGGTGCAAGGAAAAAGGCAAAAGCAGCGAAAAGAGCTTGCACCTATGGGGACGGAGCGGATGTATAAGGATAACAGCCAACTTCGGATAGAGGATTTCGTATTTCCATATGGGAGACTGGATCCGGAAAATGATTGGATCAGACTGGCAGCGCTGGTACCCTGGGAGGTGACGGAGGAACGGTATGCAGCACGATTCAAGAATAACGGCCACCCAGCCCATCCGGCGCGGATGGCGTTGGGGGCGCTACTGATCCAGCGGCGACTGAAATGCAGCGACGAATGGCTGGTGAAACACATTGGAGAGAACCCATACCTGCAATATTTCATCGGAATGAAGGCGTATAGTCCGTGTCCGTTTGGGGCGTCGACGCTGGTGGCATTCCGGAAACGGTTCAGTGAGGAAGAGCTGGCAGCAATTCCGGAGCCGTCTATACCCAAACCGGAAGCAAAGGAAAAAGCTGATCCGGATGACGGAAAAAATATTCGTGCGCCCTCATTTTTTATTGCGTATTTTCTCCAAATGCGGTACACTGGAAAAAACTGAGAAAGGCGGCGGCAGTATGAGCGCCGGGGGCGCCCCTCTGACCATGGAGGAGCTGGGTTATACCCAGAGAGAGCTGGATGAGATGAGCAAGGAGGATCTGCTCCTGCTCTATCGCTCCAGCGGCTGTCCCGACCTGAAATGGCCTTTGGCTCTGCGGTATGTCGGGCTGGTGAAGTCCATTGCTTTGCAGGTGCGGGGCGTGTATTCCAGCTTCGCTCAGGTGGACGATATCATCAACGAAGGGGTTCTGGCTCTGGTGGGAGCCATTGACAAGTTTGATCCCGACAAGGGAATCAAGTTTGAAACCTTTGTCTCCAAACGCATCCGCGGGGCGGTCATTGACCTGGCCAGACGGCAGGACTGGGTGCCCCGCAGTGTGCGGCGGAAGGCCCGGGAAATTGATCAGGCCAGCGTGGAGCTTTACTCCGAGCTGGGCCGCTGTCCCACCGACAGCGAAATAGCCGGCCGGCTGGGCATCAGTAGCCAGCAGTATCAGGAGGATCTGGCCAACTCCGCCCTGTGCAACCTGCTCAGTCTGGATTCCATTTTTGACGATCAGGAGCAGGGAGGGGTGGACGTGGCGGACAGCGCCGGCGCGGGCCGCCCGGAGGACTCTCTGCTGCGTCAGGAGCTGCTGGACACACTTACCGAGGGCATTGCCTCCCTGCGGGAGAACGAGCAGATGGTGGTGTCCCTGTACTATAGGAAAAACCTCAGCATGAAGGAAATTGCCCAGGTCATGGAGGTCAGCGAACCGCGCATCTCCCAGATTCATTCCCGGGCCATCCAGAAGCTGAAGCTGTATATGAAGCAATACATGAATGGGGAAAAATGATCCCCCTGAGAGGAGAGACTGCTTATGTTCAAGGGATTTTATCAGCTTACCTCCGCCATGCTCAGTCAGGGCCGCCGGCTGGATGTGATTTCCAACAATATGACCAACGTTTCCACCGCCGGCTATAAGGCCGAGCGGTATACCGACAGTACCGCTTTCAAAGAGGTGATGCTCAGCCGGGTGGGGAACAACGACGTCATCGAGGAGCTGGACGGGTTCATGGAGGAGCAGATCCGCGCCGCAGGCATCGACTGCGTGGGCAAGGAGCTGACCGGCAAGCTCTACGAGCTGAACCCCCAGCTGCTCCGGGAGCGCGTCTTCGGCCAGAAGCCGGAGACCGTGGACTTGGGCGTATCCGCCGTGTCCCGTCCCCCGGCTCTGTGCCCCGGCTGCCCCCACAGAGGCTTCTTCTACACCATGTCCAGGCACAAGGACTTCGTCGTTGCCGGGGACATCGGCTGCTACACCCTGGGCGGCTCCGCACCCCTGAACGCCCTGGACAGCGTAGTGTGCATGGGCGGCGGCTTCACCGTGGCTATGGGCATGGCGAGGGCCTTTGAGCTGGCCGGGCAGACGGACAAGAAGGTGTTCGGCGTTATGGGCGACTCCACCTTCTTCCACAGCGGCATGACCGGGGCGGCGGAGATCGTCTACAACCACGGGAACGTGATCCCTGTGGTGCTGGACAACTCTATCACCGGTATGACCGGCCACCAGGACAACCCCGGCAGCGGCTACACTCTCCAGGGTGACATGGCGGAAACGCTGAAAATCGAGGACATCCTCTCCGCCTATGGTTACAAGAACATCATCATCGTGGACCCCCAGGACCTTGCCGCCATGGAGAAAGCGGTCCAGGACGCTCTGGCCTCCGCAGAGCCCGCCGCCATCATCACCCGCCGGCCCTGCCTGCTCATCAAGCGCATCAGGCACGACATCGGCAAGTGCCAGGTGGACCAGGACAAGTGCATCGGGTGCAGAAAGTGCCTGAGCGTGGGCTGTCCGGCGGTGATGGTGGAGAACAAGAAGGCGAAAATCGACCCCAACCAGTGCGTAGGCTGTACAGTCTGCGCCCAGGTCTGTCCCAAGAGCGCCATTGCGAGAAAGGAGAACTGAGCCATGAAGACGACAAAAAGCGCGCTGCTGGTAGGCGTGGGCGGTCAGGGCGCTATCCTCACCGCAAAAGTCCTGGTGAACGGTCTGATGAAAGCCGGGTACGACGTGAAGATGAGCGAGGTCCACGGCATGAGCCAGCGTGGCGGCAGCGTGTCCACCCAGGTCCACTGGGGCGAGAAGGTATACTCTCCGGTCATCGGCAAGGGCGCGGCGGACATCGTGGTGGCCTTCGAGAAGATGGAGGCGGTGCGCTACGCGGACTACCTGAAGCCGGACGGCGTGGCGGTCATCAACGACTACGAGATGGCGTCCTCCAGCATCGCCGCAGGGCTGTGCCAGTACCCGGAGGGGTGCCTGGAGGCCATGGAGAAGCATTTCCGCTGCCACGTGCTGAAGGCTGGAGAAATTGCCCAGGGACTGGGCAGCGCCAAGTGCATGAATATCGTCCTGTTCGGCAGTATGGTCAAGGCTTTGGATATGGATCACATTGATTGGGAAACAGTCATCGCGGAAACAGTACCGGAGAAGTTCCGGGAGCTGAATCTGCGGGCCTACCGGGCCGGCCGGGACGCGGTGAGCGCATAGGAGGGCGGTATGCTGAAAAATTTTCAGGCTCTTCGGGAGCAGGTGGGAACCGCAGCACCGAAGACGGTGGCGGTGGCCTGCGCCCACGACGCCCACACCCTGGAGGCAGTTTTCCGGGCTGCGGAGGAGGGTATCCTGCGGTATACCCTGGTGGGCAGAAAAGATGATATTCTGAGGATCGGTAAAGAACTGGGGCACAGCATTCCCGAGAGCGCTATCCTCCACACAGAGACAGACGCAGAGGCGGCAGAAACCGCCGTGACGCTGATTCGGGAGGGCAAGGCGGATTTTCTTCAAAAGGGCCTCATGCAGACCTCCACGATTTTGAAGGCCGTGGTGAACAAGGAGACCGGCATCGGCCTGGGCCGCCCCATGTCCCACACCGCCCTGCTGGAGATCCCCGGCTACCACAAGCTGCTGGGGGTAGCGGATGGCGGCATGATCCCCGCGCCGGACCTGGAGGCGAAAAAGGCCATCCTCCACAACGCCACGAACCGCAGCCGCATGGAGCGCGGCAACACCAACGACATGAAGCAGAGTATTACGGCGG
>OFFH01001663.1_pt1 | contig 10857 bp, 10 predicted proteins | sample 1521341 | NCBI WGS metagenome assembly OFFH01 (sample SAMEA3504108, study PRJEB24116) | mouse gut metagenome | biome: mouse gut; feature: mouse-associated habitat; material: faeces | place: Denmark | collected 2011 | reverse complement strand
GACATAAACAGCGCACGCACACAACCCATGTGAAGCGCACCCAAGTCCGCTACAGGTTACAAAATCACACAACAGAAAGGAACGGCCCAAAATGACACATTCAAACAACCAGACTCTCAGCAAGCTCGACCTGGCCTTCATTATAACCGCCTTCATCGCGTTCATCGTCGCCATCTTCGCACTGCTGAACGCCGACTGGCCGTCTAAGAGCAAAACCGAGTACGTCCAGAAATACAACATCAGCGTCGCATCCGAACATCTTCAGAAAAACACGATTGACGACATCCATGCCATCACTGATGCAGTCACATTCTACAGCGCCGACGAGTACGCGACGCTCTGGAAGTTTGCCGACAGATACGGCATCGAACAATTCCATCTGCGCGAACTGACACACGCCGAGCGCAAAGCATTCCCGGGCAAACTTACGCAAATTGACGATTATATCAGGCAAAACAGCATCGACCCTGCAGACGCTGCTCCGGCAGTCAAACACCTGCTGTCACAGGAAACCGGTGATATCACAGCACAGCTCCAGTACATGCTAAACAAGAACGCAAACTGAAATCGTCACACCCAGCATCAGCATTCCACAGAAAACGTCAAATACCGTCTATAAAAGAACGGAAAACGTCGACATGACCAGCAAAACCGCCAACCCTATGTGAAAATATGACCCCCACAGCCTGTGAATAGGCTGTGGGGGTCATATATCGCTCCCGTCTAGCTATGCTGCCCAGAGCACACCCAGGCGGGCTGGTCATGCACCGTACACCACGTTGCGGGGTCCTTCGCCTCGCCGTCGTTCAGAATATCGGACTCAGGGTTCACAACCGGTTTAGACTCGGCGGCCTTCTGCTCTGCCAGCATCTTCGCGTGGTCATGCGTACCCTCGCAGAGCCAGCCCGGCTGCCCGTTGATAGGGCACTTCCCGTCAATCAGGAAGTCGTCGTCCGCAGGCTTCGCAGGCTTGCTGCTCTGAGAAATCTCATCGACATCATAGATGAGCTTCAGCGTGTTCTTACTGGCCTCGCCAGTCACGAAGATACTAGGCGCTTCCACACGCACTAGCCGGTACGTGACATCTTCGACATCACGCAGCGTATCGAAGCTCTCAGCCGCCAGTTCGCCCCAGGCCTTGTCCTTCAGCGAATCCTCGATGGTGATGACCCGCCCGGAATCAGCGTCCGTGAACACGGACACCAGCTTGAAGTCAGCCTTCTTGCCGTCCCGCTCCAGCTTATCCGGCGTGCCATTGTCATCGGCGTCCAGCCGGTAGTACACGTTCACGACGTTATCGCTGGCTTTCTCAGACATGTCCTGGTTGCCAACGACGCCGCTCAGCACGTAATACCTGCCGTTGTACTCCCGCACGGCCTGCAGCTCGTCGCGCCAGGGAATATCGGCGCCGGCAGCGGCGCGCCCCATGACCGGGACGCGAACGCCGCAACCAACATCTTGCATGAGGGCCTGCGCCTGGTCAACCAGGCATCGGCTGCATGATATATCGGGTCGGGCGGACCCGATTCAAGCTCGGAAAGGCTCCGGCCGGAACGAGAAGCCCTTAAAAGGGTACGCCACGAGGAGATGGCCCCCAGGTCTGGCTCACAGCCAAATCTGGGGGCCGATATCTTAGCTCGCGAGGTTACGGGCCTGAGAGCGGCCCCTGTGATACATATAGTGTGGCCCCTCGTAACGATAGGCAAGGCGTGTCCCCTCTCAGCGCGAAAATCCATGATTTTGAGTGGGGGCATCGGTCAAAACCTGTTATATCTCCATAGGTATTGCAGGTATTGAAACCATTGCGAGGTATTGGTAATCCTCAATGCCGCTATATAAAAAACCATTGATACCATTGGAACCATTGATGTGCCTATGTCTATAAAAGGTATTGATAGTATTGGTAAGTATTGATAGGTATTGGTTATGAATACAGTAGCGTCTCACAGGGGGTGGTGAAACCTCCCAACCACCCTGTGAGACGTTCTGATGTTCAATACAGTTTTGTCTCACAGGGGGGGTGGGGGTGCAATGGTTCCAATGGTATCAATACCTTTTGGCATATAGAGATAGGACCCTATCCAATGGCATCAATGGTTCCAATGGTTTCAATACCTGCAATGGCATTTAACATACAGTGGTTGGGAGGACAGCATCAAATATAAAAATTCTGTGGTTGCCGTTAGCAACCACAGAATCTTTGCTTTCAGTCCTTGTTGTTATCGTTCTCGGTCTGCTCGCCCTGTACGCCAACAGAGTCATCTGTTTCATCCGAACTGTGTTGGTCCAGAGTGAAGCAGTGTATACGCCCGGCGTTACCATTCGACCGGTTAGAATACTTTACTCCCGCATACTTATCCATCAACGGAATCAAATCCCGAAGGTTATTGCTCAACTCCATCCCGTTCTGAGCCAGCATATGTCCCTTAGCCGTACCTGCTTCCAAGAGCTTTGTCGATGTACCACTCCAAGTCCCTGACGTACTTTCCTTCAAAAGTGCCAGGATGGTCTGCACGATTGGACTGCTATCTACCGTTTGACGTTCGGCACGCATTTGGACTTCCTCCTGAGTGCCTACCTGCACCCAGCGGTACATCGAATCCTCAAATCGAATAACCAACTCAGCTTCCCGCACATCGCGCCCCGTAACATTAAGGCAAGCAGTGTCGTCAGACCTTTTGCTTTTAAGCAGGACCCAAGCCGTATCCGAGGAACCCATAATACCATTCGTCCCGGAAATCATCTTGTATGGGTCGGAATCATCTACCATTTTCCTCGTGTGATGCACCAGAATGAGTGCGATGCCATATTCGTCGGCCAGCCCCTTCAGTAGAGACACCTCGCGATAATCAAAGGCATAAGTGCTTTCACCATGGCGAGCTACTCCGCGCACCTTCTGGAAAGTGTCAATAATTAAGAGTTTGATATCAGGATGCTTCTCAATGTGTTTCTTTAACACGCCGGGCAACCCCGCATCAAGCGCCAGAGCATGCGTGCGGAAGTAGAAGTTGTCTGGTGCAAGCCTCCCCCTCAGAATTAGTTCCATCCTCCCTTTTATGCGGCTCTTGCTATCCTCCAGCGCCAGATAAAGGACCCCGCCCTTTTGGGTCTTCCGACCCAAAAAGGGCATACCCGCAGCAACACTCAGTGATAAGTCGAGACTCATCCACGACTTTCGGATTTTTGACGGCCCCACGAGTAGCGTCAACCCCGTGGGTAGAATGTCCTCGACAATGTATTCCACCGGCTTCATGGGTGTTGCCTGCAATTCTCTGGCGGAGATGGTATCATCGTCATCTTCCGGGGCCTTCCCTTGAGCCTGCTGCTGGACTGCCTGCTGCTGAACTAGCTGCTGCTGGACTGGTTGCTGCTGAACTGGTTGCTGCTGAACTGCCTGCTGCTGAACTGCATTCCTGCGAAGCGCCTGCATCATTTCCGGCGGAACCCTCGGCGCTCTATTTGCGCGATACTGCTGTGCCGTCGAGATTGCCTTTGTAATAGTATCCCTGCCATATGTGCTTCCGGCAGTCGGACGGTCCCACTTGTCTCGCATCAGACCAGACTTCCTCATAATCCTGTCCATCTGCTCCGCATCATCAGTATATGCTGCCAGATAGCTGCAGAACTTCATATCGGCCGCACTATGGTCACCATTGCAGGATGTCAAATCCCCGCTCATCAACGCCTGAAACTCCTGACCGCCGCCTGACCGCATGACAGCATCAAGGACCGCCTTGTCGGCGCTGCCGGTCAGCATGGCCTGCACATTTGGTGCAGCAGAGGACGCCGGAGGGGTAGGCGTATTCCGGAGCATATACCTCTCCGCGACCTGCATCAACTGGGCTGAACCATTCATTAAATCGGCATTTCTGCTAAATTTCCAGCCCGTAACACTCACATATTTGCTGGTTGCTTGGGAAATGTAAATTTCCAAGCCCAGCTTCTGATTGTTGATAAGATACTTACTTTTATCGTAAATAAAATCTGGCGGAGTATAAAACAGAATCCTGATACCTCTACGGCTCGGAGAGTACTCCATATATGCACCGTTCATGGTGTTCAGCACATCCTGCGCCAAAGGAGTTAAGCAATTTTGCTCTGTAATGCAATGGTCTATGTCGATAGCGGATATACCGTTGCCAATAAAAAGGCCAATGCCATTAAATCCTAGCGATTGATAGTCGCGCACTGCGTCAATCGGCACAAACGTATTGGGATTACTGGAGTCGGCACGCTGCAGCGTCACCGGATTGTACGGGACCTTGGCCGGTTTGTTGCTATTGGGTCGGGCTTCAAACCTCCAAACACAGAACCGGCCGTGGGTCAAAACAAAGCGCGGAAGATTACCCAAGATTACAGAGTGTTGAGCGGCCACCTGTCCAGATGGAGCCGCTGTGTTACCCGTCTGCCCGTCGATACTGCCACGTAGAACGGGGCCGGGCCCTGCGGCAGGATGCACTGCCGGGAAAGTATGGTTATCATGCATTATTATTTACCTCTAATGTAGCGCGCTCCCGCTGCTCAACGAGCAGCAGTACCGCGCCGTGTTCTTCGGCCAGCCGTTCAGCACTGGCGTTCACATCCCCTCCGTCCTGGTTCGGGAACGCCACCAAGCGGCTCTCGATTTCGCCGTCCAGAAGGCCCATCCAGACCACACGCAAGACCAGGATTGGGATTTTCTTTTTATTCATAATGTTCTTGCAAATCTGCGGAGACTATAGTACAATAAACTATAGTCTCCTTTGTTAAAATGGTAATAAGGAAGAAGAGAGACACCCCACCTTGCGTCTTGCTTTGACGGGTTCAGACGCAGGGGGGGCTTTTTTGTTCAGCCGTGGGGGAGGCCGGGCGGTTTGCGGCCATACGATGTTGTTCATAATTTCTGCTCCCTTCATCAAAAGTTCTCCAGGCGCGGACGCCTGCGGGTTAGGTCTGGCTGTCACTAGACCTTGTTATAACATATCTAAAACTACATTAAGGATACACGAGAGTAATACAAATGTAAAGTGACATTTACCACTTTACCATTAAAATCGACAGTTTTTCTCTTATTTTTCGCAAATTTGAACGAAATTGCATGGTATATGATAAGTTCTAATAAAATCTGATAAAATCTCATAAAGTCTTATAAGATATCTCAGACAACCTCGTCTGTGTTGACAAGGCAGGTTAGATATGATATACTGATTTTACAAATAATTTTATAATCGGAGGATGAATGCTATGAAAAGGGGATTTCCGGCAGATGTATCAACTTTGGGCGGAAGGATTCGCCAGAGTCGGTTAGATTCTGGATATACTATCAAAGACTTCTCCGGTATACTCAATGTCTCCGCTAACCATCTCGGACTTGTCGAGCGCGGGGACAAAACCCCTTCCCCTAAGCTGGTGCGCGACATCAGCATCGCGGCGGATACATCATATCAGTGGCTCATAAAAGGAGAGGTCCCTGCGCAAGAACCCTCGCCTGCGCAGAGGTCCTCACCTGCGCAGGCGCCCTTAATAGTCCCTGACTTGCAACTTTTGCTTGGGCTCATCTTAGCCATAGTCCCATCGGTCAGCAAAGAGATTTTGGCAAATCTGCTCAACGTTTCGGTTGCGACCGTTGACCAAATCTTAAACGACAATAATGTTGATTGCGATGTCGAGCGGCTCCCCAGACTCTCCATGCTGGCTGGGCTGCTCGGAGACATTCCCTCGGTACGAAATCGGTTAAAGGTGTTGGATGAATTCTTGATAACCGTGGAATTTGACCGTAATATACCTCTTTTGAAAGAACACTTGATACAATATATATTCCAAAAATGTGGACAGCGTTTTAAGCTACACACCCCCGTCAACAGCCACATCTCAATCCCTACGGCAAATGTCAATTGGACATCTATGACTCTTTGCAAAGTGGACCATCCGGAAACCATTTGGAAATTCTATATCATCGAGAACCCCATCTCCTGTGAGGATGACGCTGACCATAAAACAGCCATCGAGGAAATTTGTGAGTATGTGATGAATGAAGCAACTAAAAATGATAATGAGATTTCACTGATTTTCATCGCCGAATATGATTTTGAAATCTTCGAGAAAGCCATCGACAAAGAAATTAGCAAACTTGATATGGTCGATGCGGGATGTGGGGAAAAGGTTGAAACCTCCCCCTACCATATTGCTGATTACTCAAACCTTTCCTATTTCCTCGTTGATAGCAGGACCCTGGAAATCGGTGACTTCACCTGCACAAACATACTTGAACCCGACTTCTGGGCAAAATTTTCTTGCCCAATTGACACGGATGAACCGTCCTAAGCGTCTTTCTACTTCATATTTTGCCGTCTGGTGCATTTTAGGTGATGCACAAAAATAACGAGTTTTATAAAGAAAAGGGGGCGAGTTACCAGAAAGTTGCGAAGCAATCGGGCCTTGGTGCGCCGGGTCCAAAACTCCCGCTTCGCAGAAGGAGCCACCATGACCAACCAAATCAAAGATGCAACAAATCCAGCTTCATGTTCTGAGCATGAGGCTGGATTTGTTGCCATAAACCATTAAAGGAGGGAACCCAAGATGAAACGCAAGTCCAAACCGCCCGTTACCGCCTGTTATACCCCGGCGGTGACCAACGCCTGCCCTGTCGTTCAGACCGCCCCTGCGGTGAACACCACAGAGTACGCCCCCGTTACCTTCACCCCCGTAGCCGCATCTTTTGATGACGTCATGTTTCGCCGCCTGGTACATTTCAGGTGGCACACCGGCGAGTACCGCGCCCCGGATGACTGCAATGGTTTCATGCTGGGAACCACCGCCATCCTATATCCCCGCCAGAGTAACGACCCCAAGGCCCAGCAGATTCAGCAGCTCAATTACGATAATTTTATCAGCACCATGGCGGAAATGATTCAGAAATATGCTCCGCAAATTCAAAAATTAAGGGAGAGACAGTAATGAACGGCCTCTATAATCCCCGCAAGGGTAAAAAATGCGTTCTCTACCTGCGCGTCAGCCTGGAGCGCCAGGTGGATGGGTATAGCATCGAAGGGCAAAGGGAGTATCTCCAGGATTGGGCTGCCCACGAGGGCATGGAAGTGGTGGAAGTCTATACCGATGCTGGCAAATCTGGCAAGAGCATTTCCGGCCGCGACGAGTTCCAGAGGATGCTCAACGATATCGCCACAGGTCGGATTGATATTGATTTTGTTGTGGTGTTCAAGCTGTCACGGTTTGGCCGGAACGCGAAGGATGTTCTGAATACTCTCTCCCTTCTCCAGCGGTACGGCGTCAACCTTCTGTGCAAAGAGGACGGCCTGGACAGCAGTACCCAGATGGGCAAGGTCCTGATTGCCATTCTCGGCGCAATCGCTGAGATGGAGCGCGAGAACATCCTCGCCCAGTCTATGCTGGGCCGGACAGAAAAGGCCAAGCAAGGCGGGTGGAACGGCGGCGTTGCCCCCTTCGGCTACACCCGAAGGAACGGCAAACAGGAAATCCTGCAAATCAACGAAGAAGAAGCCCGCATTGTTCGTCTCATTTTTGATAAATTTGTGAATCAGGGCATGGGATACTCCGACATTGCGGGATACCTGAACCAGCAGGGCATTTCCAAGACTTACCCACCTGTTGCGACCAAACGTTTTACGGACTGGACCTTGAAACAGGTCATGCGGATACTGACCAATCCGGTCTATATTGGCAAGGTCACATTCGGTAAAACCCGACAAGAGACCATCGTTGACGAAACCGGCGAACACAGGCGTATCACTCGCCCGGACAATTACATCATCAGTGACGCGCCACACGAGCCAATCGTGAGTGAAGAACTGTTTGAGAAAGCCCAGATTAAATGCCAGTCAACAAAAAATCCGAAGATAACCGGAGGGCCTGCTGTTGGCCGTCCCCGGAAAAATCTCCTTGCTGGCCTGTTAAAATGCCCCCAGTGCGGGGGAGCCATGTACGCTGCCAAGAAGAATATAAAGATTAAAAGCGGTGTGAAAGAATATCTGTACTATACCTGTGGGCATCAATCTATCGCCAAGAATGGTCATTGCGGCAGGAACACCATCCTTGCTGAGTGGGTAGAGACAGAAGTAATCGAGTACACCAGGCAGCTGGTTCGCGACCCTAAATTTGCAGCGGATATTCAAGCGAAAATCGGGCAGAAGGTTGACTCTGCGGAAATCGTCAGTGAGATTGCAGGGTATCAGGCTGCAATTAAGAAGCTGGAGCGCAGCAAGGCCAATCTGGAGCGTGATATTGACCAAATTGTTGATGATGACCGGAACGCCCAGCGCAAGCGTGAAGATTTGAACCGCCGTCTGGATAAGATTTACGATGAAATTTATGATGTGGAAGATATGCCGGGGGGTAGGTCAAGCCTTTTTCTTGGATTTACAGGGCTTTCCCGGCTTTTTAGTGGTCAAATACAGGTGCAAAAACGGCGGGTGGGTGTCAGTTTTGTGTATCTTCTCCCACGACAGGAGGGGACGGAGGGCCTCCAAAACGGCGGCGGCATCCTTCTGCTCCTCTGGTATGTAAGAAAGCGTTACCTTCATTTCGTGCTCCTCCTGGTGCTGCGGGGCTGGTGCTGTGCCCGCTGTTTTCTGTCGATAGCGTCAGACAATTCCTTGACGGCGCAGCGGTAGGAGGCGTATGTAACGGCCTTGCCCTCTCTCAAAGAGGAAAGCACAAACTCGGCCCTCCAGCAATCCAGGCCCTCCGCCCGTTTCAACAGATCGGCTAGATACCGTCTCCGAACCTTGCCCTTGTTGGTGGCTGGATCGACAAAGGACATTTGCGGCGCGGCCAAATATCTGATGGAGGAGCCTGCATATTGCGACAGCCGTAGCAGCTCCGGGAAGTTCAGCTCCTCGCCGTCCTCCAGCACAGCCGCCATGATCTCTTGCGATACATCTGCAAACTCCGCCGGAAGCCTCAGCCAGGGGAAGCCCCACCCCATTTCCGCCAGGAGATTCGGATACAGGGTTTTGGCTGGTTCGTTTGTGCCCTTACCCGGCCAGCCGCTTCCATACTCAATCTCCCATTTGCGCAGATGCCGGATCAAATTCTGGCAGGTAAGATATGATGTTCGGTTCATGCTTGAAATCCTCCTCATTCTCTGGTATCATGGGAGGTGGAATCAGCGTCCGTCAAACCCTGTTCCACCCCGCCGTCCTGGATGTTGGTAGCGTCCAGGGCGGTCTTTTTCGTCTCCCGGCAGTCGCAGACCTCGCCCGGGTCCAGGTGCGCCCCGCAGTGGGGGCAGGTGCGGAAATAGCTCATTAGTCGGCCTCCTCCTTTATCATGGCGCGGAACTCCGCGACAGCAGCATAGATAGCAGTTTTATCCACAGGATAAAATACGTGCATTTCCTCACCGGGAAGGAACCGCGCCATACGGTTTTCTGCCTCGCTTCTGAGCCTATCGACCCGGCCTTGCGCCTGCATTAACTTACCCCACGTTATCTTGTCCATGACAGCCTGATAGTCCGGGTCGGTCAGAATATCGCCGATCAGCTCTCGCAGAGCGACAAGATCAAGGCTCATGCGCACCCAGATCTGTTTGTCCTGCGTTTTGTTGTTCATGTGCTTCTCCTTTCGTTGTGTGGCAGACATATACCGAAAAAAGCCGTTGTTTTTGTCTGTAGCCGTTGATTGACGTGTATACATGACAGAAGGGTATAGACAAAGGCAACGGGTTTTTACCTATGTTGTCTGCCACGGTATCCCTTCTTGCTCTCCGTCCATCTCCTCGAACTGGCTCAAATCCTGATAGTAAAAATGGTGTTTTCGGCCACCGTTCCCATTTGTCTTTGATGTAGAGTGGACGATCCCATCAAAATCAAATAGAGGTTTCTCCAGCGCCTTGATGGTATAGCCCAGTTTCTGTACATCCGTGGCCAGATAGGCCCTCGCTATGTACTTCCCGGCCTCCATCAGGTCTTTGGCCTGGCCGTCCCATCGGTGGCCTGGGGACTGCTCCAACAGCTTCTTGATAGTCTTGACAATGGGGCTGCTGTCGTACTCCTCCCGCGCCCTCTGTTCCGCCAGTGCGCCAGCTTCGCCCACAGTCTCCCAACGCCAGGTGTTTTTGTTGAACTGGATCACCGTGTCGCTCTGCTCTACGTCCCGGCCCGTGATATGTAGCGTGGCCTCTTCATCGGTACGCTTCGCTTTGGTGATCGTCCAGATGGTATCCGCCGCGCCCATGATCCCGTTGGTGCCGGAGATCATGTTGAATGGGTCATCGTCATCCTTCATCTTTCGATTGTGGTGAACAAAGATAGTGGATATGCCGCGCTTGTCCATAAATGCCTTGACCGTCTCCATTTCCCGATAATCCTGGGCGTAGGATGCTTCCCGGGGCAGGGCCTGTCCCCTGATCTTCTGGAGCGTATCAATGATAATGAGCCTGGTGTCCGGGTGCTTCTTCAGATGATCTTCCAGGGTATCCAGCAGACCGTTGTCCAGTTTCGGAGCCTCTGTAGCGAAATAGAACTGTTCCGGCGCAGGCTTCCCACCAAGGATTTTGTTCATGCGGTCCTGGAGGCGGTGCAGGCTGTCCTCCAGGGCAAGGTAAAGAACGCCGCATTGATTACACTGGTGTCCCATGAATAGCCCTCCGGCAGCTTGAGATAGGCCCAGGTCCAGCACCATCCACGATTTTCCGATTTTGGAGGCAGCAGTCAGCAGGCTCGTCCCGTCCGGCAGAATGCCCTCTATCAGAAACTTAACCGGCGGCAGATTCGCTTTCTGAAGCACAGGGGCAGGCGTTATGCTGAGCGGTTGGACTTCAGAATGATCCGGAGGAGGTTCCGGGGGTCTGACTGGACCGGTATCCTTTGCGGGGGTGCTGGCGGCGGCTCTCTCCGGG
>OFFH01001661.1_pt1 | contig 10878 bp, 7 predicted proteins | sample 1521341 | NCBI WGS metagenome assembly OFFH01 (sample SAMEA3504108, study PRJEB24116) | mouse gut metagenome | biome: mouse gut; feature: mouse-associated habitat; material: faeces | place: Denmark | collected 2011 | reverse complement strand
TACGTAGGAGCGGATTTGGCTGCCCCACTCGATCTTCAACTGCACGCCTTTCAAATCGGAGATTTTCTCCGCCTTCTCCTGCATTTGCAGCTCCACCAGCTTGGCCCGGAGCATCTTCATGCAGTTGTCCTTGTTCTGGAACTGGCTGCGCTCGGTCTGGCAGGAGACCACCACCCCGGTGCGGCAGAGCGGCGGCTACGGCTCCATCCTGCGGCAACCGGTCACCTGGCTTTTGGTGCTGGCCCTGCTGGCTAATACCTGGGTGACCCAGGCCATCACGGTGGATATGTCCGTCTATGCCAGCGGCATTGGCTACTCCTACGGGGAGACCGGCAGTTTGATGCTGGTGATCAGCGTCATCACAGTGGTTTCTTCCATCCTGGCGGGCGGAGTTTCTGACTTTCTGGCAGACCGCCCCGTTCGGAAGGTCCGCAGCCGCTCCCTGGTGATGGGGGCGGGATATGTCCTCAGCGCTGTAGGCGCGGCGTTGCTGCCCTTTGCTGCTCCGGCAGGATACCTGCCTTTGCTCCTTTCCTCCTGCGCTATGATGTTCGGCGCCTCCTGGGCCGCCGGAGTGTTCTGGGCGCTGCCCTCTCAACTCTACCGCCCGGAGGACAATGTGGCGGGGACCGCCTTCTGTTCCGGGGCTTCCAACATCCCCAACCCCGTCGCCCCCATGGTGGTGGGGGTGATGCTGGGCACCCAAGGCTACTGGACCGCCGCCTGGATGACCTGCGCTGCGGCATCCGCCATCAGCCTTTTGGCAAGCATCCTCCTTTCTGGAAAGGGCCGGGAGGAAGGATGAAGCGCAAGAATGCTCCTTCCCCCCGCTGTTGGCGACTTTTGCCGATAGCGGGGGATTCTTGATTAAGCTAAAATCAGCAGAGATAAATGATGTAGCCAGCTTGTTATCATCGTTGCTAACAATTTGATAACAAACCATCGTACAGGATAAATAATATGGTTCTCCGCGACGAGTGGGAATGATTTTTACATTACTCACCGAACAAGAGCTAACTGATTTTGATTGGATCAGTTAGCTCTTATTGGTACTTTGGCTAAACAAACCCCCTGGTTCTACCAGAGGTGAATAAAAAAGCCTTAGCAAATAAAACCTCACATAAGTATAGCACAATTTGTAGAGACGCTTAAGCGTAAAAGTGTGCTGATGATTTTCGATAGACACGCAAATTTGAAGTGCAGGTATGCTTTTTCCTCCTGCACCTCCCGATGGTTAACCGCTAAAGAACCCCTATTTTATTGGGTAAATTTTTATTGAAGCAGATTCCATTGATAAAATCGCAGTAGACGATAGCAGGTAAATTGTATTATAATAAATATGTCAGCTTAATAATTGTAAATATGTGCAATAAAGACTTATGTGACAGAATCGAGGGTGACTATGGCCAAAACGTTTTATAAATTATTTGGACAGGAGTTCATGGGTTCACAAGCTGCTATGATGGCGCATGTGTTCTCCGAATTACTCACCCGCCATGCTGATCGGATTCCAGATGCGCTGCAGCAATTTAACTGTCTGGATACCACAGACTATGCACAGGATGTAGGAGCTTTACGCGCATCAGATAGCCAATTTTCCAATCAGCGGACCTTTCAAATCAATGGGCAAGTAATATGCGTGGGAACCGCTTATAATGTGGAACAAAAACGCGCTTACATTTCACAGCTTTTCAGATTGTGTGGAGAGGACGAGCGTCAGTTTGACCTTTTGGAGGAAAATGAGCTGACCAGCCCGCCAAACCCCGTCCCCGATACGCTCAGCGGCGGGAGGCGCTCTCGTGAAGGGGTGTCGTACCGCCTGTTTGGCAAGGTTTACCACTCCAATCAAGCTGAAATGATGTACCACGCTTTTGAAGAAATTTTGAACCGGTTCCCACAATTTATAGGTTGGGCAACCAAAAATCTGAAGTGTGTCTCACGGACAGACTACACTCTCCAGGAAAATCGTGGACCCGATATGCCTCGATGTTTTAGTCAGTGCCGTGTCATACCGGTTGGGGAAGAATGGATTTGTGTAGGCAGTACATACGATCACAGAGGTAAAATGAATCGCATTGACCGCTTGATCCAGCAGGTCGGACTGCCAAAGAACGTGTTTCAGCCGTTGCAGCCTGCGTCCGAGACGATGCCCGCTTCACAAACATGGATGGAACAAGCGGTTTATGCGACCATAGAGCGCCTCCAAACATCGGACTGGGCAGCGGAAGTGTTGGGACTGATCTCCCTCCCTCCCGGAGTAGAAAAGCTGCCTCTGCTGGAAGAATTGATCCGGCGGTTGGCGGAAAAACGGTCTTCTCTGCCGGTTCTCTTGTTAACCGCAACACTTGATCTCGCTTCCGGATATGTAGAAGGATTGAAACATACTTTAAGTGAATCCTCTGCTGTCCAGTTGAGCAGCTCGTCTTCTGATTTAATGTCGAAGGTCAGTATTCCGGGTGGTGTCACCGTTGCTCCGATACGCAGACTCCCCAGCTGGAGCAGGAATTTTCCCCATCTCAAAAATTCTGGAATATTCGATTCTTTTTCCAAGCCCATCTTAGTTATCATGGATGAGTCCATCTACCGCAATTGGAATTACATTTGTTCTTCTGTTCGCAGATGTTTTCCAAATGCCACCCTTCTTGGCTTAACGATAGACTGTGCACCCTCCGCTCAACTGATCAAAGAGTTTGGCCCGATGATATACACTTATTCCTGTACACAGGCACTACAGGACAGGGCAGTCAAGAGAGGATTTTATCAACAAGTTCTGGGTGTTCCGGAGGGCTTAACCGACCGAACGCAGCGGATAGCGGACTGGATTACCGCGCGGGAAAACGGGCAAAAAACCAGCGCTATGCTGCTCTGTAACGATATAGAGGCGGCGCTTTCCTTTTTTTCCAAACTACAAACCTCCTTGGACGCCAAACGTATCCGGATCCATGTGCCATATTTATTTAGAAGCTCCCAGCAAGATAGGAAACTGTACCGGCAGCTTCCGAAGGAATCCAGATGGGATGGGACGCGCTTTCCTGGGATGCTTATTGTATGCACAGCGATAATTTACAATTTATCGGTTGACACAGTTTACCTTGCGAAACAAACGGATCGGTTCACAACGCTTTCCGCTCTCTCTGCCCTGGCGATGTTCCAGAAAAACGGCCGGCTGGTGGATTTCTATGACCATTGGAGACTGCTGAAGGAAGAGGAACGTGCTCTGCTCATGGAGGAACCCCCATCCAGCATTTCCGCGCGGGACAATGGGCTGCTGAGTCCCTTGCGGCAGCAGCTGGCCGATGTCCTGTCCGAACACGAATATCACAAAATTGAGGCGATTCTTACCCAGATATCAGCTGTGTCACCTGAAGAGGGAGCGCGCATATCCAACCAGCTGGCGTTTCTGTTCCCTGCCAATATGCCCCCTGCCCCCAGGGAGGAGTATTGGGCGCAGCATCACGACCTGCTGGCCTGGAAAAGTGACCTGTGGTGTATCCTATCGCAGGATTCTGCGTGTATCTGGAAGGAGACAAATAACCTTGATACGGCGGTGCCAGAACAGAATAATCCCACTGAAAACCCGGAACAAAGTCTGGCACTGACACAAAGATCCCAGCCCGTTCCGGCTGCGCACATTGACGAAACGCCCCAGCAGCGGGGCGCTCGACTGGAACAAGCGGTCTATCAGCTGATCCGAAAGCTGTTTGAGCTGAGTGATGGGATAGAACTGAAAGTCTTACGCCGGCAACGCAGTGGTATCCAATATGGTTTTGATATCTCATTTACATATCAGGATTCCTTTGGTGTTGAGACGACCTGTGTTATAGAATGTAAAGATTATCGAGAAAGGCTGATTAAAACAGACGATGTCAGCGCGAAGCTGTCCGCTGCACAGGATACAAGGAAGCCTATCGATCATTGGATTATACTCTCGCCCAATGGTACAGCAACCAATGATTTGAACTGTGTATATCAGGAGTGGCTGGCAGAAGATAAGTGGTATCCTATTTTGGATATCCAGCTCTGGACTCCAGACAATGGCGTAGAAGAATTATTTGGACTGTTTCCTGACCTATATAGGCAATTCTACGCCTTTGACCCGCCGGAAAAAAGCGACGAAGAGCGGGGCGCGATCCTCAAAGCCTGGAAGGACAAGCTGGCACCAGTGCCGCATCTTCCACCGGCCTGGAGAAGATATCTGCATAATCCGGAATGGATGCTGACCTATCCGGAGTCAGATCTTGTCTCTCTTCAGAACTACAGAAAAACTTACCCCAACCGCGCTCCATCCAGGCTGTTAGACGGAGGAGAACAGCTGATTGACGGCTCTGCGGAGGAGTATATCTCAAAATGGCTTCAACGGGAAGACAGCTTTTACGCCCTTTTGTGGGGCGATTTTGGCGATGGCAAGAGCTTTTTTACCTATGTTCTGGCCAGATATGTGGCAAAGCAGTTCCTGCGTTCCCCGGACACCGGATGGATTCCCTTGCGGCTCTCACTTCGGATGTTGAGTGGAAACAACAAGGACGGCCGCCAGTTTTTGGAAGAGCGTCTCAAAGATTTTGATGCGAACCTCTCGTTGTGGAACCAAGTGAAGCTGGAAACGGGATACAGATTTTTCATCATTTTGGACGGATTGGATGAGATGTCCCTGGATATGAGCGATTCATCGGTGCTGGAGAACCTGAGCCGGTTGGAGCATTTGCTCACGCAATTCGATGGGTGCAAGGTACTCGTCACGTCCAGAAAGATGGAGGGCCACACAGACCCTGTCCGGAACCGTGTGCTGGAGGCCCTGCACCAACCCCTGGTGCTGCATATGGCCCCTGTAACACTGAAGGACCGCCTGACCTTTTTGGAGCGGATGGCCAATAACCCGGAGCGCAGATCCCGCCTGGAGAAGATTCGAACGACCCATGATTTAATCGGCCTGGCGGCAAAACCGCTGTTTCTTAGTATGATCGAGGCGCAGCTGGACAATCAAAATATTCACGCAATGGATATGGTGGATATCTACCAGGACTATGCACAACAAGCCCTTGCCCGCAGCTATGAGTACCATCTGGAAATGCGGGGAGACCGCACCTCACCCCAAGCGGTCCGCATGCGGATGCTTCTCATGCTGGAACAGTTGGCCCTCTGTATGCAGGAACTTGGAACAGACAGCATGAGCTTGGAGACGTTCAAAGCCAAAATCGGTCAGGATGATCTGGCGCAGAGCCTCTGGGACTGCGCGGCACAGTCTTCGCGGGCAATCGCCGAAGACGCCGACCATCGCCTTACCGGCCGCACCCTGCTGAAATGTGACAATACGGAACCGGAGAAGCGATGCTTTTTCCACCGCTCAATGAAGGAGTTCTTTATTGCCTGCGGAGTCGTACGCGCCCTGTGTCAAGAAAATGTGGATGAGATAAGGCCACTGCTGTCCCAATGCCGCCTCAGCCATGAGATTTTGGGTTTTACAGGCCAAAAACTTCGCCGCTTGGATGGCAGACAGAGCGAATCTGTAAAAAACCAGCTGGTTGAACTTGCCCACGAAATTCGGGCTGAAAGCAGCGAACAGCCCTTTTTCCTGTCAACAAACAGCGTTAGCCTTTTGCACTATGGCGGCTTTGGTCTGCCCGGAACAGATTGGAGCGGCCTGCGCCTGGATGAGGCCATATTATCTGGAGAAAAACTTTCACAGAAAAATTTTTTCGGTTCTTCTATGCGCTTTGCCCACCTGGACAACGCCGATTTGAGGGACTGCGATTTGCGTGGATGTGATTTTACAGGCGTGCAATTTGAAAAAAGCGGTCAGTTAACCTCTTTCGCTGTTTGCCCCACAGAAGATGCCATTTTGGCGCATTATCGGGACGGAGTCATTCGACGCTGGCAGATTTCCGATGGACAAAGCCGGGCCATGGCTGCACTGGAACAAACGAAATTTTGTCAAGGTCATATTTTATCAAGCCGTGATGGCCGGGAGGGACTGCTGCTATCCGATCAGTTTCAATTCTGGGAGCGCAGCACAGACCAAATCATGCTGGCCGGTTATGCTGTTTTGCGGCCGGGACTGCGGATCTTAGATCTTGGAGAAACTACCGTTTTGGCCCGGCAGGGAAGCAGGTTGTATCTGATACTGCTGGCAGACAAGTCAATTCTTTATCAGCGTGAGGTGTCCGCTGATACAAAGGCCTGCCTGATGAGCGACCGTGTCCTTATCCTCCAAGTGGGTAAAACGGAGCTGGAATTGCTGGATTTATCTGACAGAAACCCAGTATCTACAATTTATCCTCACGAAAGGCAGATATCCTGTTTATGTGCCTCCGCCCGTTCTGATACAGCGGGAATCATATTGTTTGGGGATGAGCAAGGCAATGTGGAGCGGCTTAATGTCTCTTTTAACCAGGCAACCGGACAGTGGGATTTCATACCAGGAGGTGAGATTTCTGGTTGCGAGAAACCGGTAAGAAATATTGCAATTGATGTTGCGGGAAGAGCGTATGCCGCAGCTTCTACGGGGGCAATTATCCGCTACGCATCCAGCGGCGCAGAACAATTGAGCGCAGATGCGGCATATCATTTAGAGTTGAAATGCACCGGAGCGCTCATTGAGGGGGTGCAGCCTCAAGAGCAATATCAGACTTTGAAACATGCTGGTGCAGGTTAAGACGCTCTAATATTTCGGGAAACCAGTATATTGTGTATTTAGAATCCGGTATCCGGACGAGGCCCGCCACGGCTGCGTCTTTGCCGGCCCGCCTTATGGGAGCAGGGTCAAAATTTGGTTTGCACAATTATGCTCGGAGATAATTGGCCATCTCACCGGTAAAACAAAAATAGCCCCCTACCTAAAGGGGGCTACCATTGAAAACAGACCCTTATTGCTCCTGCTCAAACCGCCCGTCGAACGGGTGGTTTCCGGTCACTCTATTTCCAGCTTCCCCAGGACCCGGAATGCGGAACCATCAAAATCCACACCGTCGGGATGCCGTTCAAAAAACTTCAGAATCAGGCCGGTCATCTCCACATTGATTTCCCGCTCCACCGGACACCCAGCATACCAGGGGTAGCCCCCCGCGCCGCTGGCCCGGTAGCTGCTGAGGCAGACGGTGAACTCCTGCTCCTCCTCCACCGGGGCGCCGTTTTGGGTCAGGGAGACCACCCGCTGGCCCTCCGGCCTGGCCGGGTCGATGACGTACTCCACCCCGGCGTAGTAGTCGTAGTTGTAGTGCTCTACCTTGGGCTTGAGGAACCGCTCCGAGACCCGGAGCCTCCCCGCCCCGTCCAGGGAAAAGTATTCCGCCGTCCGCTCCATAGCCTGCCGGAGAACCTTCCCGGTGACCCGCAGCACCGCCAGGGTGTTGGTGTAGGGGTAGGCGGTGAGGACGTCCCGGCGGCGCACCACCTGGGGGAGCCCTGCCGCGTCGTTGGCCAGGCTGCTCACCGAAAGCTCCGCCCCTCTGCCGGAGGGCCGTCTGGCGGACGCGGAGCTGCCGGAGGCGCTGTTGACTGCCGGGAAACGCTATCCTACCGCCGAAGGATACGCCTTGGTGTCGGCGGCGGGGCCGGTCCAGGTGGCCCACCACCACGTCCAGCCACTGGTCCACCCCCTTCTGGATGGGGGCAAAATCTCGGAGAAGGTCCTGGCCACAAGGCCCTCCGGCGGGGACGGCCCGGCTGGAGCAGCGAACCCCTGCCTCCCCCACCGCGGCGGTGATTTCCAGAAAGGCCCTGCCGGAATCGGGGGCCTGGACCACATAGGTCCCGAAAAGCTCCTGGCCGGGGATGCACAGGTGCTGGTGCCCGGTGAGAAGAATATCAAAGTCCAGCTCCTGACAGAGGCGGTAGCCCACGTTCTCGGTGCTGGCGGAGAGGACCCGTCCGGTCTCCAGGTCCCGCTCGAAGCCTCCGTGGTAGACGCAAAGGGTGACGTCGGCCTTTCCCCGCAGGGCTTCCAAGGCCCCGCAGGCGGCGGGGATGGGGTCGACTACGGTGAGACCTCCCAGGTGCTCCGGCCGTTCCCAGACCATCACATGGTCGGTAACCAGCCCCACAACCCCCACCCGCAGGCCGTTTTCCAGCCGGTGAATCTGGAAGGGGAAGGGGGTGGAGCCGTCCTCCCGGACCAGATTCTGGCAGACGCACCGGGCCCGCAGCGGGTCCAGGTACCGCCCCAGGTAGTCCATGCCGTAGTTGAAGTCGTGGTTGCCCAGGGTCACAAAGTCGTAGCCGCAGCGGTCCATCACCTGGGCAAAGCACCGGGGGTCGTCCAGGGTGTCGTGGCAGTAGGTCCCCAGGGGGGAGCCCTGGAGCAGGTCCCCCCCGTCGATGACCAGGGTGTTGCCGTCCTTCCCGAAGCGGTTGGCGCACTTAAAAAGCCCCAGCTCCTTCTCCTCCTTCCCCCGGTAGTCGGTGGGGAAGAGGAAACCGTGGAGGTCGGAGGTAAAGCAGACGCGAAAAATTTTTTCCATTCCCCTACCCCCGTGTCAGCTTGGCGCGGATCCTGGAGGAGATGGCCTCAATGACCAGAACCAGCAGGATGAGTCCCAGGAGGATGGCCCCCACCTCGTTCCAGCGGTAGGAACTCATGGCGAAGATCAGCGGGGCGCCGATGCCGCCAGCCCCCACCAGTCCCAGGACGGTGGCGTCCCGGAGGTTCATATCAAACCGGTAGATGAGGGTGGACATAAAGTCCGGGAACAGCTGGGGCAGTATCCCGTAGCGGATTTTTTGGAAGGTGGTGCAGCCGGCTGCGTCCAGAGATTCCAGGATCCGTTTGTCCAGATCCTCGATGCTTTCGATGAACATTTTGCTTACCATGCCGATGGAACAGAGAGACATGGTGAGCAGCCCGGCGAAGGGCCCCGGCCCGGTGACCCGGATGAACATCAGGCCGTAGATAAAGGCCGGGACGGTACGGATGGCGGCGATGGCAAACCGCCCCAGCAGGGCGATGGGCCGGGGCACCAGGTTGGTAGCCGAAAGAAAGGAGAAGGGCACCGAGATAACCGCCCCCACAATGGTCCCCAAAAAGGCGATGCAGAGGGTCTCCAAAAGGAGGTAGGCCACCCCGGAGGTGGTGAAGTTGAAGAGCAGCTTTGTGTCCGGGTGGAAGATGCCGGAAAGGATGTTCCCCGCCACCTCCAGGCCGCTGCCGGCGGTGGTGAAGGTTACGGTGGAGCTTGACCAGGCCATGAGCCCGGCCACCAGGAAGGCCAGCAGCAGCTTCCAGATCCAGGTCTTGGGGGCGCTTTGGTAGGCGGCTTCAATTCGTTTTTCCATGGCTGTGGCACCTCCCTCAGGTCAGACGCTTGCGGATGGCGTGGCTGATGCCCTCAATAGCCACCACCGTAACGAACAGGACAATCAGAATCATTCCCACGCTGTCGTATTCCCGCCAGCCGATCTTCTCGTTCATAATAAGACCCAGGCCACCGGCCCCCACATACCCCAGGATGGAGGCGTAGCGGACATTTCCTTCCAGACAAAAGAGGGAAACCGACAGGTAGGTGGGGAGGATCTGGGGAAGGATGGCGGCAAGGAAGGACCGGGTCCGGGTGGCCCCCAGGGCCTCCATGGCCTCAAAGGAGCCCATGTCCGCCGTCTCGATGAGCTCGAACAGCTGCTTGCCCACATAGGCGAAGGTAAAAACCGCGATGGAGCAGGTCCCCGCCATGGTCCCCAAGCCGAAAATATAGGTGGCGATTAGGGCGCACACCAGGGTGGGCAGGGTCCGCACCAGGCTGAGGAACAGCCGGACCAGCATCACCACGTAGCGGTTGGTGACCACGTTGTTGGCGGCCAGAACGGCGAAGGGCAGGGCCAAAACGGCTCCCACCGCCGACCCCAGCAGGGACATTTTAATGGTATCCAGCAGGGGGGACCAAATTTTAGCCAGGTATTTGGTGTTAGGGGGGACCATGGCAAAGAGGATATCAAAGAACCGCTTGCCCCCGGTGACCAGCACCTGGAGGCTGAAACCGGTGACCCGGACCGACACCACGGTGCAGACCAGGAGGATCAGCAGGATGAGGGGCAGGCGGGGGAAACGCTCCTCCACCTCCTTGCCGTTGGCCAGCCGGTATTTCTTGGGCTTGAAGATGTGGTCATAAAGGCTCATGGCTGCCCCTCCCCGGAGGCGTTCTCCCGATAGATCTCGTCCAGCACGGCCTGGTCCACCTGGCTGGCGGGTCCGTCGTAGACGATTTCCCCCGCCCGGATGCCGATGACCCGGCTGGCGTACTCCAGGGCAAGCTCCACATGGTGGATGTTCAGCAGGATGGAGATGCCCATTTCCCGGTTGATGCGCACAAAGTCCTCCATCACCTGGCGGGCGGCGTCCAGACCCTGGGCATAGACCGCCTCGCTGAACAGCTCCCCCTCGGTGAGCTCGGGCCGGGGCGCGAACAGGCTGTCCTTGGCCGGGGCGTACCGGCGCAGAACGTCCAGCGCATTCCCCAGCAGCAGGCTCTGCTCCCTGGCCGTTTCCAGGTCGGACAGGCCCGGCTTGCCAAGGCCCGCCCACTCCGGGTCGCTCAGGTCGATGTCAGGCTCCCGGATCTCCACGCAGCCCAGGCTTTGGAGCCGGCGCAGCAGCGCTTCCCGGTCGGGGCGCAGGGCCAGCAGCTGCAGCCGTTTCATTTTGACAATGGCCATCAGCTGTTCCCTACCCTTCCGACGATGAGAGCAGCTGCCTTGTCCAGACGCTTTCTGGCGTCCTGCTTCAGCGCCTCACACCGGGCGGCATGGTCCGCCAGAGTCTGCTCTGCCTTTTTCTCCGCCTGGGCCTCGGCGTCGGCCAGCATGGACCTGGCCTCCTGTTCCGCTTTGGCACGCTGGTCCTGGACGAGCTGCCTGCCCGCCCGCTCCGCGCCGGCTACGATGCGCTTGGCCTCC
>OFFH01001653.1_pt1 | contig 10927 bp, 10 predicted proteins | sample 1521341 | NCBI WGS metagenome assembly OFFH01 (sample SAMEA3504108, study PRJEB24116) | mouse gut metagenome | biome: mouse gut; feature: mouse-associated habitat; material: faeces | place: Denmark | collected 2011 | reverse complement strand
GTCGCTTCCGGGAAGCGCTTTGGCCGCCGATGAGGCGAAGGAGCGCAAGCTCCGGGTAATCAGGGAGGACATTGGGGCTTTGTCTGCGGAAAAGATTTACCGGTATTTAAAGAACTTTGGAGTAAGCACAAAGGAGCGCGGGGAATTATCTCTCCTTTTTTTTATGGATTCCCATAGATACTGGGAAGCTCCCGGAGAGCTTATTGTTTCGCCGGCGCAGTGGAAAAAGTTAAGCGAAAGGGTCCGGGCGGATTTAAAGTCCTTTTCCGCAGGAAAGACCAGGTCGGAGAGTATGGAACAGAGCCTTGCGCAGGCGGTTAAGGATAAGTACCGTTACCAGGATCTGCTGGCAGGCTTTACGGTGATGAATGAAGATATGCAGGTCAACGATGACGAGTTTGATTATGTGTATTACACTTACGGATTGTCTTTGTATGGGGATATGCCGCTGGTGGAGTCCTTAGAATATAAGGACAGCAAAAAGATCAGGGATTTTGTGATCGCCATTGATACTTCCGCTTCCTGCCGGGGGGCGCTGGTAAAAGCCTTTCTGCAAAAGACATATGCCATTTTAAGCGGTGAGGATACGTTTTTTAAGAAGATGAACGTGCACATCATCCAGTGCGACCACGAAGTGCATAAGGATACCAGGATCACTTGTATAGACGATCTGAACGCTTTTCTTACCAATGAAAAACTGACCGGGTTCGGGTCCACGGATTTCCGGCCGGTGTTTGAGCATGTGGAGGAGCTTCTTGCCAAGCAGGAGTTTGAAAATTTAAAGGGTTTGATCTATTTTACGGATGGCTATGGTATTTATCCGCAAAAGATGCCGTCCTATGACGTGATGTTTGTTTTTTTGGATAATGGAGACGAAGGACCGGACGTTCCCACGTGGGCGGTGAAGGTGCTGTTGGATTATGAGGAGTTAGAAGATGAACATTAAACAGGCTAAGGATTATATTGAAAACACAGTCCGTCTTTATCTGAAAAAGGACGAGTTTGGTGAATACCGGATCCCGGTGGTGCGGCAGCGGCCGGTGTTTTTGCTGGGGGCGCCGGGAATCGGGAAGACTGCCATTATGGAGCAGATAGCTCAGGAACTTCATATTGCGCTGATCTCCTATTCCATGACCCACCATACCAGGCAGTCTGCCCTGGGGCTTCCTTTCATCGCCCACAGGGAATATCAGGGGATGAAGTACGAGACTTCCGAGTATACCATGAGCGAGATCATTGCATCCATTTATGAGGTGATGGAGAAAAGCGGCATCAGGGAAGGAATTTTATTTTTGGATGAGATCAACTGCGTGTCGGAGACATTAGCCCCTTCCATGCTGCAGTTTTTGCAGTATAAAGTGTTTGGGCGGCACGCCGTGCCGGAAGGGTGGGTGATCGTGACCGCAGGGAACCCACCGGAATATAATAAGTCGGTCCGGGAGTTTGACGTGGTGACCATGGATCGTTTGAAACTGCTTGAGGTGGAGGCGGATTATGCGGCATGGAAGGAGTATGCCCAGCATAAAGGCATCCATGGGGCGGTGTTAAATTTCCTGGAGCTGAAAAAAGATTATTTTTACAAGATCGAGACCACGGTAAACGGAAGGAGCTATGTCACCGCAAGGGGATGGGAAGATCTGTCCGAGATCCTTTCTCTTTATGAGGAAGAAAAAATGAAGGTGGATGAGTCACTGGTGGAACAATATCTGCATAACCAGAGGATCGTCAAGGAATTTACGGCTTATTACGATTTGTTTAATAAGTATAAAAAGGAATACCAGACGGAAGAGATCCTTATGGGAACGGCAGGGGAGCATGTGGCGGAAAGAGCCGGAAATGCGCCTTTTGACGAGCGTCTTGCCCTTCTTGGGATGCTCATCGATAAGGTAGCAAGCGAGATCAGGGAGGACATGGAGACCAGCGACTATCTGGTGGATCTTTTGCGGAATTTAAAGGCATTAAAAGCCGCTTTGGATAGGCCTCAGGGCAAAGAGGGAGAAAACGTGCTTTCGCTGGGGCAAATGCTGGAGCAACAGATTAGCGGGCGCACCAAGGCCCTGGAAACGGCAAGGATGGCAGGCAGCTTATCGGATGAGGACAGGCGTAAGGGCAGACGGGTCATCCGCTTTTTGGAGGAGCAGAAAAAGCGGCTTATGCTGGAAGGGGGAGCGGAAGGAGAACTTGGGTTTGGGTTTTTGAAAGAAGCCTTTGACAGGCAGGCGGGGGCGCTGAAAGAAAAAACTTCCCATACCGGAAGGCGGCTGGAAAATCTGTTCTATTTTGCGGAGCAGGCTTTTGCGGAAGGGAATGAAATGCTGATTTTGGTAACGGAGCTTACGGTAAATAATGACAGCGCCAGGTTTATCGGGCAGTTTGGATGCCCGGCATATGAGCGCCACAGTAAGGATCTGATGCTTTCCGAGCGGCAAAACAGCCTGCTTGGGGAAATTAAAGCGTTAAATTTAGAGGTTTAAGATGTTAAAGGAAAAGGAATGGGAAATTGAAGGAGGTAAGCTTACCTATCTGGAAGGTGAGGACGGGATCACGGTTACTGGCTGTAAGGTAAACGCAAGCAGGGTGGCGGTTCCCGATGAAATCGGGAAGATTCCGGTTACCAGGATTGACAGGAAGGCTTTTTTAAGCAGGAAACAGCTAAAGGAAATCCGCCTTCCCAAAGGGCTTTTGGAGATTGGAGACTGGGCATTTGCTTACTGCAGCGGCCTTACTTTTGTGTGGATGCCCAGAAGGAACCTTTCCATGGGAAAAGGGGTTTTTAAAGACTGTCAGGCTTTATCCGGTATTTTTCCGCTGGAAGGGGAGACGGCAAGGGACCGCCAGTGCGGGATGCTCCTTGGCAGTGTGCCGATGAAGCTGGAGACGGAATATTTATTTACGCCGGGGGATGTGGGAAGCGGGCAGTGGCTTTGTGCATACGATGCAAAGGTACATACATTTTTGGAACAGCCGGATGAGGACGGCTACAGCAAGATGGTCTACTGCGGGGAAGAGGATATCATGTCCAATATGGATCTGTATCTGGCAGAAAGGCGGAGGGAGAAGGCAAGGCTTTGTCTTCTTAGGCTGATAAATCCGGTGGGGCTTTCAGAAAACTTCCGGCAGGAGTTGGAAGGATACCTCAGGGAACACACGAAAGGATGCGATTCCCAGGCGGCCTGGGAAGTGGTGTTCTTTGAACATGGAAGTGAGCAGGAATATTATGAGGCTTTTACCGGGGCAGGCTGCGTGACGGAAGAAAACTATGACAGGATCTTATCGGATATGGGAGAACGGTATCCGGAGATGAAAGGCTTTTTGATGCGCTACCGGTCGGAAAAGATGGAACAGACGGATTTTTTTGCGGCGTTAACGTTAGATCTTTAATGAGGATGCCAGGAAGGGGTAAGAAATGGAAAAGATGGTATTGGATTTTGACAGGTATTACGAGACGGCAAGGCGCACCATTGCGGAAGGACAGGTTTTGCTGAAAAACGAAGGGCAGGTGCTCCCTTTGCCAAAGGGCGCAAAGGTGGCGGTGTTTGGCAGGATCCAGACTCATTATTACAAGAGCGGAACCGGATCGGGCGGGATGGTCAATGTGGACAAGGTCACGGGAATCCTGGATGCGCTTTTGGAAGAAGGTCATGTTGAGGTCAATCAGGAGCTGCTTTGCACCTACCGGGAATGGGAAAAGCAAAATCCCTTTGATGAGGGGATCGGCTGGGGGAATGAGCCCTGGTGCCAGAAGGAAATGCCTTTATCCCATGAGCTGGTAAATGCGGCGGCAAGAGAATCCGATTATGCGCTTGTGATCATCGGACGGACGGCAGGCGAAGATCAGGATAATTTTAACAGGCCGGGCTCTTATCTCCTTACCGGGGAAGAGGAGGATATGCTGGGCAAGGTCCGGGAGGCTTTTTCCAAGATGGTGGTGATCCTTAACGTGGGCAACATTATGGATATGGGCTTTGTGGACCGATATGATCCGGATGCCGTGCTGTATGCATGGCAGGGAGGAATGGCAGGCGGCCTTGGCACCCTTGACGTGCTTTTGGGTCATGTATCTCCCTGCGGAAAGCTGGCTGATACCATTGCGGGCCGGGTGGAGGATTATCCTTCCGATGCCAATTTTGGCAGCCGGGATGTGGATTTTTACGTGGAAGATATTTACGTGGGCTACCGTTATTTTGAGACGGCAGCTAAGGATAAAGTGCGTTATCCTTTCGGGTACGGGCTTTCTTATACCAGTTTCGCCTACAGTAATTTGAAGATTAACAAAACTGAAATCGGAGAAGATGATACCGTGACGGTTTCTGTGGATGTGACGAATACCGGCGATATGGAGGGGAAAGAGATTGTCCAGTTATACATAAGCGACCAGACCAAAGCGGCACGCCGTCCAATCCGGGAGTTGAAGGGATACGAGAAAGTATCCTTAACGCCTGGTGAGACAAAGACCGTGGTTTTCACTCTGAATTACAGGAGTTTTGCATGGTATAACGTGGGAATCAAGGATTGGTATGCGGCTTCCGGCGACTATAAGATTCTAATCGGCGCATCTTCCCGTGACATGCGGCTGTCGGGGAATGTGCATCTAACAGCAGAGAAGCGGCTTCCGATTCAGGTGCATATGAATACGACGCTTGGAGAATTGTTGGCGGACGAGCGTACTGCGGGATATGTGGCGCATTTTAAGAAGCAGTTGGAAGGAATATTCGGGATGTCTTCTGAAGGCGGCAAGAAAGAGGACGGAGACGTGGCTATCAGCGATGCGATGAATCATGCGATGGTGGCATGTATGCCGCTGCGCAATGTTGTGTCCTATGGGATGTGTGGGAAACAAGAACTTTTGGATATGATTGAGAAGATGAATCAGTTGTAAAATCTACATAATTTGATATACTCCCTTCTAGTTAAACAAGTGAATGAGTAAACTCTTGTAGTAGAAGGGAGTATATTTTATACGGCAATCATTCCCCCATTCCTAATGCTTTTTTCACAACTGCAGCAACATTTTTATGTTTCTCTAATATAAAAAAATGATCGCCCGAAAACTCATAATATGTAATCTGCCTACTGCAAACTTCTTGCCAGCGCTGCACATTTACAAGCGGCGTATCTGTCTCGGAAAATAATACTGATACAGGACAGTCAATCTTTTTATCTGTGGACATGAACCTGTGTTGTTCTGCAATATTAAAATCCGCCCTTAATGTTCTTGAGAATAATTTCAATCAGCCTTTTATCAACGCCTCCAAGCTTTATAACTCTATCCCAAAACTCCTCTTCCGGAAGCCTTGAAATTGGAGAAATCTCCTCCTTGTTATTTTCACAAGCACATATAAACAAATGTTTTGGCTGCGCCACATATCCCTTGGCTACAAGATCATATACAAAGAACCCACCGATACTATAGCCAAGAAGCGCATACGGAATACTATTGTCTCGATGCTCGTTAATATATGCACAGATATCATCCATAAATAATCCGTAATCTGTGAAAAAAGGTTCCTTTGCCCTTCTTCCACGTCCTGCATATTCAATCGTATTCACTTTTATATATGGCTCAAGGTCAGCGCAGAAAGCATCAAATTGCGATGCCTTTGAGCCTGAAAATGGAAGAATAAAAAGTTCAAGCTTCGTTCCCATGATTAACCAATCGCTTTCTCTAACATTTCCTGTATGGCTTTCGCAGACTGAAAATTATCCGGGTCAATCTCATCCGGGTCAATTTCAATTGAATACTCCGTTTCAATTTCAGAAATGATCGAAACAATATCAATTGAATCCAGGATTCCCTCATCAACCAAATTCTGGCAAACCATAAAATTAACTTCGGGTTTTATCCTATTTAAGATTTCGAGTAACTTATCCATACTTACACCTCCGTATATTCCTTCTTTAATTTCACCCTATCTATTTTCCCATTGAGATTCATCGGCATCGTCTTCAAATGCTCATATCTGTTAGGGAGCATATAATGCGGTATCTTATCTTCCATTATTTCAGAAACCTCATCACTTTTTACTTTTCCAGTATAAATTGCAATTATGTCACTATTTTCAGGGTTAAATACGCAGCATGCGCTCTCTACTTCATTGACGGACATAATGGCATTTTCAATTTCACCCAACTCTATTCTATGTCCCAGCCGTTTTACCTGAAAATCTTTTCTTCCGGCAAATATAATGTCTCCAGCTTTCTTATATGCTAAATCTCCAGTTTTGTACATCAACTCAATCCACCTTTGATTTATTGGATTCTGTACAAACACATCTGCTGTTTTTTCTGGATTATTATAATACCCATTCGACAGACATTGACCCAAAATACAAATCTCTCCTATTTCTCCTTCGGCAGCCTCTTTATTATCATCTGTTATCAGAAGAATTTCGCTATTTTCACATGCCCTGCCAAGCGGCAGCTTTTCATCATCCTGAAAATCCCGGTCTATATCATAATACATACAGGCATACGTTGCCTCCGTCGGTCCATACATATTAACATAGAGGGCCTCAGGAATATATTTTTTCCAAACATTCAGATGTTTACAAGGCATGACTTCTCCACAGAATATGACCAATCTAATCGTTGTTGGAACCGCAATATGAAACGCCTTGCAATTTACAACATTACACAAAGCTGACGGAACCCACACCAGTGTATTTATGTTTTTTTCAATAATGAATTGAAGAATTTTCTTTGGAAATGTGTAATAGGATTTAGGCGGAATATATACGGCAGCCCCTGTTTTAAGCGGGATATATAAGTCCGGAACTGAGGCGTCAAAATAAAACGGAGCCTGATTACAAAGCGTTGTCGTTTCATCCAAATTGTACTTTTCACAGACCCAATCCATAAAATCAATCACTGCAGCGTGCGAAAGAGTAACCCCCTTAGGAACGCCGGTTGAGCCGCTTGTGAATAATACATAAAGTAAATCTGTACTCTTTGAATATGACCGAATATAATCAAGTGCTTTCTGGTTTATACCGCCGGTCACAGCATCCTTGTAATGAACTGTTGTAATCCCAGCGGGAAGCTCTGCAAGATTCTTTTCCGTAACATCATCATAAATAATAATACTTGGATGGAGCGTATCGAGAATCAAGTTAATTCTTTCTGACGGCATCTGGCTATCAATAGGAACATAAAAGCATCCTGCATACGCTGCTCCGAAAAAAGCCGCAACGTTATATGCCCTCTTTTCCATATATACCACAACCGGTTGGTGTAAACCTATGCTTTCAGAGATACAGCTTCCTATTCTCTTTGCACAATCCAATAACCTGCAAAACGAAAACTCTTCCTTGATATCAGAAAATGCTATTTTGTCAGGATATTTCGATGTAATATTCTCTAAATCCTGAAGTATTGTCGTTCTCATAATCTCCCCCTCCTCCTGCTATTGAAATAAAATTTCTCTTTCAATATTAAAATCGTAAATGTTTCTGCATTGGTTTGAAATAATATCATCACAGACAATCGGAAAGCTCGCAGCCAAATCAATATCATAGCATTCCAGCCCATTTATATTGAGCCTTTTAGAAACACCCTTTTCCTCAAGAATAGATCCCATCTTGTTAAATACTTCTTTGGGCTCTATCTCGAGTTTTCTGGCCGCATAATTGTATGTGCGTTCTTCTTCTATCCCCTCTGCATCAACATAGATACCAGAGAAGCTCTTTGCAAATCGATAAGGGACATTACATACCACTTCTGCATAGTGGACAAAGGTCATTGCATGAACATAGTCTGTGCCAAGAATAATCTGTCTCACGTGCTTACCAAGACAATATCCAAACGGTGAGTCTATACCAAAAGAGTTCTTATTATCCATTCTGACAAGTTCTTCCTTTTCTTTTCCCCATACCACAAATGAATGCATTGGGTGCTGAGTACGGCAAAAATCAGCCCGTCCTAGCGCAATATTGCCTAATGCTCCCGTCGTTCCCTTTGTGTTCAAGACATCATATCTGCCTTTATTGCTGAATTCAAATGAAAATACCGGAATCATTAAAGTCCCTTCTGTTCCCACAGCCTCTTGAAATGTATCAATAAGCACAGACCCATCGAACTTTATTCCCTCTTTCTTAAACCGGAGAACTAATTTAATTAATTCAGAAGAAAGCCAAACCCTGTCCCCCTTATTTATTTGAAACTGTTCTACCAGACTTTTATAGTCCATCTACTTTACCTCGCTAAATAAATCAGCCGCCATAAGCGTTTGTGCTATCTCGTGAAGCCGTGTTACCGGCACTCCGATTCTATTGCTTATCTGGAACAGATCTTGTGTACCGTCAGCATAAGCAATAAAGTCCATCATATCCTTTACTGTTACTGACGATCTATGAAAACTCTCTGTTGGATATAACCCTCTCGCTCCAAGCTGTGGTTCACAGTAACAATTAACTTTGTATTTTGTATTGTACTCCAGAGACATGATTATCTCTTTATATATATCAAATGCTCTTTGCAGCCCTTTCGGGCTAATCAAGCTCATGTCATCTGCGCTCGTATGATACTCTGGATACTCGTGGTATTTTGAACAGCAAACACTGCATACTGGAAGCTCCACTCCCGGTGCGTTATACTGACGTTCATCAGAGCCTCTATGTAGAAAATCATAACTTATATATTCCGGATACATAAAATGAAGAACATTCCTCGCCGCTTGATCCGCAAGTGTATTGCCATATTTGCTTGACACATACGAGACAGCTCGTTCATCACCTACACAGGTTAAGTTGTAGCCGGCAATAATCCGCTCCTTCATGGTATCGAGATTTCTTGAAAGGTAAGTTATCGCTCCTATTGTCTCTGCTACCCAAATGAAACGATATGAATATTTCCTTTTTTTACTATTTTGAATCCATTTCGCTAATTCCAACTGCACCACCGGACCGGATAACTCATTATTCGCCATCGAGGGGTGGCATACGTAAGTTGATAAGAAAATCTCTTTATTTGATTTACCCGGAATCAACAGTTCGCCATACGACAAACTTCCCTCAAACAACTTGCTCTTAATAATCACATGGTACTGCCCATCTTTCAGAGACATCCTCTGATTGTGCGCGACACAGAACCCCCAACGTTCCTTGTAATAGCTGGTTACATATGGAATCCAGTCCGGATACTCCGGAAGTGAATATAAATGCTTATCCAATTCTTCTAAGGAAACCCACTCATCAATTGGCGAAGAATATCCTACAACATGGAGATTGTTCTGCTTGAAATCGACGATTATGTTTCCATCCGCATCTTCGATATATGCATCTTCGATTTCCCATTCATTCGGTATTGTCCAATCAAAAACCTTTGTCCCGGTAGGAATCTCATGGATTATCATATGTGGTATCTCTTTTTGGATACGCCTGAGCGTTGTCCTTGTTCCTTCCCCGGTAATACTCCTGCAAACTGGAAATAATTCTCCCGCCAATTTATACATTCGTTTTCCTTGGGAATCATTCTCTGTGTTCATCTTCCTTTTTACACCATATCCCAAGTCAGGATTGTGTCCTCCTCTAAATCTTTTACAACCTTTCGGCCTACAACAATATCTGTATAGACTGGTGAAATACCAGTTCCCGGACGTTTCGGCATTAAATCTTCTTTCCGGATAACTTCATCCGCTTTCATATCTCTAGTCAAGACCAGGGAACGTCTTGCTTCACGTCTCGGAATCCATTCACACTCAAGAACCGTCTTCTCTCCACTACCAAGAACCATATCAATCCACTTGAAGTTTGCAATCGCTTTTTTGAAATCTTCAGGTTCTCCTGCATGATAGTGATCATTGCCAGGCAGTTTTTTGTCAAGGGTGAAGTGTTTTTCAATGACATCTGCACCGATCATATACGCCGCAGCTAAAGTCATCATCGTATCGTCCGGGGCAACATGATCACTGAATCCAACCTTCACATTCGGGAAATCCTTCTTCAAGGTTTCTATAATTCGTAGATTCGCATTCTTCGGAGCAGTCGGATATGAAAGGACGCAATGTAGAATTGTGATATCCTTACAGCCAGATTCTTTCAAAACTCTGACGGCTTCATCAATTTCAGAAAGATATGCCGCGCCTACAGACAGAAATACCGGTTTCCCTTTCGCTCCGATGTGTCGGATAAAAGGCAGGTTGGATAGATCGGAGGAACTAATCTTATAAAAATCAACCATATCTTCCAGATAATCTGCTGATGCATAGTCAAAAGGCGTGGAGGTAAAATCAATGCCTTTGGAATGCGTATACTGGCAAAGCTCGCGGTATTCATTTTCCCCAAAGCTATCATGCTTTAAAAACAATTCATATTGTGTCTTGGTCGGTTCTTTTGTCGTATCCCAATATGCCGGTGAATTCTTTGAGACAATCGTGCCAGCCTTATAAGACTGGAATTTTGCACAGTCAATCCCTGCCTCCGCCGCCTTATCAATATAAAGCTTCGCCGCTTCAAGCGGAGAAATATCCATCACTCTAGCCGTGTCATAAAAATTAACACCAATTTCAGCAATCAAATACGGTTTAGAATTTCTCATTTTTTCCCTCTTTCTTTTACAAATTCTGTATCAATCGAATTACACGTTTACGACCATTCTTCAAATCATTCTGAAGCAGCTTATTTTGCAGCCCCTGTCTATCTTCCTGGGGCATAGTCACATACATATCAAGCGCTGACTCAATCATATGGTCAGATGGGTTTGTACCCATATACATAAACCCATTCTCGTCACAAACGAAACCATGTCCCTCTTCCCTTACATTCTGCGAAAGAACAATCGACGGAATCCCTAGGATTGCAAGTTCATATGCCGTCCTTCCTCTCGAAGTCAAGGCCACATCGCATTCGCTCATTAATTCCGGCATATTTTTTCTTATAAAAACTCATAAGAATTTTGATTATCTTTTCAAATGTTGTCAAATGTCGGTATA
>OFFH01001652.1_pt1 | contig 10932 bp, 15 predicted proteins | sample 1521341 | NCBI WGS metagenome assembly OFFH01 (sample SAMEA3504108, study PRJEB24116) | mouse gut metagenome | biome: mouse gut; feature: mouse-associated habitat; material: faeces | place: Denmark | collected 2011 | reverse complement strand
GAAGGAGGACCGGGAGATTAAAAAGCGGGTGAGCTTGTCGGTGCTGCCGAGCCTGTATGAGGATATACAGAAGATCGCCTATGTGCAGCGCAGGAGTATCAGCGACGTGGTTGGTGATCTGATGGAACAGTTTAGGGCGGGACATGAGAAGGAGCTTGTCGAGTACAAAAAAATAAAGAATAACGAGATGAAATAGAAACCTTGGTGGAATATTTGTAGAAATAAAGAACAGGGGGGGATAAACTTGCTGGTGTTCTTGTCTATTCTTGAAACCGACGAAGATAGAGATGTTTTTGTCGAGTTATATAATGAGTATGGAAATGCGATGCTTCGAGTAGCAAAGCGGTACTTCCCTGATGATGCGAATGCTGCTGAGGATGCAGTTCAAAATGCATGGGTAAGAGTAGCTGAGAACTTTAAGAAGATATTAGACGTTCCCTGTAAGAAAAGAGGTGCATATCTCGTCATTATAGTAAAGAATGAAGCGATAACGATATTAAGAAAGCGCCGAAAAGAACTGCCAATTGATGATAATTTTATTGGATACAATGATGGACCAGAGACCGATGATGTAAAAGATGTTATAGAGATTATACGAGAAATGCCAGAAATATATCGGGCAATTTTAGAAATGCGGTTTGTTGAGGAACGCAGCACAAAGGAGATTGCTGCTGCACTGTCTTTGAAAGAATCAACGGTCGATGTTCGGATTCATCGTGGCAGGGCGCTACTTATGAAAAAGCTACGAGAGGAGGGGTATGTGCAATGATGGAAGCGGTCGAGAATTTGGCTTTGAAAAACATTCTGTTAGATGCAGCTGCCATGGAATTTGAGGAGGAGCTTCATGAAAAAGATCCTGTGGTCATATCAGAACATTTCAAATGGCAGATGTTGCGCATGCTCTCTAATCCGAATAAGTGGGCTAAGGAATGGCATCGAGGATCGGCTTGGACGAGGTGTCTGCAGAGTGTAGCGGTATTTTTATTGATATGTTCTGTAGCGGTTGGCTCAATTATGGTAGTGAGCCCGACTGCCCGTGCCGCCATTATTACCTGGGTTGCTGAGTGGTATGAGTCTAGTGTTATATATCGTTTTTTTGGAGAACCGTCATTTACAAAAATGCCACAATATAAAATTGCGGACTTGCCATTTGGATATAAGGAAACGGGGATGCCCGTTGAATCGCCGAACGATGTAGAGATATTCTACGAAAATTCGGAGGGGGGAGTAATCCGATTTGAGTATATGAGAGTGGAAGAGGGGACTGCCGTAGAAATAGAGACAGACAATATGGATATTATTGAAATAAAGGATAATGATTTTTTAGGCCATGTATATATATCAAAAGATATAAATCAGAGTAATTTAATAACGTGGCTTGATAAAAAGGAAGAAGTTCAGTTTGTAATTGACGGATTTTTTGACAGTAAAAAGCTGGTTGAATTAGCGAAAAGTGTTGAACGAATAGGATAGTAAAGAAATTTTTGCAAAATTTATGTAAGATAAGCACCCTTTCTCTGCGTTAATATGGTGACTGCGAAAAGCAGCGCCTTATTCAGTACAGAGAGGGGGTGCTTTTTATGAAAAAACGGATTGTGCCTATGCTGATGGTACAAATTATGACCGGTAAAAGAAGGTTTGCTAATTATTTTGCTGTTTTCTTAACTATAGCGGTTATCACTGTTTTGATAGTTTGCGGCATAGTATCATCTGGCATTTCTCAATCATTTGTGAACCTTTATGTAAAAAGTATTTCTTTGACCTCTGAAAAGTGCTTCATAGAAATTGACACCTGGGATAGTGGAATCTACTTTTTGGGATATGATTATTTCATAGAAGATAAAGTATTACAGATTACCGTCTATTCAGAAGGGTTATGTCTTCGCCGAGGAAAACCATGGCCAGTCAAAATAAATATTTTTGATGATGCACTTGCGGAGGTGAATCGAATTTGTTTTAAAGATGGACAAACTATAAAACAAATTTATCCAAGTTGACTTTTTACACGGAAAATGGAGGAATAGAAATGAAAAAGTACATTCGGCTTGTTTCCGCTGTCCTTATGCTTGTAATGGTATGTACAACGAGTGCTTTTGCGGCTTCTCCAACCAGTTCTATAGAGCAGTCTCAAGACCTCATTCTTGTACAAGGGGAACCTATTGGATCTCGTGCGGACGAAGATGGTTTTTTGCTTGAAGATACTGACATCAGGAGTGCTAGATCTAGCGGATTGCCGTTTTCAATGACTGCAAATAATGTTAGCAAACTCTTGACCACCTATTCTGCGCCTGGAAAGAATTTTACTGGCGGAGCTTTTGATGGCCTTGTTGGGGAGGGGCTGTTGATTACAGGAAAGGTTACAGACACAAGCGGCAGTGATGTAAAAGTCGGAGCTTGTTCATACAATGCAAACAAGGACACATTTTATACAGTCATGCCTATTTATTTTGATTCTGGCACTTGGTCTACCAGCTGGATTCCGAAAATTCGAAATGGGTATTTGTACATGGGAAATTCGACGACGTACTATGGACACATTACAAACGAAAGCGGATCGGGCACTGTTTCTGGAACATTGAATTTTTCTGTTTCAAAAAATCCGTATAATATCTAAAAACACCATTTAGCAAAATATCTACAAAGTCTTGAAGAACCAGCCCTGCTACTTACATGGGAGCAGGGCTGGTTTGTAGAAGAGGAGATTTAGATGAAACAAAAAATGATAAATCGGAGTCTTCCTTTTGTATGTTTGGTTTTAGCGGTAACCACATTTTTCCTGCTGAGAGGGCTACAAAGCAAAAATGATGTGTCGGTTCCAGATGAAGTGCTTGCAGTTGTTGATGATTATATGGAAGCATACAAAGAGGGAGTAGAAGTGTCATCCCAATATATGCATTTTGAAGATGAGTTTATAAAATCAGCTTATATTGCATCTGGAGATAGGTTGATAGATTATCAGATAGAGCGCATTGAAAAAGTAAACGAAAACCTGTACGCATTTACTATGTTAATGAAGTCGGAGCAAACACCGTTTTATTCAGAAGAAGAGTATGAGTGTGTTTATAATTTTGTTGGTAAGATTGATGGTAAATGGTGGTATATAAATGGTATTGCGCATATACCGACGGATATACAAAAAGGCTTAGATGCAAGTAAATACGTTTACCAAGATGAAGATATTGTAGCCCATGGTGATGTGCTTCATTAGTCTGGATTATAAGACGAATGGGTGCAGTATGACTTGCACCCATTCGTAGTTTTATGCGCATAACGGTTTACCCGTTTACACTATATATGAACGGGTAAACCGTTATGTCTAACATAATCGGAATATCTTGACTGCCCCGGAAATCTATGCTATACTAAAAACAGCAGGAAATAATTTCCTGCTGCCATAGAAAATCGCTGCTGTGGTCAGTGGGGAAAGGAGTGCCGCAGCACAATCAAAGCTCGTCTGGGCGAGGGTAAACAGTAATTAGGCCCAGAGCGTCCCGGCTCCTGGTTCGCCGGTCGGGGGTTTAGCAGTTTGCTATTCAGAAGCCATCCGGGTTTGATACACCTGTGTGGTGCGCGGGCTTGCCGTAGTAACCTTTGTGAAATGGAAAGCGCATCATCGACCCTGAGCGAGTAATCCTTTTGAAAGCGATGGTAAGTAAAACGTATCGTGTCCCTTCCCATCCTCTGAACGCAGCCGGTCATGCTGTAAATCTGCCGGAGAGCTGCTCCCTCTACAAAGGAGCCGACAGAATCCTAACTGCCGTAGATCTCAATAAATAGGGCTGCACACATAAGCAAGAAAAAAGTGTAGGGAGAAATCCCAAACCCGTCACACATAAGACGTTAAAAAGTGTACTTTGCTGATTGCCGAGTCTCCGACTGGAGCTGGCATGAGGCGGCCTGGCTTTAACATCAATAAATTATATAACAGGAGTATATACAATAAGATATATAATAAATTGCCAATATGTACCTTATTTACATTAAATATTGCGCAGATTGTGAAGTTGCGTAAAACGGATAGTTAGGTATCTCTAAGGATAGAAAAGTTGCGTGAGAGAGATAGTGTGAGGGGGGCCGAAGTTGGGACGGCGTAACAAATCATACTCGAAGGACCTCCACCAGCAAGCCTATGAACGCTTGAAAGGGATGCACGCCTTTGGGGAGAGTAAAAAGGCGGCGGTGGCCGATGGAACGGAGAAAGACAAGATTTTCTCTTATAACACCTACAAGAGCTATTGGAAGCACACAAAATATTTTATCAAGTACATCAAAGAAAAGCATCCCGAGTGTACCACGCTGAAAAGCGCAAGGAAGTACGTCAACGAATGGCTCCAGGCTAGGGCCGACCAGGGCCTCTCTGCCTGGACGGTGCAGCTGGAGGCGAAGGCCCTCGGCAAGCTCTATGGCATCCAGCCGGATGACGAAAATTATTTCAAGCCCCCTAAGAGAAATCGGGGAGACATCAAACGGAGCCGCGGGGACCGGGTGCGTGACCGGCATTTCTCCAAGACCAACAATGACGAGCTGATTAAATTCTGCCGGGGGACAGGGCTTCGCCGGAGTGAGCTGGGGGAGCTGCGAGGAAAAGACCTGGTTACTCGGGAGCAGATCGAGAAGGAGATCGCCCGCCTGGAGGCCGTCCCGGAGGATCGCCGAACACCGGCGGCTGAAAAACGACTTACCATGCTCCAGGACACCCGGCTGTTTCAGGGGGAGTTTTTTACCTTTGTGCGGAACGGGAAGGGCGGCAGGGCGCGCCTGAGCCCTATCATCGGTAAGAACACGGAGCAGATCGTGGAGCGGATCAGGAACACGCCGCCAGAGGAAAAGGTGTGGCAGCACGTCCATAAGAGCGCCGACATCCATGGATACCGGGCCGAGTACGCCACGGCCATCTACAAGGCCCACGCCAGGGCGATAAAAGAGATCCCCTTTGACCGGGTGAACCGGGGGACGGGGCGGCGGTATCAGAGCGAGGTGTACGTTTGCCGGAAGGACGAGGCTGGGAAGAAGCTGGACAAGGCCGCTATGCTGGTGTGCAGCAAGGCCCTGGGGCATAATCGTATCAGTGTTGTAGCCGACAACTATATTAGAGGCTTGTAAGGGGGGGATGCTATGGCGAAATTTGTAAAGGAAGGGGCTTTCGGTGGCTATAGGGATGTTCCTGGTGGCCAGTCTGACCCAGAGTGTACTCATGTAATATTGAAACTGAAGGAGTATGAAAAGCTCCTCCGGGAACAGACAAGAGCGGAGCAGGAGGCCAGGTGCGCAAAATACTGTGCTGAGAGAGCGATTGAGGAGGCAAAACGGGATGCCCGCTACACGGCCCAGAAAGCCGCTGAGGAGGCCCGGAAGATGGTGGCGGGCATGGAGTGTGCCCTGGCTGCTGAAAGGGCTGAGAGCGCCCATCAGCGGGCGCTGAACGCCAATTTGCTGCGGATATCTAGGGAGAGGGCAAACGCAGATAGAAAACTGAGGCCAAAAAAAGAGCATACCGGCTATTTGGTTGTTTTTTCAGAAGAAACAGATCATCAGTACAAAGACGGCAATCGGCGTGTAAAGAGGGTATTACTCTGGAAAACGGTAATACAGAGCCCGTATGTGGTGGATTTTCCAGAGGCGCAGATACGGAAGCAAGTCCTGGAGGAGTTGCTTCAGGAAGATGAAGATGGACACCGGTTGATTGACAGGCTAGGAATCAATGGGATTTACAACAAAGGGTATGGCAGCATGATCGAAGATCGGGAATGGTGTGCAGAGCCGGGGAAATACAACATTATGCTCAAGCCAAAATTTAAGGCAAATTTCAGAGCCGGTTATTGGGAGGTTATATGCCTCCATACTAAGCCCCTGGACGTGGTTCCAAAGGATATGAGGGTTTGTACATCAAACTAAACCTTTATCCTCCAGCTTGTCCCACAATGTCAGTTGGTCGAAACCTAACTCTTTTTCAATATCGCTTCTGATCCTCGCAGTCTCAAGGCTATTCTTAGAGGAAACACGAAACTCGACCTCTATCACCTTCCGGCCCCGCCGAATTTCCTCAAAAGCAACATCCTTATCACTGTATTGATTAATTTCCTTGACGGAGGGGACTAATACGCGTCTCTTAAAGTCTCTGTATTCTTTATACCGCTCCCCGCCAAGTAGTCGCTTCAATTCATTGACGCTGTATCGTCTCTGGTAGTCTGCCAAATCATGAAAGTGAATGCTTTTCACGAGTTCATAAAGCCTAATCGTGTACTTGCTTTTAAAGTGAAGCGTCCAAAGGAGTTCATAACTTGTAAAGTTTTGCTTCAGCTGTAATAAAAATGGCTTCATATCACTGTCAAGCCGAATCTGTATCGTTCCCGAGCCAGCGTCAATATACGGCTTCTCAATCCACCGCAACAGGGTTTCTCTTTTTTCGGCAATTTCTACCCAAAGGCTTTTGTCCGCAATTTCTTTAATCGCTGCTTTCAAATCCTGATATATCTTTCCATTATTGTCATCAATTCCACACACGCGGCAAAATTCTGCTATCGAAAATTCATACAGCTTGAAATCTTCATCAAAGGGTGTGACTTGGGATATCAGGTATAATACGATTTTCTGTTGTTGTAGAGAAAGGTTAAACCGGCTTTTCTGTATCAGGTCATTTGCCTTAGTAACGGTTTTATTCCTCAATTCCAAATATTTGTTTTCCTTCATCCCCATCACCTCATCCCTCAATATACACTATTGTGTCAAATAAGTCAATGAAGTCACAATATGCTTTTGACGTAGGATTCTTATGAACTAAACGTCACAATATGTTGAAAATTGAAAATTCCCTCTCCTGGTATCCCCGATCTCTTCTTCCCCCTCCAGTAGTTTGTCCGTACTAAAAGTCACAATTGGCTGAACCAAATGTCACGATAGTATGAACCAAATGTCACTAATACATGAACCGTTTGTCACATTAAAAGGAGGTATACATTATAAAAAAGAAAGATAAGAAAGATAAGAAAGATTTTAGAAAGATGCGGTTCTGCCGCATTCTAAAAAATACATGAAAAAAGGAACGGTTATCAATTCAAATTTGTCCGTCAGCGAATGGCAGAGGAACTACTGGACGGTAAAAAGAGATCTCTAGCGCTTGACGGGTCCCGCTGTCCACTGGCGGAGCCGTCGGCCCTTGAGGGCCATTACAGAAGAAAACCGGACATTATGTCCGGTTTTTCAGCGTGTCGAAGAAGTATTTTCGACACGCTGAGGCTTATTTGTCATCATGAAAAATAAGCCCCCTTTCGTTAAGATCAGGGGGGCAAGAAGCTGCCCCCTGTCCAGGGGCCAACCGTCCACCGTCAATGCCAACGCCAAAGAAACCATATCATATTTCGGCAACAAGCGCAAGCCCAGGAGCCGGAAGGGAAACGATTTGCCATGATGGCAAATATGAACATGTTGTGAATCATCAGGACGATTTGACACCGTGTCAAATCGTCCACCTTTAACGCTGTCCCCGCCGACCTGATAATAGGCGATTCTCTTTTACTCTTGACAAATGTGTATTTAATGCGTATAGTATTCTTGTGAGGTGGGAAACATGAAAAGGACCGATTTAATGAAACTGTTCAAAAACAAAGGCTGGTGGGTACTCCGCGAAGGGACAAACCACACCATTCTCACCAACGGGACCGACATAGAGCCGGTTCCCAGGCACAGGGAGATCAACGAGCAGCTGGCCAATGCGATTATCAAACGCCGCGGCCTGAAATAAGGGGGAGACATCATGAAAACAGCATATCCTATCATTTTGACGCCAGCAGAAACCGGCTATGTTGTGACGGTCCCGGACCTCCAGATCAATACGGAAGGGGCCGACATCGCGGACGCCATCGACATGGCGGCGGATGCCATCGGCCTTTGGGGGATTACAGCCCAGGACATGGGCAAAGTGGTCCCGGCCCCGTCTTCGGCGCTTCCCGCGTGCAATGACGGGGAGCTTGCCACATTCGCCCTTGTTGACTTCGACGCATACCGCCGGGCGAATGACATGCGAACCATTCGGAAAAATGTCACGCTTCCATGCTATCTAAACGATTTGGCAGAAAAGGCCGGTCTTAATTTCTCCCGTATCTTGCAGGACGCTTTAAAAGAAAAACTCCAAGTGAACTAAGGCGGGACCATTCCAAACAACGCCGCCCACATTATAGGGGCGGCGTTGTTTTTGCAAGCATAGAGCGAATGTACATTTTACGCACTTGCAGGGGGTTTCCCCTATCCCCATATGCCGCCAGGAACGGCCATGTTCCGCCCTGGAGCCTCCGGCCCGGCACTCTCTGCCGGAGTACTGCTACCTCTTTCGTCCCGGAGCCTGGAGGCCGCCGCCAGCGTGGAGGCCTCCAGGAGCTGGCCGGGGATAATTCGTGGAAAGCAAATGTATATTATTTCGCTTGTATTTTGCTCCTTGTTGTGTTATACTATGAGAGGTCAAGAAAGGAGCGTTTTTTATGGCACAAATTAGTTTGAGAGTAGACGATGATGTGAAACGTGGGGCTGAACAGACGTTGGCCGATATTGGGTTGAGTATGTCCACGGCTATCAATGTGTTTTTGCGTAAGGTTGCCAGGGAGGGGCGCATACCGTTTGAATTGTCTGTTGACCCCTTTTATTCTGAAAGCAATATTCGATACCTTGAGGGAATCATGCAGGATGTAAAGGATGGTAAGGCCCACTTTGCTGAGCATGATTTGATTGAGGTGGACTGATGCGGTTATTATGGGAAGATAGGGCCTGGAATGATTATCTGTATTGGCAAACGCAGGATAAGAAAATGTTGAAACGGATCAATGCGCTCATTAAGGACATTTGCAGGAGTACCTTTGATGGGATTGGAAAGCCGGAGCCGCTACGGGAAAATCTGGGTGGACTGTGGAGCCGACGCATTGATGAAACCAATCGGATTGTTTACTATGAGAAGGATGGGATTATCTATGTGGTTTCCTGTCGGGGCCATTACGATTGAGTTAAGAGGCTGACTGTGATGACACAACAGGAGTATAAGGAAAAACTTGAAAGAGGGATTGCTCAGGTTCGAGCTGGCCAGGGCATCGTAAAAACAATGGAGGAGTTAGAGCGTATGGCAGAGGAAATGAGAATTGCCCAGCTTCAGTTACCAGACCCGGCAGACACCGATCCGCACCCTCGGCTGCTCCTGGAGGGCCGGGGCATCCATGCCGGGGAGTGGTTCTCGGCCCTGTTCCCGGATGGGTGGCATGACATAACCCTGGAGGTGAGCTGGGAGCCGACCGGCCCTGGCTGCTGGTATATCTCAACGCCTGGATTTAGCGATATTTGCCCCATTGGACTGTTTGTGAAGGTATAAGATATATAACAAAATTAAGGTATATATCATATATAACAGATGTATATGAAATAAAAAGCGGTGTCTCCGTTCCTGGAGCACCGCTTTCTGCTTGACAATCTAAGGAATAAGCAATATAATTTATATAACTTAAATAGTAAATGCAGACTATATAAATGAAATAAGGAGTGAAGGATTTGAAAGTTATAGCAATCGCAAATCAAAAGGGCGGTGTGGCGAAGACCACAACGACGCACAATCTCGGCGTGGCCCTGGCGGCTAAGGGAAAGCGGGTCCTCTTGATCGACCTGGACAGCCAGGCCAGCCTGACGATCAGTGTGGGCCTGGAGCCGCTGGAGGTAAAGAGGACGATTGTAGATGTTCTGAGAAAAGACGGTGTGCCGGTCAGCGAGTGCATCGAGCAGATCAGCGACCAGCTGCACATCGTTACCTCCATCATTGACCTGGCTCCGATGGAGATGGAGCTGCTGTCCAGGGCCAGCCGGGAGAAGATTCTTGACCGGGCCCTGCGGCCGGTTCGGGGGGAATATGACTTCATCCTGGTAGACTGCCCCCCGCAGCTCTCCATCCTGACGATCAATGCGCTCTCCTGTGCCGACGGTGTGATTATCCCCGTCAAGACGGATTATCTGGCCTATCGTGGTCTGACGCAGCTCCAGGACAGCATCCAGGAGATCCAGGAGCTGATTAACCCGGAGCTGAAGGTGCTGGGGGTCATTGCGACGCTTTATGAAAAGCGAGTGGCGGACGACAATGAGATACTGGCTGCGCTGAGGAAAGAGTATAACCTCCTGGGCGTGATTAAACGGCTGGCAGTCGCCAAGAAAGGCATTTATGACGGACTGGCGGTAGTGGAGCAGACGCCCGGCAGCGAAATTTCCATAGAGTACAATAAAATTGCAGACATGATCATTGCAGAAAAATTTGAAAGGACGGAGAAAGAGAATGGCTAAGTTTGAGGATAGAGAGAACCGCCGGAGAGGTTCGATTGTAGGAAGCATCGTTGATGGTGCGCCGGCTGCTGCCGGCAGCGGGAGAGGCCGCCCGAAGGAGGGCCGGGAGATCAAGAAGCGGGTGAGCTTGTCGGTGTTGCCGAGTCTGTATGAGGATATACAGAAGATTGCCTATGTGCAACGGAGAAGCATCAGTGATCTGGTTGGAGATCTGATGGAGCAGTTTAGGGCAGGACATGAGGAGGAACTTGCAGAGTATAGAAAAATAGTGAAAAAGGGACAGAGCAATAAAAATATTTAGGAGTTTGCGTGAGGCTCTTGGTGAATGTTTAGTATCGTCCGACACATAAATGGGAGGAGAAAATGATGAAAATAAAGAAAATAAAAGCGTTTACATTGGTATGTATTGCCTTAATGGCTACTTTAATTATGATTATAGGAAAAAATAACCATAAAGAAATGGGAGAAGTAGAGATAAGAATTAATGGGGAATATACTGATTTCGTTCCATATACAAGGAAGTTTACAAGAGATGCAGATGGAAGTTTTCTAGATAACACGGCAAGGCAGATCCCGTATATTTCCGTTGTGGAAGGGGATAGATTGTCACTTATTTTTTCGGGGAAACAG
>OFFH01001651.1_pt1 | contig 10932 bp, 7 predicted proteins | sample 1521341 | NCBI WGS metagenome assembly OFFH01 (sample SAMEA3504108, study PRJEB24116) | mouse gut metagenome | biome: mouse gut; feature: mouse-associated habitat; material: faeces | place: Denmark | collected 2011 | reverse complement strand
TCCATAAGACAGCAAGTTATGCACATTACGCACAGTGCCGACTACTACGGAATCCACCCACTATCTTTCATATCTTTTTATAAATTCTTAAATTTCCTTTAGGGTATTGCATTATCACCTACAAAGTGTTAAGATATTCATACACCCACAAAATGTTAAGGTAAAAGGAGGACAAAATGGCACAGCAAATTTCTGAATCCGAATTGGTACTAATGAAAATCATCTGGAAGAATGGAGGGGCAGCTTTATACTCCCTCATCATGGAGGAATTGGAAAAAGACAAAAACGAATGGAAGAACAACACCGTACTCACGCTGCTTTCCCGATTAGGAGAAAAAAAGTTCTTGAAAGTCAAAAAAATCGGCAGGAAGAATGAGTATGTGGCTACGGTAACAGAAGCAGAATACCAGACCATGCAGACCCACAGCTTTCTTGATAAAGTCTACGGCGGGAATGTGAAAAACTTAGTATCAACCTTGTTGCGGCAGGATATTCTTTCGGCAGACGAATTGAAAGAGATTGAAACATTTTGGAGAAAAGAAAATGAATGAATTTATGAAAATATTATTGTCGCTGTCTGTTTCCGGCACACTGTTATTACTTCTCATTCTGGGATTGAAACCGCTATATAAAAGCAGATTCAGCAAGCGATGGCAATACTATATCTGGATAATTGTTGCGTTGCGGTTTTTACTTCCTTTTACTCCCGATACTACGATTGTTGGGAGCCTGTTTGAAAAGCCCGGCACAACAGTGATAACAAATGAAATCCCTACAAGCCCGAATGTACCAGCTCCCGCAAATACAGATAACAGTAAAACAGAGCCAATACAGGCAGACCGGGATATAGCCGCCGCTATGCGTGAGCCATTTAACAGATACGTCTGCCTGTTTTTTATCTGGTCAGTATTTGCATTGGTTCTATTTGTGCGTAAGATAACGATTTACCAAGGCTTTATCCAATACATCAAAGCGGGTAGTACAGAAGTATCGGATATTAAAACCTTGAATTTGCTATCTGATTGTGAAGAAAAACTGAATATCAAAACAAGAGTGGAGCTATCCCGCAATCCGTTGATTGCTTCCCCTATAATGATTGGCTTCTTTCGTGCAAGAATTGTTTTACCAGCCTGCGAATTGGACGATAAAGAATTGTCTTATATCTTTGTGCATGAGCTGATTCACTACAAGCAGAGGGATATGTTCTACAAATGGCTGATACAGATTGTTGTCTGCGCCCATTGGTTCAATCCTTTTGTATATTTGTTGGAAAAGGAAGTGAATAAATCTTGTGAATTGTCATGTGATGAAAAAGTCATATCTGTACTTGACGATACCGCAAGACGTGAGTATGGAGATATACTAATTTCCTTTTTGAAGTCAAACAATCTCTACAAAAGTTCTTTAGCTTCCGTCACTTTGACAGAGGGAGCAGAACAGTTAAAAGAAAGGTTAGGTGCTATTATGAAATTTAAGAAAAAATCAAAGGGCATTATTGCCATTACCGCTATTTTCTCTGTTTTAGTTTGCGTTTGTTTTTTTGTGACTGGTGCGTATGCCGCCTCTCCTGCGACTAACAATAACTTAGTTTTGAAAGATAATGGCAAGCCGAATGAAGTATCAATAAAAACCGAATCGGATAGAAATATAAAAGAAACTGAAAATAAAACAGAGAAAACGGAGAATCAATATTCCACAGAATACGCACAGCATGGAATCACTGTCACAGACGGTATTTACTACTATCACGGTGAACGTGTCAGAATTTTTATGGACTTACGAATGAATGGCTCTTTTGAAAATTTTATTTTTGATAACGAGGGAAGTATAGATTTGCGTGTGTTACGGGATAAAAATAATTCCATTACAAATGTTGAATATCTTACAGAATCAGAAGCAGATGAATTGCTTTATGATATGGACGAGTATTCACCGGACAACCAATTAGAAGTGCCACTGGAAAAAGAAGATTCACTTGATAATTCAGATGTGCCGTTAAAAGACCAAAATATTGGAAGAAGTGTCAGAGTAACAAAGGAAGAACTTTCAGAAGAACTTAGGGATATTATAAGCTCTTGCGATACAGAAACATGGTATGTAATTAAAAGTGCCGGGTATCAATATATCTATTTTGGCGGCTTGCCTTACAATTACACTTTCCAGCCGGAAATTTACACAGACCGTAATAGTGGTACGGTAAATGTTTTTGATATGGGTACTACAACTGGAAACTATGTACTGCTTGAGATTCAGCAAAATGTGTCCTTAACTATTAACTATAACGGAACACAAATTTCATATACGGAACTGTAAACTACGCACCGCCCCATGTGGGAGAAAGGGGGAATCGCTTATGCCTTGCACAGAAGCATACAGAGAACACATCATGTATACTTTCAACGGCTATTGCAAGACCGTCATACGCTTTGCGGCTATCAACGCATGGCGTGACAGGAGCAGACGGCGGCAAAAAGAAATATCCCTTGAATACCTCACAGAAGAAAAGTTTTACCCTTTAGGCACAACAGACGAATATTTTGAAGCACCCTATGAAGAATACCCCATTACGATATGCGGTCAGACAGTTATCCTCACCAATGGGGAGCTTGCCGCCGCCCTGTTATCTCTGCCGGAGAAGAACCGGGAAATCATTTTCCTTTACTTTTTCGGGCATTACACACAGCAGGAAATCGGGGAAATGTACGGACGCTGCCGGAGTACCACCGGGTATCAAATCCGCAGGACTTTACAGCTCCTGCACAAAGAAATGGAGGTGCTTTCACATGGGGAATCCGAACCTTTTACCCTATGAAACGATTGTCCGGGCGACCAGCGATTAGAAGGAGGCAGGCTGTTTCGGATTGCAATCTACCAGACTGAGACGAAGAAGTATCTGTTTGTGGATTTTCACCACATCATGGCAGATGGAAATTCCTATGATATTTTTTTCGGGGACTTGAACCGCGCCTATATGGGCGAAGAATTGGCAGAGGAAGGCTATACAGGTTTTGATGCGGCTGTTACAGAGGAATATGCAGTGGAGAGAGGCGGTTATAAGAAGGCGGCTCTTTATTATGACAATATTTTTCAGGGGCTTGAAGTCGAGTCGCTTCCGATTTTTGACAAAAAAGAAGATATGCCAAAAAAGGGGCTGGCAGAATATAAAATGTCAGTTTCAGAAGAAGCGGCCCTGCAGCTTTGTGAAAGATTGGAAATTACGCCAAATACACTCTTTACCGGGGTTTTTGGAATCCTGATGTCCCGCTGGTCAAATGCAAAGGAATCGCTGTTTGCGACCATCTATAATGGCAGGAACGATTCGAGGCTTGAGAATACGGTATGTATGCTTGTAAAAACGCTTCCTGTATATTGTAAATTTGATGATAAGACAACGGTGGTATCCTATATGGTTTCTTTGCAGGAACAGTTAATGAATTCCATGGCAAATGATATTTTCCCGTTTTCCGATATTGCTGCGAAATATGGGATTACTTCTGATTTGATTTTTGCATATCAGGCAGAGCTTACAGACGATTATCCGATTGGAAATACCGTTGCCGTTGGTGAGGATTTGTCCCTTGGACTGCCCAAAGAGCCACTGTTGCTCCAAGTTCGTCTCTATGACGGGGAGTATTATCTGACGGCAGAGTACCGCAGTGATTTGTATCAGGAGGAAACGGTTCAGAATATTATGGATTCTTACAATGCCGCTTTCAAATCCATATTCGGCTGCCGCAATGTATCTGATGTGACAATCCTTTCCGAGCAGCAGGAAAAAATGCTTGACAGTTTTAACGAGACAGAAGAGCCATATGATGACAGCAAGACGGTTGTGGATATGTTTGAGGAGGCGGTTGCGAAATATCCCGGCCAGACAGCCGTTGTATACGAAGATGTCAGATATACCTACAGTGAGGTTGAAAAAATAACGCGTAATCTTGCGGGCGATCTGATCCGGAAGGGATTAGCGGCAGGTGACGTAGCCGCTGCGCTGATTCCTCGCTGTGAATATATGGCAATCTGTTCGATGGGTATTGCCCGCAGTGGCTGCGCCTGCCAGCCGCTTGACCATACATATCCTAAGGACAGACTGAATTTTATGCTGGAGGACAGTGGAGCGAAACTGTTGATTACTACACAGAAGATGCGCGAATTGGCGTCTGGCTATACAGGACAGATCTTGTATCTTGATGAGATACCAGACCTGCCGGAATATATGGAAAAGCTGCCGTCACCAAAGCCGGAGGATTTGTTTACGCTGATTTACACATCGGGCTCGACAGGGGCGCCGAAGGGATGCATGATTGAGTATGGAAATATCACTGCATTCTGCGCATGGTATCACAGACAATATCAGTTTGACAGTTCTGCCCGCTTAGCCGCCTATGCCTCCTATGGTTTTGACGCATCTATGATGGATATTTTTGCGTCTCTTGCGGCAGGCGCGCAATTAAATATCATTGCCGAGGAAATGCGCCTTGACCTTTTTGCGCTCCGTGATTATTTTGAAGAGAACCAGATTACCCATTCCTTTATGACGACACAGGTGGGACGCCAGTTCGCAATGGAAATAAAGAGTAAAACATTAAAACATCTTAGTACGGGTGGAGAAAAGCTGGTTCCTTTAAATCCGCCGGAGGGTATCAGGTTTTACAATGTCTATGGGCCTACGGAATGCACAGTTTATACAACGATCTTTGAGATGGATCGGTATTATGATGATATTCCAATCGGGAAGCCGCTGGATAATCTGAAACTCTATATTGTTGATGATAAGGGACACCGCCTGCCGGCAGGGGCGTCCGGTGAGCTGCTCGTTTCGGGAAGGCAGGTAACGCGGGGGTACCTGAACCGTCTGGAGAAAACAAGAGAGGCATATGCTAAAAATCCTTATACTGATAAGGAGGGATACGAGCGGATGTACCACACAGGTGATGTGGCGCGCTACTTAAATGATGGAAATATTTCTTTTGTGGGCAGACGGGATTCCCAAGTAAAAATAAGAGGATTCCGGATTGAGCTTACGGAAGTGGAGGAAGTTATCCGGCGTTATCCGGGGATTAAAGATGCTACAGTTGCTGCATTTGATGAGGAAGGCGGAGGTAAATATATCGCAGCGTATGTTGTGTCAGATGAGCAGATCGATACAGAGAAGCTGAATGCTTTTATTATGGAAACAAAGCCGCCGTATATGGCGCCGGCTGTAACGATGCAGATTGACCGGATTCCATTAAATCAGAACCAGAAGGTCAACAGGCGCGCTCTGCCAAAGCCGCAAAAGGCAGTGGAGGAAATGATTCCGCCGAAAAATGAAATGCAGCAGCGTATTTGTGACTGCATTGCTGAAGCAATCGGGCACAGGGAGTTTGGCGTCACGACTGATATTCAGTTTGCGGGACTGACTTCTATCAGCGCGATAAAACTTAATGTACTTCTGGCAAAGAAATTTGACGTGGCGATCAAGACAAATGATATTAGGGAAAATCCAACTGTCGTCCAGTTAGAAAGATTTCTTCTGGGGGCGGAAAAATCTGAGATACATGAAGCGCGAAAGGTGTATCCTCTTACCAACGCGCAGGCAGGCATCTTTGTAGACTGTACGGCGAATATGGGGACAACGGTTTACAATATTCCATATTTGTTCCGGCTAAGTCCCAAGATAGATTTAATCCGGCTAAAAGAAGCAGTAGAGCAGACAGTGGAAGCGCACCCATATCTGAAAGCGCAGCTTTTTATGGATGAGGACGGTGAAATACGCCAGCGCAGGAATGATCATTTGGAATACGCCACTGAGATTATTGACGGCATGGACAGGGAAAAACTGGTAAGGCCATTTCCGCTGTTTCAAGAGCCGCTGTTCCGAATTGAGATACATAGGACACATGAGGGAAGTTATCTGTTCCTTGACGTGCATCATCTGATTGCAGACGGCACATCTCTTTCTATTATTTTGACGGATATTGACAGGGCATATCAAGGCGAAAAACTTACGGCAGAGGCATATACTGCCTATGATGCAGCGCTTGACAACGAAAAGGCAATACAGGGAGAAAAGTATAAAAAAGCGGAAGAATTTTACGCTTCTGTATTGAAAGACTGCGGCTCGGACACCAGTCTTTATCCTGACAAAAATGGAGAGGCGCCGGGCGTTGGGAATTTGCGCAGAAAGAGTGAGGTCATCAGCAAGGAAGCTGCGCAGGCGTTTTGTGAGAAATATGGCATAACAGAGAATGTATTTTTCACAGGCGTATTTGGAGCAGCGCTGGCAAGATACCATTTTGCCCCCAAAAGTGTATTTACAACCATCTATCATGGCAGAAATGACTCACGTCTTTCTGATACAATCGGTATGTTTGTCAAAACATTGCCTGTGGTGTGTGATGCAGCGAAAAATACGGAAGATTATTTTGTGACAATCAAAAACCAGCTAATGGGAATGATGGATCACGATATTTATCCGTTTCAGGAAATCAGCCGCAATTTCCATATTAAGCCTGATACGATGTTTGTGTATCAGGGCGGGAATTTTGCATTTACTAAGATCTGTGGAGAGGATGCAGAAGAAATTCCCCTTGGCTTAAATGCGGCAAAAGAGCCGGTATCGCTTATGATGAGCATTGAAAACGGCGAATACATCTATGAACTGGAATACAGAAGGGATTTGTTTGAAAAGGAGACGGCAGAGTATCTGATAGAAAACCTTGAAATCACCGCAAGGGCTTTCCTTGAAGGAAAGGAACCGTCAGAGATACGCCTTCTGTTTGATGAGCAGGATAAGATGGTAAATACGCCGCAGTATACGGGGAAGACTTTTATCGACCTGTTCCGGGAAGCTGTGTCAAAATATCCGGACAATACTGCCGTAAAAGATGAGAACGGCGCAATCACATATGCAGAGCTTGATGCCGTGTCGGAGCATATAGCTGATAAACTGAAGAATAATGGTTTTGGGCGGGAAAATGTTGCCGGAATTTTATGCGGCAGGACAAGGGAATTTGTGGAGGCGTTTATAGGAATTATGAAAGCGGGAGGCGCATATGTTCCTCTTGATCCGGAATATCCGCAGGAGAGAATTGAATATATGCTCTCTGACAGTGGCAGTGAAAATCTTCTTCTTATGAGGAAATATCAACCACTGACAGAGGGCTATGACAAGAATGTAATTTATCTTGACGAGATAGAAAAAGACGGACTTGGCTTCACAGGAAAGACGGATTTGACGCCGCCGCTTCCGGAGAATCTGGCATATATGATTTATACCTCCGGCTCGACAGGAAAACCAAAGGGCGTTATGCTGGAACACCGCAACCTTATGACATTAATTGAGCATACAGTCACTTTCCATAAGACGGTTCCGGAGGATATGTATGGTGAATTTTCTTCTTTCTGCTTTGATGCTTCGGTACATGACCTGTTTACGCCTTTGACGGTGGGAGCCTCCCTTTATATTTTCCCGGAAAAATGGCTATGGGCCTACGGAAAATACCGTTTCATCCACAGAGTTTGTGGTTGACAAGGAATATAAAACGATTCCGATTGGCAAATCACAGCTCAATGTAAGGAGTTACATCGTAGATGAGAACTTAAAGCGTGTACCTGTGGGAGCGCCGGGGGAGCTTTGCGTGGCAGGGCGGCAGGTGGCAAGAGGCTACCATAATCTGCCGGAAAAAACAGCATCCGTATTTGCGCCAAATCCTTTTGCCACATGCAAGGATGAGGAAAGGCTGTATCATACAGGCGATATGGCGCGTCTGAAAGGTGACGGAAATATTGAATATATCGGGCGGATTGACTCACAGATTAAGATTAATGGATTCCGCGTGGAACCTGGCGAAATCGAGGGGGCACTCCTGAAACGTGACGGCGTTTGTGAGGCGGCGGCAATTCCTGTGGACCAGAGCGGCGTAACATATATTGCGGTTTATTATACCGGGGCAGAGTATAAAGAGGAGGACTGGAAAGCATTTTTAAGTCCATTGCTTCCGGAATACATGATTCCTGCGTTCTATACACATCTGGACAAAATGCCTGTTACGCCTGGCGGAAAGATTGATAAGCGCGCTTTGCCAAAGCCTGCCATTACGGAAGATCGCTCTGATTATGCCGCGCCCGAGACGGGAGCGCAGATAAAACTGTGTAAGCTGTTTGAAAAGGCATTAGGGCGGGAAAAGGTAGGAATTGATGATGATTTCTTTGGAATTGGCGGTACATCTCTTGCTGCTTCCAAGGTTGCAGTAATGTGCCTGAATGAGAAGATTCCTCTGGTATATGCAGATATTTTCAAATATCCTACGGTGCGCGCGCTTGCCATGGCATTATATGGAGATGAGGCGCAGAAGGAAACTACAGATGAATTTGCAAATTATTCCTACAATGCAATCGATACGCTGATTGCTGCAAATGACAGGCGGAATGTTGACTGTGTGGAGAAAAAGGAGTTAGGCGATATCCTGATTACGGGCGCAACAGGCTTTCTGGGGATTCATGTGTTAAAAGAATTTCTTGACAACTACGATGGCAAGGCATATTGTATGGCGCGCAAAGGCAGATATGAGTCAAGTGAGCGGCGTCTGATGAATATGCTGATGTATTATTTTGATTTGCCATATACCGAACTGTGTGGCGGCAGGATTATCTGCATTGACAGCGACATAACGGATAGGAAGGAGGTAGACAGGTTAAAAGATGTGCCTTTTACCACATTGATCAACTGCGCTGCCTGCGTCAAACATTTTGCAGCGGGTGAGATGTTAGAAAAAATCAATGTAACAGGCGTCAAATATCTAATAGATCTCTGCTCATCAACAAATAGAAGGCTTGTACAGATTTCAACTATATCAGTAGGCGGCGAGGGTATGGACGGCAAGCCGCCGGTGGATCAAAAACTTGCTGAAAATGATTTGTATTTTGGCCAGAGGATTGCCAATGAGTATATACGCACGAAGTTCCTTGCAGAACGCGCCGTGCTGGAAGCGGCCGCAAAAGGTCTTGATGCGAAAGTAATCCGTGTCGGCAATCTTATGAGCCGCCACAGAGATGGGGAGTTCCAGATTAACTTTATCACGAATGGTTTTCTAAGGAGTTTGCGTGGGTACGCTGCAGTTGGCGCGTTTCCAATGGACAGCATGAATGAAAGCGCTGAATTTTCCCCAATTGATGAAACAGCGGCGGCAGTGCTCTGTCTTGCGGGAACAGACAGCAGGTTTACGGTATTCCATGCCTGCAACAACCACAGGATTTTTATGAGTGATGTGATATATGAAATGCGTGAGAGGGGCTTTGACATTAAAATCATGCCCGGAGATCAATTCATTGAGACGGTCAATGCGTATGCGGCAGAACATGAAACAAGTGATGCGGTATCGGGGCTTATAGCTTATACTTCCCATGATGATGAGGAACTCTACACGATTGATTATGATAATGCCTTTACAACTGAAGCGCTTTACCGTTTGGGATTCAAATGGAATATAACAGATAACAGATAACAGATACCTTGCAAATGCAATCGAAGCATTGGAGGGGCTGAACTTTTTTGAGAATGAATTTTCAGATACAGTCTAATACTACGAAAATTTTATGCTAATTTTATATGGAGGAGACAAAAGTGACGATTACAAAAACAATGGAAAATAACAAAGCCATTCTCTCGGTCGAGGGATGGCTGGACACAAATTCAGCGCCAGAGCTGGGCAGGGAAATTGAGGCGCTTTCTGATATAGAGAGCCTGATACTTGATTTTGATAAACTGGAATATATTGCATCGGCGGGGCTCCGTATAGTTGTGTTAGCATATAAGAAACTGAAAAGTATGAATGGAGAGTTTTCCATAATCCATGTAAGCAGCGAAGTGATGGATGTATTTAAGCTTACTGGATTTGACCAGAATTTTGATATACAGACAAAATAGGAGGAAAACATTATGATTATCACTAAGACAACGGATGGGACGTCATTGACGCTTGCGCTGGAGGGAAGGCTTGATACGATGACAGCGCCTCAGTTGGAGTCGGATCTGAGAAGCAGTATTGACGGCATAGATAAGCTGTTTTTAGATTTTACATCATTGGAATATGTATCATCGGCAGGATTAAGGGTACTGCTTTCAGCGCAGAAAATAATGAATAAGCAGGGCAGCATGGTAATAAGAAATGTAAATGAAAATGTGATGGATATCTTTGATATTACGGGATTTGTTGATATTTTGACAATCGAGTGATGGTTTTTGCTGGAGCAGATTTTATTAAAACCGATTGCCATTATCTGGCAGATGGAAAAAGGCGATGCGTCATAGTTTGACGATATCACAATGCTTTGTCTTGAATAAATGGAGAGAATGGAGGCGAATTGATATGAAAGAGCTTACGATTGACGCTACAATAGAGAATATTGCTGCCGTTACCGCTTTTGTAGACGAGCAGCTTGAGCAACGGGACTGCCCGATGAAAACAAAGATGCAGGTTCATATAGCGATAGACGAACTATTCGGCAATATCGCATACTATGCCTATAATCCCGAGATTGGCATAGTGACCGTTCGTGTTGAAGTTACGGACAATCCCCTTGCGGTGGTGATAACATTTATCGACAATGGCATTCCATATGACCCGTTTGCAAAAGTTGATCCCGACGTCACACTCTCTTTGGAGGAACGCGATGTCGGTGGGTTGGGCATTTATTTGGTGAAAAAGACAATGGATGACATTTTGTATGAATACAAGGACGGACAAAATATCCTTCGGATAAAAAAGAAGTTTTAGGAATTATCAATAAATGGTTGTCAAAGAAGTTATATTTTCCGATTGCTTCTGCCAAAACAAATTGCTGCAATAAGGCAGACATAGGCTAAAGCAATAGTGATTATATCAGTATCAGAAATTACAACAGAGTGATATATCGTTTTCTATTTTTAAAGGGGCTGTCGCACTAAGT
>OFFH01001647.1_pt1 | contig 10955 bp, 9 predicted proteins | sample 1521341 | NCBI WGS metagenome assembly OFFH01 (sample SAMEA3504108, study PRJEB24116) | mouse gut metagenome | biome: mouse gut; feature: mouse-associated habitat; material: faeces | place: Denmark | collected 2011 | reverse complement strand
CGTCAGAAGTAGGGGCGGCGCTTGCGGAAAGCGACAGGCTTAAAGATATCTACACACAGATTATCCGAAAGGCAGACCAGATTAATGCGCTTATAACCAATCTCTTTACGGCAACGTTAGAGGAGCTGACGAGACTTACGGTAACGCCGAAGGATATGGAGAGCAGGCTGATTGGGGAAATGCTTGAGAGCGCGGATTATCTCCATCGCACAACGGTTCCGGAAATCCCGGGCTGTATACTGTATGCGGATTCTCTCAGGTTACAGCAGGTATTTGATAATATTTTTGCTAATTCTTATAAATATGCAGGCACGGAGATTGATGTGACGGTGCGAAGGGAAGGGCAGCGGCTTGGCGTATGTGTGGAAGATTATGGAGGAGGCGTCTGTGCAGAAGAGCTGCCGCTTTTGAAGGAGAAGTTTAAGAGGGGAAGCAATGCGGGGAATGTGGAAGGCGCCGGGCTTGGGCTGTATATTTCGGATTATTTTATGCGGGAGATGGGGGGAGAACTTGGAGTAGAAAACGGGGAGCATGGGTTGAAGGTGAGTGTAGGAATTCTTTTGGGTGGTAAAAATCCGGACATTGATGTATAATTGAAAAAAGATATCAGTATTTGGACATATTTAATTGATGACAAATATAACATTGCATTACAGAAAATTGTTGAGAACTATACACAAATTAAAAAATATTGACATGGATTGAAATAAATGTTATCATCTATGTAATGAATTTACACCATACTTTAGGGTCTTTGCTTACAGTATGTAGTGAAGGAGATTTTCTCGTTGGTGTAATATCATTTATAAAGGAAGGTTTTGATTGTTGATATTTAGAGAGGATCTTAGGTGTATCCTCTCTAATTTCTGTTATAAAGTAGTTCTGTTGTGGCTGTTGTAAAATAGAGGATATGTACAATATATGGTGTGATTGCAATGCTATTTACACTATATATTGTGCAATCTTTGCTTTTTGCAACAGCCTTATTTTAAGTTGGTAGGTTTTCAATTTCTTCGGTATTGGGACATTTAAGGAATCTTTAAGAATTGCCTAAAGACATTTAAGAATTGGATCTCTAGAATGGAATGTATAAAACAGCTTCTTCCCGGGCCGTGCAGGGTGAAAGCAGTCTCTGGATATCGGAGGCCGAAAGGGGGAGATGCATAATCTGCAATCGGAGGTTAGGCTATGAAAAAAATACTCTTAAAGACGGAGAGCCTTAGCAAGTCCTTTTCCAGCGGAGGGGTCCTGCAGCATGTTTTGAAAAACATTGACTTAGAACTATATGAGGGGGATTTTACTGTGATCATGGGGGCCAGCGGAGCGGGAAAGTCCACACTGCTGTATGCTCTGTCGGGGATGGATACCCCCACACTTGGCAGGATTACCTTTGGCGGGGAGGTGATTTCGGACTATAACCCGGACGAACTGGCTGTTTTCCGGCGCAGGCATTGCGGCTTTGTGTTCCAGCAGATTTATCTGATTGACGGCATGTCCCTCATGGACAATGTGCTGGCGGCGGGACTGCTGGTAAACAAAGACAGAAAGGCTCTGGCGGAGCGGGCTGGGGAGTTGTTCCGGGCGGTGAACATCCCGGAGGAGACTTGGCATAAGTTTCCCACCCAGATCTCCGGCGGTGAAGCCCAGCGGGCCGGAATAGTCCGGGGACTGATCAATTCCCCCGAGATACTGTATGCCGACGAGCCCACGGGAGCTCTGAACTCCCGCACCGGTCTGCAGGTTCTGGATACCTTGACCGAATTTAACCGAAGGGGCCAGAGTGTGGTGATGGTCACCCACGACATGCGCTCGGCGCGCCGGGGCAACCGCATCCTTTATCTGAAAGATGGCGTGATCCTGGGGGAGTGCAGCCTGGGCGCATATGAGCATGGGGATGTAAAGAGGCATGAAAAGCTTTCGGCATTTCTGACGGAAATGGGGTGGTAAGATGAACAGGACATTTTTGTTGATGGGATCCAATCTGCGCCGGTCCAGGGGACAGACTTTTTCCGTGGCAGTGCTGATACTGCTGGCGGCGGCAATGCTGAACATGTGGCTGATGCTGGCCATGGATTACAGACAGAACTTTGACCGCTGTCATGACAGACTCCATGGGGAGCATGTGACCTTGGCCATGGACAGCGAACCCGGTGAGGTACGCTCTTTTCTTACCGACGTGCTGGAAGAGGAGCCGGAAGTCACGGAATATTATATGGACGATGCCCTGTGCATGGTGGGTAATTTTGCTTACAATGGCGGCGAGGTGAACACGGAGTTCGTGATTCTGGAGAAGGATGCCGCGCTGGAACGTCCCATAGGCAGAGTGGAGATCGTGGAAGAAGGCGATGGGGAAACCGGCGTCTATCTGCCCATGCTTTACAAGACAGGAGATATCGCCGTAGGCAGGCTTATTGAACTGAAAATAGGGAGCAATACGGTGAATTACCCTGTGAGCGGCTTTTTTAACAGCGTCATGGCGGGTTCTCATAACTGTGGGATGTGTGAACTTTTATTGACCCGGGATCTATATGAGGAGCTGGAAGAGAGGGGCTATGCGCCCAAGGCCACGCTGCTTTCCGTGCGCCTTGCCCACGGGGGGAGCAGTGCGGAATACGAGGCGGATTTAAAAAGCAAGGTATCGGAAGGCTTTCCCTATTCCAGAGTTATCAGCAATTCTTATGCCATGGTATCCACTTCCCGCTATATATCTCAGATGATCTGTTCGGGCATTGTCAGTGCCATGGCGTTCTTCGTGCTGTTGATTGCCCTGGTGGTTATCGCGTCCAACATTGGAAACCATATCCAGGAAAACATGCGAAACCTGGGAGCGCTCAAGGCAGTGGGCTATACCAGCAGGCAGTTGGTACTCTCCCTGTTGGTACAGTTTCTGGGCATATCCCTGGCGGCGGCGGTGCTGGGAACAGGACTTTCCTATCTGCTGTTTCCTTCCATCAATGCCATGATGATCTCCCAGACAGGTATCCCTTATGAGATGGGATTCCTGCCTCTGCCCTGTGTGCTGTCCTTTGGCATCTTAGGAACTGCGGTGGCTCTGGCGGTGTGGCTGTCCTCCCGCAGAATCAGGAAGATAGACCCCATCCTTGCACTGCGGCAGGGCATAGAAACCCATAATTTCAGACAGAACCATGTGCCTCTGGACAAAACAGGGCTGTCTCTGAACCTGGCGCTGGCACTGAAAAATACCCTTTCCGGGGTGCGCCAGAACGTGACAGTGTGCGTTACCATGCTGGTACTGTCGCTGGTGGTGGTGTTTTCGGGACTGATGGTGGAGAATATGATTGCGGATATCCGGCCTTTTCTGTACATGGTCGTGGGAGAGACGGCAGATTCCTGCGTCAATGTGAATGTGGGGATTGAGGAAGCGTTTCTGGGGGAGATGGAGTCGGAGCCGGATGTGGAAAAAATATATCTGTATAATACGGTGAATGTGCGCCATGCGGAGGGGATGGATTTGATGGCGATGCTCTGCGATGATTTTTCCCAGGTAAACAACCAGGGCGTCTGCATCCAGGGGCGTTTTCCCAGATATGACAACGAAGTGGCCATAGCAGCGAAATATGCCGGGGAAAAGGAACTGGAAATCGGAGAGGAGATCCGGCTGACGGTGGGGGACCGGGAGGAGCGCTATATTATCACCGGCTTTACCCAGATCAGCAACAATCTGGGCAGGGATTGTCTGCTTACCAGAGAGGGCTATGAAAAGCTGGGAGAACTGCAGAACCTGAGTTATTACTTGGTTCTCCGGGAGGGGGCGGATCTGGAAGACTTTCACGAGAGGGTCAGACAAAACTTTGCCGGCAATGTGAATACCACGCTGGACATCCAATCCATCATCGGCGGTACGGCGTCCGTCTATGTCAGCCTGATGAAGATCATTGTGTGCGCCGTTCTTTTCCTGAGTGTGATCATTATTGCGTTTGTACTGTTTTTGCTGGTTAGGACCATGCTGGGACGCAAGAAACACGATTACGGAATCCTGAAGGCTCTGGGCTTTACCACGGGGCAGCTCATAGTGCAGACCGCTCTCAGCTTCATGCCGGCCATGATCCTGTCCACTGCCGCCGGGCTGGTAGTGTGCAGTCTGGTGATCAATCCCCTGACGGCGCTGTTCCTGAGCGGAATCGGTATCGTGAAATGTACTTTTACCGTTCCTGTGGGACTGATTGCGGCATCGGGAGCAGGTATGGTGCTCCTGGCCTTTGGGCTGGCCTGCCTGCTGTCCCTGCGGATTCGGAAGATTACGCCCTGCGATTTGCTGAAGGGCGAGTCCTTTTAAAGCTTTTGATTTTCAGAAAAATATGACATGAGATGTCAGGGTTTTCATGTTATGATCAGGGAAACGTTTTAGTACCATCCTTGCAAGGGAAAGTGAAACCCGAAAACAGCGGAATATTCAGTAAGGAGAACTATATGGCAAAACCGACGACAAAAGCGGAATTGATACAGGCAGCGACAGAATCTTATCAGGAGTTATGCGGGCTGATTGCCTCCCTGACAGAGAGAGAACTGGCTACTTCCTTTGACTTTACAAAGATGAAGTCCAAAAAGGAGGCCCACTGGGCGAGGGACAGGAATCTGCGGGATGTGCTGATTCATCTGTATGAGTGGCACCGGCTGCTGCTTGACTGGGTGGCGGCAAATCAAAGGGGAGAGAATAAATCCTTTCTGCCTGCCCCCTACAACTGGAGGACTTATGGGGATATGAACAGGGAAATCTGGGGCAGGCATCAGAACACCACCCTGGAGGCGGCCAAGGAGATGTTGGAGCAGTCTCACAGGGAGGTGATGGCGCTGGCGGAGACTTTTTCAGACCGGGAATTGTTTGAAAAAGATGTATTCCCCTGGGTGGGAAACGCTGCCTTGAGCGGCTATTTTATACCCAACACGTCCAGCCATTATAATTGGGCCATCAAAAAACTCAAGGCCCACAGAAAGAATTGCAGGGAATTTTAAGGAAGAGAGAGCGTTCATGCAGGAGAGCAGGCTGTTTAAGATCGTGTACTATTTATTGAATAAAGGGCGGACCACGGCAGCGGAACTGGCCGGTAAATTCGAAGTGTCCGTCAGAACCATCTACCGGGATATCGATGCCCTCAGTGAGGCCGGTATCCCGATCTATGCGGAGACAGGAAGAAACGGCGGCATCTCGCTGATGGATGAATTTGTCCTGGACAGGGTTCTGCTCTCGGAGGGGGAGAGACAGGAGATATTGGCTGCATTGCAGAGCCTGGCGGCTGTGGGGAATGCCTTTGACAAGTCTGCTCTGGACAAGCTGACCGCCATTTTCCGGCTTCCCTCCGAGAACTGGTATGAGGTGGATTTCTCCAGATGGGGGGAGGTTACCCGGGACAACGAAAAATTTGAGACACTGAAAAGGGCAGTGCTCTGCCATCGGTGCGTGCGGATTCGTTATGTGGGGGCTTATAAAGTTGGGAGCGCCAGGACAATCCGGCCTCTGAAGCTGTTGTATAAGTCCAGGGCCTGGTATGTGAAGGCTTATTGTACGGAAAAGCAGGATTTTCGACTCTTTAAATTGAGCCGTATTTTAAGCTGGGAACTATTGGAGGAAGCGTTTGAGCCGATGGTTTTCCCGGAGCCGCCTGCCGGGGAGGCCGGGGAGAGTCTGCCCCCGGTGGTGCTTCGCTTTCCCGGGGAAATGGCCTACCGGGTCTATGATGAATTTGAAGGCGGCCAGATCCAGGTCCAAGAGGACGGGGATCTGCTGGTGACGGCGCCCATGCCCCAGGATCCCTGGCTGACAGGGTTTTTATTGTCTTTTGGCCCACGGGTCCAGGTGGTCAGTCCCGTGTATCTCAGGGATATACTGGCAGCCCAGGCCAAAGAAATCTATGAAAAGAACGGTGGGAGCGGACTATGCACTATGTAAAGGCAAAGGGAATATTGTCGGCCCAGAATGGGATGAATCTGTACCGGGGGTGTTCCCATGGCTGCATCTATTGCGATTCCAGAAGCAGATGCTATCATATGGAACATGATTTTGAAGATATTGAAGTCAAGGAGAATGCCATTGAACTGTTGGAGGAGGCTCTGAGGCGAAAAAGGAAAAAGTGTATGATCGGCACAGGAGCCATGACGGATCCCTATATTCCGCTGGAGACTGAACTGGGCCATACGCGAAAGGCATTGTCCCTTATAGAGAAGTACGGATTTGGAGTAGCCATACAGACCAAGTCAAGCCGTATCCTGCGGGATATGGATTTGCTAAAGAAGATCAACGCGCAGACGAAATCTGTGGTACAGATGACCCTGACCACTGCGGACGAAGAATTGTGCAGGAAGCTGGAACCGGGAGTCAGCACTACCGGGGAGCGGTTTGATGTGCTGAAGCAGATGCGGGACGCAGGAATTCCCACGGTGGTATGGCTTTCTCCGATCCTGCCCTTTATCAATGACACTGCGGAAAATATCTCCGGGCTGCTGGACATGTGTATAGAGGCGAAAGTCTACGGCGTGATCTGCTTTGCCATGGGCCTGACGCTGCGGGAGGGGAACAGGGAATATTTCTACGCTCAGTTGGACCGCCTGTTTCCGGGGCTGAAAGAAAAGTATATGCGGCGGTACGGCTATCGGTATGAGGTGGGCAGCCCCCATGGCAGGCAGCTTATGGATTTGTTTCATCAGAAGTGTGGCGAGAACGGGATTGTCCATGACAACGGGCAGATTTTTGCGTATATGCATACCTTTGAGGACAGGAAGGCCGGAGAGCAATTATGCCTGTGGGAGTAGAAACGGTATGCCTGTTTTTCCTGGATTGCATCAAACGACCATGTTTTTTTCAGTGTATGGTAAATTTTTCTGGGGATCTGGCCGATATAAAAATCAGAGTATTTCTCATGATCGTAAATGGATTTACGATAAATTGCAACGGAGTGCAGAAGAACGCGATGCCGGAGGGTGAGACAACTGTTTTAGGCGGCTTCTTCTCAGGTCTGCGTCGGCGCCGCATCCGCAGGCCTGGAGACCAAAGCGGCGCGGAAAAGAGGAACCATGAGCAAAGTAAATGGTTACAGCGCTTATCAGCAGGCCGGTTATATGAGCAGCGCCGTCCGGAAGAAAAAGGAGGAGGCCAAAACCGACAGGACCGGCAGTGCCCAGAGAAGCGGAAGTGCCGGAAAGACCAGCGTGAACCAACTCAGCGACGCCGCCAGGGCCCTGCTGAAAGAACTCCAGAAGAAGTACGGCAACATGGACTTCATTGTCGCCAAGTACGAGACGGAAGAGGAAGCATCTTCCTATCTGTCCAGAAGCACCAAAGAATTTGGTGTGTTGCTGGATCCGGATGAACTGGAGGAGATGGCAGTTGATCCCGAGGTGCGCAAACAGTATACCGACCAGTTGGATGAAGCAGTGGAGCAGCTGAAAGAGATGAAGAGCCAGGTCCAGCTTGAGGAGGGCGATGTGCTGCATCTGGGCGTGTCCATTGATCCCTACGGGGTAAAGACTTTCTTTGCCGACATAGAGAAGGCCAACAGCAATCTCCATTCCAAGCAGGCGGCCAACAGGACCAAGGCACAGAAGGAGTTTGAGACGAGGTTAGCCAAAAAGGCCGAGAAGAAGAAAGCCGAACAAAAGGCGGCGGCCAAGAAAACGGCTCAGACCAAGGCGGAGCAGAGGGCTGAGGAGAAGAAAGAGGCCGAGCGCCTGGCCGCCGAGAAGCTGACAACCCAGGACGGCACGGCTTCCACCGTACAGCGCGTGCATGTCACAGGCTCCACCGTGGAGGAACTGCTGCAGAACATCCAGAATGTGGACTGGTCCAGGGTTCCGGTTCAGGAACAGCCGGTTCATGGCGGCAGATTTGACTTTACCGTATAAACAATACAATTTATATACTGTAGTAAAGAGGTAAGAACAGGGAATGATGTGTAGCGTAAAGGCATGTCATTCCCTTTTTCTATGGATAAAACAGATCATGGGAATCCGGGAAGTTTCCTGTTGTTTAACTTTGTAGCTTAATATATCGGAACGCTCCATTGCGAAAAAAATCTTTTTCCCATATACTATCAGGTGAAAGGAAGGAATGGCATGATGGCGGATATTTTCAACCTGTGGGACAATATAGCCCGTCTGCGGCGGGAGCGGAAAATAACCCAGGAGGAACTGGCGGATTTCCTGGGGGTGACGAAGGCGGCGGTATCCAAGTGGGAGAACCGTCAAACTACGCCGGATATTCTGCTGCTGCCCCAACTGGCCAGCTTTTTTGAAGTGACCATAGACGAGTTGGTGGGATATGAGGCTTGTCTGTCCGGGGAGCAGATCCGGCGCTGCTATAAAGATCTGTGTGATGATTTTGCCAGACTTCCCTTTTCCCGGGCGATGGAAAAGGCCCGTTCTCTGATACACCGTTATTATTCCTGTTATCCTTTTCTGACACAGATGTGCACCCTGTACCTGAATCATTTTATGCTGGCAGGGGACGAGGAGGAGAGCCGGCAGGTTCTGAAGGAGGCGGAGGGGCTGTGTGACCGGGTCTTACAGAACTGCAGGGATGTGGGGATCTGTTCGGAGGCGGTGGTGCTGAAGGCGGTGCTGGCTCTGCAGCAGGGAAAGGCCCCGGAAGCCATAGAAATCCTGGAGCCCACTCTGCGCAACAGGCATATTGACGGGCAGAGAGGGACTGTGCTGGCGCAGGCATACCGTATGACGGGGGAAGAGGACAAGGCAAAAGTTTTTGCCCAGACTCAACAGTATCTGGATTTGCTGGGGCTGGTGGGGGAGGCCATACAGTTAATGGCCCTGTATGGGACGGAGCCAAACAGATGTGGAGAGATCATGGCGCGGGCCCAGGCGGTCATCGAGGTATTTGAGCTGGACCGGCTGGTTCCTCATTTTACGGCCCAATATTATTATCAGGCGGCTTTGATCCATGCCGCTGCCGGGGAGAAGGAGGAAGCCCTGGAGATGCTGGAGCGCTTTGAACGGTGCACCGGGTCACTTTTGACAGGGGAAGGGGAACCCATACTTCACGGGGACGGGTATTTTGACCGGATCGGGGAGTGGATCGAGCAGTTTCCTCTGGGCGGCATGGCTCCCAGGGATAAAGCGTTTGTCCGGCGGAATGTAAAGGAAGCGTTGGATCATTCCGGCTTCGGGAATCTGAAGGATTCGGGGAGATTTCAGGCACTATATCACCGTATGACGGAAGGAGGAGAAAAATATGCTGAGCATTGAGCACTTGACCAAACAGTATAAGGGCAGCAATAAGGGGGTCACGGATCTGAGCCTGCATGTCGAGCCCGGGGATATCTATGCCTTTATCGGGCATAACGGCGCAGGCAAGACCACCACGCTGAAATGCGTGGCGGGCATACAGGATTATGACGCCGGTGCCATCAGGATCGGGGGGAAGGATCTCAGGGAGGATCCCCTGGAATGTAAGAGAATGTTTGCCTACCTCCCGGACAATCCGGATGTGTATGAGTATTTGACAGGCATTCAGTATCTGAATTTTATCGCCGATGTTTATCAGGTATCCGGAAAGGAGCGGGAAGCGCGCATCCGGAAGGAGACAGAGGATTTCGGGATTTATCCGGCGCTCGGAGATCTGATTTCTACTTACTCGCATGGAATGAAACAGAAGCTTGTGGTAACGGGGGCGCTGATTCACAGACCGCGGCTTCTGGTGCTCGACGAGCCGTTTGTGGGCCTTGACCCGGAAGCTTCCCTGATTCTCAGGGAGAAGATGCACGCGCTCTGCGCTGATGGAAGTGCCATTTTCTTTTCCACGCATGTGCTGGAGGTGGCCGAAAAACTCTGCAGCCGGATTGCGGTTATTTCCGGGGGTGACGGAGGGAAGCACGGAAGAACTGACCAGGGACAAATCGCTGGAGGATGTGTTTATGGAGGTGATCGGTCATGTTAAGGCAGATTAGACTGCTGACGGGAGTATCGCTGCGCGGCATGTTCGGGCTGAATGAATTCCGGTACACAAAGGATCGCAGGAAAAAAGTCCGGTACTGCCTGTTCGGGGTGCTCTGTGTGTTTGTGATCCTGATGCTGGCGGCCTATGCCGGAGGGGTCAGCTACGGGCTTATTCTTTTAAAACTGGGATATTATGTGCCGGCTGTGATGGCAGTGTGTGGATCGCTGGTTATTTTTTTCTTTACCATGATGAAGGCAGGTCCGATACTCTTTGATCTGAAGGCATATGAAAAACAGGCTGCGCTGCCGGTTACGCCGCGCGCCATCATTGCCAGCAGGTTTCTGTCCATGTATGTGACCAATCTGCTTTTCGGAATCCTGCTGATGGTGCCCGGGTTGGCGGTGTACGCGGTAATGGAAAAGCCGGGCTTTCTGTTCTGGCTGTACGCGGCGGCCGGGATCCTGTTTCTGCCGCTTCTGCCATCCAGTCCCTGTCTAATGTCTCCAGGGACAGAATTTCCTCCCCTTCCACGGATTCTTCCAATATACTCAGAATGTTGCCGTACCTCGCTCGCTTTTCATCGTCCAAAAGCCACCGATAGCCTTCCTTCATTTCCAGGTAGATATCCGTGTACTCCGCGTTCTGCTCACCCCTGGCATTATAGAGGTCCCGGTAGAGCAGGTAACTGCTCTGGTAAAGCCAGGAAATATTCTCGGTTCCCTCCATGGGACTGTCCTGATACTTTTCCGCCCTGGCGCTGAATATACCGTAAAAGCCGGAGAAAACCACTGCAAAGGCCATGCTCACCGCCAGCCCCCGGAATATCCAGGGTTTCTCTCTGTACCACCTGCGGAAACATCCTTTTTCCTTCCGGGAATGGTTATCCTCCCCGAAGGAGGGCAGTTCCTGCAGCGCCGATTCTTTTTTCTTCTTAAACAGTCCCATATTCCCCTCCTTATGGCCGAAGCCTCCTGCCGAAGCAGTCCTCTTCGCGTTTACTGCCGGTCTATCTTATATCCTACTCCCCAGACCACCTTCAAATATTTGGGAT
>OFFH01001645.1_pt1 | contig 10963 bp, 8 predicted proteins | sample 1521341 | NCBI WGS metagenome assembly OFFH01 (sample SAMEA3504108, study PRJEB24116) | mouse gut metagenome | biome: mouse gut; feature: mouse-associated habitat; material: faeces | place: Denmark | collected 2011 | reverse complement strand
GGCCGCCGCCAGCATCGCCGTCCCCCAGGAGATCGTGGACGCCATCGAGGGCGTGGGCTTTCTCGCCAGCATCCCCTTGTGGCTGGTGTCCCTGCTGGGCAGCCTGTTTATCACTGTCATGTCCTTTATCCTGATACTCACCGTATATGGCCGCTTTTTCCGGCTGTACTTCTACACCGCCCTGGCCCCGCTGCCCCTGGCGTCCTTCGCTGGGGAGGGGACCAGCTTTGCCGGGAGCGCTTTCCTGAAAAGCTATGTGGGCGTGTGTCTGGAGGGGGCCATTATCGTACTGGCCTGCCTGATCTTTTCCGCCTTTATGTCCAGCGGCACTCCCGTAGTGGACACCTCTCTGTCCGCTGTCACCATGAGCTGGCAGTACATCGGGGAGACCATTTTCAATATGCTGGTGCTGGTGGGGCTGGTGAAGGGCGCGGAGCGGATTGTGAAGGAGATGTTTGGATTATAAAGTTGCAATCTCTCCTGCGGTATATCCAGTAGAATGATAATGCCAGTCATCAGTTAAATCTGTGACCGCTACTTTTACCTTTTCTGATTTCTCAAACTCGTTGCCATTAAGCATCTCTTTGAAAATTTGAGTAAATTTGGATACTTGTAAGTACATTTGGATTTTTTGCTCTGGCTGTATCTCGACAGGGAACGAAAGGAGAGGCATAGCACCAGGCACAAAGAATTGTGCGTCATTTAAGATTAAATTTTTCTTTCCAACATTGAGGTAAATATTAGATACGACTATCGGGCGAACGCCTGTATTGGAAACACTAATGCAGAACAAGTCCACACCAAGATGATTGTCGGAGTAAACCGGAAATGCAAAAGTAAACCCTATTTTTAGTCTCTTTACCAATGGTTCTCGGTATTGCTTAACAGCGAATACAACTGCAATCGCTGTAATAAGAGAACCAAGAGTTGTCCCGATTGCTCCAAATGCAGTCCAAAACAAATTCCAATCCATAGAACTATTCAAAGCGACAATCCTCCTACACATTATTACTTACAGAATACCATTGTAAAGGAGTGTTTTCAACATGGAAATCAAAATCCCCAAGGAAGTACGCCAGCACATCCTCACCGAGAAGGCGCTGGAGAGCAACAATCTCATTCAGGACAAGTACATCACAATCTCCGTTGCCCGGAAAAGCATCGACGAGGCCCGTACCTTTTTCAAGCGGGTGGATATTGACCTGTCCAAAAGTTTCGGCAAGCTGGACAGCGGGGCCAAGCCCCTGGACAACCATGAGCGCCTGCGGATCTTCCATGACTTCTTCCGGCCCAGCGAGGAACGGGACTTTCAATTCGACCTCTCCGCCGCCATGCGCCGGGGCCATCACTTCAAGGACGCCATCGCCCCGGACGGGATGCAGTTCAAAGCGGACCACTTCGAGCTGGGCGGCAAGGTGGGCCGCGTCCTGTTCCTCCGGGAGTACGCCAGCTACATCAAGGACCGCATGATTACCGACCTGTCCGACTTCTCCCGGAACCTTATGCTGTCCATCGACATTCTGCCCATTCCCACCAACGAGGCCGTGAAGGAAATGCAGGCCCGCATCCTGGGCGTGGAGAGCGACATCACCCGCTGGCAGCAGAAGCAGAACGCCAACAACAACTTTACCGCCACCGTCCCCTATGAGCTGGAACAGCTCCGGGCAGAGAATAAGGAGTTCCTGGACGACCTCAGCACCCGCGACCAGCGCATGATCTTCGCCAATGTCACCCTGGTCCACATGGCCGACACGCTGGAGCAGTTGGACGCGGACACCGAGACCTTGCAGGCCATCGGCAACGAGAGCCTTTGCCAGTTCTCCGTCTTGCGCTACCAGCAGGAGGACGGGCTGAACACCGCCCTGCCCTATGGCCTGCGCCGGGTCAGGACTACCCGTACCCTCACCACCGAGAGCGCCGCCGTCCTCATGCCCTTCCGCGTCCAGGAGATACAGGATGCCGGGGGCATCTACTACGGCGTCAACGCCGTCAGCAAAAACCTCCTGATCTGCAACCGAAAGCGGCTGTTGAACCCCCACGGCTTTATCCTGGGCGTGTCCGGCTCCGGCAAATCCTTCAGCATGAAGGAGGCCATTACTTTTATTGCTCTGTCCACCAGTGATGATATTATCATCATCGACGCCGAGCGAGAATATGGCGACCTGACCCGTGCCCTGGGCGGGGCCGTGATCGAGATTTCCCCCAACAGCCCCCACCACATCAACCCTCTGGAGATTACCAGGGGCTACGGCACCGGCGAAAACCCCGTAGCCATGAAGTCCGAGCTGCTTATGAGCATTTGCGAACAGCAGATGGGCGCGGGCCAGTTGGGGGCTTTCCACAAGTCTATCATTGACCGCTGCACCGCCAATGTCTACCATGAGCTGATCGCCAGTGGCGGCAAGTCCCGGCAGCCCATCCTGTCCGACTGGCGAAACGAGTTGAAGCGCCAGCCGGAACGGGAGGCGGAGGAACTGGCCCTGGCCTCCGAGCTGTTTGTGGAGGGCAGCTTGAATATGTTCGCCCACGAGACCAACGTGGATATTGCCAACCGGATCATTTCCTTCGACCTGTACGAAATGGGGGAGCAGCTCAAGCCCACGGCGCTGAACGTCACACTGGAGACCATTCAGAACCGCGTGGCCGCGAACCGTCTGGCAGGGAAATACACATGGGTATTCGTGGACGAGGTTTACCTTTTCTTCCGCTACTACTACTCCGCGCAATTCCTGTATAAGTGCTGGAAGCGGTTCAGAAAATACGCCGCCGCCATGACCGCCGCCACGCAGAATGTGGAGGAATGTCTGCGCTCCGACACCGCCCGGCTTATGTTCGCCAACAGTGAGTTTTTGGTGCTGCTGAACCAGGCGGCCACCGACCGGGCCGAGCTTGCCAAGCTGCTGAATATCTCCACCAATCAAATGTCCTACATCACCAGCGCCGAGGCAGGCCACGGCCTGATCCGCGTGGGCGGCTCCATCGTCCCCTTCGCCAACGAGTTTCCCAGGGATACGGAGTTGTACCGCTTGATGACCACGACCCCCGGTGACAGGTAGAACCATGTCGAAATGCGTCTCAATTTGAGACGCATTATCAGCCCTTCACCGATGCCGGTGGAGGGCTGATTTTTATTGACCTGCCAACTCCCGGTATGCGGCGACCTCTTGATAGAACTGCTCCGCATAGTCACGGGCCAGCCGCTCCACTTCCACAGCCTGTTCCTCTTTCGAGAGACGGTTCATGTAATGCAGCGGCTGGTCTGGATATTCCGCCGCGATACGGCTGGCCGCGCAGTTGGTCAGGACGTGGGCCAGCAGCTCCCGCAGCACTTCCGGCGGGAGCTTACCGGCAACAGGATAAAACACATCTTCAAAGACCGGAATGTCCCCAAAATCAGAGAGCGTCCTATATGCCGGAATATCCCCAGGTACTGCTTGCAGCAGAAGCATATAAGCGGTGTTGTCCCGCCAGTTGTCATAGATTGAGGCCAAGAGGGGCCTGTCCCCACAGCGCAGGCCATAGGGCTCCAGGTGCTCCAGCAGGATAAGGCAGAGCGCCCGGACCGGCGCGGCGGTCCTGTCCTGGGCATCCGGGAAATAGGGCTTTACCTGGTTTATCAGCCAGTCAAAGTCCATCTGTTTTTCCAGCCTGCGGGCAAAGGAAGTTTTCGGCACCATCATTTCAAGAGTAAGGCCCAACAGAATCACCCCCCATTGTCCACATTCTACCATGGCCGCACCATTTTGTATATCTCAATTTTCATACCAAGAGCGTTATTTTATAAAAAGGGGGAATATCATGCCGTCACCCAAGGAAAAGCCCAAAGGGGCGAAAACAAAAAAGAGCGCCGGGAAAGTCGCCGCCCGGGCCCAGCCCGCCATTTCCGCGAAGCAGGCGGCCAAGCTCTTGAAGGATAAATACGTCCAGCAGCTTGACCAGCACCAGCCGGAAGGCGAGAGCATCGAGGTCCAGGCCGTCGATCAGGTGGAGGGGGCCGGGCGCTGGGCCGTGGACGAGCTTCTGACCCATGAGCGGCCCCGTTCTGACCGCCAGCCGGACAAGCGGATCAAGGAGCGGCCCAGGGATGTGCCGGAGACACCGGCCCCTGCGGACGCCCCGGCATCCGTCCCGGAGGGCGAAAGCCCGCCGCCCCGCCAAACCAGCGTGAGCTCCCGCCAGCGTGCGGGACCCTTGCCAAAGGAGCGGGCAGCCCAGGTGAAGGGGCAGCACCCGCCAGCGCCCCCTGCGGAGCACTCCGCGCCAGCAACGCCCGCCGCACCAGCGGACACACCTGCCCACACCATGCGGATCAAGGAGCGTCCCGTCGTCCGGCTGAAAGAGCAGAGGACCGGGACCGCCGCTCCCAGCATAAAAGAAAAACCTTCTTCTCTCTCAAATCAATCTATCCCATCCATCAAATCAATCCGATCCATCCCATCTTCCAATGGGAGGCCAGCGGCAGGCCCTTCCACCTACCCGACGGGAAAGCAGTTAGGCGCGGGGCCGCGCTCCATTCGCAGGAGCGTCAGCACCGCCGCCAAACCAGCCAGTTCCCCGGCGGCCCCAGGCAGTTCCGCCCGATTGAAGCGGGAGGCCCGCCGTCAGACAGTTGGAAAGCCCCGGCAGGGCCTGTCGCAACAGCCGGGACCCTCCGCCCAGGGCAAGACCCCCGGCGCTTTGAAATCTGTCCGCAGTACGGGCCGGGATATACTCCCGCGCACAGGAGCCAGCGCCAAGGGCAGCACCCCCAAAATCCGGGGAGCCGTCTACCGAAAAGGCGTTTCCGCTCCCAAAGCCGCACGCGCCCCAATCAAGTCCGCTGTCTCCCGGCCTGTCCGGGGCCTCCGGCAGAACGCCCAGCGGCGCATGACCCAGCAGGCCGTACAGCAGGCGGGGAAAGCGGCCAAAACCTCAGCCGTGGTCCTGAAAAAAGCGGCGGTTGCTGTGACAAAGGCGGCGTCTGCCCTTGTCAGCGCCCTTGCAAGTATCATCGGCGGCAGTATCCTGCTGCTGGCCCTGGTGGTAGTCGTGGTGATCGCCGCCATCGCCAATTCTCCCTTCGGCCTGTTCTTCGCTCAGGAGCCGAACGCGCCGGGTGCTGTATCCGTTGCCCAGGCGGTAGGGACGGTCAACATGGCCTACAACAGCCGGTTGGAGCTGCTGCAAGCCGGGGACTATGACACGATTACCCTGGACGGGCAGGCCCCGGACTGGGCGGACGTGCTGGCGGTATTTGCCGTCAAGACCGCCGGGGCCGATGTGGACGGTCTGGATGTGGCCACGCTGGACTCCGACCGGGTGAACAAGCTGACCGCTGTGTTTTGGGATATGACCGGGATCGCCGTATCGGAAGATACCATTGATCATCCGGCCAGCGGCGATACAGAAGCATGGACGGAGAAGGTTTTGCATATCACCATCACGCCCAGGACAGCGGACGATATGTGTGTCTCCTATGCTTTCTCCGACTACCAAAACAGCGCCCTTGATGAGCTGCTGGCCGACCGGGCCGCGCTGTCCTCTCTGGCCGGGAGCCTTGCTATCACCAGCGCCGATGTGCGGGAAGTGCTGGATGCCCTGCCGGACGGTCTGGACCCGGCCCGCCGGGAGGCCGTACAGACGGCCCTCCAGCTGGTGGGCAAAGTCAACTACTTTTGGGGCGGCAAGAGCCGTGCCATTGGCTGGGACTCCCGCTGGGGACAGCTTACTAAGGTGTGGGCCGCTGGAAGCTCATCTACCGGCACTTACCGGCCGTTTGGCCTTGACTGCTCCGGCTTTGTGGATTGGATATTCAACAACAGCCAGGGCTATATCATAGGCCACGGCGGTGGCGTAATCATGCAGCACCGCTACTGCACCAATATTTCCCAGACCGAGGTCCAGCCGGGAGACCTGGCCTTTTACCCGGACGACAGCCATATCGGGATCATTGTGGGCCGGAACGAGGCCGGAAAGCTGCTGGTTTGCCATTGTGCCAGCGGACAGAACAATGTTGTCGTAACCGAGTTTGGCGCGTCCGGCTTTACCGTTGTAGGAAGGCCGGATATTTTTGGCCCGTGATAATGTCGAAATGTGTCTCAATTTGAGTCGCATTTCCCGATGGCCCTATACTGCCCATTGTGGCGGTATAGGGCCGATTTTTTGCGTTTTCCGGCGAAAAATGTTAGCATTTTCGGGGGTGATTTTACTATGCTGACCTGGAGTACACTCGACATTTTAAGCTATGGGGCGGGGACGCCCAGCACAACGCTGGCCCTTATGTCCTGCCAGAACGCCCAGCGCGGCCCGCCCTATCCGTTTCCAAAGGTGCCCGTCTATGACGCGGTGATCTTCTGCGACCTGCACAGCGAACCGGGCTGGGTGTATGAACAGGCCGCCTTCGTTGCCGCCGCCTGCCGGGAGGCGAACATACCATTTTATCGCCTGGACGCCGATTTATATGGGGACTTCACTCGCAATTTTGGCCGCGCCCGTACCGCCTGTATCCCGTTCTGGACCCTGGGGGACGATGGCAAAAAGGGGAAGATGCCCCGGCAATGCACCTATGATTATAAAATCAAGGTCATTGAGAAATTCGTGCGCTATGAGCTGCTGCGCTACAAGCCCAGGGAGCGCACCCTGCCGCTGGACGTTCACGCCCATTCTCTCCACATGGGTATCATGTGGGAGGAACGGCGGCGGGCGAAGGAGAGCAAGCAGACCCTGTTTGTCAACCGCTATCCGCTGGTGGAAATGGGCTGGACACGGGCCGAATGTTACGCCTACAACAAGATCGTATGGGGGCTGGCGACCAGGGCGAGCTGCTGCCTGTTCTGCCCCTATCATACCAACTATTTTTATCAGTATATCCGGGAGCATGAGCCGGGCTGCTACGCCTGCGCCCTCCAGGTGGACGCGCTGGTGGAGACCCATCAGGCCCGGCCCCCACTGAAAAGCAAGTTGTTCTTATCAAAATCCAGAAAACGATTGCGGGATCTGACGGAGGAGGACTGCCAGGATAAGCAGACGTTCTTATACTTCCAGACGCCGGTATGGAACGGCTTTTGACCGTCTGCGAATATCGTCGAAAAATGCGTCTCAAGTTGAGACGCATTAAATCACGGTTGGCTGTCATCCTTCACAAAACGCACAACATCGCTGGGGGAGCAGTCCAATATCGTACACAGCTTTTCCAAGGTTAGCATGGTAATGTTTTTATTCTTTTTCAGCCAGTCCAGGGTACGGCGGTCTACTCCGGCCTGAATAAGCGCATATTGAGATACGCCCTTCTTTTTCATTGTGTCCCACAAAGGACTGTAATCGACCACACCGCCACCCCCCTTGGAGATAGTACCTCCATTATAGGGTTGCCAAAAGATTTTGAATATTGCACATATATGTGCAATATGGTATGCTCAGAAAGGGTGGTTTTTATGAGAAATGAAACCTGCTGTTTTACAGGCCACCGGCAAATACCACCGGGGGAGCGGGCAGAAATCGCAAGCAGGCTGGAGCGTGTCATTAGTGATTTGTACCAACGGGACATCCGATACTACGGTGCTGGGGGCGCCCTGGGATTTGATGCCCTCGCCGCCCGGACGGTGATCCGTCTGCGGGAGAACTGTCCCGGCATGAAACTGATCCTTGTCCTGCCCTGCCTGACACAGACACGGGGATGGAGATCGGAGGATATAGCAGAGTATGAGCGTATTAAGGCCCAGGCAGATAAAGTCGTCTACACGGCCCAGCAGTACACGCCGGGCTGTATGCACAGGCGCAACCGTCATTTGGTAGACAACAGCGGCGTGTGCGTCTGCTATCTGACCAGGAACAGCGGGGGGACTGCTTACACCGTCAATTACGCAAAGAAACAAGGGGTAAATGTATTCAATATTGCCGAAAGTATCACACTTTGAATCACTTTTTTGCCAGCAGAAAAAATTTTTTCAAAATATGTGCCGAAACTACCCGGTTGGGGAGTGGACAAAAAACAAGCGATTTTGGTAAAATATCATATACCTACAAAAAGTTCAAGATTAACCGCGATTTACAAAAAAGCGGCCCAAGTTTATAACGGATACTGTACCGTAGGCAAATAATAATTGTGCCCGTTGCTTCTGTAAAATTGTATTTCAATGAAAGAATGTTTCTACTGTCCAAGTGGCTTTTGCGCTCAGTTGAGGAAAAGGAGGCTGACCCGTGGACCAAAACTATATCGCTCCGGCAAGCGCACTAAAGAAACTGAAAAAGGCCCGGAACCTGTCACAGACAGTTTACCTTTACGGGGCCACCGGCTATGGCAAGACGGAGCTGGTACGCCAATATCTGTCGGGCCGCAGATACACTTACCTCTCCTGTGAGGAACTGCCCTGGGAGGATGGGGCGCTGCCCCGGTCGGAACCGGGCAGGCAAAACCGCCGGGTGGTGGTGATTGACGACCTGCACCGACTGAAAAGCGAAAAACTACGCCAAGAGATTTTGGCATTGGAGGAGCGGGAGGATATATGGCTGATCCTGGTCAGCCGAAGCCCTCTCCCGGCCTGGCTCATGCCCCGGCATATCAAGAGCGTTTTTGTTGTGGTTTCCGAAGATGACCTGCGGATGGGCCGGGACGAGATCACCGCCTATCTGGACGCCCGCGGCGTCGTCTACACAGAGGAAGATATTCAGTATTTGCAGAATACCGCCGAGGGCAACGCCTACGTCCTCCACCATGTAGCCCTGCGGATGAAAGAGGGGCAATCACCCGGCCCGGAGCTGCGAACGGAAATACGGGAGGCGTTCGCGTCTTATCTGGAAAACGTGGTGCTGGTGCGCTGGGACAGCGACCTGCTGGAATTTTTAATGCAGGTCAGTGTGGTGGACGAGTTTACGCTGGAGCTGGCGGAGATGATCTCCGGCAACCTCCATGTCACTGCCCTGCTGGAGCAGGCGGGTGAAGCCGGGAATTTCATCACCCAGGAGGACGGCACATACCGCTTACGCCCGGTGCTGATCGACGCGCTGCGGAACCGGGCGCTGAAGCTATATGGCCGGGAGCGTGTCAAGGACTTCAAATATAACGCCGCCCTCTACTATGAAATGCACGATGAAGTTGTCCCGGCATTGAGGCTGTTCGAGGAGTGCGGCAAAACCGAGCGCATCAAAAATCTGTTGATCCGCAACGCCCGGATGAACCCCGGCAACGGCCACTATTACGAACTGCGCCGCTACTATTTCAACATGGACGAGAGGGAGATCGAGGACAGCCCGGTATTGATGGCGGGTATGAGTATGCTGCACTCCATGCTGATGGACGACGAAAAAAGCGAGTATTGGTACGAGAAGCTAAAAGCCTTTGCCACCAATGCCAAGGGCGGCGTCCGGCGGGAGGCTCTGAGCCGTCTGGCCTACCTGGACATTGGCCTGCCCCACCGGGGGAGCCGGGACGTACTGGAAATTATAAAAAACATCCCCGCCCTGCTGTTCGACAAGGGCAACCGCCTCCCGGAGTTTTCCGTCACCAGCAACCTCCCCAGCACCATGAACGGCGGCAAGGATTTTTGCCATTGGAGTCCCGACGATACCAAGCTGGCAAAGACTGTGGGGCCGCTGGTGGAGCGTGTGCTGGGCAGCTATGGAAAGGGACTTGTCAAGGCCGCGCTGGGCGAGAGCTACTACGAAAAAGGCGAGGACAATTACAAAGTGATGTCCCTGCTGGCCCGTGCCCAGGTGGAGACAGGGCAGGGCGGGACGATGGAGATCGCCTTTGCCGCCGTAGGCGTCCGGGTACGGCTGGCCCTGCTGCAAGGGGACAGTCCGGCGGCGCGGGAGCTGCTGGCGTCCTTTGAACAGTCTGTGCGGGAAAACAGGGCCGTCCAGCTATTGCCCAACATCCAGGCGCTCCGCTGCCGGTTGGCCTTGTATGAGGGCGATATGGATATGGTGGAACGCTGGATGAAAACCGCCCCGGACGAGGATCGGGAGTTTTGCAGTTTGGAGCGTTACCGCTACCTGGCCAAAGTACGCTGTTATCTGGCGAATGGAGAGTACACAAAAGCCCAGGCCCTTTTGGAAAAGCTGCGCTACTATGCCGAGCAGACGGGCAGGCCCTATGTCCGCATGGAAACCGGGCTGTTGTCCGCCATCACCAAGGAGCGGGTTGGCGGGCCATGGCAGGAGGAACTGGCCACCGTTCTGAAAGAAGCGGAGCGTTACCGCTTTCTGCGCCTGATTACCGAGGAGGGAGCGGCGGTATGGCCCCTGTTCCAACGGGAGAAAAAGGCGTTGCAGGAAGCTGGGACGTTGAATAAGGACTGGCTGCGCCGCCTGCTGGCCGAGGCCGAGGAAGTGGCCCGGCGCTATCCCCTCTACCTGAAAAAGCGGGCGGCTGTGGCGGCGGATTTCAAAGGCGTCGCCCTGACCATCCTCCGTTTGCAGGCCGACGGATTGTCCCTCAATCAAATTGCCCAAAGACTGGATATGAAGCCCTTTTCCGTGTCCTATCATATTCAAGAAAACTATCGTAAGCTGAATGTTTCCCGTAAAGCTGACGCTCTGATCGCAGCACGAAGCCTGGGAATTTTATAGGCCAAGAAATATGTCTCATCATGAGACATATTTCCCATCACAGGGAGGAAATGAGTATGAACGCAGTTATATACACGCCGTCCGATACGGAATACGAGCTGTTCACCCGCATACTGCGGGAGGAAGCGCCAGACGCGCAAATCGTCCGCGACCCGGACGACGGCCATTTTCACTGTGAATCGGAACAGGATTTTGTGGTGGTGAGCGTGGACGGCGCGAAGGGGATGGAGCTGGCCATTAAGCGGGAGATCAATTATAAAACAATGGTTGTCTGGATCACCAGCGACCGCTATTTTGCGGCAATGGCGATACGCTATCAGGTCTTTGAATTTCTGACCCGCCCCTTTGACGAAGCGGACTTCCGGGCGGCGGTCAAGCGGTTCCTGACCGGGGATATCCACCCCCAATATAAACT
>OFFH01001640.1_pt1 | contig 10984 bp, 6 predicted proteins | sample 1521341 | NCBI WGS metagenome assembly OFFH01 (sample SAMEA3504108, study PRJEB24116) | mouse gut metagenome | biome: mouse gut; feature: mouse-associated habitat; material: faeces | place: Denmark | collected 2011 | reverse complement strand
TTTGTCAAGGATATTTTCACCGTAGCAATAAATCTTCGCACACGACGCTATGGGTTTACTACAAAATGGGCTGACATATGAATACTGAATAAAATGCAGAAAAAAATAACCGCGAACAAATTGGCTTATATAAGGGGCAGAGGGCAGCATCCACAGGGTGCTGTCCTCTGATTAATATCTGAGCGTTCTTAGTTTCTGCCCTTTCTGTCGGTTATGGCAAAATTTCTTGGAACTTGAGGGAAAGAGGAATTGTTTTCCGGAGACGGGTAGTGTATAATTATAGTCTGTATAGGTGTAGCCTCTATGGTGTACCCATACCAAAACATGAGTTGAGCAAAAATGGATAAGCTATAACGATTGGAAAGGGACAGCTTGTGATGAAAATATTTGACAATATCACAGATATCGTCCGGGATGACTTGAAAGAAACGATACAGCGTGGCAGCAAGGTTTCCATAGCGGCCGCTTGCTTTTCCATGTATGCATACAAAGAGTTGAAACATCAGTTGGAACAGGTAGAAGAATTCCGTTTTATCTTTACTTCCCCGACCTTCGTTCAAGAGCGGGCCGAAAAGCAAAGACGGGAGTTCTACATTCCAAGACTTAGCAGAGAAACCAGCCTATATGGTACAGAATTTGAAATCAAGCTGCGCAATGAAATGACCCAACGGGCTGTTGCCAGAGAGTGTGCCGATTGGATCAGGCGTAAAGCTACCTTCAAATCCAACGTTACCGGAGAAAATATGGGCGGATTTATGACGGTCGATTCCCCTGTGGAGCAGACCGCCTATATGCCGTTGAATGGCTTTACAACAGTGGATATCGGCTGTGAACGCGGCAATAACAGCTACAACATGGTCAACCGGATGGAGGCACCGTTCTCCACCCAGTATATGCAGCTGTTTGAAACGCTTTGGAGTGATCACGAGAAGATGCAGGATGTGACCGAAATGATTATCTCCAACATCAGTACAGCCTATAACGAGAATTCGCCGGAGTTTATCTACTTCATGACCCTATACCATGTTTTCAGCGAATTTCTGAACGATATTTCTGAGGATGTCCTGCCCAATGAGGCAACCGGATTCAAGCAGAGCAAGATCTGGAGTATGCTTTATGATTTTCAGCGGGATGCTGTTCTTGCCATTATCAACAAGCTGGAGCAGTACAACGGCTGTATCTTGGCTGACAGCGTTGGTTTGGGCAAAACTTTTACCGCCCTTGCCGTTATTAAATATTATGAAAACAGGAACAAATCCGTACTTGTCCTCTGCCCCAAAAAACTGGCAGAAAACTGGAATACCTACAAAGACAACTATGTCAATAATCCCATTGCCGCCGACCGACTGAATTATGATGTGCTGTTTCATACAGACTTGTCCCGCTCCGGCGGTACATCCAACGGGCTTGACCTTGATCGGCTGAACTGGGGCAATTATGACCTTGTTGTGATTGACGAATCCCACAATTTCCGTAATGGCGCTGGAACTCATGCCAATACGCAGGAGAACCGCTACATAAGGCTGATGGACAGAGTGATTCGTGCGGGCGTTCGGACTAAGGTGCTGATGCTGTCCGCAACGCCGGTCAATAACCGCTTTACCGACCTTAAAAACCAGCTTGCCATCGCCTATGAAGGCAACCCGGACTTCATCAATGAGGCGTTGGACACAAAAAAGCCCATTGACGAAATTTTCCGGCAAGCTCAGAAATCGTTCAATGCCTGGAGCAAGCTTGACCCGGATGTACGTACTACCGACGCCCTGCTCCGCACGTTGGACTTTGATTTCTTTGAACTGCTGGACAGTGTGACGATTGCCCGCTCCCGGCGGCACATCGAAAAGTATTACGATACGGCGGCGATTGGGCAATTCCCGGAGCGGCTGAAACCGATTTCCCTGCGTCCCAGTATGACCGACCTGTCCAGTGCCATCAACTACAACCAGATATTTGAGCTGCTGACCCAGTTGAGTTTGTGTATCTATACGCCGTCAAACTACATCTTTCCAAGCAAGATTGCCAAGTATATCGACCTGACTCACAACAAGGGCAACAACCTTACTCAGCAAGGGCGTGAACAAGGTATCCGGCGGCTGATGAGCATCAATCTCTTAAAGCGGCTGGAAAGCTCTGTGTACTCCTTCAACCTGACACTTATGCGAATCCTTGACCTGATCACTGGCACAATCAAAGCCATTGATGACTATGAAAAATACGGTCAGGCTGACATTGATATGATCGAAGCGTCCGAAGATGACTTTGATATGGAGGACGGCAACACCGATTACTTCACTGTAGGCAAAAAGGTGAAAATCGATCTGGCTGATATGGACTATAAGACCTGGCGTGCAGAACTGCAACAGGATGCGGAAAATCTTGAACTGCTGACATTGATGATAGCCGACATTACGCCGGAACATGACCTGAAGCTCCAGAACCTTCTGCATTTACTGGACGAAAAAATGCGTACTCTCATCAACGAGGGTAACAAGAAGGTGCTGATCTTCTCGGCGTTTTCCGATACGGCGGAGTATCTGTATGACCAAGTAGCCGGATATGTCAAAGAGAAGTACGGTTTGGACACGGCGGTCATAACCGGAAGTATTGACGGACGCACCACCATCAAGGGACTGAAAGCTACCCTGAACAATGTGCTGACCTGCTTCTCTCCCATCTCCAAGGGGCGGGACGTACTGATGCCAGGCAGTACAAAGGAGATTAATATTCTGATCGCCACCGACTGCATCTCCGAAGGGCAGAATTTGCAGGACTGCGATTATCTGGTCAACTACGATATTCATTGGAACCCGGTGCGTATCATCCAGCGGTTCGGACGTATCGACCGCATTGGCAGCAAAAACAAGGTGATCCAGCTGGTGAATTTCTGGCCGGATATGACGCTGGACGAGTACATCAACCTGAAATCCCGTGTGGAGACCCGGATGAAGATATCCGTGATGACTTCCACCGGCGATGACGACTTAATCAACCCGGAAGAAAAAGGAGATCTGGAATACCGCAAGCAGCAGTTGAAACGGCTCCAGGAGGAAGTGGTGGATATGGAGGATATGTCCACCGGTATTTCCATCATGGACCTGGGGCTGAACGAGTTCCGGCTTGATCTGTTGGACTACATCAAGACCCACGGTGACCTGGCAAAGAAACCGAAGGGGCTTCATGCCGTCGTACCAGCAACCGAAGAAAACCCGGAGGGCGTGATTTTTGTCCTGCGGAATATCAACAACAGCGTCAATATTGACAACCAGAACCGCATCCATCCCTTTTATATGGTCTATATCCGCACAGACGGCGAGGTGGTCTGCGACTACCTGAACCCGAAGAAGCTGCTGGACACCATCCGGCTACTGTGCCGGGGCAAGTCGGAACCGCTCATGCCGCTGTGCGCAAAATTCAACGAGGAAACGGATGATGGCAGGAACATGAAGGATGTGTCGCAGCTTCTTTCCGACGCAATCAACTCTATCATGGATGTGAAGGAAGAAAGCGACATTGACAGTCTGTTCTCCGCTGGTGGCACTTCTGCGCTGATGAATGCGGTATCCGGGCTGGATGATTTTGAACTGATCTGCTTCCTGGTGGTCAAATAAGGAGGTGCGCTCTATGCTTGGATTGCCCAAAAGCACCGAATTCAACCGGCGCATTCCAAAGCAGAAGTTTTATGAAAACCTCACTGTATCCCCTGCCTTGAAGCGTATTTTCGTGGAACAGATCAGGGTGATCTGGTGGCGCAACAAGATTGCTCCCGCCACCATGAACCTTGCCGCCGGGGAGACCGTGACGGAGATTGAGGTGTTCGAGGTCTGTCTGTCCGCGCCCCAACTGGATGCGGCTGTCCTGCGGCAAATTGACAAGGAGATACCTTACCACATCCTGTTTCTGCTGGAATATGAGGGCAAATATCAGGCGTGGACGGCCTATAAGGAGGCGGCGGGGAGCGGGACAAATGCGTTCAAGGTTGGAACCTACTACCACACCGATTGGATGGAGGAAGCCGCCCTGCCTCTTAAATTGGACGGCTTGAATACCGATAAGGTATATGAGAACTTCATCCGGCAGATTGCCGGGGAAACGCTGACTTCTGGGACGGGCGAAACGCTGAAAGAGTCGGTGGAGCGGGATATCCGCAGGCAGGAACTGCAAAAGCAGATTGTAGCGCTACAGGTGAAGGTGCATCGAGAACGGCAACTGAATAAACAGGTTCAGTTGAATGCGGAATTGAAAAGATTGAAAAAAGAGTTGGAGAAATTGAGATGCACTTTTCAGATTATATCAATATAGCTGCCATTATTTTGGCTCCCATTGTTTCTGTGATTGTCGGGCAAAAATTGCAGGACAGGGCAAGAAAACGTGATGACAAAATGCAGATTTTCAAAATTTTGATGGCGAGTCGAATTTATGGCTGGACAAATGCAAGTGTCGAGGCGTTGAATCTAATCGAAGTTGTGTTCGCAAAGGATAAAAAAGTCATTGCGCAGTGGAAAAAATATTATGATGTTCTCTCTGTTGAAAAACCCGATGCGGCTCAGCGTGAAAAGATGATAAAAGAAAGAGACGCTTTGTTAGAAGTCATAGCTATTTCATTGGGATATAAGGATAATGTCACATTAAGAACCATACAGAATTCTTATCAGCCAGTTGGATTAGCTGATATGTTGAAAAAGCAAGAAAGATATCAAGATAATCAACTTGAACTTATGGAAAGATTTATGTCTTTAGTTCCAAAAACTAACACGGAGGAAGGACAAAATGGACAAGCTACGCATGGAAACCCCTGACCTGTCTCAAGCCAACATCGAAAAACTTGCCGCCCTGTTCCCCGCCTGCGTGACCGAGGCCCGGGGCGAGGACGGCAAGCTGAAAAAGGCGGTCAACTTTGAACTGCTGCGGCAGATGTTGTCTGATGTGGTTCTGGAGGGCGATGAAGCCTATGAATTTACCTGGGTGGGCAAGAAAGCCGCTATCGTGGAGGCCAGCCGCCCCATCCGCAAGACCCTGCGGCCCTGCCCGGCGGAGAGCGTGGACTGGGACACCACCGAAAACCTCTACATCGAGGGCGACAACCTGGAAGTGCTCAAACTGTTGCAGGAGAGTTATCTGGGCAAGGTGAAGATGATTTACATCGACCCGCCCTACAACACCGGCAACGACTTCATCTATCGGGACGATTTTGCGCAGAGCCAGGAGGAATACAGCGAGGAATCCGGTCAGGTAGACGAGGAAACTGGCGACCGCCTGTTCAAGAATACAGACAGCAATGGTCGCTTCCATTCCGATTGGTGCAGCATGATTTATTCGCGGCTTTTATTGGCGAGAAATTTGCTGGCGGATGATGGGGTTATTTTTATTAGTATTGATGACAATGAATTATATTATCTGAAAATGATGTGTGATGAAATTTTTGGTATGCCCTGCTTTAAAGGGAATATATCTTGGCAAAGAACTTACTCTATGCGAAATGATTCGAATGGAATTCCGTCTGAAGTAGAGCATATTTTGGTATATAGCAAAAAAGCAGACTGGATGCCCAATCGCTTGCCGAGAACTGAAAAAATGAATTCGAAATATAAAAATCCGGATAATGATTCTAATGGTGAATGGCAAAATACATCTGCTTTTGCGCCGGGAGCGGTAACGCATCAAGGCATGGTATATGCAATACAGCATCCATTTACGGGGAAACTGATTTATCCTACAATGTCGGCGTGCTGGCGCTATTCGCAAGATGCGATGCTGGAGTATATGAGTGGGTGGACAGAATATAAATTAGTTGATTTGCATGACGAAGAGGAAAGAGCGCGGATTTGTGGTGTTGGGCTTGATGAAGTTCGTAAGAATGTGAAGGCAATAGTATTGGCAGATTCTTTAGAGATAGCAAGAAGTAATGCAGAAAGAATATATAATAGGGGACAGTGGCCAAGGTTCTATTTTACAAGTGGAGGAAAAGGTGGTATTCGACGAAAAACATATATGGATAAAGTTAGCGGTAAACCGGCTACAAATTATTGGCCTTTTTCAGAGACAGGACATACAGATGAAGCAAAGAAAGAACTATTAGCAATTTTTGGCGGAAAAAACATTTTTGATACACCTAAACCAGCTCGGTTGATAGAACGTATTATTCAAATTGCGTCAGATAAAGATTCCATCATTCTTGATTCTTTTGCAGGATCAGGAACTACAGCGCATGCAGTCCTTAATATGAACAAAGCTGATGGTGGTAACCGTAAATTCATCCTTATTGAAATGATGGATTATGCAAATAGCATAACAGCGGAACGTGTGAAACGTGTTATTAAGGGATATGGGGAGGATAAAAGGAAAATAGAAGGAACAGGCGGCAATTTCAGTTTTTATGAATTGGGAGAAAAACTGCTTTTGGATGATGGAACCTTTAATTCTAATATTGGCGAAGAAAGAATAAGGGAATACATTTGGTATACGGAAACGCGAACAGAGTATGCGCCAAGACAAAATGATGATACAAAATATTATATTTCTAAATATAATGATACAGCATATTACTTTTATTATGAAAAAGAAAGCGTAACTAATTTGGACAATGATTTTTTGGGGGAAATAAAAACGAAAGCTGATCATTATGTGATTTATGCGGATTTATGTTCTATTTCAGATAAAAAATTGCAGGAGTATAATATTACTTTTAAGAAAATACCAAGGGATATTGTGAAACTGTAAGGAGACATTACAATGGAATTGAAAACTTATCAAAAAATAGTTTTAAACAATTTATGTCGATTTTTAGCATTGTTGACAGAAAAACAGAGTATAAGGCAGGCATACAATTTGCTTTGGGAAGAAAAAGGTGTTCAAATAGGCGAGACAGGCATGCCGCATTATAATATGGTTTTGCATGGTGTACCGCATGTGTGCTTTAAGGTGCCGACAGGTGGAGGAAAAACATTTCTTGCAGCAAGTTCAATTAAGCCCATTTTTGATTCCATGCCTCATATTCATCCAATGGCGGTCGTATGGCTTGTTCCATCTGATGCAATTTTGAATCAGACAGTTGCGGCATTGCAAAATGTGGAACATCCATATAGAAGAAGGATAAATGCTGATTTTCCTGGAAATGTGGAGGTATACACGAAGGAGCAGATGCTTAATGGACAAAAATTTAATCCAGCCAGTGTAGATGAACAGTTGTCTATTTTTGTTTTAAGCTATGATTCTTTCCGTACAAATAAAAAAGAAGGAAGAAAAGCATATCAGGAAAACGGATATCTGGCTGCCTTTAAGGATTATAAAACAGAGCAGGCTTTGCTATTGGCAGATACAGATGAAACTGCATTGATTCAGGTTATTCGGAAACTGAATCCTGTAATAATTGTAGATGAAAGCCATCATGCCACTTCAAAACTTAGTATAGAAATGTTGGAAAATTTCAATCCTTCATTTGTACTAGATTTGACTGCTACCCCTAAAGAAGGGAGCAATATTATTTCTTTTGTTGATGCAAAGCAATTAAAAGGGGAAGAAATGATAAAACTCCCGGTTATTGTTTATAACAGGAGAACGCAGGACGACGTGTTTATCAGTGCCATAAGCCTGCGGCAAAAATTAGAAAATGAAGCTAAGAAGGAAGAAGCACAGACAGGCAAATATATACGCCCAATTGTATTGTTTCAAGCGGAAGCTAAAAATCAGCAAGACAGCACAACCTATGAGAAAGTAAAGAAAGCATTATTAGAAATCGGTGTACCAGAAGAACAGATTGCCATTAAGACTGCCGATAGGGATGAGCTGAGAAACCAGAACCTTTTAGCCAAAGACTGTAAAGTTAGGTATATCATTACTGTTAATGCATTGAAAGAGGGCTGGGACTGCTCCTTTGCATATATTCTTGCAACGGTAGCAAACCGGAGTTCTGTTGTTGATGTGGAGCAGATTTTAGGTAGAATATTGAGAATGCCTGATGCAAAAACGAATAAAAGTACGGTAATGAATCTGTCGTATGTGATTACCTCTTCTTCTAATTTCTTTGCAACATGTGAAAAAGTTGTTGAGGGGTTAAATGCGGCGGGATTCAGCAGTAAAGATTATCGAATACCGGAAGAAACAGAAAATGATAGTGGAATATTTGATGTAAGCAGTAGAATACAGATGCATATTGAGAACTATGAGGAAAGTAAAGAGTCTGTATCAGAGAGGGAAGATATTACAGTAAATACGGATTTTTTAAAAAGACAACTTTTCGATATTTTGCAGGATAGATCAGATGAAGAAGTATATCATTTGGAAGAGTTAGATGCAAAGACATCGCATATGGTACGAGAAGCAGAAATACAAAATGCTATGTATCTGGAAGGACTTAACCATAATGAATCTATAGCGTTAGAGGGAATTCCTGATGAGGTGAAGGCAAAGATGAAAACGTATTCCATTAAGAATGAGTTTGCTGATGAAGCCATGCAGTTAATAATACCGCAATTTGCTGTGGAAACACAACCTACTTTATTTTCAGAACATGAAATTATTTTGTTGGAAAAGGAAAATTTATATAAAGGATTTACATTAAAAGATAAGGACATCCGGATAGATTTTAATGTAATTGACGTGGAAATGGCAAGGGTGGATGTGGAAGATTCTACAGATGGAATTCCTAAGGCCTTTCAGATCAAAGGGTATGACAATATTCATATGAAAGAATGGTTTGATGCACAACCATCGGAGAAAAAACGTAGACTGTGCAAGGACATGATATGCAAAAGGATTTCCAGAAATAATGCAATCAACGATAATGAATTAGACGAGTATGTAGGTCGTATTATGAATAATATGACGGAAGATCAATTGACAGATTTGGAGCAATCGTATTATCCATATATGTCTGCAATAGAAAAGAAAGTTAATCGACTTTTAGATGAATATGCTGCCAGTCAATTTGATAAATTGTTAGAGCAAGAGCATATTACCTGTGAGCCTATGTATCACTTGGCAAATTCCATTGCTCCAGCAAAAACGATATCTTCTATCCCTAAGTCATTGTATGTGGAAGAAGAACAGTTTGATAATGAATATGAGAAAAAGGTTGTTTGGGAATTATCTGCATTGGAAAATATTAAGTGGTGGCATCGTAATATAGCAAGGAAAGGGTTTGCTATTAACGGGGCGGTTAATGCATATCCGGATTTGATTGCTATGACGAATAGCGGAAAGATTTTGATGATTGAAACGAAAGGCGATCAATTGAAGAATGATGAGTCAAAGATTAAATCAGAAACAGGTGCTAAATGGGCAGCAAAGGCATCTATGGCAGGAAGATTATATAAGTATTATATGGTGTTTCAGACAAAGAATCCAGATTATGAAGGGGCATATTCCCATGAGAGATTTATGGAGATTGTAAGAGAGCTGTAAAACTTAGAAAAATGAAAGAATATAGATGTCGTGATTGATGTTGGATATATAGACAAAGTATGACATTTGTAATTTTGGAAAATGTTACTGTCAGCGTTACAGATATTAAACGCAGGAGGTAGGGCAATGTTAGCAGATGAAATAAAAGCGGGGGAATCAGTCAATATCGAATTTAAGGTTGAAGTACCCAAAAGAAGTGAAAAATATATTAAAAGCGTCATTGCATTTGCTAATACGGCAGGCGGAAAAATTATTATTGGTGTTGATGATGAAAGCCATGAAATTGTAGGTGTCGATAAAGACGAAGTATTTAAAATTATGGATAGTATAACAAATACTATCTCAGATATGTGTTACCCACAAATCTTTCCCAATATTGGTGTTGACACTATTGAGGATAAATGTGTGATTGTTATTGAAATATATCCAGGAGCAAATAGACCATATTATATGAAAACCCTTGGAAAAGAGGCAGGTACTTTTATACGGGTATCAGGTACATCTAGACCTGCTGATGAGGCAATTCTTAAGGACTTGGAACTGCAAGGCTCCAATCATTCATTTGATGAGATGGTCTGTGTTGAGCAGAAATTTGATATCAATCAGGCGGAAGAGTTATGTGCTGCTATAAAAAAATACATGGTAGATGCAGCTAAAACTAAAAGTGAAAAACAAAAGGTAAAGGATGTAACTTTACAGAATCTTATAAATTGGGGAATCGTTAAAAATTTAGACGGAACTATGCTTCCAACAAATGCTTTTGTACTACTGACAAACAATACATTTCCATTTGCAAAAATCCAATGTGCATTATTTAAAGGAACGGAAAGAGTTGTCTTTATTGATAAGAGATATTTTCATGGTCCGCTTTATGAGCAGATAGAAGAAGCATATGAATTCGTATTAAAACATATCAATCTTGGAGCAGAGATAAATGGATTGGTTAGAACAGATGCGTATGAGTTGCCGATAGAAGCAATCAGAGAGGCTATCGTTAATGCGGCAACACATAGAAATTTTTTAGACAGAGCGTGTGTACAGGTAGCGGTGTATGATGACAGGGTGGAAATCACTTCACCGGGAATGCTATATGGAGGACTTACAATAAAGCAGATCAAAGAAGGAGGTTCTAAAATTCGCAATAGATGCATTGCTGAAGTATTTAGTAGGATGAAGATTATTGAAAGTTGGGGAACTGGTATCAAAAGAATGTTCAGCAGTTGTAGGGAATATGGGATTAGAGAGCCGGAATTACTTGAAATAGGAGATTGTTTTCGGGTAAATTTATATAGGCCATCTTATAGTGAAGTTCACCAAAGTTCACCAAAAAGTTCACCAAAAAGTTCACCAAAAGGCGTGAATCAAACACAACAAAGAAATGGCGGAGGAATTGAATATTACTATAAGAGCGATTAAAAAGAGCATTAAGGAGATGCAGGAAAAAAATATTTTGGAAAGAATAGGTAGTGCACGAGGGGGATATTGGAGACTATAAAGGTCATTTGCATAGAAATTGAGGGGAGTAGTGACCTGCTCTAAATAAGTTAAGGATAGTCAGAATGTTTTCAGAAAAATCCTGCTTGAA
>OFFH01001639.1_pt1 | contig 11008 bp, 10 predicted proteins | sample 1521341 | NCBI WGS metagenome assembly OFFH01 (sample SAMEA3504108, study PRJEB24116) | mouse gut metagenome | biome: mouse gut; feature: mouse-associated habitat; material: faeces | place: Denmark | collected 2011 | reverse complement strand
TGATAGGTATTTATGGAGGGACAGAGTTTTTATCTAATCTTAGACAATTGGGGATAGTCGTAACAAGTGGCTTATTCACAAGTGCCTTGGTTACAATTTTAATTGCTGTGGGTGAATATAGAAATGAACGGGTAGAATCATTAGAAAATATGTACTTAGCAGCAGAAGATTTAGAGCGGGAGTTTTTGAAAATAGAATACTTTCTTCCAGATGAACCGAGGGAACTTATACAGAATGTTTTGGGGGAATTGGATAATAACAAAAGCAATATGAGATTCAATAAGCATTTAGCAGAAAGTGTTTCAAAATTTGAGAACCAGCAAAAAGCTGATGAAGCCTACAGCCGTAATTGTTTTAAACTGGATTATGATGCACAAAAGGCATTTAGGGACTATGTATGGCAAAATACGGATGAGAGGACAAAAGAAATTTATACAGAGCCTTTTCAGATAAAAGAGTATCTGGATGAAGAGTGTAAAAGAAAAGTGGAAAAATATAGCAGGCAATTAGAAGATACAATGAAATCATTTTTGAGATTCCAGGAAGCGCGCACAAACGCATTAACAGCGGCATATGGGAAAATGGATTTTCTTTTTGCTAATAAATCTGTTCGATATCGTATATATGAAAAATTATATCAAAAGCTTTTGAAAGAAATAAGGCTGATAAAAGAAAAGAATTTTCATTTTCAGCTATATTTTGATGGAGAAGGTGGGAATAAAGCGGTACAATGTTCTTTTGTATGGGAGCTGCAGGAAAGTCTGCTTAGTGAAGATGAAAACTGTTATTATCGGCAGTTTGATTTTGATTTGGCAACGGAAATGGTACAGGTATTGATTTATGCGAATGGAAAAGCTAATATGGGTGAGCTTCCAGAGTTAAATAGATATATGTTATGTACTAAGCCGGGATATTATCAACGATTGCAAAAGCAATGGGAAGAAGATAATAAGAAAAATAGTGAAAGAGAGGATGCCTAATGGAACAGGATAAAAAAGCTAAATTATTGAAGGAAATAAATGATATTATGCAGGAGCAGGAACATATCAAAAATCTTTTGAATGAAAATAATATGCAGGAGTTGGATGACTATTTGGGAGGCGAGTTGACTCAAAAGCATCTTGTGGAAAAATGTATTCATAACTTGGCGAGTTCCAGTATGCCTAATACCATTCAGGAAAATGCAAGTAACGCCTATGGTTTTTTAGAAAGACTAAAAAGAGAAAAAGAAGCGGAACTTGCAAAAGAGACTTTAAGTTCGGATAAATAGCAAATAAGGAATTGAAAACAGAATAGGGAAGATTTTTACATAAGGCGTTTGTCAGAAATGGCAGGCGCTTTTTTGCTGCATTTTTATGGGAGCCAGTGACGGCTCTTTTTTTCGTGGGAGAAAGGCGGGTGAGGGTTCGTGGCATCCAGGATTCAGGGGATTACGGTGGAGATCGGCGGGGATACTACGAAGCTCTCCACGGCGCTTTCAAAGGTGAATAAGGAAATCCGGGACACGCAGGCGCAGTTGAAGGATGTAAACAAGCTGTTGAAGCTGGACCCGGGCAATGCGGAGCTGATGGCGCAGAAGCAGAGGCTTTTGTCCCAGGCGGTCGGTGAGACGAAGGAGAAGCTGGACGCTTTGAAGCTGGCGGGGCAGCAGGCCAATGAGGCGCTGGCGAAGGGGGAGATTTCCAGGAGCCAGTATGATGCCCTGCAGAGGGAGATTGCGGAGACGGAGCAGGCCCTGCGGGATCTGGAGCGGCAGGCGGAGCAGTCTTCGGTGGCTTTGCAGAAGATTGGGGCTGCCGGGGAGAAGCTGCAGGGCGTGGGCTCTGCCATTGAGGGGACCGGGCAGAAGCTGATGCCGGTGACGGCGGCTGTGGGCGGGCTTTCCGCGGCTGCGTTGAAGGTGGCGTCTGATTTTGATTCTGCCATGAGCCAGGTGGCGGCGGTGTCCGGGGCTGCGGGGAAGGAGCTGGATGCCCTGCGGGACAAGGCCAGGGAGATGGGGAGCAGGACCAAGTTCTCTGCTTCCGAGGCGGCGGAGGCTATGAATTACATGGCTATGGCCGGGTGGAAGACCGGGGACATGCTGGAGGGTATTGAGGGGATCATGAACCTTGCGGCGGCTTCCGGGGAGGACCTGGCTGTTACTTCGGATATTGTGACGGACGCTTTGACGGCTTTGGGGCTGTCGGCGGCGGATTCGGGGCATTTCGCGGATATCCTTGCGGCGGTCAGCTCTAATGCGAACACGAATGTTTCCATGATGGGGGAGACGTTCAAGTATTGTGCGCCGGTTGCGGGGGCTTTGGGGTTCACGGCGGAGGATACGGCGGAGGCCATCGGGCTGATGGCGAATGCGGGGATTAAGTCTTCCCAGGCGGGTACGGCTATGCGGACCATGTTGACCAGCCTGACGGGGGAAGTGACTTTCGTTGGGGATGCGTTCGGGGAGCTGACGGTGCAGACGGTCAATGCGGACGGGAGTATGCGGAGCCTGGGGGATATCCTGGGGGACTGCCGGGCGGCGTTCGCGCAGATGTCGGAGGCGGAGCGGGCGGCCAATGCGGAGGCCCTGGTGGGGAAGAACGCCATGAGCGGGTTCCTGGCGGTGATGAACGCGGCTCCTGGGGATATTGAGAAGCTGAACAATGCTATCAATAACTGTGATGGCACGGCGGAGCGGATGGCCGAGACCATGCAGGACAATCTGGCGGGGCAGCTTACGATTTTGAAGAGCCAGTTGGAGGAGCTGGCGATCTCCATAGGGGAGATTCTGATGCCGTCCATCCGGCAGATCGTGGGGTGGATTCAGGGGCTTGTGGACTGGCTGAACGGGCTGGACGAGGGGACGAAGAAGGTGATTGTGACGGTGGCCCTGCTGGCTGCTGCCCTGGGGCCGGTGCTGATTGTGGTCGGCAAAGTGGTAGGCGCTGTGGGGACAATCCTGACGGTGGTTCCGAAGATTGCGGGGGCGGTTTCCGGTGTGGTCGGGTTTGTGTCGGGGACGGTGGTTCCGGCGCTTTCGGCGGTTGTGGCGGCTATCGGGTGGGTTCCCATTGCCATTGCCGCGGTGATCGGGGTTGTTGTGCTGCTTTATAATAAGTGTGAGTGGTTCCGGGACGCGGTGAATGCGGTCTGGGCGCAGGTGAGGGATTTTTTTGTCTCTGCCTGGGAGGTTATCTGTTCGTTTTTCACGGAGACCATACCGGCGGCCTGGGAGGCGCTGGTTTCGTTTTTTGAGGGGATTCCGGCCTGGTGGTCGGGGCTTTGGCAGTCGGTGGGGGATTTCTTCGGGAATGTCTGGACGGGCATGATGGAGAATCCGGTGCTGGCTGGGATTGTGGATATGATACGGTCTCTTTGGGAGAATCTTTCTGCTGCCCTGCAGGGCATCTGGCAGGGGATTCAGACGGCGGCTTCGGGTGCCTGGGAGTTGATTAAGAATGTGATTCTGGGGCCGGTTCTGCTACTGATTGACCTGGTGACGGGGAATTTTACGAAGCTGAAAGAGGACGCGCTGCATATCTGGACGAACATTCAGCAGATTGTGGGTTCTGCGGTGCAGGGGCTGGTGGAGCATGTTTCTATCCTGCTGTCGGGGCTTCGGGATTTCATGGGGAACCTGTGGTCTGCGGTGTCCTCTGCGGCGGCTTCGGCCTGGAACGGGCTGAAAAATCTGGTGGTGTCCACGGCATCGAATTTGAAGCAGTCGGCGGTGGAGGCTTTCCGGGCGATGGTGTCGGGGATCGGTTCGGCGCTGGGTTCTTTGGGGAGCGTGGTGCAGGACGGGTTCCGGTCGGCCATTGGGTTTATCACATCCCTGCCGGGGCGGGCTTTGCAGTGGGGGATGGATTTTATCAACGGGATTGCGGAGGGTATCCGGAGTGCTGTTGGGAATGTGGTGAGCGCGGTGTCTGACGTGGCGGATAAGATACGTTCTTTCCTGCATTTTTCTGTGCCGGACGAGGGGCCTCTGACGGATTATGAGAGCTGGATGCCGGATTTTATGGGCGGTCTGGCGAGAGGGATTGAGAAGAGCCGGGGGCTGGTGAGGAAGGCCGTGGAGGGTGTGGCCGGGGATATGGTGGTCAGCCCGAAGCTGGCGGATATGCAGGCGGTCCAGGCGCAGGGGGCTTCCGTGGAGGCTGTGCGGCAGATGGTTTCCGGCCTGCGGGAGATGTTTGCGGGGATGCAGGGCGGAGACGGGATGGGGACGATCTGTATTCCGGTGTATGTGGGCGGCACGCTGCTGGACGAAGTGGTGGTGGACGCGCAGGCGAGGCAGAATCTGAGGTCAGGAGGGAGATAGGGATGGCGTTTGTGCAGTATCTGGTGTTTGATGGTGTTCCGCTCCCTCTGCCGGATTCTTATGAGGTGCAGATGGATGACGTGGAGGCGGATTCCGGCGGGGAGACGGAGGCGGGGACTACCCAGAGGGACGTGGTAAGGCTGGGGGTGGTGTCTATTGCGGTGAGCTTTTCGGTTTCTCCCAAGTGGCTGAAAGTGCTGACGGGGTTTAAGCAGAAGGAGAAGATTTCCGTGGAATATTTTGATACAGAGACTTTGGAAATGAAAAAGACGGAGATGTTTATTGAAGGATATAAGGCGGTACTGGTGAAAGATACGTCCTATAAGGGGCTGTGGAAGGTGTCGTTTACATTAAAGGAGTTTTAGGAGAAATAACAGGTGCTTTTTGGCGGGATATGCGTTATAATTTAAGAAGTACAAATCGGAATCTGCCCAAACGGAGGGTGCAAAATGGATGTGAAAAAAGGACTTAAAATAGGGTTAGACATTTTTAAACTTTTTATTCGTAAACAGCATAAAAAATATAGTAAAGAATGGATGCAGTCATTATCTGATAATGAACTCGAAACAGAACGGGAAAAAGTTAGAAAGTATTGGTGTTCCGCAGAAAAAACGCTATCAGAAGCTGTATGGGCAGAGAGTGTATTAAACCAATTTGATAGAGAAATGAGCAATAGGGCTTGGAACGGCAAAGAAGATTATGGTTATCCAAAACACACAAAACATGGTTGGTATTTATCTGATGATGATTAATTGACATTTTTAATGGAATTACAGTATATAGCCACTGGTTTATAAGGATATACAGAAGGCGTTGAAAGAGATACAGAAGTTATAGGCAGATACAAATTTGATTTTTAGCAGGAGTAAATTCTGCTGGAAATAGAAAAAGCAAAGATAAAAACGCAACGTGCATCTTTGGATGCACCAGAGCCGGTAGGTAGCCCGGCCGTCCTGATGGTATCAGGGTAAGTAACCTGCCCTCCTGGGTTGTCCGTTCTTTGTTCATAACACATTTAAGGAGGGTTTCGTTATGGACAGAGGAAAGGCAGGTTTGACGGTATTTTTTGAGGGGCCGTTCTGGGTCGGCGTATTTGAGAGGGTTGAAGACGGGAGACTTTCGGTATGCCGGGTGGTCTTCGGGAGTGAACCCAGGGACTATGAGGTGTTGGATTTTGTCCTCAAAAATTACTATGGCCTGAGATTCAGTCCGGCTGTTGAGGTGGCTGTGAAGGACGGCAGGGTGAACCCGAAGCGGAGGCAGAGGGAAGCCGGGAGGCAGACCATGCAGGCGGGGATAGGCACGAAGTCCCAGCAGGCGTTACAGTTGCAGAGGGAAGAGCGGAAGACGGAGCGCAGGCAGGCCGGCAGGGAGCAGAAGGAGGCCGAGAAGCAGCGGATGTTTGAGCTGAAACAGCAGAAGCGGAAGGAGAAGCACAGGGGCAGGTAGGCATTCTGTTTGTGGAGGATATGGCTGAATGGAGAGTAGGGAAAATGAAGATAGTTGAGATGAAAGAAAGAACGCCTCTGCTGGTACAGCAGTTGCTGGATATTTGGGAAGGTTCTGTGCGGGCGACGCATTTGTTTTATCGGACAGTGAGATAGAGAAGATTAAGGGGTATGTTCCGCAGGCAATAAGGGAGATACCGCATTTGATTGTTGGGGAAAGTGACAAAGGGATTCCTGCCGCTTTTATGGGGATTGACGGGCAAAAATTGGAAATGCTGTTTGTTTCCGGCGAAGAGAGGGGAAGGGGATTTGGGAAGGCGCTGCTTGGATATGGGATGGATGCTTATGGTGTCGATGAGCTGGCGGTGAATGAGCAGAACCCGCAGGCAAAAGGGTTTTATGAGCGTATGGGGTTTCGGGTGTTTAAACGGACGGATTGTGATGAGCAGGGGAACCCGTATCCTCTTTTGTACATGAAGCTGGAGGGATAGCTTCGGTTTTGGGGGAGGTTTGTTGTTGGATTCAGGGAAGGCATCAGTCTGGAAGGGCTGGTGCTTTTTGCATGGAAAGGGGTGTTTTCATGTACCCGGTGAGCGATGCGTTCCTGCAGGCGGTGCAGGAGAACACCAGGCGGTATTACTGGACGGGGGAGATCAGGACGAAGGGCAGCGCAGTGTACCCGTTCGGTTATGAGGATATTGTGAAGGGGAGCGGGTATATCACGGCGCAGTGCTGCGGCAGCGCGGAGATTGAGCTTGGGACTGTGTATGCTGCGGAGATGGGTATCACGCTCTTTTCGCAGATAGACCGTTACACGCTGGAGGGAGCCGAAGTGCGCCTCTCTTACCATCTGCGGATTACGGATGGGAGTTTTGAGGAAGTGCCGATGGGCATCTTTGAGGTCAGCGAGGCGAACCGGACGGCGCACTGCCTGGAGCTGAAAGCCTATGACTATATGCTTCGGTTTGAGAAGAGTTTCAACGGTTTTGAGACGATGGGGAATGCCTATGCTTTTCTGGATTTGTGCTGCAAAGCCTGTTCTGTGGAGCTGGCGCACACGAAGGATGAGATTGAGGCGATGCCCAACGGGGCGGAACTGCTGTCTGTCTATCCGGAGAATGACATTGAGACGTACCGGGATGTGCTGTACTTCGTGGGGCAGGTGCTGGGCGGTTTTTTCTGCATAAACCGGGAGGGGAAGCTGGAACTACGGAAATACGGCACAGAGCCGGTGATGGAGGTCAAGAGCAGGCACCGGTTCACCAGTAGCTTTTCTGATTTCATCACCAGGTACACGGCAGTCAGCTCCACGAACCTGCGGACGCAGACGGCGGAGTATTATGCGCTGGAGCAGGATGACGGGCTGACAATGAACCTGGCGGTGAACCCGCTCCTGCAGTTCGGGCTGGAAGAGACGAGGGAGGAGCTGTGCAGGAATATACTGGCGGACATTTCCGTGGTGAATTATGTGCCCTTCGATTCCAGCACCATAGGGAATCCGGCTCTGGATCTGGGAGATGTGTTGGTCTTCACGGGCGGGCAGGCGGACGGGGAACAGATTGCTTGCATCACTTCCTCTAACTGTAAAATTGGCGGGAAGCATACGCTGAAATGCGTAGGGAAGAACCCGCGGCTGGCGCAGGCGAAGTCAAAGAATGACAAGAACATCTCCGGGCTGCTGAACCAGATTGAGGCTGGGAAAATCGGCATCCATACGTTCACGAATGCCTCTGCGTTTACGGTGGCGGAGACGGATGTGAAGATCATCACCATTGAGTTTGCCACAAGCGAGGATAACCATGCGCAGTTTTTTGGTTCCGTCATCGTGGATGTGGAGGCGGATGCGGTGGAGCGGACAGCTTTGGCAAAGGGAGAAGTTGTTATCCCGGCGGCCGGCGGTATGGATGCCGGAACAGGCGGGGAGGAAAGCCCTGGGGATGCGGGGCAGGTGCTGGAGGTGGAGCTGCCTGTCATCTGGTCTGAGGACGGGCAGGCGGCAGCGCATTTTACGTTTGAGATCAATGATTCTGTGGTGGCGATTCATCAGCCGGAGGAGACCTGGCATTCTGGGCGGCATACCATCCTTCTGTATTACCCCATTGAAGGCGTGGTGGCAAACTATACGAATGTATTCAATGTGTATATGCGGATGGGCGGCGGCACGGGCATAGTGGATACCGGCTCCTGCATTGCCAGCATCAGCGGGCAGTCCATGGGAGCGCAGTCCGCATGGGACGGGGAAATCAAGGTTGAGGAATGGGTCGGCAGGGCAGCCATTGGCGGTGGCATCCGGGCTGTTCCGGCCGACGGTGAGATTGGGATGGAGATTGACGAGACAATGAAACGGGAATGCAGTGATGTGGTTTGCGGCAGGGCAGCGGTCGGCGCATTTGCAAGGCCGGTGGAAATGGAGGTTTGGTATGAAATTGAAAGGGAACATGGTGATTGAGCTGGTGGATGGGAATACCGGGGAGGAGGAGCGGATTGAGGAAGGCAACATGGTCACCAATGCGGTGAATGACATCCTGGGGCTGAATCCTATGGGGATATTCTATGCGGTCGCCGGGGAGTATGACACGCATCTGCTCTGGAATGATAAGCTGCTGCCCATCTGCCCGAACATGGTCGGCGGCATCCTGCTTTATTCTGACCCTTTGGAAGAGGATGCGGATAATATTTACCCGTCCACCGTGAAGCTGCCAGTGGCGTATGCCGGCAATGACGTGAACGCCACGGCGAATGTGGCGAGGGGGAGCCTGAACCTGACGGAGAGCAGGGCGCTGGAGGACGGGTATAAGTTTGTCTGGGAGTTCACGCCGAGCCAGGGCAACGGCACCATTGCGGCGGTGGCGCTGACTTCCGCCCTGGGAGGGAAGAATGCATACGGCAGCATGGACAGTTCCGCGACTTCTTTCCTGCAGGTCATGGAGACGAAGCTGGAGGAGCAGACGAAGGAGGAGTTGGCGGAGCTGTATAGCGCCGTTGAGGTGGATTTTGGGAACAACCTGATGTACAGCCTGACATTTGCGGACCAGTCGGTGATCGTGAAGAAAAAGAGGCTGCCGGTCTTTACGGTGGGGCTCAATGACAGGCTGGATGATACCACATGCACCCTGCTGGAGGAGACGGCCATCCCCTGTAGCACCTTCAAGTTCCAGGGCAGCTATACGCCTTATGGGGATTTCCTTGACGGGCATGATGGGTACTGGTACGGGTTCTCCAATTCCGGGAATTCTTCCGGGAATGCCACGGTGTACTGGGTGAAGATAAAGAAGGATGGCCTGTCCATGGAGGAGGGCGTGTGGACGCTGTCCAATGTCTGCATCAGGACCCTGGGCAGCTTTAAGGTTGATACCTATGTGGAGAGGTCGTCCAGGGGCATCATCCGGGACGGGTATCTGTATACGCCTGCTTACGACAATACGGGCATTTATAAGATCAACCTGGGGAATGTGGCGGATGTCACGCTGATTCCGTTCGGGTTTACGTCTACGGGCAAGTCGCAGACCGGTTCCGGTACCTGCTCCAATTATCTGCTGATGGTGAATGACCTGATCATCGGGTGGGACTTTCAGGTGAAGCCGGATGACACGGTAGTGCAGACGGCAGGGGGTGCAAGGTTCACGAATGTAGCGACGCCGCTGTTCCAATATAAGGAGTTCCTGTTTGGCTGGGGCGGGAACTATGGCTCTGATTACAGGATGGCGTACCTGGCCATGCCTTATCTGGCGAGCATCAACAACCTGGGTTCCGCCGTGGTGAAGAATACGGATAAGACCATGAAGATCACGTACACGTTGACGGAGGAGCCGTGACAGGCGGCTCCCGCGGGTAAATAAATATCATCTGGATACAGGGCTGTCTGCCGTTTGGCGGGCGGCCTTTTATCATACACAAAAATCTTTTAAAGGAGGGTTTCACTATGAAAGAATTCTGGAACACGATTCAACTTATTTTCACTGCCATCGGGGGATGGCTTGGCTGGTTCCTCGGCGGCTGTGATGGCCTGCTGTACGCGCTCATCGCATTTGTGGTGGTGGATTATATCACGGGCGTGATGTGCGCCGCTGCGGACAAGAAGCTGTCCAGCGAGGTGGGATTTAAGGGCATCGCAAAGAAGGTGCTGATCTTCCTGCTGGTGGGGATCGCCAACATCCTTGATGTGCAGGTCATCGGGAGCGGCTCCGTTCTTCGCACGGCGATTATCTTTTTCTATATCTCCAACGAGGGCGTGAGCCTTTTGGAGAATGCCGGACACCTGGGGCTGCCTATCCCGGAAAAGCTGAAGGACATTCTGGCGCAGCTCCATGACAGGGCAGAGAACGGGAAGGGGGACGAATAAGCATGAAACTGGCAGAAAGCATCCTGACAAGAAATCCCTGCTACACGGCGGGGAGGAAGATCACGGTCAAGGGGCTGATGCTCCATTCCGTGGGCTGCCCGCAGCCGAAGGCATCCGCATTCATCAATTCGTGGAACAGCCCGTCACATGACACCTCCTGCGTCCACGGCTTCATTGACGGCAACGACGGCACGGTGTACCAGACATTGCCGTGGAACCACAGGGGATGGCACTGCGGAAGCGGAAGCAAAGGGAGCGGGAACAATACCCATATCGGAGTGGAGATGTGCGAGCCTGCGTGTATCAAGTACACAGCAGGCTCTAACTTTACCTGCTCTGACACGGTCACGGCAAAAGCAGTGGCAAAGAAAACCTACGAGGCGGCGGTGGAGCTGTTTGCCATGCTCTGTAAAAAATACAGCCTGAATCCATTGGAGGATGGCGTAGTCATCAGCCACAAAGAAGGGCACAGCCGGGGCATTGCCAGCAACCATGGCGACCCGGAGCATTTATGGACGCAGCTTGGCGTGGGGTACACGATGGACGGGTTCCGCAAAGCAGTCAAGGAGGCGATGGGAGGCGCATCCTCCGGCACGGGCGGATACACGAAGATCATGGGGGATTCCGCGGCAACGGCAGAGCAGATGAGGAATTATATCAAAGGGAAGAATCCGGCAGTGGCGCAGTCTGTCCTTGATATGGTTCCGATGTATCTCTCCGAGGGCAAGGCGGAGGGAGTGAGGGGCGACATTGCCTTTGCGCAGTCCTGCCTTGAGACCGGGAACTTCACTTTTTCCGGCTCTGCAGTTACGCTTTCACAGAACAATTTCTGCGGCATGGGCGTGACTTCAAACGGCGTAAAGGGGAATTCCTTTGACACGCCGCAGCTCGGCATCCGGGCGCAGGTGCAGC
>OFFH01001638.1_pt1 | contig 11009 bp, 10 predicted proteins | sample 1521341 | NCBI WGS metagenome assembly OFFH01 (sample SAMEA3504108, study PRJEB24116) | mouse gut metagenome | biome: mouse gut; feature: mouse-associated habitat; material: faeces | place: Denmark | collected 2011 | reverse complement strand
CGTCCAGCTCCCACTGGGCGTTGAACTTCTCGCGGTCCTCGTAGGAGTAGCTGAACTTCGGATCGGCCTTCACCTTCTTGGCATACCAGTGCAGGTACAGCAAAAAGACGATACCGCCCACCACCAGCGGAACCCCTTCGTCCACCAGTACATAATTCATAGAAATTTCCGGCTTTTCAAAAGTATTAAGCATCGGTAAGGTCTTCCTGTATTCCTCCGGCGTAATCCCATATGTCTCCTTGAAAGCCCTAGTAAAATTTGCATGGCTTGAAAAGCCGTAGTCCAAAGCAATATCCAGAATCCTTCGGTCCGTATCCTTTAACCCCTCAACCACTTTTGCCAAACGGCGGAGTTTCGCATACTCCTGGACCGGTTTTCTGACCAGACGTTTAAACAGACGCTGATAATAAAATTGGGACAAGCCAACCATATCGGCAAGCTCCTCTGTAGAGATTTCTCCTGATAAATGTTCCTCGATATAATTCAATGACTGGTCTATAGTTTCCCATGCGTGCATTGCGGCACCTCCTTTATTTGATGCTCAAATCATACCACACTGTTTTTTATCAGGCTTTTCACCCTATGCCCTTTTTCATCACAGCTCCCATATACAATATTGCATGATGTCAGATATCAGTCCTGTTCTGCTCAAAGTTCCCGCAAATCTATGCGGTTATTCTTTCGATACATCAGACATGTTATCCCCAGAAGCAGCACACACAGAACAGCCCGATATCCCCCGGAATATCCTTCCGGAACCAGACAGGCGCCCGCGCCGCCAAGGATTGCAAGGACAGCCCCGCCCATGCCGCCAAGTACGGCTGAAGCGCTCTGTTTGACCACGCTTACCTCATTCTCCCAATCCAGAACCGGGAAATGCAGATTAACGGTAATCCCGTATACACAGGCAAACAGCAGGATCACCGCCGGAATCACCATCATCCAGAAGCTATCCTGTAATCCCGGCTTTAATGCAAGGAGCAGGAAAACCTCCGACACAAGGTAAAAAGGCAGAATCAGGATCAGATTCATCAAAAGCTTTGCGTCCAGGACTGTCCGTGCCGGCAGCGGCAGGCTTTTGGCAAGCCACCACTCCTTCCCTTCCATGGAAACAGATGTGGCTGCAGTTGTCATCATACAAAAAGTGCCTGCCAGCAGAAACGGTGCGATTACTGCCAGATCAACCGGAACCGGCAGGAGCTCTTTCACCCTCGCCGGGCCTGTAAAAAGAAGCGCCCCCGATATGACACAGCCCATAAGCGGTCCGATGATCGTATTGGATACATAAATACTCGATGAGAAATACCGTCGGAATTCCTTCCTGCACAGGGAAACCAACGCCGAGTCTGCTTTCAAATCTCCCATCTGATAATCATGCCTTGCCGCCGTTGTATACAGATTCCGGCAGATGGACTGAAAACAGGCGGATACGGCCGCCGCCGCCGCGGCAAATACAGACAGAAATAAACCTGTATACATCAAGCACCGGCTGATTTCCCCATCTACAATCGCCGTCCCAAGCAGCACAGCCGGAGGATAGAATCTCTCAAGCATAGCCGAAATCATTCCGGACAGTTCCTCCATAATCTCCAGACTTTCCATCCCTTCCACTGACGTAAGACGCGAAGAACCATACATAATGGCAAAAACAAATACTATCGTAAGCGTTGACGCTACCAGGCTTTTATGCCGCATCCTGGAAGAAATTCCCGTAACCAGAGCCCCAATAAGGATCGCCCCTGTCATTGGCAGTAACGGCACTGACCATATCCCAAGAAACGCACACAGATAGAATGACACATCCGGCCTCATCTGCCATGCATACACTGCAATCCCCGGAAGCAGTACCAGGGCAGCCATCAGCAGATTTTCCGTATACATGCGCAAAAACCGTCCAAGCACTACTGCGCCTTTCCTTACAGGCAGGGATACTACCATATCATATCCCTGTCTCCGGAAAATGATGCTTCCCGCCTTTAAGATTCCAAATACAAAAATGAGCATGCTGGATATGGCGATGACATAAGCCGGAACATCTTCTCCTGCTCCAATCTCCACCAGTCCCCAGGAAAGGCCGCCCACATAAAATAGCAGCATAATAATCAGGAGTATCCAGAGGACAGAAAGCATTACGGCCCTCTTCTTTTTACGCTTATCTTTCGTGAACCGTAAAATATTTATGCCAAGGAGATTACATAGCTCCAGCCTGGCCATAATCCTAATCTGCGCCAGCATTATTTACCACCTCCATAAAAATGGACTCCAGCGTATTGCCCTGCTTTACAACCTCCTCCATGGTGCCTTCGGCAATCAGGCGTCCCTCCTTGATCATCGCTACCTTGTTACAAAGCTTCTCAGCCACCTCCAGCACGTGGGTGGAAAAGAATATGGCGCCCCCGCCGGCGCAAAGTTTCCTCATCCTCTCTTTCAGAATAACGGAAGCTTTCGGGTCAAGCCCCACAAAAGGCTCGTCCAAAACCAACAGCCTTGGTTCATGCAGCAGCGCAGATATAATAGCAAGCTTCTGTTTCATACCATGGGAATAAGAAGAAATCAGATCCCCAAAGGATTCCGTTATTTCAAATTCATCCCCGTACCTTTGGATCCGTTCCTTCCTCTCTCCTGCCGGAACCTTGAAAATATCGGCAATAAAGTTCAGATACTGGATGCCTGTCAGATACTCATACAGATCCGGATTATCCGGAATATATGCCGTCATCTGTTTGCACACAAGCGGGTCATCATGAAGGCTGATTCCTCCGATCCGAATCTCTCCCGCATCATATCCATGGATCCCGGCAATGCATTTCAGCGTTGTTGTCTTCCCGGCTCCATTATGCCCGATGAATGCGCAGATATCACCCGGCATCACATGAAGGCTCAGATCCGTGACGCCCTTGCTGCCGCCCTTATAGTGTTTCGTCAAATGATTGATAATAAGCATTGTTTTCCTCCTGTTTTACGAGAGCAGTCTCTGTAGCTGCTTCGCATCTGCCAATCTTCTATGTGTCAGTTTTTGCAAAATGCTGCAGTATTTTCTGGAAATCAGCATTCTCTTTCAGAGCCTCAAAAGCTGGGTGGCTGAATGCTTCCTGCAGATTCTGAAAAACGAATTTCCTGCTTCTTGGAGCCATTTCTCCCAATGGAAGGGCTTCAATCCATGCGTCTAAACGGTCAAAATATTCATCTCCGTGGAGTACAACCTTCTCTGCCCGTAAGAGCCCGTCAACACATTTCTCAAAAAGGAAGAGGGCCTTCAGCGCTTCTTCCTCCTCCCCGACCGCTGCATACATGACTGCCGCCTGATAATGGAACTGTGCAGCAAGATTGGGATGGAGCTTCTCCAGCAGGTAGGCTTCCATTACATTTCTGATCCTGCATACTGTCTTTTTGCACCGCTCTATGTCATCTTGATATAAAGCCAGGGATATCGCGGCATCACTGACCAGGTTCAGAATATCCAGCCATTCCCTTGCCTGGATATAACCTCTTGCCTTCTCATGTTCCCCCGCCATCTGATATGCCTGGACCAGTATGGCTCCGTCCTGCCCTGCAAGACGGGCGGGGTCAGAAGAAGGCTCCAGCATAGTTATCGTTTCAGCCGCTTTCCCAAGCCATAAGCTGATGCCAGCCTTCAAAACCAAAGCATCACTGCATATGCTTACATCGCTGCAGCTTTCCAGAATATGGTCGCACCATGAAGCCGCCTCCTCCAAAAGCTGTTTTTGTTCCTCTTCTGACTCTGCCAGCATGTAATGATTCAGGTACAATACAGTAAGCTGCAGCAAAAAGGCATGGCAGGAATAGTACCTGTGGGCCAGAGTGCGGGTCTTTTCAATGGCCTCATGAAAAGGAAGCCTGGCAAAATCCTTTACAAGCTCCGCATAGAAGTAGCGGATCTGCTCTTTGGAGAGCTGGGCTTTGTACCCGATCAGCTCGTCTATCGTTGTGCCAAAATAGGCAGAAAGTTCGAGCAGAAGCATAAGATCCGGTGTGCTTTGGGCATTTTCCCACTTGGATACTGCCGCCTTACTTACTCCGAGGAAGTCTGCAAGCTCCTCCTGGGTAATCCTCCGCTCGCGCCTTAGCCGGATAATATTGTCCGATAAATTTAGTCTGTCCATACTGTTATTGTTCTCCTTATCCTCTATTGTATTACCTCTTTTCTTCATTATAATAAAAAGGGGATTCCCTATCAATCGAACTGTATTCCACTTTTTCGCAAAAAAGTCAACCGGGGAGAAACTTCTTCTTATTACTAAAAACACTGGAGTAATTATTTTATGTTTGATGTGATGACAGAAATAAATTCACTAACAAAGATTGAATGAAGCAACTTTTTCATCTAGTATCCAACTAAAATATATTTTGACAAAAAACAGAAGTGGAATTGTTGCACATTCATCCACTGATAAAGTACCTAATTCCACCTCTGAGTTTTTCATATATTGCAGTCTTGCATGCATATTGACTTTACCTCAAAAGCCTTTAGAGCAGAACTTACAATCCATCTCGCCTGACTTCACTCCCCGTATTCATCATCTGTTGAAAAATTCTCAATAAATCTACCAAAGTTGGTGCTTCCTTCTATCGTATTATCAGATGGCAGCTTTTCCTTTAAGGTTTAATAAGGATTGGATTAGTTCCGGGTCGGGCAAGGCGTCTATCCAGTCCCTCTTTGTAAATCCTTGCTCACTCAAATCTCCAACCTCCTGTTAAACTCGTTTTAAAATCTGACTCACTCTTTCACTCCGCCGTCCATCGAAGCCGATCCTTCATCCGCAGCCTGCAACAATTTCTTTAAATGTTCCATCTGTTCCTCATTTACATTAGAACAAAATCCATCTGGAAGAGTTGTTCCAGAGAGAATACAGTTGTCAAACTTACTACCCTTAATGTTTGCTCCTGCCAGACTTGAAAACCTAAAATCCGCATTCTCAAAATTACAGTTTACCAGCATCGCATTTGAGAAATCTGTACTTGCAAGAATCGTATCCGAGAAATCACAGCTCAAAAACTTTGAATGATTAAACATCCCATACCGTAAATCTGCCTTTTTCATATCAAACAAATTAAAATTGGCATATCCTGCAACCGGAATACTGTAATCTGACGTTATTGTTACAGGCGTCCTGATAAAAACAGGCTTGAACAAAAACGGCAGCCCCTCCATATCATTCATTTCTGAACCTGCATTAAAAAACCATTCCAACCGTTTCTTTCCCCTGACGGCATATGGTTCATAAATATGTCTGTATATCTGCACTATGCACCTTAATACATTTATATTTTCCTGAAACAGGCTGCGTTTCCCATCATACCGGTAATCATGAACCGCACCATGGAAGAACATCTTCTCAAAAAAATAACCTAAAAACTGGTACTTTAATTCCTGCCGGATAAATTCTTCTTCCTCGTTAGATAACATCTTATACAAAGATCTGTAATAGATAAACTCAGATACCTTATCACTGACATCTGAATCAGCAAACAGACGGCTGAAAGCACAGATAAATGCTTCAATGACCGTACTACGCTTCTGCTCATCCCTCATGCATTCTTCATCAAAAGACTGATAAATGGTTTCAAGCTCATAAAATATCTTTTCACACAGGAAGAAATCTCTTATATTATTGTGATAAAATTCAGCAACGCCTCTTTTACCATCATTTTTCCAATAATTACAAAGCGCATAACACCGTCTTACAATCTGCCCTGTCTGTTTTGATTCCAGCTGCAGGCCGCGTATGATTTCCCCGATATCATCCTGTGTTACATACAGCTTCTTATTCCCGGTCGCATACATTTTATAAGCAATCTCAGCGCCAACCCGATACAAAACATCCTTATACCTGCTAATCATATGTGTATAGGAATCCCTTGAAAACAGCTTGTTATACTCCGTGTTGCTCAGCTCCACAGAAAATATCTGATGGTATAAGACCCATGGATTATCCCATGCCTCATCCGTAATCTTCCCTGCCGCAAGCATATATAGAGCCAACGGGGTATCACAGATTCCATCCGAAGAATCGTCCTCAATCCCAAGGATCCGATCAAGCCGCGGAAATTCTTCCCGGTCACACACCTTCCGGTATTTTTCAATCCATTCCTCCCGCTTTCCCGCATTGAAATGCTTTAACAATACATAGGCGATGCCGGTGCCGATTCCCTCCTCTTTCAGTTTTAATACATCTATAAATTTGGGCCTCGTTGTTATGATAATATGGCTTTCCGAGAATCCTGATTTCGCTCAAAATCTGCTCCGCAAAGTCCGTCATTCCGTCAATCATACATAATTCATCAAATCCATCCAGAAATAAGACCGATTTCCCTGCCTTTTCTGCAAACACTTCATATGTCTCAAATCCCAGCTCTCCCAAAATGCCCTTAACCGGTGCTTCTATAAACTTTTTGCTCATAGTCAGATTCCTCAAACGGACACAAAACATTGCGCATCCGTCAAATATGCCGTTTTCGGATTCTTGCATGGCCTTCTCATTGCCGAAAGCAAGATGTGAAATCAAGCTGCTTTTTCCTACACCAGCATCACCTTCCATCACCATAACACGGTTTTTCCTATCCGCCGGAAACTCAGCCAGAAGCTTCTCAATATCTGGCCGACTTTCCCATAATCTCATGGAACTGCGGGGTGCAATATCATAATCCGGCCTGACATATGTATCCTTCAAAGTAATAGCCCTTTTGTCTTCTGCCTTATGCAGAAACAATACACTTCCGTAGCTTTTGACATAACCATAGCAGTCATCCGGCGTAACGATACTCTCCGCCTTTTCACCGTGCGGGATTGGAATAGATGCATCCTTTCTTGGCAAGAATCCTTCCAATAGCCACTGCGTATAAAACGCAATGTTCTTCTGCCATATAAACAGGCTGCTATTACTGCATTGATACTCCTTTTCATATATCTCCTGTGCAGTCTCAATCACATTTGTAATCCTGTCCTGCAGGTTTTCTTTTGTAATATAGTCAAATATCCCCTGTATCCCATTTGTAACAATACCAGTTACGATACTGCTGATATAACCATATATCTGTTCATTCATCTCTCGTTCCTCTTTTCAGGATGTTTTCTGCTGATTTGATATAAATGTTATCATGCAGGTATAGAAAAAGCAACTTTCATTGACATTAATCCAAAAAAGTGATAGTATAACTATCATAAAATCCAGACAGACAGGAGAGATTCTTTATGGGAGAATCTATGATTCGGAAACAGCAGATGGAGCGGCGCACGCAGCAGATACTTCACACTGCCCTAAAGCTGTTCTGTGAAAAAGGGATTGAAGACACATCGGTGGAGGAGATTGCGAAAGCCGCCGGTGTCGGACCAGCTACAATCTACCGTTATTTTGAAACCAAAGCCCAGCTTGCGATCTCGGCAGGGATTGCATACTGGCAGAAGGTTGCAGGGAAATATCTGGAGTCCCTGTCCCAAATCGCATATCAGAAACTAAGCGGACTCCAACAGATGGAATGTATTTTCCATATCTTTTCAGAGATTTTCCAGGAGGAACTTCTATTTCTGAAATTTCTCCAGGAGTTTGATATCTTTGTCCAAAGATATCATATTTCAAAGGAACGGCTGGAAGAATATGAAGAATATATCCTGAATCTGAAACCTTATATGACAAATGCTCTGGAAAAAGGCCTTAAGGACAAAAGTCTGGCCTTTTCATACACCATAGATGAAGTATACTTTTCTGTAACACACACACTTCTGAGTCTGATGCAGAAACTGGCCTGCAATGGACACATCCTTTCATCAGATGAACGAGTCGGTCTGGCCTTACAGGTAGAGATTGCAGGCGATCTTCTCCTTAACGGACTCAGCAGTAAAGAATCAAAAAGATCATAACAAAAAAGAAACAGCAACGAGGAGGATGCATATGAAATCACTATCTACAGGTAAAATATGGCTTTTCGCAGCCGGACAGTTTGGATGGTCTTTACTGTCTGGTCTGATTTCTAATTGGCTGGTATACTTTTATCAGCCGGATGAAGCCTCTGTCGCACAGGGGCAGACACTGTTTATTCCCCAGGGACTGGTTATTCTCGGAATCTTTACGGTAATCGGGGGCATTACTGCCTTCGGACGGCTTTTTGACGCATTCACAGATCCGTTGATCGCATCGCTTTCAGACCGCTGTACCTCTGAAAATGGCCGGCGAATCCCATTTTTGAAATGGGCGGCCCTGCCTCTTTCTCTGTCTACCATACTGATATTCTGGTCCCCGGTCAACAGGAACAGTTGGGCCAATGCCATTTTCCTGTTCGTAATGGTACTGGTATATTATCTGTCAATTACAGCTTACTGTACACCGTATAATGCCCTGATTCCGGAGTTGGGGCACAACCAGCAGGAACGCTTAAATATTTCCACTGTAATTTCTTTTACTTTTATTGCAGGAACCGCAGTCGCCTATCTGGCGCCGGTCATCTGGGGAGCCCTGATCCCGGTATTGGGCCGTATAGGTGCTATCCGCGCAACATTCACAGTTATGGCTGTCATCGCATTTTTCTGTATGCAGATACCGGTCTGGTCCATACGCGAAAAAGAATATGTCAATACCGTCCCTTCACAGGATACTGCGTTTTCTTCTCTTGTTTCCACATTCCGCAACGGAGAATTCCGGAAATTCGTAGGCTCAGACATCCTGTACTGGATTGCCATTACCATGTTCCAGACAGGCCTTCCGTTTTTCGTCACCAGCCTGCTGAAGCTTCCGGAAACAATGACCACGCTCTATTTTGTAGGCATGACGGCATTGTCACTGATATTTTATATCCCAATCAATAAGCTGGCACCGAAGCATGGCAAGAAAAAACTGATAGTTGTGGCATTTGTAATCTTTTCGTTATCCTATCTTTATACCGGATTCCTTGGAAGGATCTCGTTTATTTCCGCCAATGCGCAGGGCCTGCTCCTTATGATTGCGGCTTCGTTGCCCATGGCGGTCTTTGGAATCCTTCCGCAGGCAGTAGTCGCCGACATTGCCCAGAGCGATGCGAAGCGCAGCGGCAGCAACCGGGAAGGCATGTTCTATGCCGCAAGGACTTTTGCCTTTAAGCTGGGCCAGAGCCTCTCTATGCTCCTGTTTACAGCGGTTTCTACAATTGGGAATGCATCGGGGACTGGATACCGTATTGCAGCATTTTCAGCCGCATGCTTCTGCTTTTTAGGTGGAATTGTATTCCTGTTTTATGATGAAAACAAAATCAACCAGGATATACGGTAACTGTGCAAATGGTTACAAAGGAGATTCATAAAATGGATAAAAGAACAATTCATAATCTGATCATACCGGCAGAAAAATATGCGGAAAGGATGGAGTCGATGGTTCTGCCCTATCTTGCAGAGAGGAAAACTGAAAATTACTGTGAGCGGGAAAAGGGAAAAAAGATTTTTTACCTGCGCTGCCTTGCAGACCATCCGCAGGGGATTGTCATCCTGTCCCACGGCTATACGGAGACAACTGATAAGCATCTGGAAAATATCTATTATTTTCTTCGCGGGGGATACCATGTCTTCATGCCGGAACACTGCGGACACGGCCGCAGCTACAGGCTGTGCAGTGATACCGGGGATCTCTCTCTGGTACATATTGATGATTATCAAAGATATGTAGATGACCTGCTGTTTGTAAGCCGCCTTGCGGCACAGGAATTCCCGGAGCTTCCCATATGCCTGTATGGCCATTCTATGGGCGGCGGGATTGCGGCCTGTGCAGCGGCACAAGAGCCCCGGATCTATTCGAGGCTGATCCTCTCCTCCCCAATGATACGCCCAAACAGCGCCCCCCTTCCCTGGCCGCTGGCATATCTCGTTGCAAAGACTTTCTGCATAGCAGGCGGGGAAGAACACTATCTGCCGGGAAACCATCCCTATGATGGAATGGAACAATATGCCGACAGTGCGTCTGCTTCCGAATGTCGATTCCTATATTATCAGGATAAACGCTGCAAAGAGCCCTTATTCCAGATGAACGCCGCCTCCTATGGATGGTTTTGGCAGACGTATCGGTTAAACCATGCTCTCCAAAAGAAAGCGTGGCGCCAGATTTCCTGTCCTACCCGGATCTTCCAGGCAGAATACGAAACATATGTTTCCAAAAGGGAACAGGAACGATTTGTGAAGAAATTATGCAGGAGGAAAAATATAGACGCAAAGCTTATCCGGGTAAAAGGGAGTAAACACGAAATCTTCAATTCCGATAATAAAATATTAGAATCCTATTGGCAAAAAATCTTATCATAGAGCAAAGCATAACAAGCCGCCCCGTTTTTGCAGAATGAGGGGCGGTTTTTACATGGCATTTCTAATTTCTCTTTGATAAAATAACTGTAAATAGAATCTGTCAGCAAAATCATATTGGAGGAATACGAATATGGCAATTATTACACCGAATTTCAATTTTGATGGGAAATGTGAAGAAGCAGTATATCTTTACCAAAAAGCATTCGACGCAGAAATCAACTGCCTGCTTCGGTACAGCGATGCAAAATGGGAAGATTTTCATAGAGAACTGTCAGAAGAACAGAAAGAATATATCTATCATGCGGAACTCCTTATCGGAAATCAACGGATCATGATGGCGGATAATCTGGATATCCCTTTTAAACCAAGCACTGCCCTTTCACTGACTATCACACTGGAAACAAAAGAGGATGTTATGCGGGTCTTTGAGATTATGCAGGACGGAAGCGAGATCATTTATCCGGTACACAGCACTACATACAGTTCCTGCAGTGTCAGTTTTATAGATAAATTCGGCTTTCGATGGGTCATTATGACAGAACAGACAGAGCGCTGATTCCGCTTCTATACGCTTATTTGCTTCCGTTTTATACATCATTCTTATAGATTTTTTAATTTATTGTCCGATTGCAAAGAAAAAGCAATTATCTCTTTTTCTTACGGAGCTTTAAGTCGATATTTTTCGTTGCCGCTGCATCCTGCAGTAATCCAGCAACAAAAGCGCTTTTTT
>OFFH01001636.1_pt1 | contig 11038 bp, 15 predicted proteins | sample 1521341 | NCBI WGS metagenome assembly OFFH01 (sample SAMEA3504108, study PRJEB24116) | mouse gut metagenome | biome: mouse gut; feature: mouse-associated habitat; material: faeces | place: Denmark | collected 2011 | reverse complement strand
AGCTCCATGCTCAGCTTTCCTTTGGAAAAAATATAGTCCAGCTTTTCCATATACCGGATATTTTCTTCCATCGGCCCGGCAGAATCTGCCACCAGGGCTGTCAGTGTATACAGAATGCGCCGTACTTCGTTTTCTTCTCCGATTTGCAGCTCCTGGAATTCTTCCTGCAGCTTTGATACCGCAGCCGGCTCAATAAAATACGTGCTTCCGCTGGACGACTGCCCGATTGTCATGCCTGCTATTTTATGCCGGTATTCTTTTTTCACCGGGACGCAGATATGGCCGTCCCGCACTGTGCAGTAGCTGTCTGCCATATATTCTTTGCGGGAACGTACCGCCTGTTCTGCTTTCTGCTTCATTTTTCGCCCCTTCGCCTCGCTTTCGCTTAAATTTTGCTGCTGATAATTTTCCCAACACTTTTGACACATAGAAGGCGATAAGCACCCACAGTCCCATCATCGCCATATATTCTGCAAAGATGAAAGCGGCGCTTTTTTCGTAATCAAAAAATGCAAACTCCACTTTAAGAACCCAAAAGTCGTATAATACACACTAAAAAAATTTAGTGCGTAGACATCCCCAATTTCTCAAGATATAGAGCATCCCGCGCGGTAATCTCCGTGTTCCATCGTTTGTTACGCAGTTCGGACGATACCTTTACCTCTTCCACAGTGTCAAACCATTGCAGCTGAAGATAAACCGGCGTATTCTCCATCCATCTTAACAGTTTCTCTTCAAGGTCAACCGTCTCTTTTGTTCTGATACCATCCTTATTCTGTTTGCCCAGAGTAGGCTTAATCTTACGTAGCTGATCACTGAAATACTCGTAATAACACAGCGATACGAATTGTACAAACATTCTGCCCCGCAAAGTATCTGGACTCCAAACACGGATACGGCTTCCATCCGCATGTTGCTTTTCCGCTTCAAAACAAGCTTCGATGGTCTCCCTTTTCCGGTAGATCCTTAAGCATTCAAAACAGTCTTTCTCCCGGTTGGAGACTAGGGTGAAATAGCCATGATATTTGTATGCCTCCTGACATTCCTTGTCCTTAAAACGAACGGTTGTCTTCTTTCCCCAGGTGCTTATCGACATATACTTTTTTACCTTCTCCTGCGCACTCCTGGAAAGCTCATCTACAGGTATGCCGTCTTCTATCATTGACTTTAATTCCATAAGGTCTGTTTCAAATTCAATCCGGTCTTCCGCCTGCCGTGAAGCATTAAAATAAATGTGAAGATACACCCGTCTTTTGAATCTTTCAACAGCGCCCTTTTCAGCGCCGCTTTTGTGGCTGGCATACTTGCGCACCTTGTCAAAATCATGCATTAACATAACTGTAACACCATGGGTTGTGGGGTCAAACGGACATACACTGTGTATAGAAGAAAGTTCCTCTATACGTGCTTCTATTTCCGGCCGGATCCATTTGATGTTTGTTTTTGCCAGCGTGACAAACCCGAATCCTTTTTGGAGCATCTCAGAAAGGTTATACTCTGAGTAGTAACCGTTATCTGTTACGATCTCGGCATGATCCACGCCAAGGACAGAAAGTTGTTTTAATGCGTTTTCGATTGACGACACATCAGGCAGGTTGCCCGGCTGTTTGGTAAATGCGACCGGCTGTCTGCTTTCAATAGAATACAGCGTAAGCAGTTTGACCGTCTTCAGTCCGTCTTTTGCTTTGTTGTATCCGTACCGTGCTTCCGGCTGCTGTCCGGAGTAAGTCGATATGGTGGTGGAATCATAAGCAATCGCTCCATGGTCCCCAAGCAATGCACAGCGCTCGTGAAAGAAATTTTGCTGCAGCGATTCATCCAGCCCGATGTCATGGAACAGGGCATGGTATACATCCTCTGATATGCCGTTCACATAGGGTAGCGGATGGGTATACTGCCAGGTCTGTATTCCCGGGAGTGTTTGTCCATTTGTTGCCAGAAGATATCTTGCGAGGGAAATGATCTTCTGGGCGGTCCCGATATCTGTGGATGCATATATAGCTGCATCAATACCGGAAATAAATCCTATATGTCCTATGATATCCATCATTCCAACACGTTTTCTGGAAGCAGATACTTTCTGTGGTTTTATTGGGAGTTTGCTCCCATTAGGTCTTTTTGGGCGTGTAGGCACCTGAATTTTTTCGCCTTTCGGAATTTTAGCGATGAGCTTACTGCTCACAACTTTGTTATATTTTTTAACCGGGTCATACAAGGTCTGACGCTCCATAACGTAGATATCACCGTTCTTCTGCTTAACATTTACACGTGATGTTTTGATCGTACCTGATGGTTTTGCTGGCATAACAATCTCCTTTATTTGAGTGTATATTTATATCTATCATCATTATAATACACACTCAAATAAAATCAAGCAAAAATGGCGTAAAATCGGCACTTTTTTAAGGTTCAAAGGGTGTTATGACCAATTGAAAGAGGTTTTTAGTACATATTATCCTACTTTAGGGTTGCCAAAGGGATGCCCCTTCACTTTTTGGCAGCCTCCGCATTCTTCTTTCCGGCTGCATTCTTTACAGCAATCCATACCACAAATTGACGCCATAGCTATACCTCCAGCTTTTGATTATATTCTGTTCAATTCTCCTGTCTGCCGAAATTTAATCGTATAACGCTTCCCATGTTTCTGAAGCCATTGCCTTGAAGCACATTTCTATTTGTTCTCTGTTATTTTTTTCTTCTGCAAGACAAGGTAATTCGTCAATAGCAAAATAAGCGAAACCTGTAGTTTCAATATTGGGAATAAACTCACCGCCTACTACTTCACATTGCATAAATATCTTGCATACCTTATAGGCATAAACAGGCTGATTATGCTTTTCTCTGTCCTGAACTGCAATGATACGTTTCACTTTAACATCCAGCCCCGCTTCTTCTTTCACTTCCTTTACCGTATTTTCCGTAGCGGAAACATTCACGTCTACCCATCCGCCAGGTAATGCCCATGTACCATTTGCTTCATGTACAAGCAGTATCTTTCCATCTTTAAATATAGCAGCCCGCGTATCTATTTTAGGCGTTTGATATCCCACATCACTACAGAATAAATCTTTTACCTTTTCAATCGGTATCTCTGACTGATAGCTGATCATCTCTGCTGATATTTCTCTAATACGCTCATATCTTTCCAGTTCATATTTGTCTTTACAATAAAATAAACCTGCCTGTGCTAAACTTTGAAGTTCAACGGCCCATTGTAACCATTTTTCGTTTTTCTCCATAAAATGATGCGTCCTCTCAATTTTACTTTTCTGTAGTGTTACTTTCCGGCAACCAGAATTTATCTTCGTGTATAAACTAAATCTATCATACCATTATAGGACTGTGTATTAAGTAACCTTAATTTAATCTCACGCTTTGCATTTTCAAAAAGCCGAATGCCAGAGCCTAAAAGTGTCGGAATTACAGTAATATGATAATCATCAATTAAATCTTCATTTACTAACTGCCAGACAAGCTTAGCTCCACCACATATCCATACATCTTTTCCTTTTTCCGCTTTTAGCCTTTTTACCAAATCAACAGGATTTATGTTTATAAATCGAATTTTTTCAGAGGACGTATGCTCATTATGTGTGATAACATAAGTTGTAAATTCGTTATATATCCATTCTTTGGGAGAAAGTTCAGTAACAATTTGATGATAAGTATTCCAACCCATTAAAATCGTATCAATCGTTTTTGCAAACTCAGAATAGGTATCAATATCCTCATTTTCACTGTCTTGTCCGTTCAGCCAGCCAACACCGCCCTTACTATCTGCTATATATCCGTCAAGACTCATTGCAATAAATAAACTTATTCGCCTCATGTTTCCTCACTTCCTTAACTTCCAGGCTATATGGTCCTGCCAATATAAAATACATACCCATAATACTGTTTACATTTTGAATAAAGTTCCGATTCATACCGGTTCTGTTCTTCGCACGCAATCATCGTATCATTTCCGGCATATTCATAAAGCATTTGTCTTTCTCTGGAATCCCGTTTTCATCAGACACATACCGCTCCACTCTCATATGCAGGTCATACTTTTCCCGAAGTTTTGCAATCCTCTCCATCATCAAAGAAGCATGGTGCCGGTCAAGCGCCTCCTGATCTCTCCAGCAGTCAATCAGCAGTACCGTCTCCGGGTCTGCCATTGGAAGGAAATACTCATACCGCAGATTTCCCTCTTCCCTGCGGATGTCCTGTACAGTCCCGCTGGTTTCCATTTCTTCTGCAAACTTTCACGCATTGCCGTTTGTTCCGGTATAATAAATATTCACAACGATGCTCATACCCGTTTTCCTCCCTCTGTTTTGTTTTTATCCAAATCATATCATATTCCGGTTCATTTTATAGACCGCATGGTCATATGCAGCACGTGTTTCCGGGTCAAACAGCACAAATCTCACAATGTCAATTTCACCCATATGCTTTTCACAGAACTTCCGTACTGTCCGGACTGCCGCAATTGCGGCTCTGTCTACCGGATATCCATACACCCCTGTTGAGATGGAAGGGAACGCGATTGTCCGAATCCCATGATTTACCGCGGCCTGCAGGGAATTCCAGTATGCATTTTCAAGGAGCTGTTCTTCCCCATCCATCCCGCCATGCCAAACAGGTCCTACCGTATGGATCACATATTTGCATGGCAAATGATAAGCTCCGGTAATCTTTGCCTCTCCCGTCTTGCAGCCATGCAGGCTTCTGCATTCAGCCAGAAGCTCAGAACCAGCCACCCGGTGAATGGCTCCGTCTACACCCCCGCCGCCAAGCAGGCTGTTATTCGCCGCATTTACGATTGCTTCCAGATCATCTACTTTTGTAATGTCGCCCTGAACGGTCTGTATTCGATATCCCATCACTATATCACCCTCCCGGAAAGATGGTCTATTTCATGCTGTGCAATCTGTGCAGGCCAGTCTTTCAACTTTATCTTCTGCTTTTTCCAGTTGAAATCATAATATTCTACCTCAATCTCCCGATAGCGGTTCGTTTTACGAATCCCGTCAAGGGACAGACACCCTTCCTCCGTTTCATAGAGTCCATTTTTCCAAACCAACACCGGATTGAACATCACCAAGTCGATAACTCCTATATTTATAATAATCACATTTTTCTTCACGCCAATCATGTTGGCAGCCATGCCGACACACCGGTCACGATTAGCATTTAAGGTATCCTTAAGGTCTCTTCCCACTTGCAGGTCATCCCTGGTTGCCGGTTCTGATTTCTGCCCCAGGAAGAATACGTCTCTTACAATCTGTTTCACCATGATTTCTTTCCCCTCTCTCAGCTCCTCATCTAAGGTATCTGCCAGGATCTATACATTCTACATCCAGTTCCTGATCCCTTCTTCGGTTATGCCATTTGTATTCAACGGCTTATGCCACTTAGCATCCGGATATGCCTTTTTCAAGCTTATGGCAAGTTTTATCGGTTTTGTCGCGCCGCTCGTCGTAAATACAGCTAAATGCTTTCCAGTTAAATTTAAGGCATCCAGCAGAGTCAGGACCACATTGGGAGCACCTCCGCACCAGATTGGACATCCAATCAGAATCCGGTCATACTTTCGGATGTCCGGTATCTCCATTGCAAGCTTAGGACGTGCTTTTGTAAATATCTCCTTTAAAGATGTCAATACCGTCTTCCCGTAAGACATCTCATAAGGTTTTTCCGGCTTGATTTCTACTATGTCTGCTTCTTTTATCTCCGCGATTTTCTCGGCAACAGCTTTGGTTGTTCCCGTCTGAGAATAATAAACCACCAATGTACCCATATCAAAACCTCCTTCCACATTTCGGGCAGAACTCAAATTCTTCCTGCGTCTCGAATCCACAGTTCCCACATCTTTTGAATCTGCTTTTGTATCCTGCCTGCACCTGTGCCAGGTGTTCCGGCAGGATTTCTATATTTTCTCCCCTTGCAATCTGCTTCCCAATCTCCGGTGCAAGAGAATAAACCGTATTGCAGCATTTACTTTTTACATAGTACTGTCTGTTCCATTTTAAACAAGGGATAAAGAATAACGACAAACACATGTAAGTCATGTACACCTGATATCTTCCATAAGAACCGCAATGCCCGCAAACCACCATCTGGTTATAGTCAAAATTCTTTCTTCCCTGCGCAACTCCCATGATAAAAAACATCGGAATGAATCCCCCCTCTATTTATAGTTTCTATTATAGGATTCCTTCCTTCAAAATGCAACATCATTACCATTGTATCCGTACCCTATTCATTCATGTTTGCCTTTCTGCCCGTATGTCCGGAATATCATCCATTTCCCTCAGAAGTGCAAGTTTCTTTAGCTTTATTCATAAAAATCAATTTCCTTTCCATCCAGATAGAGCTGATATTCTTCTACATTATTTTTAATATCACAGTCCTCCCTATACGTTTCAGTGCGAAATTCAATCTCACAGATTGATTCATTTCTTTCCACACCCTTTTGGTTTAAATAGACTGTAATACTAAGCCCTGACGGATAGCCATTAATATCCGTGGAAAACATAATTGAATGGAACGAATTTTCCCGACACATCTGAACCACTGCTCTGGCAAAGGCTTCCTTATCCTCTATCCGGTCACTGTTTGCCACAACTTTTAAATATTGCCAGCCATCACTGGACACGCTGCTGACAGCATCCGGGATCCCCGAATGACTTTCTTTCCATTCCCCAGACTCCTGCATACCATAGTGTATCATGCCTGCCAACCCTAAAATCAGCAAGACAGCCTCTAAGAACCGCTTCCATTTGTCCATTTCCTTAATTCCTCCAAACATCACCTTACACATGAGAACATAAAAATCATAGCCCGTTTTGTTCTATTTTTCAATAGTCCATTTTGTTCTACATATAATAATTTTATGGAGGTATAAAAATGTTGGGAATTGATTTAAGACATATAAAAGACATAAGGGAAGACCATGATTTGAGTCAAAAAGAACTGGCAAAGATTCTTAATATCAGCCAACGAACATACTCACACTACGAAAATGGAACCAGAAAGATTCCCCTTGATGTCCTGGTCGAACTGGCTGATTTTTATGGTTGTTCCACAGACTATCTACTGGGACGCGCAAAGGAGAAAAACAAAACCTCCCCTCCATCTGCATAGAACGGGTATGGTAATCCTTACAACTGCCATGCCCGCTCAATTTCCTCAATCAGATTCTTTCATATTTCCTTTTATTTCTCAGATCTCGATCAAAGTCTAAAAGACTCCTACTCTTCCTTTCAGAATCTTTCCATTCCATTAGACCATATTGTTCTAAAATTTAATAGTCCAATATGTTCTGCTTATAATCCCTTATAGGAGGATGTATGCATGGATATGGTAAACATTACACGCATTAAGGATTTACGGGAAGATTCAGATATTAAGCAGAAAGAACTGGCAGATGCTCTCGGTATCAGTCAGAGGGCATATTCGCACTACGAAAATGGGACCAGAAAAATCCCTCTTGATATCCTAGTTGCATTGGCTGAATATTATGGTTGCTCTACAGATTATCTGTTAGGCAGGACAAAGAAGAAGGAATTCGACTAACCAATCCCAAAGCACAGAAAAAGCATGGAAATCTTTTCAGACTGCCATGCCTTCTCATACATACTAAATTTTTAAATTCCGCCAGAAAATCTATTTTACTTTTTTAATCCATCGACATACTGAATTCGTTCAGACTCTGGAATTTTAAGCGCTGACATCACCTACTCTGTACTCCAGCACATACTTTCCATCAGATTTTGAATGGATGACAGAATCCTTTCTTTAATCCCTTTACTCAAATTATACATCAAGAATACCTCATCCTCAAAATCATTTTTGAAGTGAAATCTCATCTAAGAGCTTACTTCTATAAGCCTTGTCTTCGGTTGCTCTTCTGGCATCCTCCATCCGGCCATTTGACAACAAATATTTCATCAAAGATAATATTGTATCCTCACCTTGAGCTATCCCTTTCTGGATTCCTCTGTTCTCTACGCGGTCTAATACTTCACACATGCTCGTTGGTCTCCTTTCCATATCCGGACTATACACGTCCTCAAAACGGTTATCACGTGTCATAACTGACATCAACTGCAATAGTTCATGCACATGATTAATCGTAGTCTCCGGCGCTATATAATTTCTGTTCTTCCGCATCTGCACAAAATAATCCGCCACGATCCTGAAATCACTTGTAAACATCTGCACCTGTTCATCAGATAGATATGCGATCTCATACAAATTCATGCGGTAATCATTTACATACGGCTTTATTTCTTCCGGAATATCAAGACAGTCATACAGTGTCCTTGGCGTTTTCCAATGTTTCTGATATCCAAAATACAAAACCAGTGTCACTACAGGATACCTCGGCGCAGCCTTTCCTGTCTTTTCTTTCGTCTCCTTATCTGCAAGAAGTTGTCCCCTGTAAGCCGCACCATCATAAGAAAATAACCGCAGCGGCATATCACTGTCTATATCCGTCTGGTTTTCCAAACCATATAATGCAATCCGTACAAGTCCTTTGCGCCAATATTTAGCTACATCCCTTTCCTGTGCATGTAATTTCCCATCTGCTTTATAACTGGAATTGGGACTCTCTTCTTCCAATTCATCTTCTTTAACCTGTTGCTCGCCATTAAACAGCAATACATTGATAATGTCTGCAAACACATCATTGTAGGCTTCTAACGTCTTTTCTGCAATGTCTTTCTCTGCCATAGCATCATTCCTTCCTGCTATTAACACTCCTGCATTTCTTAAATTAATTATACTCAAAACATCTTCCCTTTACAAGCTGGAACGTAATCATTTTTTCATCTAAATTTCTCTTTGCATTCATTACTATCCAAAATGTGCCATGTCAATACATTGGATAGGATATATCACTTTTGCTCCTTAACCGGCTTACTAAGCCAGCGGACACAACAGCCTTTTGGAGGCTGCTGTATCCCATGAAATCCATTCCGTTATCTATGCGGCGCTTTTACGGATATTCCGGATATGATTCTCAACCTTCCCGCACCGCATTTTCATTCTTTTCCATTCTTCCTGCCGCAGGACAGTTTCCAGCGCCCCGCTGTCATTCGGCACATATTCGGAATATAAAAACTTAGCGAATCGTTTATGCACCTCCTTATAAACATGCTTATCTCCGTCCTGGAAATACGCTCCTTTCTCATGAACAACCCTGACCTGGTCTGCCGGAACTGACATTCTTTTTACCAGTTCCACATGCTCCCGGTAATCAAGAGGGTACAAGTTTCCGATCACCTTCCCATCTTCCAAACCTGTCACTTCTACGGCATAAGCTAAAATCCTCTCACTTCTCCCGTCACCGTAGTAAGTCCAGATATGATGCGCTCCTGTTGGCTTTAAAAATACCCTCCGCTCTTTCAGGCACCAGGTACCACAGAGGCGGGACATCCAGAGAAACGTCCGCTCTCTAAGAGGCAGCGCATCCGCTTTCGCCGCCACTTCTTCTAAATCTTTCCGGTCATAGGCAAAATCTCCCTGATAACTCTGCGTATTCTTTTTCATGATCTTTTCCAAGCTGTCCAGCAAATCAATCCCCATAAATTTCGGCATAAGTTCCTCCTTTAATCTTCCTGTATCCGCTGCCAGGCTTCTGAAATCTCCCTGGCAGTCTGTCTTGCCTCCTCTCCAAGCTCCTGATTTCCTGCCATCTGCTCCAGATATCTTTCCAGTTCCCGCATCTGTACTTCATATGTCCTCACCACGCACCGCAAACGGCGGATTTCCCTCTGGCATAAAATCAAATCATTACTCATAGCTGGTCTCCTGTTGTTTCTCTTTCACTTTTTCGGATTTACAAAGGATTCCTGAAATAGAAAATATCCTTCCTCATAACTTCCTTCCTGCCTTGCGCCTGCCATTCCGCCCAGGCTGTCCAGATACTGCTCCCCATTCTTGGATGCAAAAATATACATATAATATTTCGCACGGATAAACTGTTTTTCCTCTAGCCCAAACTTTTTATAGGCATCGCTTAGAATCAGCTCTGCCTGTAATTGTTTTGCTTTCTTTTTCAGCATCTCCACAGCAAACCAGACTGCTTCCTTTTCTTTCTCCTCTGAAACTCCTTTAAAATAAGGCCGCTCCAAAAATAAGGTCAGATATTCCTTCCTGTCATTTACTGTTTCCGCCCCTGTATCTTCCTGGGTGAGATCCGCAAACTGCAGTCTCTGCCGTTTCCCGTTTGTCCTGTAAAATGTTCCTTTGGTAAGGCGAATGATTGCTCTGAACACAAGCGTCCCTTCCACAGAAAGATATACCACTTTCTTATTCGCATCAAAGCAGGATAACAAACAGCTTTTATATTTCCCATCTCGATAGGAGAGGCAGGTCTGCCCAAGTACTTCCCCAATCTGCATGATTGGAAGCAGCCGGTCCTCTTCCCACAGCCTCATCGGCTTCTTTTTCATTTCCATGTTCTTCATCCAAAGCTGCTGCACTTCTTCGGGTAAACGCAGCGCAATCTCCCGTTCCAGGTCATTTTTATAATACTTCACTTCACGGAACCGCCCGGCAATCTCTGCAACGCAAAGACGCCTGGCCTTTTCCCTTTCCGAATCCAATGCTCCGGATAAAAATGCGCTGAAGATCTCTGCGCCGCCTTCGCACAGGAAACGCATGAACCCTTCCCGGTTTTTAAACAAAAAGTCATCCCCAATCTTCAGGGTTCCATTCAGCCGTTTCCATCTTTCGTCAATTTCCGGCATCTGCTCTGCCGCCGACTTGAAATCAGGGATATCCCGTAATTTTTCCAGGTTATATACAAGAAAGTCTGCATGACAGCCTGTACGGATTCCCGGAATAAAACGCTCTATTTCATCCCATACGCACAGAAGGTTAACCGCCTGCTGGCAGGACAGGAGTGCCACATGCCCCAGTTCCTTTTCCATCCACCGGGAAACCGGCTTTTCTTTTAACATCATCCCAAGCTTGTCCAAATGTTCTTCTGTTTTTCCTTCCAACAGGCACTTCTTCCCTGCTATTTCCCTAATTCTCCTTA
>OFFH01001635.1_pt1 | contig 11039 bp, 6 predicted proteins | sample 1521341 | NCBI WGS metagenome assembly OFFH01 (sample SAMEA3504108, study PRJEB24116) | mouse gut metagenome | biome: mouse gut; feature: mouse-associated habitat; material: faeces | place: Denmark | collected 2011 | reverse complement strand
GTTATAGGGACAGTCTGCGCTTTTTTATCCCCCGCAAGATTCTGTTTCATAGTAATAACATCCAGCCTACATTCCCCACTCCACCACTGCAGGGTACAAAGGCCACCACAACACAGTACGCCTGTCTATTCCCCGGTTTTCCAGTTCCCTGCATATGTCCTTTGCTGTCTGTTCGTCTGCCACAGCCACCACGATCTGCTGAAAATCCGCGCCATATATGGCATCCGGCGATTTTACCTCCACTACGGTATCCTGAAACGGCTTCTCACGTACTGACTTGTCCACCCACAAGACTACTTCCCCATAGGGCCAGTCCCATATTTTCCCATAAAGGTCACAGCCGTATTTTCCGGCACCGTACAATACCACCTTTTTCTCCAGAAGTTCGCACGGAAAATACTGCGCTCTCCCATACTGCTTTTTCCCGGATACCCGTTTTTCCCGTTGGCGGATCCAGACTTCATCTTCATAATGAGCCCTGCAGTAAGCCACATATGCCTTTTCTTCCTCCGTACAACGCAAAAGAGAATACTCCAGACAAGAATAGGGATAATATTTTTCCAGCGCCTCACGTTTATCCCGCAGCAGAAAAATGCCCGCCAGTTCTTCCCTGGACAAATGTGGTGCATATTCGATAACCTTATTTTCCCTTCCTGTAACCTTATTGGGCATCCCGGCAAAAAATTCCAAGACTTCCCTGGTGGGCTCCTTCACAATCTTCTTCATGTAATAGAGCAGCAGCGTCAGATCATTTCCCCCATCCAGATCGGGCGCAATCCGGTCATATTCCCCTGCGTAGGCCAGCACCCCGGAAACAAAATCCATATATCCATGTCCTGCCAGGGCTTCCTGTTCTCCCGCGTCCAAAGAGGGACAGATTCTGGTATTTCGTCGTGGTACCCCGGCTCTGTCCCACTCTTCCTTTTCCAGATAATACCCTTCTGTCTGTCCGTGAGGTGCCCTGCACATCATTTCCACAATCAGGCTTCCCTCCAAATTACCCGGCACAAAGACATAGGGAACACATCTCTCCGTTACATCCATCTGATCCAGTCGGAAATAGAAAAATCGCACTGCTGTATCCGTCAGTTCCCTCATAATCTCCGAAAGGCATTTTTGTGAAAACCCACCACCCGATAAATCCACAAAAGCAAAATGCCCATCTGACAGATCAAGTTCCTGCAATAAGTATTGCTGTAACATCTGCTTCTTAGGTGCATTTTTTTCTTTCAGGAAATGCCGGAAATCTTCATTGCGGTCCAGAACAAGCGCCAGTTCCCTTATGCATCTTTCTCCCAGACCAGATGTGCCATGTCTGCATCCCTCCGGAAGGAACGGATACAGTTCCCCTTCTTCCAGCCCGAAAACTGCAGCCAGTTTTTGTATGGTATCCACGGTTCTGGGATGTGACCACAACACCAGCCTGAATATGTCGCCAGGACTGCTGCCCATTGCCGGAATCCGCCAGGCCTTTCGGGATCCATATATGTATTTTGTCTGTATATCCAAATGATATTTTTCTATCAGGATATCGGCTATTTTCTTTAACAAAAACCCATCCCTGGCAATAAAATAAAGCCTTGAATAACCTTTTTTCACACTAACCTGCAGTATCCAGTAAATATAGGGAACCAGTATGTTTCCCCCAATGGAACACCCGATCTGCCAGGCGTCAGACAACTGTCCCGCCTCCCACATATGTTTCCGCGCCAGCCGCGAAAGACCTATTCCCCTTTGTACAGCTGCATGATATGAATACTGTGATACTGCAGTCTGCTCCCACGGCGTCAGGCCCCCTCCTGCGTATAACCGCCCCTGGATGCCTTTTGCAATGGCCTGCCTTTCATCCGAAAAGGCATTGTCACCGATGTGAACCCAGTCCTCTCCCTCCGGCAGCTCCCTTTCCCGCACCAGCTCATATAGACTTCCGGAATATTTCGTCTTATTCCACACGGCAGATACATAAAGGGGCAGTCCCGCAAAAACGGAATCTGTCTGCAGTAGCATTTCCCGGATAACCGCTTCTTCCAGGTACATGTCCGAAATCAGTACTACCTTTTTTCCTCGTTCCAAAAGTTCTTTTACATATAAGATATTTTCCCTGATTCCGGACACATGCCTGATTTCCGTCTTTCTCTCCAGGTCAGCCAGCCATGCAGTCTGTTCCTCTTCCAGATTGCCCAGCAAAGTAAACGCCTCATATATCTGGGGCAGCAGAATATCCTCATACCCCTGCTTCCGGTATGTATCACGTGCAATCTCCTCCGCATGAATGCGGAGCTGACAGAAGTTGTCCCTCACATAGGCGGGAAATGTCATTCCTTGTCCATTTCTCCCGGAAGAAAACTCCTTTTCCAGCTCTTCCTGCATACATGCAAAGATTCCCTCCGGAGAAGCCACATCCCTCGTGATTAACGTATCAAATATATCAAATGAATACATTTTTGCACCCCCCGCCGATAAAAATGCTGATATTTTCTACTCCTGGCATTCCCTATCTTTCCGGCGCATGCTCCAGGTACGACAGCACCGCGTCATCCGCCAGAAGGATGTTACCACACCCCAGAAACTTCAGGCGGTTTAGCATCACGGCCCGGGGTTCCCCCTTTACCGCCACCAGAAACAGCCACCCGGGATACTCTCTGATGGCCCCGTCCACCTGCCTGACCGGGATTCCGTCCACGGTGCCCCCGGCCTCCCGTCCGTCTGTCACCGCAAACAGCAGCCTTCCCTCCGGGATTCCGTATTCCCGCAGACGACTTGCCACATGCCGCCCCACCTTTCCCGCACCGTAAACCACAATGCCCTCCACACTGGCTGCCAGGGAGAAGAAACCCAGACGGGCCAGGTCGCTGTTCCGGGTGGTGACCAGGTCCGTGCGGGTGTCCCGGAACCCTCCCGTTTTCTCCAGGAAATACGCAAGAGGAGCTGCCAGCATCCGTTCCATGTCGGCCTCGTCCTCCGGGTTTTCCCATACGGCACCCTGGAATTTCCCGCTGTCGCGGTCCGCCCTCAGCTCCGCCACCATCTTTTCATAAAAGGCATACTGGAAGGCCATGGGAAGCCGCCTCCAGTTCCAACGGTAGTCATAGTACTTCCTCCGTGCCAGGCGCGGCCACAGTATTTCCTGCCGTTCCCCGTCCTGTTCCCTGATATAATCCTCTATGGCATGCATTTCATCACAGATACAGTATATCTTATACGGCGAATGCACCGAGGACATCATGTTGTCCGTGCGGTAATACAGCAGGGCATCCTGGATCACCGTCATTCTCCGGGCACTGCTCAGCACCCTGAACTGGAAGGATATGTCCTGGAAGGAACCTCCGGGGGTCTCGTTGAACCGGATCCCGTTTTCCTCCAGGAACCTCCTGTCGTAAAGCGCGGCCCAGATACTGGAGTTGGCCAGGTACAGTTCCGGGCAGCCAATGGGCTCCACCACCTTCCCGTACACCCAGTCCGGGTATTCCGGGCTGGGACCATTGCCTTCCCCGCTCCCGGCCGTGTACTTGTAAAAATTGCACTTTACCACGTCTGCCCGGTTTTCCCGGATCGCACCATACAGTGTCCCGAACATTTCCTTTTTTACAAAATCGTCGCTCTCCACAATCCCCACATAAGGCGCCCTGGCCTCCGACAGCCCCAGGTTCATGGTTTTCCCATAGCCCTCATTCTCCTTGCTGAACAGCCGGATACGTCCGTCTGCCGCCGCATATTCCTCCAAAATGTCCAGGGAAGAATCCGTGGAGCCGTCATTGATGCATATCAGTTCAAAATCCCGGAAGGTCTGCGCCAGCAGACTGTCCAGGCACTGGCGCAGAAAGACTTCCACGTTGTAAACAGGTACAATAATCGAAATTTCTGGCATTTTCCTACTCCTTCAGTATCCATTCTCCCAGACGGTACCTGGCATGCCAGGATTCATACTGCAGGTCATTCCGCAGCAGCCCCCGCATCCGGGCCAGGTCGGGCCGGAAGTCCCCCCGCCCCCTGCCGAATTCCCGAAGGAAGATGTCCTCCAGCTCCTCCAGGTAATATGCCTCGTCCAGGTACCGGTAATATCCCGGGGGCTTTTCCCTGCGGTAGTGCAGGATGTCCCCTTCCACTGCCCCGTGTGCCACCAGGGCCTCCGTGACTTCCCGGCTCCTCCCCTGGCTTGCGTTGATGAACAGGATGCCATCCACGCCAATCTCTGCCAGCGGGAAAACCGGGATGCCCTTATATGTCTTTTCCCTCTTTTCCGGGTCATTGTCGCAGAACCGCAGCCTATCCCCAAGACCCGCCCGCAGCAGCCACTCGCACACTTCCCTGCCGTACGACGTGAAGCCGAAAATGACCACCCCCTCATGGCGGGCGCATTCCCCCAGCCAGTGCCCCCCCTTATCCTGCCGTTCCCGGATGCATACCCTTCCGTACAGTTCACGGTACTGTCCCGTGTCCTCCCATTCCGCTGCTGCCTCCCACCATTCCCGGCATGCCCGGTACCGTGAATGTTCCCAGGGCCGGGTGAAGGGGGTCGCATAGTGGATGATCCCTTTTTTCTCCTGGTACTGGCGCAGCACGTCCCCGGAGATCCCGCTTTCCCGCAGCATCCGTTCCTCTCCCAGGAACAGGGCAAATATATTCCATCTTGCGGAGAGAAGCCTTATCCTCCCGTAACAGCACACATTCAGGATGTCCTGGTCCTCATACTGGTAGTCCCGGCCCGCGTGCCGCAGGAACATTTCATCCAGTCCCTCCTCCCGGATTTTCCCCAGGTCCATAACGAGCACGCCGGAATTGACATACCCGTCCATGGAGGGAAGGTCTGCCCGTTCCCGCCTTTCCTCCCTTTCCGTCTCCTCCATCAGGTCAATCCAGATGTCCCGGCACCCTGCCAGGCAGCAGTCCCCCAGGTCTGCCAGGTATAAGGGACTCAGGTCATCCGTGACCAGGATGTCCGAGTCCAGGTAAATGCACCTGTCCACTCCCAGCAGATCTGCAAGCGCCAGCCGGTAGAAGGCGGCCCTCGTCACATGCCCGTTGTTGATGACCACGTTCCGGAACCGGGCGCCATCCACCCGCACCGTGCTGACCCGTATGTTGGGATGCCGGCGACGCAGTTCCCCCAGTAGGGCCGCGGCGTTCTCTCCCGGTTCCTCCCCCATCAGGACATGGATGTCATATTCCGTGCCCGGTGCCGCACTCCGTGCCAGGGATGTAATGGCAACGCAGGTGTAGAATATGTAGTTTTCGTCGGTTGAAAACACAACCGGGATTGTCATTTTTGCTCCGCACATGCATTCTACCCGGCATTTCGGTCAGGTTGTCTGTCCCTGGTCCCCAGACTGCCCGAAACACCTTATCCTTTCTGAAGCAATTCCCTTTGCCAGAAGCGATTTTCGTATCTCCTTCTGAGCCTCCCCGTCCTTCACCGCAATGAAGACGTAATCAAAGTTTTCCGTATCCATGATGTCCGGATTCCGCACCTGCATTTCCTGGTCCCCGCATTCCCCATGCCTTCTGTCCACCCAGATAACATTCCTGCAGAACCCGCTTTCCGTCAGCTGCCGGTAAAAAGACTGGCCGATTTTCCCTGCCCCATACAGCACCACCGTCTTCCCGGCTTCCAGCATATGGAACGGAAAAACCCAGTCCTTCTCTCTTTCCCGGGTTCTGGCAAGGTCCAGGGACTTTTTGCACTCCAGAATCCTCCCGTCCTTTTCCAGGCGGCCCCGGAAAAGGTATTCCCCCGCCGAAAGGGACGTTACCTTCTGGTACCAGTCAAAGGCCTCACTCTTAAAGTAATATTCCCTGCCATGGCAGAGGATCTGCAGTTCCTCCTCCATGACATTCCGGATATAGTAAAAGCATTTCCGGAATGCCTCATATGTCCGGAATGAGTCCAGGTACCACGCCAGATAGTCGATGATTTCATTCAGGTAACTCTGCCTGTACGTGTCATAAATCTCCAGGTATTCCATTTCCTCCCTGACCATCTTCCACATCCTGAACCCGTTCAGCCAGTCCCCTTCCTTCTCGGCAGACAGTGAGTGTTTCTGGTTCAGCCTGTGGGTAACCAGCGAGTCACCCAGACATGAGATTCTTTCCGCGCTGACCGCCAGCATGTACACAAAAAAACCGTCCTCCGAGGAGCGGAATTCGGGGAATACATACCCTGACCGACGGACAAAATCCGTCCTGAAAAGTTTGTCCCATGCCCATCCACGCATGGCCTGGAAAACTCCCGCGTTCTTCAGGTCCGTGCCCCGGAAGACCTCCTTCTCCGGAAGGAAGGATTCCTGCCAGGACCAGCCGGGCTCCACTGTTTTTTCCAGGGCCTCGTCATAAATGCTGTGACGGCACACGGCAATGTCCAGGCCGCGTTCCTCGGCCGTGTGGTACAGTTTTTCCAGCATATGCGGTTCAAAGTAATCGTCTGCGTCCAGGAAGGAGAGGTATTTCCCCTCCGCATGTTCCATGCCCCTGTTCCTGGCGGTTCCCGCGTACAGGTTTTTCTGCGTCAGTATCCTGACCCTGCCGTCCCCTGCGGCATATTTCCGCAGAATATGCGGCGTGCCGTCCGTGGATCCGTCATCCACGCAGATAATCTCTATGTCCTCCAGTGTCTGGCTGCAGATACTGTCCATGCACTTTTCCAGGTGCCGCTCCCCATTGTACACCGGCACGATGACCGAAACCTTAGCCATCCCCAGTCCCCCTTCCTGCCATCCGGCATGTGAGGCTGGTGTAGTCGTCCAGGGGCACCGTGACACTCTCTATGCAGTCCTCCGCCACCCCCAGCCGGACCAGCTGCTCCACAATTTCCCGGTTCTGTCCCGCCCTGGCAATCAGGAAGTACCCGCCGGGAACCCTTTCCACTGCCTGCCCCGGTGAGACAACGGTGTGCCCGTAAAACTCCGTGCCGGCCAGCCCCGGACTGTTGTCACAGACCGCTGCCACGCCTGACACATGGTTTATTTCCAGGAAGCTGGCCACCTGCCTGGCCTTTTTCCCGCAGCACACGATGACCAGCTCCCTGTCCCTTACATGGTCCAGCCAGTGCCGGTATTTTTCGTCCCGCAGCTCCCGCTCCATTTTCTTTGTTTCGAAAAAGGTGCGTGGATACCGGAGAAGCAGCGCCACATCCCGGTAAACCCATTCCCATTCGCCGTAGTCCCGGTAGAATCCCCTTTCAAACCCGGGCCGGAAGGCCTCCCGGTACAGCTGCAGGGTCTCCCGTGCCCTCGGGTCCTCCCATTCCGTGTCCAGCACCTTTTCCAGCTGGTCATGGAACTGCGTGTAGAATTTTATGTAGTACCATTTCAGGAAAATCTCCTCCTGCCGGGGGCGGGCCGCCAGGAATGCCCTGATAAAAGCGTATTCCCCGTACATCATTTCAAGCCCCCGGGGATTGTAGGAGGATGCCGCCAGGTTGTCCCTCCGGTACCAGTAGTATGCCTTGTCCACATACATGACACGGCCTGCCAGACAGATGGTCTGGTATTTGAAGCCGTTGTCCTGGTATGCGGCCCCCGGTGTGTCGTTGAACCGGATTCCGCAGCCCTCCAGGAAGCCCTTCCGGTAAATTCCCCTCCAGTGGTAATTGTCCGTCTCCACCAGCTCCGGATGATCCATGGGGTCCAGCACCCTATTGTACAGCCCCTTCTTGTCCGGCCGGAAGGATTCCACCAGGAAACGGTGCGGGCCCTCCCTGTCCCCCACAAATACCCTGAAATCACCCTTTACCCAGTCCAGGCAGTCTTCCTCCGCCCTGCGGTACAGTTCCCCGAACATGGAAGGCTCCACGCAGTCATCCGGTTCCACAATCCCCACGTATTCCCCCGCTGCCAGGGACAGCCCCCTGTTCATGCTGTCTCCGTAACCGGTGTTTTCCTTGTCAATGATCCGCACCCGGGAATCCCGTTCCGCATACTGCCGCAGTATTTCCGGCGACCGGTCCGTGGAGCCGTCATTGACACAGATGACTTCAATCTCCCGCATGGTCTGTCCCAGGATGCTTTCCATGCATTCCCCCAGGTAGTCCTGGACATTGTATACTGGTACTATAACGGATACTCTTGTCACTTTTCTCCCTGCTTTCTTCATTTTCTGAAGTTTTCGTCAAAATTCTTCCTTATGAAATTACGGTAGGTTCTCTCCAGCCCGGGGTACTTTCTATAGACTTCACCATAGTCACAGTACTCCAGAAGCTCCTCCACATACCGTATCTTCCTGAATTTTTCATCATAATAATTCAGGTGCGGCAGTCCCAGGTACCTGGCCAGTTCCAGGGTCCTCCAGTCATGCGCGATCCACAGGGCCGGGATCCCGTTCCGCAGCGCCATCATGTTTCCGTGAAACCTGCTTCCGAAGGCAAACGTAAATCCCGAACCGGAGACAAAATCATTCCACTTCTTAAAATCATAGAAAATCGTTTCTGCCCCCCCAGGACTGTCCTCATGGTTCTGGCATACCAGGCAGGAATCATGCTGTCCGGCCAGTGCGTATATTTCCTTTTTGGAACGGTCTGCCGTATAGAGTATCCTGTCCGCTGCCGGCTCTGCCAGTACGGGGTATTCCCCCTTGTACTGGTAAAAGGAGGGGCAGCCGATGACCTCCACGTTCCTGATGCCCATTTCTTCCATGCACGCCGCAGTGAACTCGCCCCGCACTCCTATCTGTGCCGCGTGTTCCCCCACCGCCCGGAAAACCCTCTTCTGGCCCTCCGTCAGGCCTGCCACCACATCCCGGGGCGTCTCGTGGAACCCGGCCTGCGCGCCAAGCCCCACAAAGGTAAACCGCATGTCCGTCTGCTCCAGGATCGGGAGCAGGCTCTCGCACCACACTGCGTACTCTGCCACGAAGTTGGATGCCGGCATTACGGAAACCACACTGCCCCTGCCGAGCCTGTCTCCTACCCATTCCCTTGTAAGTCTTGCCTCAATGTGGTAATCCAGCTGCTCCCTCAGCGCTTCCACATATACCAGGTTCCCGGTATTGTTCCCCAGGGCCTCCACGGTATTCTCGTCATGGAAGCGCAGGACCGGGTTGAAGAATACCCTCGTCCTGTCCCTGGTCAAAATCCCCTGCAGGGCATCGTCCGTCCCCCATTCGTTCGTCAGGACATCCAGCACGTTTTTTCCCGGGACATACTGCAGGGCACGGCTCCTCAGCTCAAAATAGATTTCCGTGTGGTCGCTGACAATGAAAAGCGTGCAATCCTCCCAGAATCCGGGCTCCACTTCCTCAAACCGTTTCACGCCGCTTTCCGGGTCTCTTTTCCCGCTGTCTATGATAAGCGCTTCCTGCCTCCCGAATTCGTCGTTCAGTATCCTTTTAAACAGACGCCCCTGCTCACCGAATGGAAATATTACATAATTCCGCCTTCCCCCGGAAACCGCCTTCTGAATGGCTCTTCTGATTTTTTCTTCCATTTTTATACCCCTGACGCGCTTTGGCGCCCATACCAATCAGTATTTGAAAGGAACTTTCAAACTTATCTGCCTTTCTGCTTATCTCTTCCAAAGCAGACTCTTCTTAACGGATTGCCAGTCACTGCCTGAAATCTTCCGGCCAGACAGCAATACTGTCTCTATGAATCCCATAACCCTCAAGCTGTCTTTTCATATCCTCTCCGCCCTGTCTGCACGCCGCAATGAAAAAAGCATCTTCATATTCCCTGCAGCATATTTCCGGGGACATGACTTCTATTTTATAGCACGACTTTCCCCAAAGTGTCTGATTATTGTCACAGAAGGCTGCCACATCCAGTCCATGAATATCCAGAATTGCACATATTTCTTTCCCATACCTCCCGCAGCCGAATATGATGACTCTGCGTTCCCCTATTTTCTCCCGCAGCCGCTCCAGCGGTTCTGTCTCCATCTTATCCCTTACATATTTATAATCCGCGTAACTCCTGCCGGACTTCAGCAACAGTTCCAGTTCCATTCTATAGCCCCCGAAATCCGAAAGATTCAGCAGTTCTTTTTTCAGGGCATAAAGTATTTTCCCGCAAAACCATTCATAATACTTTGACAAATGTTCCGAATCGGTATTGTATTGTTCCATACGCAGTACTTTTTCATATTCCACCCTGAAATTCAGGGCCAGCTTGTAATAAATTCTATTCCATACCTGCCGGTCTGTTCCCAGCGGAAGTGTACTGTCCTCCAGAAGCCGGGAAAATTCCTGATATAAGTATTTCACTGCTGATGGCTGGTATGTTGAAGCCCCTTTCCTTTTTACCCTATAGCGATAAAACGAGTCATCTGTATACAGGGCCCGTTCTGCAAGGCATATTGTCTGCAGAATAAAGCCTATATCCTGAAATGCAGCACCTGGCGTTTCATTCAGAACAATTCCTTTTTGAACCAGAAAGTCCTTCCGGTATATTCCCTTCCATATGTTGTAATCCCCTTCAACAACACAGACATAATCCAAAGGTCTGATAACTTTTCCGTATAAATCGGTTCTGACCGGAAATGTCTTCCTTGTCTGCCAGACTCTTCCCCCCTGCTGTAGTTCTTCAAAAGAATCATAATCAGCTTTCACATAATCCAGGCTATATTTTTCAGCGGTCTCATAAAGTTTTCCGAACATTTCTTCTGCTACAAAATCATCCGTTTCAACCACTGCAATGTATTTACCGTTTGCTCTCCGGATTCCCTCATTAACCTGCCGTCCATAACTTTTTTTTTCACAGCCGAAAATCTGTACCCTTGTGTCTTTCCCGGCATATTGCTGCAAAATTTCAAATGTGCCATCTGTGGAGCCTGCATCCACGCATATTATTTCTATTTCCCATAAAGTTTGCGCAATTACACTCTCCAGGCATTCTTTGATATAGTCAGCCACGTTCAATGATGGCAGTATAACAGATACCTTTACATTCATTTTCTCCGGCTCTCCTAAAACTTCTGATTTACTATGAAAGTCTTCGACTTTCACAGCATGGATGGCCATGCGGCCCGCTAAGCGGCAGGTTGAGCATGATGGAGGTTTACTATGAAACAGAATCTTGCGGGGGATAAAAAAGCGCAGACTGTCCCTATAAC
>OFFH01001634.1_pt1 | contig 11045 bp, 5 predicted proteins | sample 1521341 | NCBI WGS metagenome assembly OFFH01 (sample SAMEA3504108, study PRJEB24116) | mouse gut metagenome | biome: mouse gut; feature: mouse-associated habitat; material: faeces | place: Denmark | collected 2011 | reverse complement strand
AAGCCTGTCCTCCAGTACCGCCAGTCTTCTCCCAAGAGTTCCCAGCTCCCTGCCAATCTCCTCCCGCTGGGCCTTCAGGGCTTCTCTGCGCTGGGCCTTCTCCCTGACTTCCGGCCGGTCCAGATATTCCTCATACTGCCGGATCTTCAGATTCAGTTCCTCTATTTTCCCGGCCGCGCTCCTCCTGTCCAGTTCCGCATCGTCGATAATTTCCTCCTCTTTCTCTATCATATCCCGCTGCGCCCGGATCTCCGACTCTTTCTGGGAAATCTGAACCAGAAGAGCGTAGATACCCTGCCAGCTGCGCAGATAATCCGACGCTGCATCCATGGCCGCGCTGTACTCCTCAAGGGTTCTTCCATAGGGAAAGGGCCTGCAGGCGGTGAGCATCTCCTGGTATCTTTTTTTCAGTTCCTGCTGACATGATTCCAGACGGCTGTCCAGAATACGGCAGTTTTCTTCTGCGCTTTCCAGAGCAATTCCGGCCTTTCCTGCCGCCTCCAGGGCGGCGTCCAGGGCCCCTGTGGAAGGAGCAGCGCCGTATTCCTGATCCAGTTTTTTCATCCTGCCGCTGACCTGCTCCTTCTGACGTTCAAGCTCCTCCAAAGCCGCCCTTACCTGTTGCATCTGCTCTGAAAGCTGCCGCAGAAGCCGCTCTTTTTTCTGCTTTCTGGCAAGCACTCCCACATATTCTGCCTGGGTTTTCCCCTCCGTTCTTCCGAATAGAATTCCCTGGCCATAGTACCCCTCCGGAGCCACCCAGGCACTGGCGCCACGCTCCCCCGGACATGGATATGCCCGCCCGGACAAACATGCAGCTCCTTCCGGCTCTGCACTGCCGTCGGACATGTCCTCAGATTTTTCCCGCACCCCTTCTGCCGTTGCTTCCAGAGAAATCTGCCCAAGAATCGCTCCCGCTGCCTCCTGCATGGCAGGATCCATTTCGCAGTTGACCACCAGGCCCGAAATCCCCTGACTCCCGTCCTGGCCGGGGCATGCCGCATCATCTGCGCCCCCGGACTCTCTGCCAGGCTGCGCCATGCCCCCCGCAGTTCTCAGCCCTTTGCTCTCACCGGGGCGTATCACACAGTCCACAAATGCCGGAAACTCCGTGCAAATTCGGGCAAAGGCTTCTTCCGTCGCCACCAGAGCGTCCAGAAGGCCCATTTCCCACAGCTGTGCCTCCAGCCAGGCGCACTCCTGAGGACTCATATTCTCTGCAAACTCCACCGTCTTGTAAAAAGGCAGAGCCTGGATCCCCGCCTCCTCCAGCATCCTGCGGGAAGTTTCCACCGCCTCCCTGCGCTCCGGCTCCAGATCCTCCCGGGCCTCCAGTTCCTTCCGATTCCGCTCCAGTTCCTCCAGAATCATCTGCTGCTCTTCCAGCTCCTTCTCCCGGCGCAGCATTGCATCCGCCAGCCCGTCACGGCTCTGCTGATATGCCCTCTGAAATACCTGGTCAATCTTCCTTCCATCGCCGGAACCATGGTATTCCTGGAGGATTTTTTCCACTGTCTCCAGCACCTCCCGGGACAGCTTCCACTCCTGGCTCTCACGGCCCGCCCTGTAGACCTGCCGGATGCAGTCCTCCCGGGCGTTTTCCTGCTCCCGCAGAGCCCGATCCCGGGCTGCTCTTTTCTCCTCCCGGTCCCTCCGCCGGACTTCCGCTTCCTCCATCATTTCGTCGCGCTGTCTCTGTGCCTGCCCGTGCCGTTCCACGGCTTCTTTTCCTGCGGCCACCTCCTTCTGGTACCGCTGCAGTTCTCCCGTCACCGTCCCCGACGCCGGAATCCGGGCTTCTTCCAAAAGCTCCAGCACCCTGCTGTGCTTCTCCCACTGAAGCGTTTCCTGAATCTCCTGAAGTTCCTCTTTTTCCTCCTCCAGACGGGACAGAGAAGCATCCCTCTCTCCCTCCATCCGGCGGATCCTACCGTCACACTCCCTGATGTTATCCCGGCTCAGGGCAATCCTTCCCTTCACCCTTTCCTCCCGGGTCTGCTCATCCTCCAGGTCCAGACGGGCCTTGTCAAGCTTGGTGTCCATCTCCTCCAGCTCTGTATCCAGAAGGCTCTCCAGTTCCGCTGCAGCCATTCTCTCCCGATTCTCCAGAGTCTCCTGGGCCTCCTTTTTCGCCCTCTGCTCCTCCAGCAGACTCTCCTTCTCTATCTTCTGCCTGTCCACTTCCGCCTGGGCCAGAGCCGTGGCTTTCCTGGCCCCCTGGTACGCCAGCCCTTTCTTCCCCAGCATGTACCTGTTATACCTGGCATACTCGCTGCGGAGAGCCTTGGCATCTGCCAGAGCCCTGTTAAGCTGGTCCAGAGTTCCCTGGATGGTGTCCATCTTCTCCATGGCATCCACCATAGGCCGCAGATCCTCATCCGTGAGCGTCTGGAGGGAATCATTCAAAATATCATATACCTTGGAGGGTTTAAATTCCTTGGAAAGCTTGGGGGCGCGCACTTTCACCAACAGCTTGATAAACTGTTCATACTGCTCCGCCCTGCCGAAGCCAAAGAGGTGTTTATTGACCAGTTCCTTATATTCCCGGGGCACATCTGTGAGAGGATTTTCCTCCCCCAGAACTTTTTTCAGCTCCCCCTTTTCCAGAGGAATTTTACTGCTCCCCACTTCCTTGTAAAGCCACAGATCCCACCCCATTCTTCTGCCGTCCAGAACCACAAAGCCCCAGAAATCCATGGGCTTTCCCTTTCTGGCCCTCTGTCCTATGCCTATGGTGCGGTATTCCTCCGTGCCTTTTTTGCGAAATTCCAGGTACAGATATCCCGTGGATTCCTCCCTGCCTTCCTCTCCCAGAAAATAAAATTCCATTCTCCGGTCCCCGGATCCAAAAGGGTCAAGCCTGCTGGGCGTCCGATCCCCGTCCAGAATAAAAGGGATAAAGCTCTGAGTGGTGATGGACTTGCCGGAACCATTCTGTCCCCGCAGCAGAAGCTTTCCGTCCTCAAAGGTAAACTCCTCCACATCATAGAGCCAGAAATTCACAAAACCCATCCTGTTCATTGTCCAGCGATCACGCATCTCCATCTCCCACCTTATCTTTTTCGTCATAGTCATCCGGGTAAAAACCCGACACTTTTCCCACCATGGGAAGCAGCCGGATTTCTTCCTCCGTCCTCCAAAACATCATCCATTCTTCCATGTATTCCTTTATCTCCTGCACCGCTCTGTCCGGATCCTTTTCCCGAAATCCTGTGCCCCAGGCATCCTTCCAACGCTCATGGCAGTCCCGGATCAGCTTATCCAGTTCTTCCTCCGACACATGGACACACTGATCCTCTCCCAGGGCCCAGATTCCCGCAGTCACCCGCTCCCGGATGACAGTGCAGACCAGAAGCGCCGCCTCGGAGATCACAGCGTCCCGGGGATGTACTTTTCCATAACAATCGTCCTCCGCCATCATCCAAAAAGCTGTATTTCTGTGAAGATCCAGGCGCCCTCCCAGGTTCTCTTCCAGGTTTTTCTCCACCAGACTCCTGTGACTTTTCAGATAAAGATAATCCTCATCCTCCTGGCTGTCCCAGTACATCACAGGGCAGGACACAAGCTGCCGGTAGACCCTGCTGCTTCTGGCCCGTCCTCCGTCGTCCCTGGCTTCCTCAGGCTCCCTGTCCTCAAAATCTTTCAGGCTGTGAAAGCCGGAGATATCCTGGGCAAAACTGGTGGCAAAATACTTGGAACATCCGGTATTTTCATACAAAACTTCGCTGCCGGACTCCTGTCCAAAACCCTCGCTGTTGCCTTCATAGGCCTTGAGCATATTGTTTTTTTCCATGTATTGCAGCACACGCACCAGGGATTTTCTCTGGGAAAAGGAAGTCCAGTCCACCTCCATGGCCGTCTTTAACTGCGTCTCCACGTAATCAATAAGCTCCGACAGCAGGAACTGTTCCTGCTCTTCCTTATCCTCCAGAAACATCAGCACGGCACATAGAAAACAGTAGTCCCGGATCTCCGTAAACTCCTGGATTCCCATGAAAATCTCTCCCCGCACAGGCACTTTCTCCAGCTTTAACAGTCGCTCTGTGTTGACCAGTTTCCACCCCAGCTGCTCCCGGATAAACTTCTGAAACAGGGGGATCTCATGCTTGACTTTATAGTATTCATCCTTCTGGGTATCCTTGCAGATCCACAGGTTTTCCAATAGGGACCTCACCCTGTTCATCCTGTCTCCTCCCGGCTTTTCTATTTAAATTCCAGCACATAGGCGGGCATTCTCAGCCTCCCGTCCTGGCAGCGCAGCACACAGGTTCCCTCCTTCCGAATCAGACAGAACTCCTGCCCGTACTCTGTTTTTCCCGTTTTTCCGGCAGTCATATTTGCCTGTGCGATCCACTGCAGAAGAACCACTCTCACCGTCTCTGGAACCACGCCCTCCATGGCAGAAACGTCCAGCCTGTTGTCCTTAATATAGCGGTTTAAAAGCTGTCTTTCGCTCTCTACCTGCCTTAAATGAGCCGCCCTCTGCTCCAGTTTTTCCATGGTCTTGTCCGTAAATCCCTGCTGCTTTCTCCTCTCCCTGTAGGTCTTGGTATGGGGCCGCAGCTGATAAGCAAAAGCCTCTTCCTCATAGACACTGCTGTTAATGCTGTCCGTGTCCCGAAGGGTGTTTTCTTTCAGATGAGCTATGTTTTGAATGCCAAACACATGGGCAGAGATCCTGTGGGCCTCCTCCAGGCTGCCGGCCCCCAGAAAAAGCTCCAGAAACTTGCGGTAATCGTCTTTTCTGCTGATCCCCCAGTTCTGCACCTGGACAATCAGAGCCGCATTCTGTATGATATTTCGGATCACGTCGTTGGTGATCACCAGGACTTTTCTGCACTCGCTCTCATGCCCTGGCAGGTCCAGAAACCATCCTTTCAGGGAAGTCCACTTTCCCCTGATATTCTCCCGGATACTCTCCTCCATGTGGGAACGCTTCTCCGAGAGAGCATGGGGAATCTCCAGCTCACTGTGGATCACTTTTTCCAGAAGTTTATCCTCAATCAGAGGGGCATTCTGCAGGAGCAGTTTTCCGATACGCCTGGAACAGCGCTGCATCTCCTGGATAAATTCGCTCAGATACTGGATAAAACGGTCCTTGTGCAGGATAAACTCCACGGATTTCATAAGCCTGTCCGCTTTTCCCGAGTAGAACTCTCTGAGATAATCCTGATAGTTCTGGTTGAGCCTCTTAAAATCTTCCTGAAGACTGCTCCACCACTCATTTACCTCCTTGCCGCTTTTCACATCCATCTCCTCCGCCTCTTCCAGGCCTTTCTCCAGCCTTACAAACAGGTTTGTGGAGAGATTTCCTGATTCCAGGAAGATATTTTCCAGACGGACGGTGAGTCTTTCAATTTCCACGGCGTACTCCGACATCACATACCGGTACTGCTTGTTCTTATAATCTGCTATGGTGTACACACGCCCGGGATCCTGGATGGGAGTCAGGTTCTTCCACCGGACCAGGGCCTCCAGATCCCCTTTCAGCTGGTCCATGCCATAATCGGCAAAATCCGGATCCTGGCGCAGCTGCTTCAGTACATCCTCTTTGTACAGCTGAAAATGCATCTTCTCATATTCGCGGTAAAACACACGCATAATCGCCCTGTACTGGGCCGCGCTGGGCGCCGACAGGTACGATGTCTCCTCTATTGAACCCAGGTAACTCATGTTGGCCTTTCTTATTTCCAGTTGTTGTTTCTACACTGCAGCGCCCTTGCGGGGAATCAACCTTCCAGTTCTTTGTCTCTTAGAATACCATTTTGTGACTTCTTTGTCGAGTATTTTCAATATTACTGCACCTTTATACTGAAACCATTGTATATACCAACCGGCACCTCCAGCCCAAAAGAATATTCATCCATGGTGTCTTTTTCCTGAATCCGTGAAGTTCAACTTGGTACAATTGCCTTTAACCCATATTTTATAGGAATTTCTTGGATTTAAACACGAAAATTTATTCACCCATTGGGTGATAAAAATTTAGTGTTTCAAAAAGCCGGAATAAGGCATAAATACTGGCTTTCTAAACTTAATTATGAATTGAACTTTACGGATTCAGGTTTTTCAAAATCGTATACTGTTACACATTCTTTATCCGGATCTACCACCCAGTACACTCTGACACCTGCAGTACGATATTTAATTAGTTTTTTATAATAATCCATCTGCCTGCTGCCGGGGGAGACAATCTCAATGATCCAGTCAGGCGCCCCCAAGCAGCCTTTCTCCGTAATTTTATTCCTGTCGCAGATAACAGAGAGATCGGGCTCCATATAGTTTCTGTCATCCCCATTGAGAAAAACCGCAAAGGGAGCCGGAAAAACTTCGCAGTCACCATTCTTACCGCGGATATATAAATTTATTTCTGTGCTGATATAATTAAGCAGTCTCTGATGTTTTGTATTGGGAGGCGCCATATAATAGATTTTCCCATCAAGCAGTTCCGCCCGCTCCCCATCCGGCAGAGAAAAAATATCTGCTATTCTATAATCCTCATTCTGCGCAGGTTTTCCCATACTTCTACTCTCCTGTTTCCATAATTCTTCCAAGCTCCCAGAGGGTGATTCGTTCCTGAAGCCTGCGTGAGGTTTCATGGGAACACCCTTCTTTTGATCAAGTGAAGAAAACCGCTGATTCCTGTTATCAGTGTAAATCAGATTCCGCAAAAAAGCAAGTTCAGGATCCGTAAAAATCTCCCCATGGTTTCCCATGAGGAGATTTTATTATCTCAAATATAAGACTTCTTCCGAACAAAATTCCAGACCAAACTGACTTCTGGAGCGGATTATTACTACAGATTGATCACCTGTCCTACACGGATTCTGTTGGGATTGGAGATCTGAGGATTTTTGGAGATAAGCTCCTTCAGGCTCATACCATTCCTGACAGCGATCCTGTAGAGGGAGTCATTGGGCCTTACCACATAGGTGCTGTTGACGACGCTGCTGATAACATTACCTACACTGCCGCTGATGCCCGGCACAAGTGTCTCCTGGGGCTTTGTATCTGTGACGGTTACAAGGTAATCGCCGCCGGTTGTAAGGGCGAACATCACTGTGCCTTTGGCGTTCAGCTTTACGCTGCCCCTGTACTCATACCTGCCCGCTGTCTGATTCCAGCTGTAGATATTGGCATATTTTTCTGCCATGCCTGTTCCAAAATTCATATGCGCGTCAATCTTTGCGCCCAGACTGCCCTTATGGTTCAGGGCAAACTGCCTGCTGGCAGCGGACCCGGCCGTCTTCTCTGACACAGCGGCCACAGGTACACCGCTCTTCACAAGGGTCAGATCCAGATCTTCCTTGACGGTTCCCGCGCCCAGATCCCCAGGCTGTACAGAGAAAGTCACGCCTCCTCCGGTGTGAAGGGCAAGCACCACATTCCTGAGCCGGATATGCTCCAGCACCCCTGCGGGCACTACCCCGCCGTTGACTGCCGACACATTCACATTTTCACCGGCCTTGGCTGCGGTAATCATGCTGTTCACCAGGTTCCAGTCCACAGAACTTTCCCTGGAGCCACCGTCCTTGGATTTTCCCTCCGATCCAGCGCCTGTAGCTGAATCAGAAGACTCATCCTGTCCAGGATTTTCTTCAGGTTCAGGTGTGACGCCGGGAGCAGGTGTTGCGTCAGGGTTCGGTGTTGCGTCGGGGTTCGGTGTTGCGTCAGGGCCCGGTGTTTCGTCGGGATCCGGTGTCGTATCCGGTTCCTCCGGCTGGTCGGGCTTCGCCCAGCTTTCCTTCCAGGTCAGCGCATAGGTGGAGAACTTGGAAGCATACAGCTCCACATAGTCCTTTCCGATCACAATCTTCTCGCCTTGACCGTTTGCCGTCTCGGTGATAATCTCGATCACTCCATCATGCATTCTGTAGATCACATAACCGTTATTCCCTTTTTCAATATTCTTCAGAGGGATAACGATCTTGATTGCAATTCCCGTATCGGACACTGCGCCTGAGGAAAATGCATTTCCCTCCTTGTCCGTGACATCCTTCTGGATTCCAAACTCCAGCATCTTAATGTTAATGGTACCCATACCATTGTCTTTTGCATACTGCTTTAACTCCTTGGCATCACTGCTCTCAGGGTCCGCCACCGATGACTGGAAGGACAGATCCAGGCTGCCTCCATCGTCCAGTACGTCGCGCTCTTCCTCCGTAAGACCTTCCATGACAGCAGAGCCCTCTTTCAGCAGATCATCCAGGCTGCCCACCATGACCTTCGCATCTTCCTCATCCACTTCCACCTTGGAAGAGCCTTTATAGACATATTCCGAGCCGTCCAGAATGCACTCCACACTGGTACTGCTGCCCGCTGCCACCTCCACAAGCTTGGACATGGTAGCGCTGCCCTGTTTTGCCGTGACATTGTAGAATCCCGGTGCCAGGTGGTCAAAGCTAAAGCTGCCGTCAGCTCCTGCCTCCACCTTCTCCTCCACGCCGTCCCCTGTGAGGATCACATAGAGCTTTGTGTCAGGGCTTCCGCCGGATGAATTGTTTCCAGAGATATCTCCTCCGGACACATCCCCTTCCGACACGCTGGGAGCAGGCACCGTGGTGCCCTTCATGTTCACAACCTTTCCGGTGACAGAGTAAATCTTCATATAGTTAGCCAGTGGTGTTGCCTCAGTGATCTCCGGATCAATCAGCACCCCTCCCCGGCCAGAAACCACATAAAAATACACTGCGTTGTCCGGAATGGGCACTTTCACCGTGCTGTTTCCATCGGTAAAATCAGCCCTCTCTTTGGCAATCTGAGCATTGTCCGCTCCCAGGAAAATCACATCAGCGGACACATAGCCGTTGTCACCGTTGATACGGTGCAGGGTCAGGGCATCCGCATCGCTGTACCCTGCCTCGATCCTGCCGGGAGTGGCAGGTTTCTCCTGAACGCTTCCTGCCTTGATAAACACTGCGGAGTCATAGACCGAGTCATTCATATCCGCGATGGCAATGCGGATAGTGTTCTCCTCCCCTGGGTTGACCTTGGCGCTGACAGAAAACGTGGTAGTCATGCCGTTGAACACAAAATTTGTGTCGGAAATAGCCCCTTCCGTACTCGAGCCGTCGTTCAGCCCCCTGTAAAACAGGGTGTTCCGCTCATGGTTTACATTTCCGATGGTGACTGGAAGCTCTGTCCCAGGCACAAGGGCATAGTTCTCCCCATTGACCATAAGCACAAACTGGTCGAAAAAGGAGTTGATGAACTGAGGATACTCCTCGGAAGCCAGCACGTACTGAAAGGAGACATTCTCCCCCTCGGGTATGTAGCTGAACTCCAGCATGGCAAGGTCATAATAAGAGTTCTCCTCACCAAATCCCAGCAGCAGATCCCTGCTCACGGCTTCACTGCTGTTGCTCATGGAATAATGGGCGGAGTACCCGGCAGAGAAAATATTCTCACCCTCACCCCGCTCCAGCACACCTGAGCTCAAAGCCAGGCCACGGGGAAATCCCACGATCTCCTCCGCCTTGTCAAAAGTGCCGAAAGCCCCCGCCGTGCCATACATGGTGGCGCTGGTGACATTTACATCCTCCCCCACCAGAGTCTTGGCAAGTTCCATGGCCGTCTCATCGGACACGGCCTCCGCCACGGACAGCTCCGGTGCCGCACCCCTTGCGGCATAGGCCACCGGAATATCCTCGGACAGGACGGATTCGGTATTCCGACTACTGCCTGCGCTCTGAATTCCTGCTGCGTCCGCCGGTATGACGGGTCCGCACACAAGTGCCGCCGAGAGCGCCACGGCGACATACTGCAATTGCTTCTTTTTCCTCATTTTCTCCCTCCGTATTTATATTTATTATATCCCCTGACGGCTGCCGGAAATGGTACCAAAACTCCTGCCCAGCCTCCGCCCGGGAGACACAATACAAATGAGACGTGATTAATTATAGCAGGAAATCCCGACTTTCAGGGCACTTTGGCATGAATCGCACCTTTTGAGGTACATTCCGCACCGCTCTGAAACACTGTCCCACGCTGAATTCCTGAAGAATGTAACAGTTCAGACAGAGCGCAATTTTGACTTCGCGAGAGGGGCTGTCTGAACTGTTACTGAAGAATAACATCATACTGTTGTAATCAGGAAAAACCGGATTGCAATAGCCCTAAAAAAATGTTATGATAAAGAGTCGAAATATACAGGCAACGGAGAAAACCATGAAGAAAAAAATTTTAACAATTACAGCCCTTATACTGGCTGCATTTTTAAGCGGATGCGGGGACACAGGCACCGTCCCTGTGGAGGAGGCCCCCCTTTCCGGCGACGGTACCGTGCACCTGACTGTCTGGGGAGGCGCGGAGGACGAAGAACTGCTCCGTCGGATTATCGAAACATTTGAGGAAGAATACCGGGGCCAGGCGGACTTCCAGATTACATATCAGCCCCAGAGCGAGAGCCACTGCACCGATGCGCTGATGGCAGACCTGGAAAACGGCGCGGATGTGTTTACTTTCAGCATAAAGGACGCGCCCAAGGCTGCAAAGGAATTCTTCCAGCATTTCGACTGCGCGCCGGACGAATTTGACATGATCTCTATTCACCAGGCCAACAAGCTGATTGTGGACAATGTAGTCAAGCGGATTAAAGCGCCAAAGGAAAAGGTCCTGATTTCCCTAGACCGTTACGGCAATACCAGAGGCGCCAGCACGGCAATCAATATCCTCGACTACGCAGAGAGAAACCAAGCTTATAGCGGTACAAAGAAAATTTTGAATTTTGCCTTTGGTATTGGCCTGAATATCGCTTTGGCGGCATTTGAACTGGATATGAGCCGCTGTCTGCCGATTATCAAAACGAGGGAAGTATTTGACGACGGAATTACGAGTTATACCTATTTTTGATTGCGGAGGGATAAAATGGCTTTTTTTCATCTAGGAAATACAAAGATAACAGCCATAGCAGCCTCCGTCCCGGATGATTTGGAATATACCTCTCATTATGCGGAGCAGTTTGGTGAGGATTATGTAAAAAAGTTCGCGCAATCCACCGGTGTGGAGAGCCGCTATACCACCCATCGGCTGGGAGTGACAGCCTC
>OFFH01001626.1_pt1 | contig 11102 bp, 10 predicted proteins | sample 1521341 | NCBI WGS metagenome assembly OFFH01 (sample SAMEA3504108, study PRJEB24116) | mouse gut metagenome | biome: mouse gut; feature: mouse-associated habitat; material: faeces | place: Denmark | collected 2011 | reverse complement strand
TGCCGTTATGCCCAAAACTGTCCACGTTATAGCCTGTTACAGCCGTTTTCCCAAACTTCTCCAAAAAATACCTCTGGCCGTAAAGCCCCTGGCGCACAAAGGACTCTCCGGAAGGGATATTGCAGTCCGGCTGGATCCACCAGCCGCCGGCCAATTCCCAGCGCCCTTCTTCCACCCTCTTTTTTATCTGGGCAAACATTGCCGGGTTGTTCTTTTCCACCCATTCATAAAAAGCCGCGGAGCTGCAGGTGAAAACAAAGTTTTCGTCTTCTTCCATCCGGTCAAGAGCCGACTGAAACGTGGCCTTCGCCTCCTGGAAGCCTTCCTGCCAGTTCCATAGCCAGACCGGGTCCAAATGGGCGTTTCCGATCATATGTAGTTTCGTGTCCTTTAAGTTCTCCATCATTCTCTCCTTTAGCCGCTAGATCGCTTGATTTTCACTCATTAAATAATGTTTGATCTTATCTTCCACCAGTGCCTGTACCGCATTACGGGACTTTTCAATCAACTCATCGGAGCAGCTGTTTAGTTCCTCCTCCGTCATATGGCCTTCCCTTCCAACCACCGCCAGCATAGCCAGTTCCAGGTCCGTTGCGATATTGACCTTGCTTACACCGCCTGTGGGAATCTGGACAGCTGAAACCACCATCTTACTGGGAACCCCGGATCCGCCATGTAATACCAGCGGAGTGTCTGTCAGCTTGTTGATCTTTTCCAGCCTTTCATAATCAACCTTCGGCTGCCTTACCGTATATACCCCATGTGCCGTTCCCACAGAAACAGCCAGGGCATCCACATGTGTCTCCTTACAAAATTCTGCCGCTTCCTCGGGGATGGTATACATTTCTTCATCCGTATCTGTCTCCACAAAATCCGTCGTGCCGATCTTCCCAAGCTCCGCTTCCACCGTCACGTTCTTCGGATGTGCAATCCCCACCACTTCTTTCGTTATAGCCACATTATCTTCAAATTCCTTCTCGGAAGCGTCGATCATGACTGAGGTAAATCCTGCCTCAATGGCCTCTTTGATCACGTCTAATGTTTTGGTATGGTCAAGATGAAGGGCTAACGGAACCTGAGGATTTAATTCCTCTACCACACGGTAAAATTCATCCGCAAACTCCTTTACCCCCACCTTATGGCGGATCACTTCTTTTTCAGAAAGCTGCACGATAGCCGGTGAATTGGCTGCCATAGCCGCCTTGATGATCGGCATGATCAACTTCGTATAACGGGCGGAAAAAGACCCTACCGCATAACCTTTTTTTCTTGCGTCTTGTAACATATCCGATAAATTTTCTATTTTACTCATATTCATTCCCCCATGCTTTATAATAATCTCTCAAAATTTTTACCATTGGCAGATATCTTTCATCTGCTATCTTCTTATATTTTTTTGCCAGATCTCCATCTGGCGTATAAGTTTCTTTCTGCCCCAGTGACCTCTCCAAAAACTCCCCGGCAAGGCCGCCATGATTTGATGAATCATGATTTTTCCTAAGATACAAAGCAGCAGCCCCGCAAAGGGTTGCCTCCTCCTGCTGTGATGCGTTTACCTTCCTGTTTAATATATCCGCCTTTAACTGCATCAGATATTGATTTTTTACTGCTCCGCCTGCGCAGACCAGCTCACTGTTACCGGCCTTATGTGCATCCGATAAAATTCCAAGCAGCCATAATGCCTGATACTGGATTCCTTCCATTATGGCCTTTAATATCTTCATCCCATCATCATTTTCACTTAATCCTAACAGAGTTCCATGCATGAAAGCCGTATACCACGGACTTCCCATCCCTGTCAAATAGGGAAAGTAAAGCACCCCCGTAGGATCCTGGGAAAGAGTGCCAAGCTTCCGGTTCATTTCCGTATAGGAAAGCTCACTTAGCTGCATCTTTTTTCGAAACCATTCTATTGAATGCCCGGAAGAAGGCACGCTGGCCATATAAAACCATCCTCCATCCACAAAGGGCCCATACAAAACACCCGTATCATGCAAAAACCCTTCTTCCGGCAATTCTCTCAAAACACCAATATAAGTCTCGGACGTTCCGGCGCTGTCACAGATTGCATCCTTTTTCCCATAAAGAAGCCCATAAGCCGCACAGACATGGTCATGCCCTGCTATCGCCACAGGGATACTGCTCCCGTTTTTCAGGAAACCACATTCCCCACAGATTTCACCTGAAGGGATGACTTTAGGGAAATTATACAGTTCCAGCCCCTTTGACCTGATCTCATCCACATCCCAGCATCCGCGGATCATGTCATACACATAGGTCCTTGCCGCAAAAGTCGGGTCGGTGACAAGCTGCCCGGTCAGTTTAAAGGCGATATAATCGCACATCGACAGCCAGACTGCTCTTTTCTTGTTAAGCTCCCCATGTTCTAACAGCCACATAAATTTGTAAATCCCGTACTTAAAGCTGTTATGCAGACCGGTCGTTGCAAACCTTCCTGCCTCTGTTCCCAAATCTGACCTGCCTGCCTGCGCTGTCGTTCTTTTGTCAAACCAGGGAATGATATCCGTTTTTTCTTCCCTGGTAAACCAGTCGATCACAAGGCCCGCTTCCGCCATTCCCGTAATACTGATCCCGTCAACCGGCCCTTTTGCTGCCCGGCAAAGGCCAAGCAGCTGGTCTTTCACAATCTCCCAGATTTCTTTGGGTTTATACACACTGCCAAAACCATCCGAAGATAAGGGCGTTGCCGACTTTACCTTCTGCAACACCCTTCCATCAGAGGCAAAAAGGATTGATTTAATATGTGTTGTGCCTACATCAATACCAATCACTGTACGCATCGATCTGTTCTCCGCTCTTATCAATTCAAATCCGCCCTTAATTTTTCAATTCCCATTCTCGGGCTTGTCAAAATCTTCTTTGCGTCTTCCCCTGCCAGGGTAACAGCCGAAGCCATGGAAGCCTGGGCCAGTACCGCGACATCGGACTCCGGAAGATACCGTTCCACCAACGCTTTGATCTTTGCGTCATGCACATCTTTATGCCCTTCCATCAGGGTTGCGTAGGCGCCTTCCACCAGCACAGTGTTGACTTTGATTCGTTTCCCGGTCTCATAGGCTTTTCGTTCGATCAGATCCACCGTAGGCTCTAATGTGGAAGCTAACGTGGCAAACACGCTGACCACTTCTCCCATTTCTACTGCGGCAGAGCACATGGCGTCATCGATTCGGTATACCGGAACATCCAAAATCTTGTCCGCTTCTTCCGCAAACGCCCCCACCGTAGAACAGGCGGATAATACCGCATCCGCACCCAGCTGTCCTAACACCTTCGCATAGGATATCCAGCGTTCACGCACAAAATCCACGTTGTGCTTATCCCGCATATCTTTCAGGATAGAATCATCCAGAAAGTTAATGACCTCCACATCCCCAACAATTTCTTTCACCAATTGATTTAGACTGTCAATGGTTGCAGGGGTAGTATGAATTATACCGATTTTTTTCATGCCGCACCTCCTATTTCACTGCCCCGCCTACGTTCATACCTTCAATGAAGTAGTTCTGGAAACAGAAGAACAACAGCAGGATCGGGATCATGGACAGGAAGGAAACCGCCATCAGATAATTCCATTCCGTATATCCCTCACCTTTAAATACCTGTAAACCTAACTGCAGGGTATATTTTGATTTGTCACTTAAGTAAAGCAAAGGCCCCTGAAAATCGGACCATGCCCCCTTAAAGTTGATCAGTGCCACCGTTGCCATGACAGGTTTTACCAAAGGCATCATCAGCTTGCCCCAGATGTAGAAATGGCCTGCGCCGTCCACCCTTGCCGCCTCCAAAAGCCCTTTGGGGATCCCCATAAGTCCTGCCAGCCACAGCACCACCGTATAACCCATGTTTTTCCATATGTAACTTCCCACCAGCACCCAAAACGCCGCCGGCGTGCCCAGATAATCCAGGCATACCTGCTCCCATAACCCCGTCTGCTGCCCGATCCGGGTCAAAAGCAAGTTCAAAAACCCCTGCCGGTAAAAAAACATTTTCCACACCAATACAATGGTAGCCGTAGGCATGGCAAGGGGGAACAGATAAATGGATTTGATCCACCTTTTGTTTTGTAAGGTATTTAGAAGCAATGCCGCCACAAATCCGGAAAACACCAGAAGGGGGATACACACCAGCGTAAAGTTCAATGTGTTTTTCACCGCCAGCAAAAAAGCCTGGTTCTCAAAAACAGTCCGGTAATTTTGGATGCCGTTAAACTGCCCGGTGACTGCCGTGGTAAATGACCGCCGCACCACATCCCCAAAGGGCAGCAGCACAAAAACCACGATCCCTAAAAACCCGGGCAGCACAAACAAGTAAAAAAACTTTCTTTTTTTCTTTAACATAAAACAACACCATTTTATTCCGACAGGTAAATGGAAAGCTGCTGCATGATCGCATCAAGGGTGGTATCAAGATCCTGCTCTCCAAACAGATATTTTTCCCCTTCTTCAAACACGGCCTTTTCTAAAACCATATCCTCAATATAAGGGGTATCCGCCGTTCCTATCCACTGCCAGAACGTATCCATCTCTTCTTGTGTTGCCAGGTATACGGTAAGCATGGTCGTATGCCCGTCCTCATCTATGGTAGCCAAAGAACCGTATTCCCCGTTTTCACCTACGTAATCTCTTTCCGGCTGAAAGGATTCTTCTAAGGCTTTTTTGTTGATCACATAGCTGCCAAGGGCTTTTTGCACTTCTTTCCCCAAAAATTCCCTGAAAAATTCTTTTGCCCGGTCAATCCGGGAAGATGCGGCGTTAATCCCTAACATTGTTGCAGGTACGAAAACCTTTTCACACAATCCCTTTGCGGGAACCCACATGGCATCCTCAAATCCCGGGTTCTTTGCAACGGAGGTCAACTCCCAATATCCGTAAGGATAGCTGCTCACCCCAATGGAAAATTGCTGGTAATCTCCCACAAAATAGATTTCATTGTTTCCATATTGGAGGATATCGTACATCCAGTCCTCGCCTTCTTCCGCCGCATAATAAGAATCTGTCAGCTCATGTTCTTCTATGCTCTTTTCATTAAGCCCATCCATCTGGGCATCGTAGATCCTCTTAACCTGGGTAAGGAACTGGGAAAGGGTCTCCCTGTCGATCTTTCCGCCGTCATCTTTCCACATAGGTGCGGCAACCGGTGCAAAAGCTTTCAAAACCGCTTTTCCGTTTGTACTATAGATAATATCCTTCCCCGGCTGATCCTCCCTGATCTTGCAGACTGCGTCAGCCATTGTGGTAAGGTCTTTGATCTCGGAAACATATTCTTCCCTTCCAAGCACGGCAGGCAGATACACCTCCATAGGAACCACATAGACTTTTCCGTCCTTTGCCATAGCCTGATACAGGTTTTCAAACAGTTCCTCTTCCTGATTGATTTCTTCCATCAAACCGGCAAGGTCAAGGAGCATCCCTTTTTCCATGTAGGAATCCATGGGCATCCCGTCCATCATAAGAAGGTCCGGGCCTTCCCCCGCCATGATCTGCGTGTTCAGCTTCTTTAACGCATCCTCCCTGGTAACGGCACCGCCTTCCGCCATGCCCACTTCATACTCCACGTAAACCTCCGGGTGGTTGATCTGGTAAAGGGAGATTGCCGTGCGGATGCCGTAACTGTCCGTAAGGCTGTACACCTTAAGACTCTCGGAAGGAACCGATGGCATATCCGGGTCGTAGGTAAACCGGATCAGCTTTCCTCCACTGGAAACCGCTAAAAACTCCCCGTCTTCTAACAAGATCATGCTCTTTAAGTTAAATAACGGACTGCCAAGACGGGATAAGCTGCCGTCGATCAACTGTTCCATACTCCCATCTTCCATCCGATAGCGGTGCAATCCCTTCCTGCCCGCAAAATAAAGTTCCCCTTCTTCCCCCGGGAAAAGATACATGTCATACCAGCTTCCGCCGTTAAACATCCGATCCTTGTAGTTTTCTTCCATAAACGCGGACAGCTCTTCCTTTTCCAGAACTTCCTTTTTATCCATGTCAAACAGGACAGGGGCCGGGTAATCATATCCGTCCACGATCATCAAATTGTCCTGAAACTGTAACAACTCCGGCCTTCCCTGTGCCGTAAAAAACAGCGCGCAGCTGCCGTCCTCTTTTATTTCATATATGTTATCCCCGCCGACCGTGCTCACAAAGATCCTGCCTGCATCGGAAATCCCAATCTTGTGCAAATACATTTCCTCTTCCGAAATGGGAACATCCACCGGAATCACCGTTCCGTCCGGTTTCACCAGCTCACACACAGGATCAAGGGTAAATGCGGAAACTCCCTCCTCCTCATCGCTGTCCTCATCACCGTCCTTTTCTCCATCACTGCTCACACCCCCATCGCCGATCTCACCCTCATCGCCGATCTCTTTTTCAACGTCTCCGTCATCTTCTTCCTCATAGCTTTCGTAAATGACCGCCAATGTTCCGTCCGATGCCATCTGGATATCCAAGAAATAAGAATGCTCCAGCTTTTCAGAAAGCCACGGGATGTCCATCTTCTCCCATGTTGCCCCGTTATCCTTTGATTCTAAAACCCCGGTGCTGCTGTCCGTGATCACCAGCCTGCCATCGGGCATCTTCCTCATACCGGTGACTACCTCAAGTTCCTCCGTCAGGTCTGTCTCGTTTTCTCCATACCGGCCCATTGCAATATCCGTGCTATCCCCGCTGCTTCCGTTTGTCTTTCCTACAGAAGCCTCCTTTCCTTCATCCGGGCTTTTGTCTTTCGTTTCCTGTTCCCCGCACCCTGATGTCAGGACAAGCGCCGACGCTAAGACAAGGCACAATGCTTTTTTTAACCATGCTCTTTTCATCTAAATACTCCTTCCTGTTTTCCTGCTCCCCCTCAAACGCAAAGTGACTATCGTGATAGTCATCTTGTAACTAGACTATCACGATAGTCACATCGTGTCAATACATTTTTTTACTATACGGTTGCGATTCACGGCAGGTTTCAGGAGAAAATAGCTGTATTGTGCTTGCACATAAACAGCTATTTTCTCCTCGAAACCGCCTGAATCAGGCATCCTACCCCAAAATGAGCAAAACGGCAAGCAACTGCTTTTGTTGCGTCTGGCAGCTTGCTGACAGGTTTTGCGAATTTTGCGTAGTAGGAGGCCGTGAATCGCAGTGCCAGCCGTAAGAGTGCGCCAGCACGGTTTTGCGAATGCATGAGCAGGCTGGAGGCTCCTTGGGAGCCTCCAACCGTACAGTCAGATATTCTTTTGCGTCTGGCAGCTTGCTGACAGGTTTTTCACCCGCCAGTCCAGGCCCGTGCCACATCCTTAGACTCCTCCTCGGAAAGTGCCACCAATCCTATGACCACACCGCTCTCATCCCGCTTTGTGGCTACGCCGATGTTACCGTTCCCGTTTCCGGCAGCCCTCGCAAAGACGCGCCCGGAAAATTTCTCCCCGTTCTGGTTCTGGTTATCGGCAAAAAAGTAGACCGGCTCTCCCTCAAAATAAAGCTGATAGTCATCATCGTCAAATTGTACCTGCAGGCCGTATCCCCTATATTCTGCGGCAAGCTTTTTCAATGATACTTCTAAGCTCTCCGGCATCGCATCATACTCCGAAACCTCTGCCGCCGCTTCTTCCTCCTTACTCGAAACGGTAAAAGCAACTGCGCTTGTGGCTGTCGCTTCCTGAGATATTACGTCAGCCGTATATGCTTTTTCATCATCATATGCCCATGATATCACGACCGGCTCTTCACTTGTGACCACATATTCCGCCACATCCCCAGTCCAGGTTATTGCCGAAAGCCGACCGCCTAAAAATGCCGTCAACGCCAAAACCACTGCAAACACCGCTGCCATCCTGCCGCTTATCGTGATCTTCTCTGCCTTCATCACTGCCAGAATCCGTTCTTTTACCGCATTTTTCCCGAAGCCTAACGCCGTCCGAAACCCCATTGCCCTATATTCTGCCAAAGACAAAAGTGCCAGTGCATAATCCTGCCGCTTTGCCATGCACTTTTGCACTGCCGTCTCATCACACAAAAGCTCAATATCCCTGTTAAACAAAAAATACATGACCCAGACAAAGGGGTTAAACCAGTGGATGCACAAAATGCCATGCATCGCCAGCTTTTTGAAGGTATCACGATTCCTCAAATGTATCAGTTCATGCAAAACACAGAACCCTACCTCTTTTTCCTCTTTGAAGAAAATGCCTTTCGGGAACACAATTGCCGGATGCAGCAGACCGTATGTGACCGGGGTCGCCGTCCGGTCGGAAATCCTGAAATTGATTTTTTTCAAATATTCCCGCTCCTTTTCCCCTGCACCTGCATGACCGAGAAGCCGTTCCTTTTCTTCCCTGTCCATGGGAAGGCTTTCCCTGAAAAGCCCGCTGTCCCTGACATAAAGATATAAAGACCCAAATACCATTACTGCCACTCCCACAAAATAAACGGCCATAAAAACAATGCCCCAGTCCGCTTCTTTTGTGCCCACCGTGTAGACCATCATCTCCGGATCGTGCTGCTCATAGACACCGCTTATCATGATTTCACTGACAGTATCTATTTCCATTTTTTGAGCGGATACCGCAGCCAGGTTTCCAATCCCCGGAAAAGACGAAGATATGGAAAAAGGCACAATAAGACGAAGCGCCACAAGCCCCCAAAGCAAAATCATAACCCTCTTAGGGATACGGTGTAAAAATAAAGACCGGAACAGGACGATCCCTATGATCATGATACCGGCGGTATAACTCATCTGCATGAAGCTCATTCTTATCCCTCCTGCCCCAGATCATTGACCATTTTGCGGAGCTTTTCTATCTCCTGGCCGGATAACTTTTTCCCATCCAAAAAAGCCGCAAAAAACTTTTCTTTCGATCCGTCAAACATCTTGTCGATCAATTCTTCCGTCTCGTAATCCTGCACTTCCTGTCTGGTTATCAGTGCATTGCAGATAAAACCAGGCTCCTGCCTTTGAATGGCTCCCTTTTCAACACATTTTTTGATCACCGTATAGGTCGTGTTCCTGTTCCACCCGGTCTCATCTTTTAAAATTTTCACAATCTGTCCTGCGGACATCTCCCCTTCCCGCCAGAGGACCTCCATAACTTTCCGTTCCGAATCAAATAATTTTACCATGCCGCACCTGCTTTCCCCTTATTTAAATGCCCATGGAAGCATCCGTTACATGTTCCATGGGCAATCATTTGCTTCACCATCAGACTATCATAATAGTCAAGCATTGTCAATTTTCTTTTTTACCGGGATCCAGATCTCCGTATAGTAATTTTCATCCTCGGTTCCCTTGGGGTATTTTTCCGGCGAATCATACATTTCCACGCAGTACCCTGCCGCAAATTCATATTCCTTAAGGGCCGGAAGCCATTCGGAAAATATCTTTGTGTTTACGTCCTGCAAAGAATCAGGCAGTGCGCCCCTGCAGGGAAATACCGCCCAGTCAAACGCCGGGATCGTCCTTACCGCAAACCCCTCCGGGATTTCTCTTGACGGATGATAGATATCCGCTATGAGATACTCAAATTTCTCATCACCCATCCTGGGGTCAACGTTGATCCCAAACATGCCGCATACCGTCTCACCCTTTCCCGATGCAAAATGCTCCTGCCAAAATACCGGGATTTCCTGTTTTGCATTTTCGTAAGAAAACTCTTTAGAAGACGCAAGGACCGTAAAGCTTTCTTTTTTTGTGATCTTGTAATCCATCAGATAACCACCTTTCAATGATATAGTAAGTTTCAGCGGCGCAAAAGACTTTAACATCACTTTTTCTTTCCGCGCCATAGAAGGTGATACGCCATGAAATCTTGAAAAAGCTTTCGTGAAACTGTCAGGGGAATCATAGCCATACTTCATTGCAAGCTCCATGACGGTGGCATTACCGGAAATCAATTCCCCGCCCGCAAGAGACAGCCTGCGGTTCCTGATATACTCCTTAATGGTATATCCGCACAACATGCTGAAACCTTTTTGGAAATGAAAAGTCGAAATATAAACGTGACTGGCCACATCACTGACGGTAATGTCCTCCAATATATGAGCTTCCATATAATCAACCGCTTCCCCCACCGCTTTGAACCATTCCATGAAAACACCTCCCTGCCGTCATTTGAGTATATCATCCATGGAGATATCCCGCCCGACATTTCTTGTGCCTTTTTGTCCGGCAAAATCTTAATCCGCTCTCGATCACCTGATAAAATTCGTCCTGCAGAAAGCTTCCTTTTCCGGAAGTCCGTATTTTTCTTTGCCCAGCGCAATACTCTTCATAAGAAAGGCCATATTCCTTGCCAGTGTGCGCATGGTCTGCAGCCCCTCCTCATCTTGTAACGCTTCCCCGGGCGTTCTCCCATGGATGCTGTTCCAATACTGACTGGATGCCACCGGCATACCGCTAATCGTAAAATAATTATTCAGCTCGTCAAAAGTTGACGACAGGCCGCCCCTCCTGGCTGCCACCACGCCAGCCCCTGCCTTCATTGATTTGTCAAAATGCGTGCTGTAAAACAGCCTTGTCAAAAAGGCGATCAGCGTGGCATTGGCAGACGCATAGTAAACCGGACTCCCCACTACAAGCCCATCGCAGGCTTCAAACTTTGGAGCCGTCTCGTTTACAAGGTCATCAAACACACATTTCCCCGTATCAGCGCAGGAACCGCAGGCAACACATCCCCGTATCATTTTATTCCCCACCTGGATCATCTCCGTTTCAATCCTTTCCATGGCAAAAATTTTCTCCATCTCAGCAAGGGCCGTGTATGTATTCCCCTTTATGTGGGGGCTTCCGTTGATCATTAAAACTTTCATGTTCTTCTCCTTTTCCTGAATGAAATCTGCTTGGGAACTTCCTGTTCCTGCAACAACCGTTCCAAACTCTGTTACCTCTATATAGGTAAGAGTAACATTTTTCAGCCGCACATTCAATTAATTTCAACACTTTTCATCTATTTCGTTTTCGGTTATCCATTGGCTCATAATTTTTTATAAAGAAGCAGAAGGTGTCATATGATGTCAGAGTATGCTATTCTAATCCATAGAAGTGGAAATTATTTGTGCTTGAAAAAGTTTTGGACAATCCTGACGGCGCAACAATAATTGCAG
>OFFH01001620.1_pt1 | contig 11132 bp, 9 predicted proteins | sample 1521341 | NCBI WGS metagenome assembly OFFH01 (sample SAMEA3504108, study PRJEB24116) | mouse gut metagenome | biome: mouse gut; feature: mouse-associated habitat; material: faeces | place: Denmark | collected 2011 | reverse complement strand
TGCTGTTCAAGAAGTTGGACTCACCCTTTTATGGTTTAGCGGACAGTAAAAATAATTATACAGATAATGAGTGACTTAATGCGAATTTTTGTTTCGCTTGCTCTGGTGGCAGTCAGTACGTATGCATCGATGGCGCAACATATGGTCATGTCCGGTATTTCACGCCAGGGCGGTTACTCATATGTGGATGGCAGCCGTGTTCATCCCGACAGTCTGCTTATAGAGGGGCGTATTGTGGAGTCGTTGGTCAAACGTGACCTGATCGATGCTTTCATGATACCGATAGATGACGACGGCAATCCCGGTGATACCATAAAGGCGAGAGCCAGATATGCCTTTACCCATTCAGATCATGTCCGGAACATGTCGTATATCGAATTCATGACTGAACACAAGGATTCGACCTATGTGTTTGAGATAGGGTGTCCGGGATACACATCTCAGACAATAGTGTATAAGGTCGAACGCCTGGGCAAGCGCGAACTGAAGCGCGAGATGCCATTGACCGAGCTCGTGCGTGAGCCTCATAAACTCGGAGAGGTGGAGGTGGTGGTCTCGAAAGTGAAATTCTTTCATAAAGGCGATACGCTGGTCTACAATGCCGATGCATTTCAGCTTGCCGAAGGATCGATGCTTGATGCCCTGATAGCCCAGCTTCCCGGAGTGGAGCTTAACAGCAATGGGGAGATCAAGGTGAACGGTGAGAAAGTGGAGTCGCTGCTTCTGAACGGTAAGGAATTCTTCGACAAGGACCGCAATATCATGCTTGAGAATCTCGGTGCCTATACGGTAAACAATGTCGAGGTGTACCGTGGTCAGACAAAACGTGAAAAGTGGATTGATGATCCTAACGCACAGAAACATCTCACGATGGATGTAAAACTCAAGAAGGAATATTCCATGGGATGGCTGCTCAACTCTGAGGCGGGGTATGGAACAGAGGATCTCTACACAGCGAGGCTCTTTGCTTCATGGTTCAGCAACACTTCGCGATTTACGCTTTTAGGCAACATGAACAATGTGGGCAATAATTTTAACCTGAGCAGTCCGGAGCACAATGTGGTGAGCATGGGGGGAGGAAGATCGTTTACTCCATCGGGCCGTAGCCGTTATAAGAATATCGGGCTTGACTATTCGTTTGATACCAATAATGAGGCAAACAACTTTCATGGGTCATTTGTGTACACCGGTGACAATGATGCGCGAACAACAACAGCCAACAAAATCAATTTTTTCAATACAGGCGATACATATGAGTATTCATATTCCGGAAACCGAAGCCGGAATATGAGGCTTGGCACATCTCATGCCATGATGTTTGATCTCGGACGGTTGAATATCACAGGGAGCATGAGCGGAAGTTATAGTTCCAACGATAATTCTTCAAAATCGCTCTCCGCAAGCTTCAATGAGGAGATGGAGGATGCGACAGTCGAATTCATCGAGAACCTATACAGTTCAGCCACTCCCGAAGAGCTTGCCGCCATCATAAATAGAAATGTCAGCAAAAGTGATAGCGAAGGGAAGAGCGGAAACGCATCGTTCAGTTCAGAAGCTATTTATAAGGTGCCGGGAACATCTGATAAACTCTTATTCTCGCTATCGTCAGGATTTTCTGTAAACAAGGCGCACAGCTGGCAAGACTACTTGATAAATTTTGGTGCAGACCATGTTCCCTCCGAACATCGCCGACAGTACACCGACCAATCTCCCAACAGAGATTTCAATATCTCAGGTTCGCTTGGCTATACGGCGAGAATCCGTAATGTGAGTCTTGATCTGGTGTATGAGGCATCTTACTCGGAAGGCAAGAACGGTTCTTATATGTATGCACTTCACAAGCTTGACGACATGGGGGTATACGGTGGTGTTCTGCCCCCGGGTTATGAATCGACTTTTGACCCTTCCAACAGTAATTCTTCAAGCAACAGTCAGAGGAATCACTCTTTACAGTCTAATTTTAGGTATGTTACACAATTTGATAGCGGATATGAGCTTAATATATTTGTAATGCCTACGATAAGGCTTGTTAACCGACATCTTGATTATTGGCGAGACAGTAAAAATTATAATATAAGAAAAAACAATTTTCAGTTTTCCAGTGCAGTTGTCAACATAAGGTTCGGTAAAAGAAGTTTCATGACGGAGTCTCTGTCGCATGCATTGTCGTATCAGTATGCCTTGTCGACCAGTCTTCCTGGGCTTCTCAGCCTGGTGGATGTGGTGGATGATTCCAATCCTCTTTATATATCGGAGGGTAATCCTGACCTGAAATCGTCAACGGTGCACCATCATTCAGTTAGCTGGAATATTTCTGGCAAAGGTATGGTATCAAACAGTTTGAGCCTTAGTTATAGTCATACCAATAATTCGATTGTCAATGGTAATTCATATGACACATCCACAGGCGTGAGCCGTACACGTATGTATAATGTCAACGGTGACAACGATGTGTCGCTGTCGGACTTTGTTCACTTCGGATTCGGAAAGGACAGATGCTTCACTCTGTCATCATCCTCGACATTGAGCCGCAGGCATGATGTGGATATGATCGGCACCAACGGCGCGGCCCCGTCCAGGACCTATGCCGATACATGGGCCATAAGTGAGAATGTCAATCTGGGATGGCGTAGCCCGAATTTTAAACATAATGTATCGATAGTCGGAAATATATCCAACAACCGCACACGTTCGGCACGAGAAGGTGCCAATAATGTGAATTCGGTCCATGTCAGCTATGGGCTGACAGGTATGTGCACTCTTCCCGGCGGCTTCCGGATCAACACCGATCTTAATTTCTATACCCGGCGTGGCTATGGTTCAAGGGAGCTTGACACCACCGATGCCATGTGGAATCTCAGTGCTTCCTACACTCCGAAGGGGAACAAGTGGGTATTCACTGTCAAGGGATTCGACATTCTCCAGAGTCTTTCAAACGTTTATTATTCAGTGACAGCCTCAGGACGTTCTGTATCCTATTCCAACACTCTTCCGCGCTATGTGCTTTTCACGGCGCAGTATCGTCTGAACCTTCAGCCGAAAAAGCGCATGTGAAAGTTCTTTAGTTTATAATATGATAAAAATATGATTTATGGATAGTCTTGAATTAATGGCGTCAGGGGCATGGCACAATGGGTTTGCCACAGAGATAGGAAATGCTCTCGGAAGGGCATCCCGACTTTGCTTCAGCCTGAATAGTATATCTCCTGAAAATAAGTCTGAGCGGGAATCCATAATCAGAGATCTGTTCGGAGAGATAGGTGACAGGTTCATCATCAATAGTCCGTTCCGGTGTGACATAGGATATAATATCCATGTGGGTGACAATCTTATATGCAACTTCAATGTGGCTATTCTTGATGAGGCGGAGGTGTGGATCGGTGACAATGTGTTTATCGGTCCCAACACATCAATCTGCACCATAACCCATGCACTTGACTTTCGCCAAAGGAACGAAGGCATAATGCGTTCGGCTCCGGTGACAATCGGGTCGAATGTGTGGATAGGAGCCGGAGTCACCGTATTGCCGGGTGTCACAATAGGCGATGGCTCTGTGATAGGAGCCGGAAGTCTTGTCACTAAGGACATACCCTCGGGGGTACTTGCTTTAGGCTCCCCATGCAGGGTGGTAAGGGAGATTACGGAGGCTGACGTTGTGGTCGATATCCGTTGTCCGGATTAAGCACGGATTGCGTGACGTTTATGCGAAATCCTGAGTCTTATATAGTTAATGCCGATTATCATGCTTGTGAGCAGCTCAGCCATCGGAATGGATAGCCACAGCCCCGCAACCCCGATGATTCGGGGAAGGATTATAAAGCACGGCACGAGGAGGATCACACCGCGTAGCAGGGTGTAGAATGTCGAAGCCACGACCCGTTCGATGCTCTGATAGTAACCGATGAATGCTATGTTGATTGCGAAGAACACGGCACATGTCGAGAATAGCGGCAGTCCGTTTATTGCCAACGGATAGGCGGCTTCGTCAGGTCTTAGGAACATGGATACTATTATGTGGTCGGCTGTCCATAATCCGGAAGCCACTATGGTGCCGCATATCATGGCGGTGTAGAGCGACACGCGCAGGGCGCGGCTTACTCTCCAGGCATTGTGTGCACCGTAATTATAGCTGATGATGGGTTGTGCTGACTGTGCTACTGCATTGCTTATGGAGAATACCAGAGGGAACAGGTAGCAGGCTATGGCATAGGCTGCCACACCCTCCTCATTAAGCATTGACATGAACATATAGTTGCCTGTGAGCATCATCACGCTCATGGCAAGTTCGGTGATGAATGTGGCAGAGCCGATCTTCATCATATAGCGTGCGTTACGAACAGTCAGAAGCAGTGAGGTCACCGACATTTTCAGCCTGTAGAACCTTAGGCGGTCGTGGAACCATATGAAATATGACAACACAAGCAATCCTCCTATAGTGCATGCTATTGATGTGGCGAGAGCGGCACCCATCACGCCCCAGCCGAGGGGGAATATCATATACCAGTCGAGTACGATATTGATGACCGCTGCTATTATCTGTACCCACATGGCATATTTCGGAGATCCGTCAAGACGGATCAGCATCATCCCTACGCATTGTATGAAGAGAAAGAACAGTCCCGGCTGTAGCCACAGCAGGTAGTCCGTGGCATAGGGGAGCAGACGGTCACTGCATCCGAGCAGCTGAAGCACATTTTCTGAAAAGCAGGTGCATCCTATGATTATGAGGCTTATGATGAGCAGCCCTACAATGAATGCCTGTGTCAGTATTATGCGTGCGGCTTTGACATTATCCTCTGACAGGCGTATGCTTGCTATGACCGATGAGCCGATGCCGAACATCAGTCCTATCCCGGTAGCGACCATGAACAATGGTGCTACAATGTTGACAGATGCAATGCCGTCGGCATTGACGCCTTGCCCTACGAAAACGCCGTCGATTATTGTGAGTGCCGAATTGAATATCATTCCCACAAGAGTAGGAAAGAATAAGGCAAGGAAAACTTTGCTGATTTTCCCATTGCCGAAATCAATCTTGTCACGTCCGAGATCCCCGTCCTTCATACCGTTGTTTTTTAGGGGTACAAAGGTACGGATTATTGGCATAACCGGCAACCGATACCGAAATGTTTATTCGGTGAAAAGGGTTTTGGTATAAGGCATGATTGTTATACGTGCGTCAGATTATGTATGTGATCGGTCATTTCGTCGATTTTCGACTCTATGGATCTTAGCAGTGCAAACTGGGCTTTCGCTCTTATAAGGTTATGCTCCGGATATTCTGTCTTATAATAAGTGTCGCCATTGAGATAATCGGTGAGAAATCTTATAGCCTGCATATAGGCGAATCGTTCGGCGGCATAGGGGAGGAGCTTTATCTCAAGCGGGGTGAGGAAACATCCTGCGCTTTCAAGGTATCCTTTGGCGAACTGCCGGAACACATCCATATTGAACTCCACATTGGCAGTGTCAGGATCATCTTCCTTGCCGGTGTTTGCGGCTGTGCGCAGGAAGTCTCCGAAGTCCGAGAATACGAACGACGGCATCACTGTATCAAGATCGATCACGCATACCACATTGCCTTCCTGATCGAATAATATATTGTCGACCTTGGTGTCGCAGTGGCATATGCGTTTGGGTAGTTTGCCTTCACGATGCAGCCTCTCGGCAAGACAGGCATGTTCGGATCTGTGTTCAAGTTCTCCGATGATGTCACTGACCCCGGATGCTCTTCCGGCAATGTCACTATTGACAGCATCCCTGAACTGCGTGAGCCTGAACTCCATATTGTGGAAATCAGGGATAGATTCATCAAGCACCTCGGTTATGTCCGACAGCATATACTGAAACTCACCGAAGGCGGTCCCTGTCCGGTAAGCGTTATCAGGAGTCACTGCCTTGCGTGTGAAAGTGTTGTCGATAAACACCATCATACGCCAGTAGTCCTCTCCATCGAAGTGGTAGGTCTTACCTGTGTCTTGAGTGTGAAGAAATCTGAGGCTTCTGCGGTCGGGATCTTTCACCCCTTGGGCTTCAAGGCGGCATCGGATATGACGAGTGACAATTTCAATGTTTCTTTGCAGCTTGTCAACATCTTTGAATATGTGATGGTTGATGCGCTGTAGCACGTAGACGGAATTGTCACCTGCCTGTACGGAGGTTACCTTGTAGGTGTCGTTGATAAGACCGTCGCCTAAGTGGCGGATGTCGTTATCATTGGCATTTATGCCGAAGTGCGACACTATTTCGTTCAATGGCTTCATATTACAGTATCCACATGGGTCTATTTCTTTGATTTGGATTTTTTGCCTTTGTTTTTCAATGCTTTTGCCTTAAGGCTTTCAGTAAATGCGATAGCTTTCTTCATTGAAGCCTCCTCCTGTTCGGGTGATGCGAAAGCATGGCTGTAGCCTTTGGTCTTGTTCCAGTCGCCTCGTGTGAAATCGGGAATTGCGACAGGAGCACTGTTGTGGTCCATGGAGAGTGAACCGAGTTCGGCAAGGCAGCACCATTCTGCCAGGTCATACACATCCATGTCGAGAGGGAGTCCGTTCTGTAGGCAGTATATCATGCGTGCGTCCATTATGAAGTCCATCCCTGTCCGCCTACCTCTTTTGCCATTTCTCCGTATTTTATGAGGATCGGGTGGCGGTATTTCTCTATAAGAGCTTCTTTTTCCTTTCCGCTGAGGAACGAGTGGGCAGAGAGGTCCTCGATATCGACTTTCACCCCTGCGTCAGCGAGCTGCTGTTTGCCCAGAGCATATCCTTCCATGGGATACTTGTTGGCAAAACCCTTTGTGCCTGTAAGCTGATAGAGACGGTTGTAGGGCTGAGGAGTCATCACATTGTGCTGTATCTCTATCACTTTACCGTTCTCTGTGCGTATAAGGGTCGTAGTGTGGTCGCCGTTGCGGAAGTTGCTGCACACCGAATCGGTCAGCTCAGTTACGAGTGCCGCACCGTTGACCGACTTTGTGTCCATGGCTACAAGGGTTTTCATGCGGTCGCCGCGATGGATGTTCAGAGCCTGTGCAACAGGTCCGAGTCCATGGGTGGGATATACGTCGCCACGATGGCGCATATTGTAGTCCAGACGCCATCCGAGTTTGTCGTTCTCTCCGTTTTTCCAATAATGTTTCCAGAATGGACTTAGATCGTGTATATATGCTCCCTGGGCACGGATCACTTCTCCGAACACTCCTTGCTGTGCCATGTTGAGTGTGTTCATCTCAAACCAGTCATAGCAGCAGTTTTCAAGTATCATGCAATGTTTCTGATGCTTCTCGCTTAGGTCGATCAGTTCCCAGCAATCATTCAGAGTCATAGCCGACGGCACTTCGATGGCTACGTTCTTGCCGTTGCGTAAGGCGCATTTGGCTATTGGGGCATGATGCAGCCAGTCCGGGGCTATGTATACAAGGTCTATGTCGGGACGCTTGCATAATTCCTCATATCCGTTTTCTCCGTAATAGATGTCAGCTTTGGGCAGAGACGCTTTTTCGAGATACTTCTGGCAGTCCTCCGCTCTTGTCTGTTCATAATCACACAGAGCCTTGATTTCGACTCCGGGAATGTGGGTGAAACGTTCCACGGCACCCGGGCCTCGCATTCCGAGACCTACGAAGCCAACTCTTACTGACTCCATAGCCGGAAGTGCGAGTCCCAGGACACTTTTCTGTCCGGGGGCACGTTGGGGCGATTCCACTTCGATGGTGCCCTCGTTCCATTGCCACTCGGTGCCGTACTCGTTTATATTTTTATCAGCAGTCTGTCCGGATGCAGATATGACTATAGGATTTACAGCCATGCAGGCTGATAGGATAATTGATTTGATAGTGTTCATCGGTATTATATAGCGGTCATTGTGTAATATTGCAAAAGTACCGAAAAAACACGATAGTTTAACACTCCGGAGCAAAAATAATGATTATAATAGATTTTGGCGTTCGGTGATGTCGGCATCGGTCATGGTGTGGTCCCCGAGTGAACCTTCCGCAGCCTGGATACATATATAGATCATCGGTTCCGATGATGTGCATTTGAGGTTGCGGTCGCAGTCGGTTGATACTCTTACCACCGAACCTTCGGAGATATCGAACACATCGTCATTAACCTGAAATCGTCCTGATCCGCTGAGTATTATATAGTTCTCTTCGTTTTTGCGATGGCTGTGGAAGAATGGCACTTCTGCTGCGTGGGGAAGGGTGCCGAATGAGATCTCACATGACGTGGCTCCGGTGCAATCCTTGAAAAAAGATTTTCCATCGAAAGCACTAATGTTTCCTGCCGAGGCATGTGTGTAGTTTTTTCCCTGGTTGATAATTTGTACTTTGTTCATAGTTCTATGTTTATTTGGATTTTAAGTGAATGGATAGTAACTTTGTTATCAGAAATTACTTTCTGAATGATAGTGCAAAGTTAATCTATATTTATTTGTAATGCAATATGTTACCGGTTTGAAAGTCACTATCCTTCAGGTAAGATTTTTTGAGAATCAATTATATGGAAGTTAAAGAAAAATTAAAAAAATATTCCGATGCGGAGCATTGCCCTGTACGGAATGTGATATCTCATTTCTCATCAAAATGGTCGATACTTCTGTTGCATATTCTAGCGGAGGAGTCGCCGATGAGATTTGGTGAGATAAGTCGTGTGCTTGAGGACATATCTCCTAAGGTGCTGACATCCACGCTTAAGAATCTTGAATCAGTCGGGCTTGTATGTCGCAAGGTATATGCTGAGGTCCCTCCGAGAGTGGAATATTCCCTGACACCTTCAGGGCGTACCCTCATTCCTGCTTTGGCTCCGCTCGTACAGTGGTCGATAGATAATTTTGCATCTATTGTGGGTAATCGCGGGCAGTCAGGTAAGCGGAGTTGAGAAATTTTTTGTACCTTTGCACCGAAAAATAAGTCAAAAATTCATATTGCAAGCGGTAATACCGTGAAAATAAAGTCGATAAATCCCTGTGCTTTAGTGACTTGTTTTCTAAACAACTGTTTCAACAAAAAAGAGAGCTTGCATACATTAAATTTAGAAGATATGAGTTATAATCTTTTGAAAGGTAAGCGTGGTGTGATATTCGGCGCGCTTAACGACAAGAGTATCGCCTGGAAAGTGGCTGAGAAGGCCGTTGAGGAGGGTGCGATCATTACTCTTAGCAACACACCTGTTGCTGTGCGTATGGGTGAGGTATCCCAGCTTGGCGAGAAGCTTAATGCAGAGGTGATCCCTGCCGATGCTACCAATATCGAAGATCTTGAGATGGTGTTCCAGCGTTCTATGGAAGTGCTTGGAGGCAAGATCGATTTCGTTCTCCACTCTATAGGCATGTCACCCAATGTGAGAAAGAAGCGTCTGTATGACGACATCGATTATGATCTGCTTGGCAAGACACTCGACATCTCAGCCATCTCTTTCCATAAGATGATTCAGGCTGCAAAGAAGCTTGATGCTATTGCAGAGTACGGAAGCATTCTGGCTCTCAGCTACATCGCTGCTCAGCGTACAATGTTCGGATACAACGATATGGCTGATGCCAAGGCTCTTCTTGAGTCTATAGCACGCAGTTTCGGATATATCTATGGCCGTGAGAAGCATGTGCGAATCAACACCATTTCACAGTCACCCACAGCCACCACAGCCGGAAGTGGCGTGAAAGGCATGGACTCGCTTATGGACTTCGCCAACCGTATGTCCCCCTTAGGCAACGCTACAGCTGAAGAATGTGCCGACTACTGCATCATGATGTTCTCCGACCTCAGCCGTAAGGTGACAATGCAGAATCTCTTCCACGATGGAGGCTTCTCAAGCATGGGTATGAGCCTTCGTGCGATGGACCAGTACGAAAAGAGTTTCGATCTCTACCGCAATGCTGACGGAACCATACAGTATGGTTAATGCCTGATATGTTGTATTAACTTTGAGTAAAAAATTTAAGAGCGGAGACAGCAAGTCCTTACTGTTGTCTCCGCTCTTTTATATTTCTAACATTCATCTTGCATGTATGTGAGCATATCCTTGTCTCCACGGCCGGAGACATTGATCACAACAGTGTCGGTGGGCTTGAATCTCTTTACATCAAGGACCCCGAGAGCGTGAGCCGATTCAAGAGCCGGGATTATACCTTCGATTCGTGAGAGACGGAAAGCGGCATCGAGAGCCTGGCGGTCAGTGATGGCGAGCACTTGGCTGCGTCCGGATGTTGCAAGATAGGAGTGAAGGGGACCTACGCCGGGATAATCCAGCCCTGCGGAAATTGAATAAGGCTCGATCACATTGCCGTCTTCGGATTGCATGACCAATGTTCTTGACCCATGCAGGATGCCTTCCGTGCCTAACGTCATGGTGGCGGCGGTGTGTCCGGAATCCACTCCGAGTCCGGCTGCTTCGGCTGCAATCAGTCGTACCGATGGCTCGTTTATGAAATGATAGAACGCTCCGGCAGCATTGCTGCCTCCTCCTATGCATGCTATCACATAGTCAGGTAGTTCCGATCCGGTCTGCGAAAGGAGCTGACTGCGTATCTCACTTGATATCACCGACTGGAAATGTGCCACCATCTCGGGGTATGGATGAGGTCCTACGGTCGAGCCTATCACGTAGAAGGTGTCGGGATTGGAGCACCAGTAGTTTATAGCCTCGTTAGTGGCGTCCTTGAGGGTGCTGCTGCCGCTTTTGACGGATTCGACTTTAGCCCCGAGCATAAGCATGCGGTCAACGTTAGGTTTCTGTCGTGCCACATCGGTTGCGCCCATGAACACGGTGCATTCCATTCCCATAAGCGCACATGCTGTTGCCGTGGCGACACCATGCTGTCCGGCCCCGGTTTCAGCTATTATGCGGTGCTTGCCCATGCGCTTGGCGAGAAGCACAGAGCCGAGAGCATTGTTGATTTTGTGGGCACCTGTGTGATTGAGATCCTCTCGTTTGAGATAGATATTGGTGTTGTAACGTTCGCTCAGCCTGTTTGCCCGGTAGAGTGGGGTGGGGCGGCCTACATAGTCGCGTAGCAGGGTGTCAAGCTCTTGATTGAATTCCTTGTCGGCTGCATATCTGTAGAATGCTTCGCGGAGGAGCCGGATGTTCTGTTGGAGAATTTCCGGGATGTATGCGCCTCCGAAATGTCCG
>OFFH01001619.1_pt1 | contig 11144 bp, 10 predicted proteins | sample 1521341 | NCBI WGS metagenome assembly OFFH01 (sample SAMEA3504108, study PRJEB24116) | mouse gut metagenome | biome: mouse gut; feature: mouse-associated habitat; material: faeces | place: Denmark | collected 2011 | reverse complement strand
GCAGGGGTCGTGGGTGTCCAGGCCCAGGGAGTGCGACACGCCGTGGTAGTAGTATTTCCGAACGTCGCTGTCGTCATTGATGAGCTTGGCCGTCCGCAGGGCCTTCTTGTAGAAGTCTACCACCGCCTGATTGGACTCTTTGGTTTCAATGCCCGGACGCATCTTGTCCCGGGCCATGTCCATGGCGTCCCGGACGATGGTGAACAGTTCCCTCTGCCGGTCCGTGAACCTGCCGCCCACGGGGAAGGTCCGGGAGACGTCCGCAGAGTAATACCGGTACTCCGCCCCCAGGTCAACCAGCAGCAGATCGCCGTCTTTGGTGACGCAGTCGTTATCGGAGTAGTGGAGCATCACCGCGTTCCCGCCGGAGGCGGCGATGGTCTCAAAACCGTGGCGCAAGCCATTGCGGGCGACATGGTACTCATAATCGGCGGCCCACTGGTACTCATATTCGCCGGGACGGGCGGTCTCCAGCATCCGCTTCAGCGCCTCGATGGTCACATCTCCCGCCTTGCGGATGCACTCGATTTCCTCCGGGGTCTTGATGGCCCGCAGGGAAGAGATCGCTGGCGCAATATTTTTGATCTGCGCCATGGGGAACTTCTCGCGGATGGTTCGGGCAAATTCCTCCGCCCGGGTGGGCGGGGCGAGCATGGACCGGCGGTCAAAGGAGAAGTAAACATCCGTCAGGCCGTTGGAGAGATACATGGCGGTATACCGCTCAAGATCCTGCATGTAGATGATGTTGTCGCTTTTGATGCCGCTGCGCTCGGAGGCCCGCTCCCTGGTCAGCATCTTGCCGTTCCACTTGATGATCTCCTCGTCCGGCTGATCGATGAACAGCCAGGACCGTACTCCTTTCTTTGTCTTGGCCAGCATCAGCCACACATTCTGGGTGTCGATGCCGGTAAGATAGTAGAAATTGCGGTTCACGGAAAAAGGGGACATATCCTGGTCGTTGCTCTTCACCGGGGCCTTCCCGGAGTAGAGCAGGATCACGCCGGTCCCCTCCAGCTTGTCCAGCAGCTTCTGCCGGTTGTTGGTGTAAAATTCTGCCGTCATAATATTACGCCTCCATCTTTTTGATCCGGCCCGCCCTGCGGCGGACCGCATATCGGACTGTGCATATTGTACCACACTGGCAGAAAAGTGCAATAGGCGTTTTAGCGCCTGTCCAGTATCTCAGCATGGGCGGATTGACGAGGGGATTTTTGCCCAACAAGGTAAAAGGCGGGCGGTAAATCCGCTGTCATGACCTGGGCAGGGAGTTTTATGGAGCAGTCTCTTGGAATAAGCAAATCGGGCCCCCGCAGGCGTTTTCCCGCAGGGGCCCGAATCACTTCAGCACTTTACGCGCTGTTACCGTTCAGCGGCAGCAGCCGCAGTGCTGCTTGGCGCCCTCGTAGTCACAGGAGTTGTTCAAGCTGTTGGGGGGAAAGAACTCATCGACGGGGAAGCTGATGTTCTGGAACAGCTCGCAGGGATCCTCGCTGGCACAGCCGCCGCAGGAGCAGTCCTTGTCGGGCATGCAGTAGTCGTACACGGGGATCAGCAGCTGGGTATCCCGCTCCAGACGGATGATGGAGAACTGGCCCAGCGTGACGAAGGCGCGGCGGTACTCGTCGCCCATGGTCAGCTCGCAGCCGAAGCACTGGCATACGCAGGAGGGAATCTCGCACACGTCGCAGTCACAGCAGCGGTTCTCGCAGCACTCCACCAGCTTGGCGTCCAGGACGATGGGGTCCACGGCCTCCACCACGGCCACGGGCATGTTGCTCTGCTCCAGCATCTGGCGGTCCAGGGCGTCGATGCGCATCTGGGAGGAGAAGATCTTGGCGTTGCCCTCGCTGCCGAAGAGGATGACCCGCTTGTCAAAGACGCACAGGCCCTCTACCTCCACCGGACGGGGGCAGGAGCAGTAGGCGTTGAGGGTGACGCGGTAGAAAAAGCGCATATCCACCGTGTAGAAGCCGCGGTTGAACACCACCGGCTCTACGTCAATGTACGTATAGAGCAGCTCCGCCTTGCCGCCCTTTACGGTCTGGGCGCGGCTGAGTACATCCTGCCCCGCCATCGTCGGGTAGAAGCGCAGATCTTCAATGCAGTCCTTATCCCGGCAGCTGTCAAAGATCTTCTTGGTATGGATACAAACGGCCTCGCAGTTGTCCTTCACGCCGGAAACCGGGCCGGGTACGATACGTTCGGGCATAGTTGGAACCTCCTAAATAGTAGCTCTGGTTGTTCTGAAAGTTGGGAAGGCGTTTGCCTTCATTTCAGTCTATGCGCCTGTTCCCGGTTGGTGAAAAATCGGGGTATACAAATTCCGCCGGAGCAGGTATAATAGGGACAACGATGTCCCCGGGAGGTGCGCTATGGGCGAGTTCGGCTTTATCAGCGACAAGCTGGAGATCAAGTTCCTCATTTTATATATCGCCGCGCGGGTGGTGGGCCCCGTGCCCTTCGAGGTGCTCCAGGAGCTGAGCATGTGCGACGGCGGGGTGGACTACTTCGGCTTCTCCGAGTGCCTGGCGGACCTGGTGCGCACGGAGCACCTGGAGCTGGAGGACGGGCTCTATTCCATCACCGCCAAGGGCCGGCGCAACAGCGCCATCTGCGAGACCAGCCTGCCCTACTCCGTGCGGATGCAGGCGGAGCAGAACCTGGCGCGCTGCAACGAGCAGCTCAAGCGCAGGGCCCTGGTGGGGGCGGAGCTCCGGGCCAGGGAGGAGGGGGGCTACGAGCTCACCCTCAGCCTCAGCGACGAGCTGGACGAGCTGATGAGCCTGCGGCTGCTGATCACCCGGCAGGATATGGCCCTGGATCTCCAGCGCCGCTTCCGGGAGCACGCGGAGGAGATCTACTCCAAGATACTCGCCGACCTGTACGGAGGGGAGCCGTAGGGGGCGGATGCCGCAGAGCTGTGCCCGAATGGCGCAATTGCATACGATGAACACCGCACAATTGCCAATTGTGCGGTGTTTCTTTTGCAAAAAAACCGACGCCAATGCAGACGGTTCCAGGGGAAGCGCGCCGCATGGGTCCCCGCGCACGGCAGGTCGGGGCGCGGGCCGCTCACTTCGGCCGGTAGTGGCTGGGCGGATAGCCCAGCGCCTCCCGGAATACCTTGCAGAAGTAATTGGGCGAGTTAAAGCCGCAGGAGCGGGCAGCCTCGCCGACGCTGCTACCCGCCTTCAGAAGCTGAACCGCCTTTTGTATGCGGACGTCCTTCAGATATTCCATCGGCGTCCTGCCCGTCAGGGAGTGAAACGTGCGGCTGAAATGATAGGGGCTGTAGCTGACAATCGCCGCCATTTTCTCCAGGGTAAAATCCTCGTCGAAATGCTCGTCCATATAGCTGAAGAGGACCTTGAACCGCTCCGCCCGCTTTTTTCTGGCAATGCGCTCCTCGTGGGAGATGGGGCTCTCGAGGATGGTTCTGTATAACCCCAGAAACAGCTCCAGCAGGTGCGCCTTCGCCGCGAGCTCGTACCCCGGCGGCTGCTTCCGGCATTCCCGCAGCAGCCTTTCGAGAATCGCCGCCTGCTCGGCGGTGACAGCGGTTTTGTTGCCGAAGCGGATCGTCCCCTCCTGAAATGGCCGGATATATTTTTGGGTGCATATGCTGCCTGGGTCCGCGCTCAGAAAGGCCGCGTCCAGAATGAAACAGTAATAATACAGCAGCCCGCTCCTGCTGAAGGCGGTGTGGATGTCATAGGGGTTGAGAATGGCGAGCTCGCCCGCGCGGATAAAGCAGTCCGCATTGTTGCAGCACAGCTCCATTTCTCCGCGCTTGACATACAGCAGCTCGAGCTGGCTGTGAAAATGCCCCCCAAAAATCAGCTGGCGGCCGTTGATCAGCGTTCGCCTTGCAATCACCGGAAACTCCGGATTGGATATAAATTTCTCGCATATGGCGTCCTGTCCCATGTCCGCCCCCCTCTCTTCTGTCCTGCTCTACTTTAGCCCAGTTGCATCTGTTTGTCAATCATTAGTCAATATGAATTAATTTTCTGCGCGGAATGCCGCTTGTTTTGGTGCTTTACCGCAATATTCTCCATGTTCTCCGCAAGATAATGGATGCTGCTTCACCCGGCGTCCAGTATAATTTTTATCATATCTGCATCAACTATTGTGATCGGAGGGCTGTCAATGAAACCTGTAACTGCGGTAATCATCGGAGCCGGCGACAGAGGACGGAATGTTTACGGGAAATACGCCTTGGAGCATCCGGAGGAAATGAGGGTGACCGCTGTGGCAGAGCCGGATCCGCAGCGCCGCCGGGAGTTCCAGGCGCTCCACGGCATTGCGGATGAACATTGCTTCTCCGGGTACGAGGAGCTGCTGTCAAGACCCAGATTGGCGGACGCGGCCTTTATCTGCACCCAGGACGGCATGCACTACCAGCCGGCCCTGCTGGCCAAGCGGGCCGGGTACCACATCCTGCTGGAAAAACCCATCTCCAATACGCCGGAGGACTGCGTGCGCATCTGGAAGGACTGCTCGGGCGGCGAGAGGGGCCAGCTTTTTGCCGTTGGACACGTGCTTCGCTATACGCCGTTTTTTCAGCAGATCAAGGCGGTGCTGGACAGCGGCGGCATTGGGCGGATTACCAATATCGACTATACGGAAAATATTGGCTTTTACCATTTCGCGCACAGCTATGTGCGCGGCCACTGGGCCAATTCCGCCACATCCAGCCCGATCATTCTGGCGAAATCCTGCCACGACCTGGACATCCTGCGCTGGCTGGTGGGGAGCCCCCTGCAGTCCCTGTCCGCCAGCGGCTCCCTGACGGAGTTCAAGGCGGAAAACGCGCCGGAGGGCGCGCCGGACTACTGCATCCACGGGTGCCCGGCCGCGGCGCAGTGCCCCTTCAACGCGGTGCAGCTGTACGGCTGGTTCCGCCCCAACAGCTTTCTGCGCCAGATTGTCGAGATGGAGGACAGCGAGCACACGCTGGAGCACGCGCTGCGCCACAGCCAGTATGGCCGATGCGTGTACCGGTGCGAGAATAACGTGCCCGACCACATGGCGATCCGGATGCGGTTTGCCAACGAGGTGGATGTACAGCTGACCGTCACGGCCTTCTCCAGCAGGATCACCCGGACCCTGCGTATCCAGGGAACCCGCGGCGAGCTATGGGGCGATATGGATCGAAATTCCCTGCAGATGATCGAATTCGCCACGATGCGCCGCCAGAAGTTTCTCCTGGATGTTGGCCGGGAAGGGCACTTCGGCGGAGACCGGGGGCTGACGCACAGCTTTGTCTCCCGCATTGCGCAGGGGGCGGACACCCTGCCCACCTCCCTGGAGGGCGCGCTGGAGAGCCACCTGATGGCCTTCGCGGCGGAGAAATCCCGCCAGGAGGACCAGGTTGTGGACTTCCAGGACTTTGCGAAGTCCTGCGGGGTGGACAGCTTTGACCGGTAAGGAGGCGCTTATGGAGCGAAGACCCAATTTTCTGCTCATCAACTGTGACGACATGGGCTACGGCGACCTGGGCTGCTACGGCTCGCAGATCAACCGCAGCCCCCACGTGGACGACCTGGCGCGCCACGGCGTGCTGTTCACCGATTTTTACGCGGCGTCCCCGGTGTGCTCCCCCTCGCGGGGGGCGCTGATGACCGGCTGCTACCCGAACCGGATCGGCTTCTCCTCCTTCCATGGAAAGGCGGTGCTGATGCCGGGCCACGATATTGGGCTGAATCCTGCGGAGGCAACGCTGCCCAAGCTGCTCAAGGGCGCCGGATACCAAACTATGCTGATCGGCAAGTGGCACTGCGGCGATCAGCCGGAGTTTCTCCCCACCCGTCACGGCTTTGATCACTACTATGGCCTGCCGTACAGCAACGACATGGGCCGGCAGCGGCGCACCTGGGCTCCGGTGGAGGAGGTGGACAAGGATTTTCCGCCCCTCCCCCTGCTGGAGGACGAGGAGGTCGTCCAGGAGCAGCCGGATCAGCGGGGGCTGATCGAGCGGTATGTGGAGCGGGGAATCCGCTTTATGCGCGGCGCGAAGGGGCGGCCCTTCTTCCTATGCCTCGCGCCTTTGCAGGTGCACCTGCCCCTCTACGCGCCGGAGCGGTTTGTGGCGGAGTCGGAGAACGGGGACTTCGGCGCGTGTGTGGCCGCAGCGGACTGGGCCCTGGGGGCGCTGGTGCAGGAGCTGAAGCGGCTGGGGCAGTTTGAGAATACGCTAATCATCTTCACCTCGGATAACGGTTCCCGGGGGGACCACGGCGCCAGCAACGGCGTGCTGCGCGGAGCAAAATGCTCCACCTGGGAGGGCGGACAGCGTGTGCCCTGCGTTATGCGGTGGCCGGGGGTGACGCCGGAAGGCGTCCAATGCCGGGCGGTGGCCTCTCAGATCGATTTTCTTCCGACCTTTGCCAGTCTGGCGGGGGCGGCCGTCCCGGATGACCGCATGGTGGACGGGCGTGACATGTCCGCGCTGATCAAAAACGGAGCGGGGGAGGGAAGAGGCGAATTCCGCTACTATGCCGCAGAGACGCTGGAGGCCATACGGATCGGGGAGTGGAAGCTGCACCTCTATAAAGACGGCGCCGCCGTTCAGGCGCTCTACCACCTGCCCTCGGACCCCGGGGAGACCACGAACCTCTTCTCCGCCCGTCCGGATGTGGTTTCCTCCATGCTGCCGGCCGTGGAGGCCGCGCGGGCCGACCTGGGCTGCGCCGGCAGCGGCGTCGTGGGAAAAAACGTGCGGGAGATCGGCCGCGTCGCGCACGGGAAAAAGCTGACGGCCCCCTACGACCCCTCCAACCCCTATATCATTGCGCTGTACGACAAGGAAGAGGACTTTTAATACGGATATAACCGGCCTCGGTTATGATCAAACTACAAAAGAAAGGATACGATTCGATGAAAAAGGTAACAAGTATTGCGCTGCTGTTATGTCTTCTTGTCTCACTTCTGGCGGGGTGCGGCGGAACGGGGGGAACAGGAGGCGGCGGAACCGGGACGCCGGATTCCTCCGGCACTTCCGTGCCCTCGGAGCCGGACGGCGAACTGCCCACGCTGCGCGTCGCCGTCATGCCCCTGATCACAAGCCTGCCCGTGAAGTATGTCATGGAGAACAAGCTGGACGAGGCGCGGGGCTTCCGGATCGAGCCGCTGATGTTTTCCACCGGCGCTCCGATGAATGAGGCGCTGGGCGCCGGCCTGTGGGACATCTCGACCATCGGCGTGGCCGCCAGCGTCTCCGCTTACGGCGGCGTCCTGGTGGGCGATCTTTTGGAGGCCAGCGACGGCATCGCGCTGTACGCGAGGGCGGACAGCCCCATCGCGCAGGTCAGCGGGGCCAACCCGGATTACCCGGAGCTGCTGGGAGACGCCGACACCGTGCGGGGCGCATCGTTTATTCTGGACATTGGAACCATCAAGCACCTCAACGAGCTGAAATATTTGGAGGCCCTGGGGCTGGACGACACGGCGGTCAGTACCATCAATATGGACACCTCCCAGGGGTACCAGGCCTTCCTGGCCGGAGAGGGCGACATTGTGGGCCTGATGCCCCCCTTCAGCTTTATGGCCGTCGACAACGGCTGGGTCAACGTGGGCGGCTTAAAGCAGCTGGGTATTCCCGTTGTGGACATGATGATTGCCAACGCCGCCTCCCTGGCGGACGAGGAGACCAGCGCGCTGATCGTGAAATTCCTGGACGCGGTATATGAGGCCAACGAGGCGCTGAACAATGACCCCGAGATGACGAAAGCGCTGCTGGCCCAGTATTACACAGAGAATGCGTCTGAGGTGGACGAAGAGAATATTGCCCAGGACGTCGGCCGGGTTCATTTCCTCACGAAGGACGACATGCGCCAGCGGCAGAACGGTGAGTTCCTCAAGGTGATGGCGGACTTCATGCACGGCACCGGAAAGGTGGAGGACAGCAAGCTGCCCCTGTTTGAGACGAACATCACCGATCAGTACCTTGCGCAGGTTTTGGAGCCATAGGATACAGTAAGGGGAAGCGGCGCTTCAAAGCCGCTTCCCCTTAAAAGAAACGAGGTGCACATGAAAAGGAGAAAAAACTACGGGTGGCTCTCCGTTCTGAGCGTGCTGGCGGTGCTGGCCGCTTGGGAGATTGTCACTGACGTGCTGCATGTGATGCCGGCATACATGCTGCCCAGCCCCCGGACGGTGCTGGACGCGTTCCTCTATAAGCTGACGGGCGGAATCAACCCCGACGGCGCCACGCTGTGGCGGCACATCGCCACCAGCCTGAAGATTGCCCTCGGCGGCTATCTGGCCGGCGTGGCCGTGGGCGTTCCTCTGGGGATCGCGATGGCCTGGTATCAGAAAGTGGATCTGTTTGTCAAGCCGCTGTTCGACCTGCTCCGCCCCATCCCGCCGCTGGCCTGGATTCCGCTTATGATTCTTTGGTTCGGAATCGGGTACAGCGCCAAGGTGGCCGTCATCTTTCTCTCGGCAATGATCGCCTGCGTCGTCAACTCCTACGCCGGCATCAAGCAGACGCGGCAGGTGCATATCTGGGTTGCGCAGGTATTCTCCGCCTCCGATATGGAGATACTGCTCCGGGTCGCCATTCCCACCGCGTGGCCGATGATCTTTACGGGGCTGAAGACCTCCCTGGGCTCTGCGTGGATGGCGCTGGTGGCCGCCGAGCTGCTGGCCTCCACCAGCGGGCTGGGGTATATGATCCAGATGGCGCGCCAGATGGGACGGGCGGATATGATCATTGTGGGGATGTGCGTCATCGGCGTGATCGGTTCTATGATGAGCGGGCTGCTGGACTTTCTGGCGAAAAAGCTGGTAAAAAGGAGGAAATGATATGGGGCGGAACCGTACAAAAATGAAAGGGCGGCTTTCCCAAAACAAGCGGACGGTTTTATGGGTGCTGCTGTCCTTCTCGTCTCTCCTGCTGCTCTGGCAGGCGGCCTCCCTCTTTTCCCAGGGCCGTTTGCAGATTCCCCCGCCTCTGACGGTCTTTCAGGCGTTTTTTCGGGCGTTTGTCGTCCCAATAGGAAAAAACACCATTCAGGAACACGCAGCGATCAGTCTCTGGCGCGTGCTCCTGGGCTTCAGCGTGGCATCCGTGATCGGCATGGCCATAGGCATTCTGATGGGGCTCTCTGAACCCGCCCGGGCGGTCCTTCAGCCGGTTTTCGAGTTTGTCCGCCCCATCCCGCCGATTGCCTGGATCCCCCTCTCCATCCTCTGGTTCGGCCTGGGAAGCGCGAACAAAATCTTCATCATTTTCATCGCGTCCTTTACCTATGTGACCATAAACTCCTACGAGGGCGCAAGGAATGTGGACCCCCAGCTGATTGGGGCGGCCAGGATGCTGGGCGCGAGCCGGACCCGTATCTTCACGCACATCATCTTTCCCTCCTCCGTTCCCTATATCTTTGCCGGCCTGCAAATATCCCTGGGGGTCAGCTGGGCCGCAGAGGTGGCCGCCGAGATCATCTACTCCCAGAGCGGCGTGGGATGGATCATCACCATGGGGATGAACAACGGAAACTTTACGCAGATTATTGTCGGAATGATCGCAATCGGCGTCATCGGCTATCTTCTCTCAACGCTGATGCGCGCAATAGAAGGGAGGCTGTGCAGATGGAACAGACAGGCAAAGTGATCCTCCGGTGCGAGCAGCTGGGAAAATCCTTCCTTCGTCCGGACGGAGGCCGCCACGAGGTTCTGCGGGATGTGGGCTTTTCCGTGCGGGAAAATGAATTTCTGGTGCTGTTCGGACCGGGACAGTGCGGAAAAACAACCCTGCTGAATCTGCTGGCGGGGCTGGACCTGCCGGACAGCGGGCAGGTGGAAAGGGAGGGCGCGCCGGTCAGCGCCCCGGCCCCCAGCCGGGGGGTGGTCTATCAGACCACGGCCCTGTTCCCCTGGATGACCGTATTCGGCAACGTGTCCTTTGGCCCGGCGTCGCAGGGGCTGTCCAAGGCGGAGTGCCGGGAGCGGGCGCAGTATTTTATTGATCTTGTGGGCCTGCAGGGGTTTGAGAACCACTACCCCAACCAGCTCTCCGGCGGCATGCGGCAGCGCGTGGGAATCGCCCGCGCCTACTGCAGCAATCCGAAGATCCTGCTGATGGACGAGCCCTTCGGCCACCTGGACGCCCAGACCCGCTATATGATGGAGGAGGAGCTGATCCGAATCTGGCGGCAGGAGAAGCGCACAGTGGTCTTTGTGACCAATAACATTGAGGAGGCGCTGTATCTGGCCGACCGGCTGCTCCTCTTTGCGGACTGCCCCTCCCATATCCGCCGGGAGTATCCCATTCCTCTCCCGCGCCCGCGGGACTATACGGCGCCCGCGTTTCTGAAGCTGCGCAAAGAGATCACCCATGACATGGGCCCCATAGAGTAAGGAGGTGTTTGCGTGTCAAGGGAACCTAAGGTTACAGTCGAGCACCTGGTGAAACGCTTTGGCGAGCTGCTGGTGCTGGACGACATTTCGTTTGATGTGGCACAGGGGGAGTTTCTGTGCATCGTAGGGCCCACGGGGTGCGGCAAGACGACGTTTTTGAACAGCCTGACGGGCCTGTACGACGTTACTTCGGGCTCGATTAAAATCAACGGCGAGGCCGTTGACCTGAAAAAGCACAGCCTGGCCTATATTTTCCAGGAATATTCCGCAATGCCGTGGCTCACTGTGGAGCAGAACGTCCGCTTCGGCCTCTCGATCAAGCATGCTTCCAGGGAGGAGCAGGAGCGGCAGGCCCAGAAGTATATGGAGCTGGTGGGGCTGTCCCAGTTCAAGGACTACTACCCGGACCAGCTCTCTGCCAGCATGCTGCAGCGGGTCGCAATCGCGCGGGCCTTTGCCACAGAGCCTGAGCTTCTGCTCATGGACGAGCCCTACGGGCAGCTGGACACGGAGCTCCGCTACAAGCTGGAAAATGAGCTTCTGGAGCTGTGGAGGCAGAGCGGGACCACGGTGATTTTTATCACCCACAATATTGAGGAGGCCGTCTACCTTGGGCAGCGGATCCTGATATTGTCCAATAAACCGACCAGAATCAAAAAGACGCTGGACAATCCGCTGGCAGTGCCTCGGGATATTGCGTCGCCTGAGTTTGTCGCGCTGCGCAACGAGGTGACGGAATTGATCAAATGGTGGTAAGCGGCGCACACCAGAAAGCCCCGCCA
>OFFH01001612.1_pt1 | contig 11169 bp, 14 predicted proteins | sample 1521341 | NCBI WGS metagenome assembly OFFH01 (sample SAMEA3504108, study PRJEB24116) | mouse gut metagenome | biome: mouse gut; feature: mouse-associated habitat; material: faeces | place: Denmark | collected 2011 | reverse complement strand
CACACGGCCGCACCAGTTCCTCTGGAAATGTGGCGAAGTGTGCGCCCTTGTAGGGCCTTGTGGCGATTGTCCAGACGGTGCGCCGGTTTCGCTTTCCGGTTTCGTTCGGCGTGAGGCCGTGGCTGTCTCTTTCCACACTGGCGCTGTTTTCTGCCGCCTGATCGTGTGTGTATGCGTTGCCGCCTCTGAATGTCTTGGTATTGCCCCGGCGTCTGGCGTTCGGGTTTTCGCTTCCCGGAAAACCTGCTGCCGGTTCCTTGATTGCTTCGGCGTTGTAGAAGTAGTCTGGGCTCTTGCTTAACAAAAAAATATACTCGTGGGCCCTTGTCGGTCTGTCCTTTGCACTTTCCGGCATAGTGTTGGGCTTGTGCCAGATTATATCGGCCCGCAGGTGCCAGCCGTCCGATCGTAGCGCGAAGGCCAGAAGCCACGGGATTCCGTTCAGATCCTTGCGCTTGACTTCACCTGCTGCCGCTTTGCCTGCGTAGCTGTCGCCGATATTCAGCCAGAGGGTGCCGTCGTCTTTTAAGACTCTACGCACTTCCCTGAATACTTCTACCAGCCGCCAGGTGTATTCCTCCGGCGTTTCTTCGAGCCCGATCTGCCCGGCTTCTCCGTAGTTTCTCAGCCCATAGTAGGGCGGTGAGGTCACGCATGTGCTGCAGCAGCCAGACGGCAGCAGGCGCAGCGCTTCGGTGGCTTCTCCGGTTATAATTTGCATTAGCTTTTCACCTCCCCGTCTGTGAGTTCCAGCGGCGCGTCTGCCGCTTCCAGAGCCCTGCGGCCCCAGCCGTATGTGATCCGGTTCATGGTGTCGTCGTGTTCCCTGCGGGCCTGCTCACGGTCAGCGAGTAGGTGCTGGCCCTTGTCAGGAATAGCAGAGGCCACGGCGTCGATCTGCGAGGTGAGCCCCTCCGGTGTCATGGCCCGCTGTTTCTCCCGCTCGTACATTGGCTTGTAAATGTCCATGAAGGCCACGCGATCCATGCCGGGCTTGCCGCCTCGGTAACAACTCCGGTGCATTTCGTAGAGGTTGCAGTACCCGATCGCCTCAACGGCACGGGCCGCCAGTGGTGGGAGCTGCTGGTGCAGGTCGCCGTGATTGTTTTCCCCGGCCGTGTACAGAAGGTCACTGACTGCGAGCCACGCCCGATCCGGCTCTATGAGGTCAGGGTGCATAAGCTCCAGCATGAGCTCCCGGATCTCTGCCACGCTGGGCGGCCATTTGTTTGTTGCTATGTGTTTATTCAGTGCCAGCGCTACGATCCGGCCGTCGTCTGATTGAAACATTGAGGCCCAGAGGTTCACTGTGGCGGTGACTGCTGCCTCGTCTCTGAATTTGTCATAATTTGGGTAGGCCGTGACGACGATCGCCACCAGCTTTGCCGCGTCTGCCTTAGTCAAAAACGCCGCCTCCTTCCTCGTCTGCGATAATACCGGCGAGCACGTCCATGGTGGAGGGCTTGCCCCCGGTCTGGCTTTGCGTGGTTCCCGATCTGGGCTTGCTGCCGCTGTCGTATTTCCCTTCCAGCACTTTGCTCATGTTTGTGGGGCGGATCAGCCAGTCGAAGTCGGCCGTCCACGCCCGGTCGTTTTCCCCTTTCAGGAAGTCCGACGCCTCGGCCTTCTCGAATAGCTCCCGGAAGGCTTCGATCCCGCCGTATTTCTTCCAGCGGGCCGCAAGCTGTTTTTTTCGGTTGCCCTCAATGGCCCGCAGCTTTGGGTAGCTGGTGCATATCGCGTGATAGAGTTCAACGATCTGCGTAAAAGGGACGGGCTGCTGCTGGCCCCCTTTAGGGGGTAGGGGGTGATCTATATCTGTTTCTGTATCTGTTACTGTCTCTGTATCTGTTACTGTATCTCCTTTTTTTGGTTCGCTTTGCTTTTCAGAAAAAGCATTTGCTTTTTGTGCTTTTGAAGGTCTGCCGCCCATTTTCCCCGCTTCGCTCCGTTTTTTGACGGTTTCGGCGTACTTCTCGGCGTCTCTGTCCATTTGTGCTTGAATGAAGGAAAAAGCCATAAGGGCGGCCCCTTCGAGCTCTGGCTGGGTGCCGTGTTCGCCATAGTCCAGCAGAGCCATGAGCAGCTTCCCGCGTTCCTCGTCGTTCAGGAGGGCGAGGTGCTTTCGGTAGTCGTAATAAAGCAAAAAGCCTTTTTTTGCGTCCTGAGCCACGGCTCTGCCTCCTTTCTGTTATCCTGAATATCCGTCTCCATAGCCGCCACCGCCAGACTCCTTGCCGTCGGCGAAGTAGATCCGGGAGACGTTGACTTCTACGACTTTGTGCCGCTTGCCGTCGCTGCCGTCATATTTCCGCGTGGAAATGCGGCCCTCAACGACTACTTGGCGGCCTTTTGTCAGGTATCGCTCGCAAAACTCGGCCTGCTCCCGCCAGCACACGATCGGTATGTAGTCCGGCGGCGTGTCCTTGTCTTTGCTCGGCACCTGAACGGCGAGATCGAAGCTCACCACCGGAGTGCCTCCCTGCGTGTATCTGAGTTCGGGTTCCTGAGCCAGACGGCCCAGAAGCGCCACATGGTTAAACATTTGCAGTCCCTCCTTGCTGTTTCTTTGCCTCGGCGTCCAGCAGCTTGCAGATTTCGTCATATTGGGCCCGCGTCATATTGTGCGGATCCTGCTGCCCGTAGCTCTTGGCGATTTTCTCATTGATCTGCGCCTGCGTGATCCCTGCGTCCTCACCTTTTCGGTACATGCGGGAGAGCTGCGCGTCAGATAGGGGCCGTGAAGCGCCCGTGTGCCCGTTCTGGGCGTTTTGCGGCTGCGGCCCGGCATTTCTACCCGCGGCCCCGTTTTGAGGCGCTGTGGGGCGATTTTGGGGCGGTGGCGGTGCTTCGCTGCCGTGGTCGTTCATGTCCGGATCGTCGTCGCCCTGATCTATGCCGAATTTCTCAAAAAGATAATATTTAAGGCAATATGTCCATGCGGAGCCCTTGGCCTTGTCCGGGCCGCCGTCATTGGTGCCGATTGCGTGGAGCGTCACCTCCAGCTTATCCTCCGGATCGTCCGCGTTCGTCCAGCGGATCGTTATATCTGCCTCATATACCCACACGATCCGGGCCCCGTTGCGCGTCTGCTGCTGGTAGGTGTGATAGTACACCTCGTCGCCGTTCTCCGCGTGTCTGGTGGCCTTCTCGGCCACTATGTCGAAGTTGACGCCGTACTGGTTCATGGCCGGGGTGAGAAGCTCGTAAACGTCAAAAATCTTTGCAAACTTATACTTTACGCCGTCGCTGTGCTGCTTCTGGGAGATAGACGGCACGGCCTCCCGCAGCTTGATGAATTTCTCTTGAAGGCTGAGGGCCTCGCGCGGAGGCGCTTCTGCGGCCTTCGGCTGCGCTGCTGCAGCGGTCTTGCTGGTACTTCCTGCCATGTCTGCCTCCTTATACGTCCACCGTGAAGGTGTCCGGCTTCGTTTCGACGGTCACGCCTTCCACGATCTCGCCGGTTTCCTTGTCCACGACGCTGCCGCCCATGATTTCAAGCCGCTTTTTGAAGTCGCCCCACCTCGGTTTTTCCTCGGTCTTGATAAACTCCAGCTGCCCGGAGTCTTTGAGAAACTGCACGAGCTTCTCGTCGTCCTGTTTCATGGTGGTGCCGCCGAATTTGCGCGTCAGGGTGCCAGGCAGCAGCCGGTAGCTTGCTTTGGTCTTGGCGGTCTTGTGCGGCACCGTCTCGAAGTATTCCGCGAGCTTTCCGGTGAGAAAACGGGTGCCATTCTGGAAACGGCGCTCAGCGGCCGCCACCTTTTCCTCGATCTTCTGGATCTGGGCGTCTGCCAGCTCCCGGATCCGGTCAAGCTCGGCCTTTTCCTCGGCGATTTTGCGGCAGGCCCAGTCGGCGCAGCCGTCGTCGGTGATCCTCCATGCGGGGCGGGGTGCGTCCTCGGCTTCGTCCTGCGTCCAGAGGGCGTCGTCCATGCCCTCCAGCTCGTCCAGAGTGACGGCCGGGGCCTGCGGTTCTTCCTGAGCAGCCGGGGCCGCCATGGCTGCGCCTGCTTCGGCCAGCGCCTTGCCCGCTTTGTCGGTAGCGATACCGGCAGCAGAGGCCGCCGTGGTGTTCTTGGTTTCTGCGGCGATTTCCTTCGCCTTAGTGATTGCCTTTCCCATGATCCTGATCTCCTTCCTGATTGTTCAATGCTTCCCGGAGCTGTCGCCGGGTTTCTTGATGTTCTCCGATCTCCGCGTGCAGCTTCGCCTCCGCTTCTTTGAGCTCGGCGTCTTTGCGCTGCCAGTTCTGGTACCACTCGTCTGCGGACTTCTGGGCCTCGTCCCTCTGGCGTTCAGCCTCGACGGCCCGCGCCGTCATAACTGCCAGAAGCTCAGTCACAAGATCGAGCGGGCTCTTGGTTTCCTTGTCCATGCTGCACCTCCTTGAAAAATCTGTGGTTGTTTATTGTCATTACATACACCTGCGACTCATGCCAGAAGCTTGCCACGAGCTCCGGCGCGTAGAAATACTTGATCGGCTCGCTGGTGGCGACGTGCCCGAAGTCGAACACGGCCGCCACGGCTGCCAGCGCCTCGTCGGTAGGCTCCGGCCTGCGGGTGCTGTATTTGTACCTTGTCAGGGCCTCGATCGGCCGGATCCCGTCGTCCTCACATGCTTGGAGTATGCACTGGGCCACGGCCACCTTGCCCGCGAAGGGTTCGCCGATTGCCTCGGCGGTGATTGCAGACGCCAGCTCGTAGCGTTCCTCGTCGGTGATGATGTATCGTTTCTCAAATCCTGCCTCTGCCGCCCATGCGTCCGTCATGGCCTGCATGTTTACCGGGCAGCCCTCGCCATATATGAACACATAGGCGGGCGGCTGCTTAGGCTCTGGCGTCGGTTCCGGTGCCTCGGTGGTCGTTGTCTGGGCTTCGCCTTCTGCTTGCTGCCTGCTGATCCCGGTCGCATAACACACGAAGGAAAAGAGGGCGAGAAGTGCGAGCAGGGCAGGAAGGATCCAGCGCCAGTTCAGGCCCTTGCATTTTGCCGCCAGCCGGTGTAAAATGGGCGTAGGCTTTCGGCGTCGGTGCTGATAGCTCACCGAATGGCTGCCCGGTTGCGTCGGGCGGCCGTTCTTTTTTTCTGTCATATTGCTGCCTCCAGTTCATAGCGTTTTATGGTGTAGCGGGAAAAGCCCCGCTCGCGGATTGTGTCGGCCGTCAGCAGCGCGAGGTAGTTCTCGCCGTAGCTGTCGCCGGTGCGCAGCTTATTGAGTGCCAGCTTCCTGCGGGCGTATGCCTCGCACTCCCGGAAAAGATCGGCCGGGGTACACCAGCCCAGCTCTTTGTCTGTTCTGGCTTTCAGGGCGTCGCTGCGCTTGTCCTCGGCCCGCCTGATTGCCTGCCGCCCCCGGTCTGCCGTAGAGGCTGCGGCCTGCCATGTATTCAGGCCCAGCGCTTCGGAGATCTCCCGGTAGGTGTAGCCCTGCGCCTTCATGGTGAGGACGGCGAGCTGCTGCTCTGTCAGGACTTCCAGCAGCGGCATGTATTGGGCCGCCACCACTTCGTCCTCTTGCTGATACGGCAGAAACTTGGGATCCCCGATCAGGCCGTATAAGGTCAGGCCATCCTCGTTCAGTTCGGCGTCGAGGCTGAGGGGCTGGATCCTGCGCCGTTCCTTCCTGCGTTCCTTGTCAATTTCCGAGCTCATGGTCTTGCCTGCTATGGTGGTAAAGGAATAGTGCTGGAGCTCCGGCCGCTCGGTGTAGAGCCGGACGGCCCGAAGGTAGCCGAACACGGCCACGTCGTACCACTCCGAGGCGTCCAGCCTTTTGCCCCGGAGGTATGAGTATATTGTCTGGTGGTGCCGGGCGGCGAGTTCCCGCTGCTCCGGCGTCAGCGGGGTGTTGTGGTTCATGCGTTTACCCCCCCCCGCGAGATTTTCGCTTCTTTCCATGGTTCTGCCTCCTATTTCTTTTTCTTGTTTATCAGACTGAGCGCGATCAGCGTCACGCAAATAATCAGGGTTATCATAACGGCGTTGCTCATGCCTTCGCTCCTTTCTTTGCCAGTGCCGGGAGCGTATAGCCCGGCGACTGCATAAACTTGTTGAAGCGCTGCGGCCAGTAGGTCACGCCAGCGAGGCGGCGGCCTGCGACGCCGTACTTCGGGTTGTAGCCGAAAATGTTCACATACTCCAGAAGGTCGGCCCGCTCGTCGTCCATGGCCCTGCATACCTCGAAAAGCGCCGCCACGTCGTCGATCGCCCGGTGGGAGTTCTGCACCTTGTCCTCCAGCTTGTAGGCCGCGATCGCGTTCGCCAGCTTGTGAGGATATGGCCGCCGGTCTTTATACACGGTCAGGGTGTCGAGGTAGTCGGCGCGGGCCAGAAGCTCGGCGCAGGGCTGCGCGTAGCGTTCAGCCATGGTTCCGGCAAACTGGAGATCAAACTGGGCGTTGTGTGCTGCCAGCAGCACCGGCCCGGCTGTGTCGTCGAGCAGTTCCTCGAAGTCGTACACGACGTCGTTCTCGTCGAGCCCTTCCTTTTCCAGCATTTCGTCGGTGATCCCCGTCAGCTCTGTGATCTTCTCCGGCAGTTTTTCGCCCTCCGGCAGCCTTATGAAGTCGTCGAAGGTTTTCACCACTCGGAGGGTGCCCCGGCCGGTCTGCTCGATCCGGATCGCCGCCAGCTCTATGATCTGGCAGGTGTCGGCGTCGAGCCCGCTTGTTTCGGTATCAAAGAACACGACGGCCGCATATTTCTGGAAAACTTCGCGGAGGTTATTCATGGTCGGCCGCCTCCTTCCCGATCGTCAGCGTCAGGGTGTTGGCAATTTTGAGCTGCTGGCTCACGTTGCGATAAAGTTCCACGGCCGCGTTCACCTGAGACAGAGACAGCGAGAGGGCCGCAGCCTGCTGGAGCTCCTTGTCGGTGGCCGTGTTCGCTATGCGCTTGAAGCCTTCGGGATCCTTGCCGCCTGCCGCTTCGTAGAGGACAGTCAGCTGGCGGGCCAGTATAAGCCGCACAAGCGTGGGTAACTGTACGGGGCCGGGCAGCGCGTCGAACGACGGCGCGGCGGTTTCTTCTCTCGGTTCGTCGGTCTGCTTGCCGTCTTTGCCGTCCAGATTATCCAGATCGCCAGAGTCGCCAGAGTATCGAATTAAAGCGGAGCGGAAGCCCACGTACCAGTACACATTCGCGCGGGAGTTGGCGCCGCCGAAGTAGAACACACCAGCGCCCGCACCGTTGGGCCAGCCGCCCCCGCGGATCACGCTGCGCTCGGCTACGCCGTTATTCAGCCAGTAGTAGTCGCCCTCGTAGTCGGCCTCAGTTGCGCCCTCGTCAGGCAGCAGCGCCAGAGAACGCAGCAGCACCTTGGTGGCCGCGCCGATCGCAGCGGTGCAGGTGACGTTCGCAAAGAGACAGCTCCGGCTCTGGTCTGCGAGGCTTGAAATGGTGGTGCTATATGTCCACTTGCTGCTCACATAGTCCAGTTTCACGGTGTTGCCGGAGAGCTTCGCGGAGCCTGAGACGGTACACTCAGGATCCACCAGAGAGCCGTCGGCCGCGTTGATTGCCTTCCAGCACACGCTCGTCTCGTTCTGCGGGTTGTCAGGATCCGCGGCGTCATTGTTTGCAAGGATCTGGAGCTCGCCCCATACGAAGCGGATCCCGCCCTGCCATTCCCACACGTTGCCGTTCAGATCCCAGATACCGCCCATAGTCTTGTCGTGGCTCCATGTGAGCGGGCCGGTGCCGGTTGCTACGCGGCCGGTGCGTCCGCTGTCGGTTGACGTGGGGATCGCCTTGTAGTTGCTCTCTCTGGTGTCCTTGCCGTAGTTGTTGTTTCCGTAGGGCATGAAGCCGTTCTTTTTGCACCAGAGAGCGATCGCGGCCCACTCCGCATTAGTGGAGAGGTGCCAGCCGTGGCCCTTCGCCTCGCAACGTGCGCGGGAGGTGTCGAAGTCAATATTTACGGCCGGATCCTCGCCGGGCAGACTGTACGCTGCCGTCACGTTGTAGCCTTCGGTATTGATCGCGGCGTGGACGACGTTCTGGTACTTGGAGTAGTAGAAGCCGGGGATCTGGACGCCGTTCACAATGAAGGCGGGGTGTGTGGAGTCGTTGCCTCCGGTCAGCACGTCGCTGTTCTTAAATGCCGGGATATACACCAGCACGGAGGGGAGATCGGTGTCGTCTACCTCGATCGTGTTGTTCGGGCACACGCTTTTGAGTGCCAGCATGGAAAGATCAAAATTTGCCATTGTCATGTCCTCCTTGTCTTATTCAATGCTCCAGAGAATAACGGTCACGTCGCCCATGTCGAGCGGGTTCTTGTCTCTCTGTACGGTGGTTTTCTGGTTCATGCCGTCGCTGTCCTCGGCTGCGTCCTCAGCCGCCGGGGCCTCTGCGGGTTCCTCTGCCTCGATCTCCGTCTCGGTATAGGTTGCGGCGGGGATCTTTACCTGCGCCACATAGCGCAGCCCGGAGCCGGTGCCGATCGTCAGGTTGTCGGACTTGTCGCGGCAGACGTCCACCTCCACGTCCCAGTCCTTCTGGTACTTGGCAGCGTTCAGCATGAGCTCGTCGTCGCCGAAGATCAGGCGGGTGCCGCTCTGCTCGAAGTCAATTTTCTGGCCCGCGTTCTTTTCGATCACGGTCACTTTGCTGGTTTTTGCCATGGTTACATTCCTCCTTTAATTCTCAGTTTAATGGTGGCGCTTTTGGCGCTGCCGTCGTAGGCTACCTTGAAGCCGTTCAGCATACGGTCGAAGATCCTCACCTCGCCGACGTTGCCCTCGTGGTCGGTGATCTCTGCCTCCACGGTGTAGTCCGCGAAGTTTCTCACGGTGCTGAGGGCGATCGTCTGGGTGGAGTTGTTGAAGGGGTAGCTCTGGCTATTGCTGAGCGTGACCGCCTTTTCCTCCGTCGCCACCTGATCGGCCGTGAGTGAGCTCTGGATCACCAGCAGGGCCGCCGCCAGATGTGCGTCGCTTATGCCGTGCTCCATGTTGTTGAAGTGCCCGGCGCTCTGGTCGGTTCCTTCCTGAATGAGCTCGCCGGTGTCAATGTCTTTCACTTCGTCGAGCCATTGGGTATTTCTGTACATGCGTTTTCCTCCTTCCTTTTAGGCTGTTACTTCGTAGATAGGGATCGTGAGCTTCACCATTACTCCCTGCCCGGCCACCTTTTCGACGAGGCGCTGCTGGTAGGCGGCCACCTCGCCGCGCACGTCAATGAGACGGGACGCCGAGATCGTACACTCCACGGAGTCCAGCGTCGGAAATGTCGCCATTATCACCAGAGTGTCGCCCTCGATCGTTTTTTTGTTGATGGTTCCGCGGTGCCATGTCGCGCCCACCTGAGCCTCTACGGCGTGGATCGAGCGGAGCCACTGTTTCCTTCGGTGCTCCATGAAATTGTCCGAAAAATACGCCATGTGCGTGCCCTCCTTTCTGTTTATTCACCGCAGCGCCGTGTCCCGCACCTCACGAAGCTGTACGCCGCGCAGGTGAGGCCCGCCGCTGTAGCTGCCTTGTTGGTTATGGTCGCGCCTTTTGTGCCGGTTCCCCGTGTTCCGCACTTTATAAAGCCATACGCCCCGCAGAAAAGCCTCGCGGCAGCTGCCGCTTTTTCTGCTATGGTTGCGCCTACGGCCATTGTGCGCGGATAGGTGCCGCAGGCAAGGGATCCGGCTCCTTTATACCCGTAGCCGGTGAGCTCCGTCTCCAGATTGGAGCCGATCGGGTTCTGGAGCACACGCCCCAGAGTGCCGGGCCAGGGATATGTGCCGCAGGTGATTGTCCCGGCGCTGGTGAAGCCATAGAGCAGCGGATCCGTTTCCGGCGCTGCCTTAATGTGACGCCCTTCGACGACTCCCAGTGTCACGGGCCGCGGGTAGGTGCCCGCCTGCCGGTTGAAGTTGTACCGGATATGGTCGGCCGATCCTTCGGCGGCGATCTCGTTTTTTGCAGCTGCGCCCAGAGTTCCGGGCCGTGGGTGTGTGCCGCATATAATTGTCCCGGAGCGGGGGAAGCCGTAAAGGTGCAGCTTTTCCTCCGGTTCCGTTTCAATGCTCTGCTTTACAATAAAGCCCACCGTCGCGATCCTCGGCCGGGTGCCGCATTTCACAAAGTTGTACCGGTGCAGGCTGGAGTCCAGAGCGTACTCGACGCCCGGATCCGGCCCCTGCTGCCAAAAGTAAAAAATGCCAGCTAAATGAGAGCGCACATTCTTGGCAGCCTTCACGGCCTCGACGAATTTCTCGTAGTTCTGGGCCGTTATGTGCGCGTTTGTGGTGAGCGCCACGAAGGTGTACGGGGTGCCGTACATTTCGTACCACTCCATGATATAGCCCTCGCCGAAGTATGCGGAGATCAGGCGCTCCACGGCCCATTTTGTGCCGCGCTTTCGCTTAATCTGCTGGGCGATCTTTAGCGTGGCCCGCTTTTCCTCCAGACTCATGCCGGTGGAGTCGTACCAGTCAACGTCAAGCTCCCACGCCAGCTCGTCGAGCTCGGCCTCGCTCATGCGGTCGATTTCGTCCCATGTCCGGATCGAAGGGATCCGGCTGCCGGGTTCGCTTATGAGCTTATTCATGGCTTTGCTGAGTGCGATCGCTGCCTCGTCGTCCCGCATGAAGGCAGGCAGCAGGCGCAAAAAGTCCAGATCGGACACTTTCATGCCGCCCATGTTCTCGCCTCCTTTCTTAGTCCTTTACGACGTGCTGCACGTTGATTTTGCCGGAAAACTTCGCCACGGTGGTGCTCGGCAGCTCCTTGTATTCCGGCTTGGTGACGATAACGCGGGTGGCTCCGATTGGGTTCTCTACCCAGTGAGGGCAGAGGATCAGCTTCCTGAGCTCGTCGGGGTTTATATCCTGATCCAGTGTGGAGCCCTGCCAGTAAATGTACCGGTTGATCGCTCCGTCCGGGCCCTCCACATTCTTGACGACTTCGGACTCGTTGGCCTTGGTCGTGTAGTAGGTGAGCTCTATGTCGTAAAGCTCGGTGGCCGGGGCCTCCACCTGCACCTTGTCCGTGAGCGGCCTCACGTCGTCGGCTGCGCAGCTTTTCAGCACGTCCTCCAGAATATCCTCGTCCGGCAGCTCGCCACCGGCGCATATAGGCACGATTTTGACGCGCCCGTACATGTTACGGGTGATCCTGATATTGACGGCCTCAGCGGCCGCCAGAGCGCCGGAGAGAGCCAGCGTCAGCAGC
>OFFH01001611.1_pt1 | contig 11171 bp, 9 predicted proteins | sample 1521341 | NCBI WGS metagenome assembly OFFH01 (sample SAMEA3504108, study PRJEB24116) | mouse gut metagenome | biome: mouse gut; feature: mouse-associated habitat; material: faeces | place: Denmark | collected 2011 | reverse complement strand
AATCCCTGCGCGGTCTGCATGGGCCGTCCACCCTGTAGTGCGCTGTCATCCTTCGGCGCCGCCATGCCCGCGCTCTCCTCCGCCTTGTCTTGTCCTGCGCCGACATCAGGCACCGATCGCCCGGGAATGAACACACTGGCACGCTGGCCCCTGGACGCGCATACTGCCATTGCCAGCGCCCCGCCCCCGAACCTCTTCCCACGCTCAGAAGTTCAGGTACATGAAGGGATTATGCCCCTCCATCTGCAGCCGCCAGACGCAGAGCCAGAACAGCGCCGCCAGCAGCGCCATCACAGGCCAGCTATCCTTGAACCGCCGGAACAGGTTCTTCAAAAGCGGCGTGGAGGCAATGGCCCCCGCCAGGAACAGCACCCCGTAATTTTCCAGGGCCTTCTGCCAGTCCCCGGCGCTGACCCGGATGCCCGGAACCACATGGAACATCCTGCCCAGGAAGACCTGCAGCTGCCCGATGTCCGTGATGCCGAAGCATACCCAGGTAATCGGAATGTACACCCACACGAAGAGGCGGCACAGCAGCTTTCCCGGCACCTTTTCCAGCACAGCCATCACGCCCAGCGCCTCCAACTGCCGCTCGATCACGATGGCCAGCCACAGAAGCATCCCCCATATCAGGAAATTGCCCGTGCTTCCATGCCAGACGGACGTCAGTATCCACACCGCCAGCAGATGGCACACCGTCCGGTACTCTCCCCTGCGGTTCCCGCCCAGAGGGATGTACACATACTTCCGGAACCACCCTCCCAGGGTCATATGCCATCTGCGGTAGAAATCCCTGACGGAAGTCGCCATGTAGGGGTTCCTGAAATTCTCCGGCAGGGCAAATCCCAGCATCCGCCCCAGTCCCATGGCCATCAGGGAATACCCGTAGAAGTCGAAGTATATCTTCAGGGAATAGGCTATGGCCGCCAGCCAGGCCAGAGGGGTGGAGATGCTCTCGAAGCCCGTGACCTGCACCTCCTGCCACAATAGTCCGATCCTGTCCGCCAGCAGCACCTTGGCCGCAAGCCCCATGGCGAACACCTTGAGCCCATCCTGCACACCCTTTGCCGAGAATTCCCGCCGGGCCAGGCTCCCCCGCATCTCCCCGTAGCCCACGAGGGGCCCTGAGAGCAGTTGGGGGAACATGGCGACATAGGTGGCGAATTTCAGGAAAGACGGCTCCCTGCGCTGCTCCCCTTGATAGACGTCTATCAGGTAGGAGAGCATCTGGAAGGTGTAGAAGCTGATACCCAGGGGCAGGTAACGCCCTCCCCTTCCGTATTTAAAGGCCGCCAGCATCCCCACATTGTACAGGATGGCTATGGCGAATACCGCCTTGCGTCTTCTGTTTATTTTATTTCTATTCGTTCTGATCCCACTCTTCTGTCCCGTATCCGCGCCGCGCTCCGCCCTGTACCGCTCCCTGCGCCCTATGTGTAGGCCAAAGAAGTGATTGGCCAGAATGGAAATCATGAGCAGCGGCAGGTATTTCGTCTCCCCGTAGGCATAAAAAATAAGACTTCCTGACAGAAGTGTCACATTTTTCATCCTTTCGGGGACCAGGCTGTAAATAATCAAAAATAACGGAAGAAAGAAGAGTAAGAATTCTATGCTACTGAATACCAAGAATCATCACATCTTTCACCGGTTGTTGTCTTATCAGGCTCTCGTATCGAGCTCCTATATATAATACTAACTTGCTTTCGCCCACATTACAACTTAAAAATAATTAATTTCTCTTTCCAAATCGTTACAAATATGTAGCATTTATGTAAAAAATGGAGTTCCGGCCTTATTTTATACCGCCCCTATCCCCTGTACCTTTGCCGGAACCGAAGTCCCGGATACCATCAGAGCGATGTCATCCCGCAGCTCATCCACATTGCGCTCCACTGTCCCTGCTCCTCTGCCTCTTCCAGGAGAAGCCCGTCCCTCGTCAAAAGAAAGAGGACGCCAACCCCCAGACAATACTCTGGTCGATCAGCATCCTCATATATTCCCTCTGCCTGCCTCCTGGCAGTCTGCTTACACCGTACCGCTATAGCGGGAACTCCCCTGTACGTTGTACGCTCCGCCGGCCGTGTAGCTGTTGGCGGCATTCGCCTGGGTGGTCATGTAGTAATCCACCAGCGATGCGTTGGTGGCGATAGAGGAGCCATAGTCCTTGAAGAACTCCTGCACCTTGGACATATCCGCCTTCTTGAAGGTGTCCTCGTCAATCTTCATCCTGCCCTTCCCGTCCACGCTGATTCCCAGCGCTTTCAGCGCATCCTCGTTGCGCGCCGTCTTCTCCCTGATATAGGACAGGTTCGCCACCACGCCGGAATTGGAGCTGGACTCCGCCGCGTCGAACATCTTGTTGTAATTGCTCACGAAGCTCTTCGCCGTGGCAAAAATCTTCTTGATATCGTACTCGTCCGTCTCGTTGCCGTCCTTGTCCTTCACCTTCTGATATAAGGCATCGGAGGCGAGGGCCTGGCTGTCCGCCTTGAGGGAGGATGCGCCGGAGGCCGTCTTATCGTCCGTCCCCGTGCTGCCCGTACTGGTCGTCCCGGAGACGGAGCCCGCGAAGTGGAGACGGGATGAAATCATGGAGCCGTAGCTCAGGACATTGTCGCTGGAGAACAGATCCTGCACCTTGCTGATGTCCGTCTCCTTCAGCTTCCCCTCGTTGAGCATCAGCGTCCCGTTGGCATTTACCGTGACGCCGATCTCCGAAAGCTTATCCGCATTGGCGGCCGTGGCGCTCATCATGTTCGCCACATAGGCCGTCTTATTGGTCAGCGTGGATTCTTTCGCCGTGGTCACCACATTATTGTAGTTCGTCACATAGGCCTTCACTGCGGACACCACCTTATCCGCGGCGCTGCGGCCGTCCGTGGAATCCGTATAAGTATTGTCATTGCGCAGCGTCCCAAGGGAGGAATCCAGGCTGGTAAGCCCCGACGTCAGGTTCGCGTTGGCCTTCTGCGCCTCCTTGGAGACCTTCGGATGCATCTTCTCCTCCAGGATCTTGTCGAGGATGTTGCTCGTCCTGCCGCTCTTGCCGGATGACGATTTCCCTGTAGCCATATCCTGCGCCGCCCCGTAATAAGCCTTCATCAGCTTGCCATAGCTGCCGTTCTTAATCCCGGCGTAATCCGACAGGAAATTCAGATTGCCAAGGCTGCCGCCCGAAGATGAAAGCCCCTGGAACAGATAGGAATAATCCGGCCCCGTACTTCCCACATCAATACTGATACCCATATAATCAATCACTCCTTTGATAACTGATGAAACTTCCCATACCGACAATGGTTTCCGAAATATATATCGTCCTGATCGCCTTATTCATTAACCATAATCCGGCATTTCGGATGCCAAAATCTTTCCCGACGATGAAATATACTGTACAGCGCCGAATACTGCCTAATGCAATCATGCGATTGAGCCAGTCAGCGTTATGCAGTCTGGTTCCACGGCAAGTGAAGCCGTTAAGCAGTATAAGTAAATAAAACGCTCCAAAAAGATGGCAATTATGCGAAAACTATAGTAAACTAGTGGTAACACCAACAGAAAGGACAAAGCCATGAAAGAACAACTGTACACCATCCCCTTAAACGATGCCGTGAATGCGGACGACGAATGCCCCTTCTGCTTCATCGAAAGAAGCGTGGAGCAGGATTTGCTGGACTTTGTGCTGGGCAGCGGCTCCTCCTACATGGAGGCGGACATCCGCGAGATGACGGACAAGGCCGGCTTCTGCAGGCAGCATTTCCAGAAGATGTTCGACTACGGCAATACCCTGGGCAATGCCTGGATCTTGAAGACCCATTACCAGAAGGTCATCGGCGAGATGAAGGAGGAGTTCGCCCGCTTCAAGCCCGCAAAGACCTCCCTCAAGGACAAGCTGCGCAAGGCCGTGGACGCCAACCCCATCGCCGCGTGGATCGGGAAGAAGGAGTCCACCTGCTACATCTGCGACCACTTTGCCGACACTTACGCCCGGTACATGGACACCTTCTTCTACCTCTGGAACCAGGACAGCGCCTTCCGGCAGAAGATACAGGAGGGCAAGGGCTTCTGCCTGCACCACTTCGGAGACCTGTGCCAGGCCGCGGACAGCAAGCTGTCCAACAGCGCCAAGGAGGATTTCTACAGCGTCATGTTCCCCCTCATGGAGCGCAACATGGGCCGCCTGTCCGAGGACGTGGCCTGGATGGTGGAGAAATTCGATTACCGCAACAAGGACGCGGACTGGAAGAATTCCAGGGACGCCATCCAGCGGGGCATGCAGAAGCTCAAGGGCGGGTATCCTGCGGACGGCCCGTATGTCATGAGCAAATAGCGGTTATCTGTAGACGATTTTCCGCACCATATCCAGATAGCCGCAGATCTCCTCATAGAGCATCTCCGGCTGGAAGGACGCGTCCTGGAACCGCTCCGTCATCAGTCCCTTGACGGTGAAGTCCAGCATCTTCCGCAGCTTCTCCCCGTCCACTCCCCCGGGCAGGGATGCGTAGTCGATCTGGCTGTCGATGGAGGCGTAGGTCTCCCCCAGGGCGTTCCTCTTCTCTTCCGTGGAGAGGAGCGCCTCATAGCAGTCCTCCGACAGGGAGCGGTTCAGGAACTGCTGCATGTAAGGGTATCCCTTCATGGCATGCATCCTGGCGCATTCGATCTGCTTCATCACCGCGAACAGATCCGTCTCCCTGGCGCTCACGGTAGACCGCAGCTCCAGGTTCATGAACCTTACGCTGTAGTCATAGACGAAGCCGTAGAGGCCTACCTTGCTGCCGAAGTAGTGGAAGAGCAGCCCCTTGCTGATGGCCGCCTCCCTCACGATGTCATCGGTGCTGCCGTGGCGGTAGCCCTGCATGGCGAATACCTTCAGGGCAGCGTTGATGATCCTGTCCTGCTTCTCTTTTTTGATATCGAAGAATTTACTGTTCATATGTAAGCTGTCCTCCAACAGAGGGTATGACACCAATTATACCATGTTCCGCTCCCAAACGGAAAGGAAATCATAAATTTTTAGTAAAATTATGCATATTCCCTTTTCAATTCTGCAAAATAGTATTAATATCATAATAGCACTTGGATAATGGAATCGTTTCTTTGATTCCATTATATCAGAAAAAAACGAACCTGTTGAAAGGAGTCACCTATGGCAAAAAAAATTGGAAAGCTTTTGTTGTTCAGTGCCGCGATCGGTTCAGCGATTGGTGCTGTCTGCTATTTTGCCCGCAAGAGGAATGCAGAGCATGACAGCGCGGAAGAGGATTACGATGATTTCAGCGAGGAGGAGGCCAAGGACGACGATTCCCGCAGCTATGTTCCCCTGACCCCCGAAGGGCAGACGGAGGAGCCCGCCCAGGCAGCGGGGCCGGAAGAGCCCGCATGCACGGACTCCGCGGAGGAGTGCCCCGATAAAAAGGAGGAAGCTGCCGGACAGGATGGCTTCACCCCCCTGGCGGAGCAGGTGACGGAGACCGCCCAAAAGGCCGAGGAGACCGTGGAAGAGTTCTTCGACGAGGACAGCACCGATGAGGAGCCTCCCATCACCGACAACTGACCGGCCCCCTTCACGGGAGCCTTACATTTCTCCTAGAGCGTCCGGCGCACAGGATCTGCGGAACCCCTTTCCGTTGCATCCTGTGTTTTTTTGCGCTCCGCGTTCCCATAGCCCCGTTTCCCGCGGCCTCTCCGCCCTTACCCCTTTCCCTTCCAGGCCTCCCGCAGGAGCGCCACGCCCTCCCGGATTTGCCTTTCATCCAGCCCGCCGAAGCCCAGCAACACCGTTCGGCTGTCAGGGGCCTCCTCCACCATGCTCTCGGACAGGCCATAGACCCGCACGCCGCGCTCTGCGGCCCTCCGCACCAGCTCCCCCTCCCCCATGCCGCCCTTGGCGGTGAGCAGCAGGTGCAGCCCCGCGTTCTCCCCCGACACCCGGAAGGCATCCCGCATGTCTGCCAGGCATTCCAGGAGCAGGTCATGCTTCGCCCGGTATATCTTGCGCATCTTGTTCAGATGCCGCTCGAAATGTCCCGCCCCGATGAACTGGTTGAGGATGCTCTGGTCGATACGGGAAACCGTACATGAATAGACGGAGCAGTCCCTCCTGTACCGCGCCAGCAGCGCTTCCGGCAGCACCAGGAAGCTCACCCGGATGGCGGGGGCGATTGCCTTGGAGAAGGTGCCCATATAGATGACCCTCCCATGCCTGTCCGAGGCCAGGAGGGCCGGGATGGGCTTGCCCCGGAAACGGAACTCGCTGTCGTAATCGTCCTCTATCAGGTATCTGTCCTTCCCGCCGTCCGCCCATTTCAGCAGCTCCATCCGCCGCCCCTTCCCCGTCAGCGCCAGCAGCACCGCAAACGCCGGCACAATCGTCGCGCACCCGCCCATGCTGAACGCCAGCACAAACGACAGCGAGCTCACCGCCAGGCACGCCACATGCGCACCCCGCGCCCACGCCCGCTCCTCCGTCACCGCCAGCCCCAGCGACAGCAGCACGCCGATCCCCATGCACCCCGCGAACACGTTGGGGCTCATGAACACCGACGTCATCCGTACGCCTTCCTCCACCGCCGCCAGCTGCGTGTAGTCCTGCGTGAACCATCCCACCACGCCCAGCACCGCCCCGCTCACCCACCGCGTGGACAGCAGGTCTATGCTCACCAGCCCTGCCAGCGCCGCGAACCCCTCCAGCATCCCGCACACACGCCGGTCCGCGTCCTCCCCCTCCGCCAGCGCCAGCACCAGCACCGCCAGGCACAACGCCGTGAACACCTTCAAATACTCAAACAGCGCGAACTTCCCCGACGCCGCGTACAGGCAGCTCATACCGTCCGCCGCCGCCACCAGCGCCAGCGCCAGCATCGGGCCCCGCAGCCGTCCCCGCACCCGTTCGTAGTGGAAAAACACCCCGCTCAGCGCCAGCATCCCCAGCACCAGCCCTGCTCCCCGGGACGTTCCCGCCGAGCACAGGCACACCGCCATGAAAAATACCCACGCCGTCCCTGCCGCCGCCGCGCTCCGCTTTGCCTCCCGCGCCATTCCCGCGCCCCCGCGCCTGCTTCCCATGCCGCCGCCTCCTTTTCCGCTCTGCTCCCTTTCCCAACCGCCCGCCGCCGCCTCCCGCGCCGCCGGGCATTTGGGAAAAGGAGGGGGCCCTGCCCCCTCCTTCCCGTCTTAACCGGCTATCCCCCGCCCCTTCCGGGTCCGGGCCGCCGGCCTTGAGGTACTTTTCTTAGAACTCCACCTTGATGCCGTCGGTGTTCTTCAGCGCCTTGCCGCCGGCCTGGATGGAGAAGCCCACGCTGTCCTCGCTGTTCTGCGCAGAAATCCGCACCGTGCCGAAGCTGGCAAACTCGCTGCTCAGAATCTCGTTGGGGATCGTGATGGTCGCCACGCTGCTCTTGATCGTCAGGTCAGCCCCGGTCTCCTTCGCCACCGCAGTCAGAGCCTGCGCCGGGAAGGTCACGTCGATCTTGGTCGCGCCCTCGGCCTCGATCTCCAGAACGATCGCGCCGTCCTTCACCATCTCCGCCAGGCTCTCTACCGCCTTCGCGCTCAGAGCCACAGTGGCCTTGCCGCCCACCACGGTCGCCTTGATCGCGCCGTCCACGGTGTCGTCCACACGCACGGTGGTGTCCTCATAGATCGTGTAGTACGCGCTGTTGGTGCCCGCGTTCGCGGCGCTCGCCGCCAGGATCGTCACAGGCACCATGGTCAGAACCATGACCAGGACCAGCAGCTTGGCAATGGATTGCTTCTTCATAATTGCATTACTCCTAACTGTTTCATTTTTTTGTTTTCATGTGCGGCTTGCGCGCTGCCGCAGTTTCGCGCCTATCCCTCCGGGGGGCCGCGCACCACGAAGCTGCGCCGAAGCCCCGCACGGTTGAGGAATTCCCGCTTCCCGCCCATGGCTCTCACCTCCTTTCAAGGTCCCTCCACGGACCTTACTTCCTGTATTCACAACCTCAGTTCACCGTCTGGCCGGGTCTTTTCCCGGTATGCGGCGTTAAATTTTCTTGCAATAAACCCAATTATTCCCACGAAAATTCGCCTTGCCTGTCGGAAAAATCCCTCGGCCATCCGCCGGTTTTGGCTGTGAATACAGGTTCCTTACTTCATATCCCGGTACAAAAACGTCACGATCTGTCCCCGGGTGCACGTGCTGTCCGGCGAGAACGTGTTCCCGCTTGTCCCCTTTGTGATCTCCCGGCTCACCGCCCACGCCACCGCCTGGGCGTATGCCGAGCCCCCGGGCACGTCCGTGAACCCGCCGCCCTGCGCCCGCGGGCTCCCCGCCAGCTTCCACAGGTACGTCACCGCCGACCCACGGGTGCACGGTCCGTCCGGGTTCAGCCGCCCCCCCGCCGTCAGGCCCTGCTCCTTCGCCCACAGCGCCGCCTTGTAATAATACGCCTGCTCCGCTACGTCCGCAAATCCCACGCTCCCAGCGGGCTCGGGCTCGCCCATCGCCCGCCACAGGAACATCAGGATCTCCGCCGTCGTGCACTTCCTGTCCGGCGAGAATGTGCTCGGGCTTGTCCCCTCCGTGATCCCTTTCCCCACGGCCCATTCCACCGCCTGCGCGTAGTCCGACCCTGCCGGCACGTCCGTAAAGCTGCCCGTCTTCACCCGCAGAATCCCGTACTGCCCGTTGCGCCGCACAATCGCCGCGCTGCCGCGCATGTCCGTCACCAGGTCGTACTCCAGCGCCGCAGCCACCGTCCCGTCCTTGCCGATGAAGCCCCATTTCCCGTCCTTTTCCACCGCCGCAAGGCCCTCGTGGAACGCATGCGCCGCCTCATATGCCGGCCGCACAACTTCCTTCCCGCTCTTGTCGATATATCCGTACTTCTCTCCTGCCCGCACTGCCGCCAAGCCCTCCGAGAAGCTCCCCGCCGATGTGTACTTCGCCGGAACCGCCAGCCGTCCGCTCCGGTCCACGTAGCCCCACCGGCCGTTCTCCTTCACCGCCGCAAGCCCCTGCGAGAAGCTCCCCGCAGCCTCGTACCGCGCGGCCACGGCCTCCTTCCCGTTCTTGTCCAGGTAGCCCCATTTCCCGTCCCGGCTCATCCGGGCCATCCCTTCGCTGAACGCCCCCACCGTTTCGTACACAAAGGGCGCCGCCTCCCGGCCGTTCCTGTCCACTACGCCCCACAGGCCGTCCTTCTTCACCGCCGCAAGGCCCTCTGAGAAGCCCAGCCCGCGCTCGTACTCCAGCGCGATTACTTCCTTCCCCTCACGGTCGATATATCCCCATTTCCCGTCCTTATGCACCAGCGCCAGTCCCTCCGGCGTGAAGTTATAGCTCCCGTCGTACTGCGCTGCCGCCACTTCGTTCCCTTCCCGGTCTATGTATCCCCACTTCTTGTCCACGCTCACCATCGCGTACCCGCCGCTGAACGCGTACACATATTCATACCGCGCAGGGATCACCATGGTCCCGCTCTTGTCGATGAATCCGTACTTCCCGTCCCGGCTCACCGCCGCAAGCCCTTCCGAGAAGCTCGCCGCGTCCTCGTACTCCAGCGCGACCACCGTCTTCCCCGCCGCGTCGATGTACCCGGACTTGCCCCCCTTGCTCACCGCAGCCAGGCCCTGTGCGTATTCCAGCGCGTACTCGTACTGCGCCGCCACCACCATCCGGCCCTCCCGGTCCACATAGCCCCACTTGCCTCCATGGTTCACCGCCGTCAGCGGGTCCGTCACATACCCCGCCTCCTCCAGCGTCGCGTCTCGCTCCAGCCATGCCGTCTCGTACGTGCGCGCACCGAACCCTGGCGCCACCAGTCCCGCGCACAGCGCCAGTGCCGCCGCCAGCGCCGTCAGCTTCCGCTTCATCTGTTTCATCTGCTCGTCCTCCTTATCTTTCGTTGCAAGTACCTCAGAACAGGTCCTTCACCCATATAGTTTTCGTCCGATCCACTTCTTCCAAAATTTTATCTCCGCTCTCCTCCTGCTCCCCGGCGGGAGCATCATATTCACCACTTGCTTTCCGCACCGCTCCACCGGCTTCTCCACAAAATGCACCCTGGGCAGCTCAAGCACCCTAAGCTCTTGGTGATATGCCCGATATATTCCCAGCAGCCGCTCCGCTAGATACCCGTCCACCCTCCGCTCCTGAGCACAGTAGCCGGAGACATCCTTCTGCCGGTCAAATTCCTCCAAAATCGGGAACAGCCATTCGCAATAGCCCTGAAAAACCTGCCTTTTCATGATAAAGATATTCCCGAAATGGCAGATTGTGTTTGCGAGATACCCCTCTGCCCCATCTGAATATTCGGGAAAGCGCCCAGCAAGAATCTGCTCCGCCAGATTTAAGTCTTCGACGTGATGGAATGGAGCGGAAGCGTAATGCTCCCGCACTGGGATGTACATATTCTCCCCTTTGGGGAAAACCACATCCCATTTCTGAATCAGCTCTGCAAACCTCTCATAGCCCAGCCGGTCCAGCATCTGAAGCGTCGGTTCCCCTTCAATTATGTAGGGAAGCCGTGCCGCCTCATTGGGGTAAAGATAGCGCCGGTAGTGGAAAAAGCCATAGTAGTCCGCTTCAACATTTTTCCACGCCCAATATTGCCCGGTCAGTTCGCAGTAGGAGCGGTTTTTCTCAGAAATGCTGTCACCGGCATCATCATGAAGAAATCCTGGAAAATGCTCGCCGGCCAACGCCGCCCCCACCTGGAGCGGAACTAAAAGAGGGTGTTTGGGAACATTGACGGGTTTATGGCAGCAAACAAATAATTTGATATCCATTTCATCCCCCAATTCCTGTTTCCCTCAAGAAATTCACACACGTTCCGTCTGATATTCTCCTTGTATTTTCATACCTCTCCGCATTTATCTTCATATTAGATAGTTCGTTGTTTATTCGAAGAAAAAATAAGTGGGGGTGCAAAAAATCCCTGCATGCGTCTTTATTTTACTACAAATATCGGTCAATTGCAATCTCTATTTTGACTAAAAAGGTCATAGGGCCGTAACTAAATTGAAAAATCAGCCTATTTTTACACGTCTTATGCCTCCTGGAAAGCCCAATATGGCCCGTTTTCAGCGATAAATCCTTTTCCTTTCCGCACAAAGAAATACCAACAATCTGTTTCGTTGTGTTTTCTCGCGGGGTTTCTGGGTTCTTGTGCTGCCATCGCAAAGCTGACCGGGCCGCGATTTTA
>OFFH01001606.1_pt1 | contig 11183 bp, 14 predicted proteins | sample 1521341 | NCBI WGS metagenome assembly OFFH01 (sample SAMEA3504108, study PRJEB24116) | mouse gut metagenome | biome: mouse gut; feature: mouse-associated habitat; material: faeces | place: Denmark | collected 2011 | reverse complement strand
AGCTAATCATAACATCAGAAATTATATCCTGCAATAAAAAATTACGAAAAAAGAACTGCTCCAACGGAACAGTTCTCTCACCATACTGCTGTATGTACTTTACTCTGTCAATTCCTTGATTTTAGCCTCTTTCTCTTCCTTTGTTATAAGGTTCATATCTGCCAGTTGCTGTACTTTGCGGATTTCCTCAAAATTATCATATTTCTTTTTCGCTATGGCAAGCTTCACCTCATATTCGGACTGTGACATAAGTTCCATTGCCAGCGCTTTATCCAGCTTTGCTTTTTCTGCAAGATATGTTTAACTGCACCACATTTTACCGCTGTTTACTGAAGCAGAATAAGCTTTCATCCTGTGGATATTCCTCCCGCCATCCAACACTTCATCGACTATGATACCGTCAGTCCGGACACCTTCCATAACCTGAAACATTCTGGAAAGTATGACGTCTTTTCCATAATTACAGGGTTCCATAAAATCATAATCTTTCTTTATCAGTTCCCGCTCTCTGACCTCCTCAAACAGGATATGCCTGTTCTTATGCAGAAACCCAGACAGCATCCAGAGATTGTTGAGTCCATAGAGCGTATCCGCCACGGAATAAAACTCTCTGACCGGCAGGCTGGCATCCGAATAATAGCAGGAAAACTCTTTTTCTCCCGCCATCATCAGAAAACGCACTTTCTCCATAAATTCCCTCTGCTCCATTACTGAATGAAGCCTTGTGTATTCCTTTAAAATATATGTTTCCGTTCACGGCTCATGCTCCGCTCCCCTCCTGTTCCTTTTTTTCTATGCTCCCTGAGGTATCATCTCAAAGGGCAGGTATTACTTTTTCTTTTTCCACGGCTCCGCTGCACGGTTGATCTTATCTGATTTCGTATGTTTCCCGGTTTTTGCGATTTCATACACCGTTGTCATACTGGTAAATCCCAGTATAAATAATAAGATATTTGCTGCCATAGTCTTACCTCCCTAAAATTCATACTCCAAAAACAACTCTGTCGCCACGATCACTGCCCCTGCGGTCAGCACACCAAAAATGAAATACTGCATTTTTCTCCCTCCTGCCTTTCTCTCTGTCAGACAGCAGAATACCGCCTGCAGAAACTTTCTTCGTTACCTGAGACGGTAATACCGCCGCCTGCTTTGCTCTCTCTTATACCACCTCTGCAGCTTCCGGATAGATCAGCACAAGCGAATCATCTGACGATAACAGATACAATTCTTCCCGCCATTGTATCGCGCTCTCAGCCGTACCTTCTATTGTGTTGGAATATTCAGCCAAGTTTCCGTCAAGATGGTAGAACTCCATGATCTTTGCGATATGGTCTTCATAAGTCTGTCTGTCTCCAAAGAACAGGATATAGCCGCCCATATCAAACGCACCGCGACTGCCGTCATATGCTCCGTCAAGTATGTCTGTCAGTTCTTCCATACGGCGCACCACGTTCTGGTCTGTCTGTTCAGATTCCAGAAAACTTTTGATGATCTCCATATCCAGTTTATTTTTTATCCGCTGATACAACCTGCTTCACCCCCTTTCTCTTTTTGCCGGTTTGTGCAGAAGCTTTCTCACTGTTATCAGCGGGAACCGCCTCTGCATTTCTGTCAGAAACTTTTTCACCATTCTCAACAGAAGCCGTCTCTTTACTTACGACAGAGAGCTTTTCACCGCCCTCCGCAGAAGCCGCTTCTTTCTCTTCATCCGAACCTTTCTTACTGCTTCTGGCAGAAGCTTTTTTCTCCATGCTTTCCAGTTCATCCAGTACCTTTTCCAGAGGAAACGGCTGTAAACTCCATACATCTTTGGAATGCCTGAGTCCCAAATACAGCGGATGCACACCGTCTGCTTTCAGGTTATCCGTGACAATACACTTCACCTGTTCTGCCAGTCCTTTCTCTTTTATCATGTTGAGAAGATCTGTTTTCGCCTGTATGGTCTGCCTGTGGCTGATGAGCGTATTCCCCCATGCGATCACAATGTCATATCCTCCAATATCCTGTTCCTCCAAAATCTCTTCAATATAAGATAAATTGTTGTCGTCCTCCGATAACTGGCTCACTGTCGGCTTCTCTGAAAATACTTTGGAATACAGGTTCACGATCCGGACTTCGCTCCATCCCAGTTCCTGCACATGGTTCATCAGATGCATTGTTGATACATCCATACTGCCGCACTTATCGGCGGTAAGCGTGGGATACAGCTCTATGACCAAAGCTTTCTTCCCTTTCTCTGCCCATTTCCTGTGTATCTCATAGGTGCTTCTACCGTCATCGGAGCCGACTGCACTTATGTTCATACAAAATGTTTCTGTAACCATCTTCCTTTCTCCTTTCCGGCACAAAAACAGCGGCAACGCTCTCAAAATGCGTGCCGCCGTTTCCTGTGCCTCTATGTTCTTACTACTCCCTGCTATATCATTTTGTGATATAGACCTCAATGTTTAAATCTTTCCACTGATTCTTTCTGATAAAATTCCCGTACTGCTTCCTGTATGCCTTTGCTTCCTCAAAACTCAGACGGAATGTATCATAAAGAATGTAATCTTTTTCTGCAAATACCGCAGCCTCCTGTATATCGCTGTTCAGATACCATCTGTATATGCCCGCCTCTGTCGGAGTGACCCGTTCCACTAACGTATCAATCAGTTTATCGTCTATTTTTTTCCTGTTCAGGTCACAGGCATTTTCAAGCACCTCTGTAACCCTTGCAATCGTGCCGCTCACATCCTCTGTGCTTTCTTTTGTGTCCTGCTGTGCATAAATTTTCAGTTTTTCTTCAACCTCTGCCATGCGCTCCTGAAGCTGGCTCTGTTTCTCTGTAAACTGGCTTTCTTCAATCCTGTCGTCCAGACGCATATCCAGAAGCCGTTCCAACCTGCATTTCAGGCGGTCATGCTCTCTTCGAAGCCTGCCCTGTTCCGTACTGCCTTCCTGTTCCTGCACATAATCATCCGCAATGCTTCCGATCAGCACGGTCACTGTCTCTTTGGGATTGTTCCATATTCTGTGCAGAATGCTTTTCAGCATAAAATCAAGTTTCCACTCACAGACAGTCGGCACATCACAGTAGCCAGAAGCGTCCAGTCCATTAGCAATTCGGTAACTTTTCTTTCGGTTATTGATCTGATTCCAACAGGTATATCCACAGCACTCCTCCCCTGACTGGTTGACTCTCCATTTATATTTATGGAAAGTCCTGCCGCATTCACAGGTAAGGACTCTGATCCAGCGGTCTTTTGAGCGCTTCTTTCCCGATATTCCCTGGTCCAGATGTGTCACTTTCTTTCCTTTCAGCCTCTGCACCCGGTTCCATGTTTCTTCCGGAATGATGGCAGGAAAATTGCCCTTAATATACTCGTACTGTGTACGGTCTTTCACAGCAACCCTTGTATGGTCCAGATAGCTTGTGGTGTGGGACTTATGGTAGCCGATATAACCTGCATAGGTCTTATTATCCAGAATGCGCAGAACCTTTGTTGCATCCCATTTACACCCTGACCTTGCTGTTTCCCTGTGAAGTGCCTGCATCTTTGCGGCAATAGCTTTTGCTCCCATTCCATCAAGATAGAAATCATAGATCATGCGTACCGTTTCTGCATCTTCCTCCACGATCTCATAAGTATTTTCACTGGACGTTTTCCCTCTTACAAGCCTGTAGCCGAGAATATTTCCATTCCCATACAGTACCCCCTTCTGCCGGGAAATGCTCTGCCCCGCAAGCACCCTGTCACTGATATGTCTGGATTCCTCCTGTGACATTGCGGACATAATTGTAAGCCTTAATTCCCCGTCATTTTCACAGGACCATATGTTATCATTATAGAAGAACACTTCCACTCCCATCTTTTTCAGTTCTCTTGTATAATTCAGGCTGTCTAACGTGTTGCGCGCAAACCTTGATACCTCCCTTGTGCAGATCAGGTCAAACATGCCTTTGGAAGCATCTTCTATCATCTTCATAAAACCCTGACGCTTTTTTGCCTGCGTCCCTGTGATCCCTCTGTCTACATATACATTTATCTTTTCCCAGTTTGGATGGTCTGACAAGATACTATCGTACCACTGCATCTGATTTTCCAGTGCGTTCATCTGTGCCTCATGCTGTGTGGATACTCTGCCATAGAAGCAGACGCGCACTTTATCGTTCTGTAATGTACGGTATTTATTGCTGACATTTCCATGCAGCATTTTCATTGTCAAATCGCCCATCTGCCTATGCTGCCTCCTTTCCTTTATATCGTTTTATGACCTTATCATAGGTCGGCTGGTTGATGACTTTACTGCATAACAACATTTTAAGCAGACGAACGCACAATGCGGTCTCCATCTGGATACTTTTATGCTGTTTTTCCTGCATATTCACTCCTTTCCTGCACCTGTCAGCCATCATAGATATAATATACATTTCTATATCTGCTTCAAACTGACTGACAGGGCAAAAATAATTATTTTAGGTTTCTTTGCGAAAGTTGCGGCAGTTCATCTTTGCTGCTTTGTTTATCAAGAATCTTCTTCTGTCGCAACTTTCGCTAACTTCTTCAAATTTTTTATTGTGATCTGTTTAAAGGTTCCTATATTTTTAACATGGTAGGTGATGCCGTATTCCGATTGAAGGTTGCTCTTCGTTTTATCCAGCCTGCTCCTTAAATGGTTCGCCGTTTTAGGGATCACGGTTGACGGCATACCGTTTTTATCTGCAATATCAAGAAGATCAATCAGTAATCCCGACATAGAGTTTACATATTTATTCCTGCCCTGCATCAGCTCTATGACACAGAGGGCAACCACATCCTCATCCAGTGTGCGCCGATTGATATTTTTCTGGTTCTCCCATAAAATATCAGATACCTCTTCCTCCGAAATGCCTAATACCCTCCCGACTTTCACACAGGCGACATGAAAATCTGCCATCCGGATTTTATTTCTGACCTGCACCTCTTCCATATCGTTCAGGGCTGCAGCCAAAACATTGAAGCAGGCTCCGAGCATTTTCGGTCTGTCTTTTTCAAATTCTGCCCACAATTCTTCCTCTGTCAGAACCTTATCAGGAGCAATCCTTTTTAAAGTGAGAATGACCGAACGGTCTAACAGGTCACTTTCTTTCGCAACCAACGAAACCCCGTTGACCGCAACAATCGCCTTTAAATCCAACACAATCTCATCTGCGTTGCGATATAATGCACGCTTTGAAAAGCTTCCCCCGGTAACTGCCACTGCAAGAATATCCGATATTTTACGGCTAAGGGACGATAAGTTATCAAATGTTACAAAGTAGCCGTTATAAAGCCTTACCTCCAGCCCGTCACTGCCTCTCGGAATGCCGCTTCCCAGTTCGCTTGACTTAGGGTCAATCAGTTCCTCCAGCTTTTTGAAGCTGCTGCTCTTGCTGGAACCCTTTTCGCCTGTAAGCACCAGAATGGGATGGTTGATCCTAAGCCCCCACAGAGAGGTCACAAGATACAGCGTAAGAAGCTTTATCTCCCTGTCGGAAGAGAGGTTGAAATGCTTCCTCATATAATCCAGTAATTTCTCCGGCTGAACCTTTAGATTCGGCTCTATCTGGTTGGCATAATTCGCTGCGTGACGGAATATGATGCCTGATGTCTTTTCTATCGAAACTTCTCCATCTTCAATCCATACAGCCGTACCCTCTTCCCTGTTCAGTTCGTAGGCATATTGATAGCTGTTGTTAAATATACGCTTACAAACTTCTACCTCTTCTGTCGTGTCTGTCCCGATGATCTCGATAATCTCGACTGCGCTCTGTACCTCCTGCACAGAAAGTACTTCGTTAAACTGGTTATAATAAAGCTTTTTCAGTTCTTTTCTAAATTCGTTGTCGTATAAAGGGTACGCGGCGGTATTACCCTGTTGATTGTCAGTCAAACAATAATACTCTCCCCTGTTGTCCTTCACAACTTTTAAAAAGCCTCCTGTGAGAAGTTCCTGCAGGTCTTTCTGCAAATCCTTAGCCATTGTCACTACTCCTTTCTTCGTTGAAACAATAATAAGACAGATCAAATATCATTTCTTTTATAAAAATCCTGTTGAAACATTCCACAGCTTTTACGCTTACCCGCATACCTTCCAGATATGACAGGTCTACTGTCCCGTCCAGTCTGTAAATAGGAAGATTACGAAATTTGCTGTACATACGATCCGCTTTCATAATACAGAATCGTCTCTGTACCGTTTTATTCCTGTGATAAAATGAGAAATAAATGATTACAGTGTGTTTCTTTTTATCAAGTGTATAATCTGTTATCGTTCCATGACGATATTTCATATCTTCGTTTGCCTCCTTTAAATTCTTTAAAATTAATCTGTTTATTCAGATGCCTTGTTTTTTTCATCTATTTTGTATCTCGCGATTTCACCTTTGTATTCTTTGCCTGCCTAAACTTCGGGCTTCTCAAACTTGATTTGCACTATTACACTCCTTTCGCATCCCTTTGCGCTAAGGGATGCTAACTTCATATTTAAGCTGATCAACTTATATTTTCTATTATAACACCGAGGTTTTGAAGAAAATTTATTATTATTTGCTATCATTCAGTCATATTATATAACTATTAGTAATATACTGATTACTAAGGATTCAGTGTTTCTTCTCTAATTGCTATCAAGCACACATTACTAACGCAATCCTTGATGTCAATACCCTATTTTAATTTTTTTAGGAGAATTATCTATGATTGAAAATGAAAGCAAAACAAGATCCCCAAAATCACAAGGTGTCATCAATGGCAGATCAAAAAAATCTACTATTAGAAAACGCCGTAAAATATGTCGTATGCTTGCCGCTGATGAGTCAAATAATCTAAAGACCAAAAAGGACTTTTTGGAAAAATACCGTCAAAAGCTAGTTGAAAAAAAAATCGATCCCATCCCATCAGATCAAACGTTAAAAAAGGATATGGACGACTGCAAGATAGATTTCAAATATGGAATAGCACGAATTTCAACGGACGATACAATATTTGATTCATTGGGATATGATATAAATTATTCTTTAAGACAGATGCGTCTCATTTATGGCAGCAATGACATCACTTTACTTAATACATATGCTAAACCTATGCTATACCCAAAGACTCTTAAAGGTTTTTTGTCTCCCTTAGATGAACTGATTGCCAATACAAGCACAGAAGAAAATATTTCTTCTTCAAACACTAACACTGCAACCAAATCAAAAAAAATAGCGAAAAACTTTCTCATGTACTTGCATTTTATTTTAGATAAAAAAGGATTTGAAGATCTCATAGAAGATGCTTTTTGTAAAGACTGTAGTACACCACCCTATTTTCTGTATATTGATAAACACAGCTATTGTGTAACTATTGTATTCGAATATGAAAACTTAGAAACAATAATGAAAAAGACATACGATATAATAAAAAATTGTCCATATTAAAATCTATACACAAAATGGCTCTTTCTGGCGAAGCAGAAATGCACAGTCCCCGAAAATTCCCCAAAAGGGAACCACAACCCTTTTTTACTGAAAAAGAAAGAGCCGTTTTGTGTCTCATTATATTAAACCGATTATAACGCTCACTTTGAATAGACCACCGTAATCCCATAGTCATTCGTAATCAGATACAGTTCCTCAAACCATTCCATTCCTCCATATCTACATATAACACTCTTCATCTCTTCTGTTCCATATCGAAGTCCATACTCTTCCAATAACCTATGATACAAGATTTCCGTATCATCCATATCTTTCTCCGGCAACAGCAGAAGTACATAGCCCCCATCATCCTTATCTACATCCCGTTCCATTCCGTATTCTGCATCCAGAATTTCAGCGATATGCTCTACTGTCCTTATCACTTCCTGCGGTATTTTATATTTTTCCTGCATATCCAATAAATTCTGTATCTGTGCCACTCTCCATATTTTTTCTACCATACCTGTTATATCCCTCCCACCTGCAATTTCAAAATCCTGCATAAAAATCAGCATCATGCAAAATATCAGATAAAATTTATATCACCACTCTCCAGTGAATATCTATATACCCTTTCAGATAACACTGCTTCCTCAAAATCCAGTAATTCTTTTCTATTTCGGGAAAACTCCTGCAATTCCGACAGGTCGAACACATTATCTTCGGGAATAACAAGGACCTCATAAATACTGACCGGAACAATATAAAGAAAACTACTATATATTTCCTTTGCTAAGTCTCTTAATCTACCTGTATCAAGCATTGCAGAATGATGCCCATTGCTCATTGCGAATATCTCATAGCCTGATTCCTCCGCCGAGAACTCCACTCCTTTTACCATACAATCTTTCTTTGTATTCTCACTGGCAGTCTGAAACAATTCCTCCTCACCGACATCACACATTCCCTTTTGAATATTTACCGCAAGAGAAAAACACCTGTCTTCAGTACTCACCTCCAGAACAAGTACAGGCACTGCAGCCATGTCGAGAAATGGGTGATAAACCAGATTATCTAAAAATCCATTATATCTCTCATACGGAACAAGCCGAAGATACACGCTTGCTTTCATTTCGTCAAAAGGAAAATCTTTTTTATCCAGTTTTTTATATCTGTCATATACAGTCCAAAATCCCAGTAAAATATCATCTAAACCGCTTTTACCATAGTCTGTGCCGGATGCTTCCACACATACCACTGGGGCAAACAGTGGGTTCTCTCCTATGATGATCTCAAAAATCTTCTGTCCGTCCGCCTTTGTCACTGCATGAATGATAACCCTTTCTTCTGTCTTTTCCTCTGCTGATTGTCGCAGTTGTTCTAAAAATACGCTTAACTCTGTTTGTCTGTCTGAATACATATGCGCTCCTTTCCGAATCATAAAAAACAGGAGCAAAACCATCTGTTGGCTTTGCTCCCCATATTTATCACAAATACTATGTATGATATTTTTATTTCAACACATATCACTGACACTCAGCTGTTGCACACAAAAAAGTCCCCCGCTACTTTTTCTATAAAGTAACAGAGGACTTTTCTTTATTCATATCTGTAAATAATCAAACTACTATTTACTCAGCTTCCAGTGTATTACTTGCTGTTAATAGCCGCCTGTGCCGCGTGTATCAACGTTAGGGGTTTTTTCAATTTCTACGGACTTGTCCTTGTTTACACAAAGTTTCATCCGTGTTTCATCGCCAAACATACTCAATTTCCATAAGAAGCAGTCTTTGTAAACAATTATCTCATCTACAAAATCATCTATTATTTCCTCTGGAATGTCATACACCGAAAAATCAAAATTATTTTCCAGCCCGCATTTTAATACCTCCAGTCTGCGATTATAGTCCTCATCCGACATATCCTCGTCTACTTGATAACCTTCTAACTGCCTTTCAAGTCTTTCCTTTTCTTCCAACAATTCCTTTTTCTTTAGGTCAAACATGGCTTTGTCAATCTCGCCATTTACCCGGAGATCAACAAGATTTTCGTACTTTTTATCAGTTTTGGCAATCTTGGTTTTCAACTCTTTGATTTCTTTTTCAAAATTTATGTATCGGTCATCTTGGATATGTCTTTCAAGCATTTCCTCGGCAATCAGCCTTACCGCCGTCCGGTCTTTCCAGAAATTTTGAAAAACCACTTTTGCCATAACCTCTAATTTCCATCTTGGAACCATTGGAGCCTCACAAATCCCCTCCAGGCTAAGACCTTTCTTTGTTCTTGTAGCAATAGTACCTGTGGTAATCTGCTTGTAACACTGATATGCGTATTGTGGTTCTCCTGACGCTACCCTATGCCACACTCTCCGGTTAAAGCTGCCACCCGAACAGCTACACTTCAATTTTTTTGTCCACACATCTCCTGATGCGTGTTTCCCCCTCTTGCCACGATTATCGACAGATTGTGTTTTCGCATCCATCTTCTTTTTCACTCTGGCATATTCTTCCTTAGTAACAATGGGAATGTGCGTACCTTCTGCCACTATATTTTCTATCTCTCCGTGATTTTTGATTTTCTTTTGTTCCAGATAATCAGGTACATATTCTTTCCTATATACAATCGTTCCACAATAGAAAGCATTATTAAGTACCCTGCTGATAGTAGAACAACTCCAATTTTTCAATCCGGTAGCGGTTAGCCTCCCTGCACCTTCCAAAGCAAATTGTATCTGCCTTAATCCCATTCCGTCAAGATACATATCGAAAATCATGCGTACTGTTTTTGCCTGTTCCTCATTGATGACAAATTCTTTTCCAACCCTGTCATAGCCGAGTATGTTTCCGGTTCCGTATGGCACAGCATTTTGAAAAGAAACTTTCTGTCCGGCCTTTACCCTGATTGAAGTCTTTTTGCTTTCATTCTGCGCCAGAGTTGCCATGATCGTCAAACGCAGCTCTCCGTCCTCGTCATTCATTGTCCAGATATTATCCTCTGTAAAATATACCTCCACGCCATATTTTTTTAATATTCTTGTTTGCTGCAAAGTATCAACTGTATTCCTCGCAAACCTCGAAACCTCTCTTGTTATAATCAGGTCAAATTTCCTATCTTCCGCATCTTCCATCATCCGCAAAAAACTCTGTCGCTTTTTTACAGAAGTACCCGTTATTCCCTCATCTATATATCTTTCATATAGTGTCCAGTCCGGGTGCTTTGCAAGAAGATCGTCATAATACTGGACTTGATTTTCTAAGGCTGAGAGCTGTGCTTCATGTTCGGTTGAAACTCTTGCATAAATCGCCACAGTTCTTTCCATATATTTCTACCCTCTTAAACTTCCTACTTTGTTACCACGCATTCATAATATCACAATTTCTCTCTGAGTGCAACACTTTTTATCTTTGGCAAATAATCTTTTCGAATATTCTTATACACAATCTCGGAAATTTCTCCTTTATGATACATATGCCGTATCATTGCAAGAGCCATGACAATTTCTTCATCATGCCCCATGATAAGATTCATATCCTCTCTTTTTCCCAAAAAAATCACCTCCAAACATTACAACAAGACTTTATCTGCCCATGACAACCACGAACCGTTTTCCCGGCTCTCATCAGCAGACAAAACTTTTCTCCAATCCTTTTCAAAAAACACATACGAGTGACAGCTCATTACACTGCCCACATCGGTATCGCACCGTCATTCCAAACTGACCGGAAAACCCGGAAGTATCATTATCAAAGATATGCCTCATTGCCTCATGTAACTGCTACACTTT
>OFFH01001601.1_pt1 | contig 11229 bp, 14 predicted proteins | sample 1521341 | NCBI WGS metagenome assembly OFFH01 (sample SAMEA3504108, study PRJEB24116) | mouse gut metagenome | biome: mouse gut; feature: mouse-associated habitat; material: faeces | place: Denmark | collected 2011 | reverse complement strand
AGAGAATGGGATAGTTTTTATTTGCAGAATTTTCATGTGGGCATTATAATATGTTCATCAAGCGCTGCATCCGGCGCTTAAAGCGAGGTGATGGGCTGATGGCAACGATATTGATTGCGGAAGACGAAAAAGAGATGCAGGAGATACTTGTGGATTATATGAAGAGGAATGGGCATACCTGTATTACCGCTGACGACGGTTTGGACGCAGCCCTGGCATTGAAAAATAATGCTGTGGATTTGGCTATTCTGGACATTATGATGCCCCATCTGGACGGATTTTCGGTCTGTAAGCTGGCGCGGGAAATGGGAAATCTGCCGATTCTGTTCCTGACGGCGAAAAGTGATGAGGAAGATAAGCTGAGAGGTTATGAATACGGAGCGGATGATTATGTGACGAAACCCTTCAGCCTCAAGCTGCTTCTGGCAAAGATCAACGCACTGCTCCGACGCACAGGGAATATTTCACAGGATGGGCTTAGGGCAGGGGGGATTGTCTTGTCGCCTTTGGCGCACAGAGTAACGGTAGATGGCAATGAAGTGGAGCTGACGCACAAAGAGTTTGAACTGCTGCATCTGTTCATGCAGAACAAAAATCAGGTGTTTTCCCGGGAGCAGTTATTGAACCGCATCTGGGGTTACGAGTACGAGGGAAATACCCGGACTGTGGATACGCATATCAAGACGTTGCGGCAGAAAATGAAGGACGAAGGATATCATATCGTGACTTTGATTCGTTCGGGATATAAGTTTGAGGTGTGAGCATGAAGAGAGGAAGGTTCTATGATTTGGGGACGGTGCGCAGTAAGACTATGGCGCTGTCAAAGATGGCTGGCGGAGCAATCGTGCTGTTTTATCTCATTACAGAAGAGATGCCGGTTAACCGGGACATCGGTTTTTGGATTTGGTTCGTGCTGCTTGTTGGGGTGATTATGGCTGTGGATGTGCTGCTTGGCAAGCTGATTTCGGCTCCCCTTGGCAGGATTAATGAAACGGCAAGGCAGATGGCAGAGCTTGATTTTTCGGCACATTGTGATGTTGATACAGGGGATGAATTTGGTGAATTGTCGCAGAGCTTGAACCGGATGTTTTCTAACCTGCATTCGGCGCTTAATCAGTTAGAAGCGGCAAATACCCGGCTAGAGAAAGATGTGGAGCAGGAGCGTATCCTGCTTGCACAGAGGAAAGAGCTGGCGGACAGCCTGTCCCATGAGATGAAGACTCCGCTAAGCCTTATCCGGGCTTATGCGGAAGGGATTTCAGAGGAGACAGAGGATAAGAAAAAGAAGCGGTATGTGAAGGGGATTTTGGATGCCGCCGGGCGCATGGATGACATGCTGGCAGCTTTGCTGGATTTATCGGCTCTGGAAGCCGGGGCAGTAAAGCTTACGGAGGAGCGGTTTGATTTTGTGGAGCTGGTGGAGACGGTGGCTGGTCGTCTGCTTCTTGATGCGCCGGAGACGGATGATTTTTTTCGGGTGGACTTCGTCCAATAAGGTATGAGCTTCCGGATGAGAGGGTTTTTGTGCGCGCCGACCGGCAGCGGATGGAGCAGGCGCTTAATAATCTGATTGGGAATGCGAAGAAATATGTGCAGGCAGGCGGAGATATCCGGCTGTCTGTGTGTTGTGAGAAGGAGTTTGTGCATTTTGCTGTTTTCAATCAATGCCTGCCATTGAAGGATGAGGAGCTTGCGAGGATTTGGGACAAATTTTACCGAAGCCCGGATAATAAATCCAAGGGTTCCGGGTTGGGGCTTGCCATTACCGCGCAGATTTTATCTATGTACCATGTCGATTATGGGGTGCAAAATGTGGGAGGGGGAGTGGAATTTTTCTTCTGTTTTCCGATGGTTCCTTAATATAGGGATTTCCTTTTTGATTTCACATCAACTTCACACGAATCGCACTTCTATTTCACTTCAATCCTATAATCTAATGCCATCAAAACAAATATTTCCATGAATAGGAGGCGAATTTGAGATGTTATCAGGCATGGAATGGTATTGGTGGCTTCTAATCATAATCATATTGGTCGTCATAATTCCCTTAAAGGTAAAATGGTGGAGCCGCCGCCAGCAGGAGAAACAGAATAACCGGCGTGGGAAATGGGGTGATGAAGATGATTAATGTAAAGGACCTGACATTTTCCTACAAAAAGGGTAAACAGGCGTTGCACGGTCTTAATTTTACTGTAAACGACGGAGAGATTTTTGGGTTCCTGGGTCCGAACGGCTCCGGGAAATCCACCACCCAGAAGATTCTTACCGGAATACTGAAAGGGCATGGCGGCGAAGTGTCTTTGTTCGGGCAGGATATTGCCGGAGTACATACTCAGGAATTTTTCCAAAAAATTGGCGTCTTGTTTGAATTCCCATATCTGTATGCGAACCTAAGCGCAGTGGATAATCTGAATTATTTTTCTTCATTTTATCCCCGAAATCAGCTCCGCAATGTGGATGAATTACTGGATGAACTGGAATTTAAGAAAGATTTCCTCAAAAAGCCCGTATCCTCTTACTCAAAGGGGATGCGGCAGAGGGCAAGCATGGCGCGGGCACTGATCAGCAATCCCAGGTTGCTGTTTCTGGACGAACCGACCAGCGGGCTTGACCCCTCCGGCGCTGTCCTGTTCCGTAAGATCATTGAGGAAGAACGTAAAAAAGGGACGACGGTATTTTTGACTACCCACAATATGCTGGATGCCGACCTGCTCTGTGATCGGGTGGCGTTTATCGCGGACGGCGAGATCAAGGCACTGGACACTCCGAAAAACCTGAAAGAGCGAGGCAGCAATCACCGCGTTGTAATCGACTATTTGTATCAGGGGAGGCGGGAAGAAAAGACGATTGAGGCCCCGGAATTAGAAGCAGGTATTCCTTTTGCGCATGACGAGATCATCAGTATCCATTCACAGGAATCAACATTGGAGGATATGTTTATCCAATATACGGGAAGGGGGCTGTCTTGATGTGGAAAAGTCTTTATTCCCTGCTCAAAAAGGATTGCCGAATGATGGTTTCCGGGAAATTCTTCCCCATGTCTTTAGGCTTTTTGGTTCTTTACACTCTGTATGTGAACTTTGGATATATCAAATTCATGGATGCCAGTCTATACAACGTGTACCTGTATGACCCGGCAGGAACACAGACAACGGTTTCCACGCTGGTTCAGCGCGTTTCATCGAAAGAAGCGCTGGACGCAGTTTTACTCGATGATACCAACGGTGTCGGCATTGATGCCAGCGCCGGAGAGCCACAGCTTGTATTCTATGAGGGAACAGAAAAGGCTGACCGCCACCGGGCCGACTATGCGCTTTCTCTCCTACAGCCGTCAGGGCATTACAGCGCCCAGGTGATCGGCTCCAATACGCCGGAGCAAAAGGCAAGGAAAGAGATCACCTGTGAACTGCTGTTTTTTGAGATTGCCGCTGTGGGGTTTTTAGGGATTGCCGCTGTGTTGTTCAAGGAAAAAGGAATGGGCGTTATCCGTGTCCATGCCATTTTACCTTTGCAGAAAAATCTGTTTATCCTGTCCAAGCTGGCAGTCTTTCTGCTGTCCGATCTGGTCTTTGCGGTACTGCTCACCGTGCTGAATGTTGGAGTTTCGGATACCGCATCCATATTGCCTGCGGTGCTGCTTCAAACGGCGCTTCTGTCCTTGATCATGGCCTTGACCGGTCTGATTTGCGCCCTGCTTCTAAAGGACTTCCGACAGTTTACATTGGCCTATCTTCTGATTGCCATTTTTGTTGCAACTCCTGTGTTCTTGGCTGCAAATACGGCGGTAAAGCTGGATTGGATTTATTTCCATCCATTTTATCATATCTATATGGGCCTGAAAAACGCTTACTTTGGAACTTCCTCGAATAGCCTTGCCTATTATTTGGGGTGTCTGGCTGCAATCGTTGTATTATTCGCAGGGGTACAGCGCGTGTTCCGCAGAGAAATGGGAAAGGAGGGCTGAATATGAAAGGTTTACGTTACCAACTGAAAAGCGTATTGCATGACAAGTTCTGCCTGATGACCTTTCTTTTACCCATTGTCGTTGCAGTAGCTTTAAATTTTGTCGGCGCAATCGACTTTTCTACGCTGGGCGAGTTGCATTTTGGGGTTCTGAAAGGCAATCTGCCGACACAAACCGTTACATGGCTGGAACGCTACGGCCCGGTGACAGCTTATCCGACGGTGGAAGAGCTGACAGACGCAATAAAAGAGCCATCTACAAATCTAATTGGTGTGGAAGCTGATGGAAACAGCATCAAAACAATTCTTTCCGGCGACGAGATGGATATATTTCGCCAAACCGCTGACACGCTCCCTGACCTGTACGAACAGCGAAATACCGCAGGACAGACAAAGGTTCACATTTTAGAGCGTCCCGATGTGATGGCTGGATTTCAGGATATGTTCATTGCTGTTACATTGATCGTCGCTATGTTTATGGGATGCACCTTTAACGCAATGAACATAATCTCTGAAAAGGAGGACGGCGTTGCGTTTATCAACGAGATTTTGCCGATGACCCACAGCCAATATATCATGCAAAAGCTCTTTGTCGGATTTATCTGCGGGTGTCTATCCTCTATTATTACGGTTTGTATCTGCTTCCGGCTTTCTCTGCAAAATGCGGCTCTCATGCTGGTGCTCATTGTGCTTTCCGCATTTGTGGCAGCAATGACAGGCTTATTCATTGGCAGAGCTTCCAATGGGCTGATGGTCGGCGTGGTTTATATCAAAATCGTTATGCTGCTATTTATGGCTGTACCAATCCTGAGCTTTCTTGTGGGAATAAGTCAGCCGCTTCTTTTGGCAGTTTGCTACCTTGTCCCTTCGCAGGCAACATTCGAGGGTATTATGGACTTATCAACAGGCAGTGGGACAGCAGCAGTAAAAGATATTTTTATTCTCTTAGTTCATTGTATTGGATGGTTCCTGTTATATATTGGCCTTTCGATGCATCAGAGGAAAAACTCATAAATGGTTCATAATAAGCCGCAGTCAAAGGAGTTGTTTGATCGCGCAAGAGGCAAAGGGGCCATTAGAGCAGATTATATGCTTTTAGACGGCGGCTTTTGAGAATCAAAGCCGCCGTTGCCTTTTTGAAAAAGATTTACGGAGGGTGTGATAACTGCGCGCTTTTTTAGACCTCAACGACGGCAAAAGGAGGCTAATCTGTTTCTGTTGTCCGTCTACTTTGGCGGTCAGCGTCTTGTAACAAGCATTTTCCGAATCATAACCTACTATATCTACGCAAAAACCGAGATTAAAAGTTATTCCGTTACACTATTTTCCAAAAATACAATTTTCCTATGCAGTTTCTCTCTCAGCTTAACCATACAATCTGATTCATTTGGGTATTCTTCGCCAATGCAGCGAATTAATCTGGCATAAGAATATAAATTGCAGAATCTTCGCATCAGTGTTAACTTTTCAGCATAATCTGGCTCTAACATTTTTACACTTTGATACCCCCGCAGAAAAGTAGTTTTTGCAATCATTTGCCTGTCTGCCGGAATATTCTCCAGCAATGCATCCAGAGCCTGTTCCAAATCAAGCAAAAAGAAGTGATACATACTATCTTCAAAGTCAATTACTGTGCAACATTGCCTGGTTTCATCCCAAAATACATTATCCGGCTCAAAATCGTAATGAACCAATCCAAAAGAATCATTTGTCTGAGGAAGCATGTCCAACGCTTGCTGAACTCCCTCCAACTCAACCAGCATTTTATTGGGGGCGTGGTATTTTTCAAGCGTTTTCCCAATCCATAGCAGGACATCACGATATGTCCATTTTCTGATTTTCGGAGTATATTCAGCGGATAAGATATGAAGCTGTCCAAGAGCCTTTCCATACGCATACACAATATGATCATTACAGTCGGAATCTTCTATGGAATTTCCGTCAGCCCCATCGAAGACACTGGCATAATATTCCCCCCAATTGAATCAAGTGTAACAACGAGTTCGCCTGAATTGGATGCAACTGGAATTACGGAGGGATAACTCCTGCTTTGCAGATAGCACAAAAATTCTAATTCGCCTTTTAGATTGTTTTCTATTTTCTCCGACACAGGAGATAAACGCAGAAAACGCATATTCCCATGCCATAAGAAAGGATAGATTGCATTTGATGAAATTCTAAAATGTTGCAAGCAATCATCAAGAGTCTCTGTATCGTATCCCCAATTTTTCAATGCAAACTTTGCAAGGTCGTAGTTTTCGTATAAATATTTTAATTTTAGCATATAAGTCCTTTCTAAAGCACTGGCTTCTATCCGTTAATATGAATTCACCTCATATATTTCGGATTTATCACGACTCATATTCTTCTGATATGCTTTCATGTCAATCGCCTCCTTTCAATAACAATGCATGGCAACATATATTAATCTGGCGACTTGATTGTACCACTTCCATTCTCTATTTACAATAAAAATGGGCGGAAAAAAGCACCACGAAAGTATTATCGACACCGTCAAGGTCCGAAAATAGCAGAAGGAACTGATATCCTACCGGGATGTGTTTCAGAGAGCTTCTAACTCTTACACCTGCAGATATACTCCTTTCTAAGCAGATCGATATCACTCGAACTCGACTTTTCCTAACTAAATTTTATTTAGGAAATATTCCCTGTCGAGTATGTAAATCTTTGCTTATTTGATTTATCCATATTATCCTGCCTATATTAGCAAGCGTTATCATTTTGTTATCGCTGTTGATAACACCCGCTATGCAGATTTTGGTAATAACAATATGCCGCCATTTAAATCATCAGCGTTTTTGCTTAATAAATCAATATGCTTAGCAAATCTCATTTAATAATTCTAATGATCTTTTATAAAGCGGGTCTAACTCACACCCACAACTCCCACATTCTCTATCTGCTTGTTTGATAGACGAAATTAGTGTATCTTTATCACTTTCTCCCTTCAACCATGCATGTGCAGGAATAGAAATCAAGTCCCATCCAGATGCTGCAAAATTTTCCATAATACTCCTCAATTCCTCCATAATGTTTCATCCTTTCTGATTTTGATAATCTTTTATGACCCTTACAACCAAATCTTTCACATCAACTAAACTTTCCTGTCTGCACTTTGGACAATACAATGGAATATGCTTTAGTTATGTATCCTCTCTAACTCTGTTTCAGGTTTTATTTCCACAAACAGGACAAAGGATCCACTCTACTCCCATTACGCTAAATCCTCAACAATAAAACTTTCTGTTTTTAAATTGCAATAATGCCTGCCATTTAATGCTGTAAATTTCAATACGCAATAGTCTGGGTCAGTTACACCCTGCTTATAATACATAGTATCCCCTGTACACCAGATTTCCCGCTTTATATCATCATCTTGCAAAACTTCCATTGTACCTGTCAGCATAATGCCTTCAAACTTAAAGCGTCCTCTATTATAAGAATAGATACTTGCCTTGGGATTCCTTATAAACTGTTGTGTACGCATGGAAGATGTATTTGTTGAAAAATAAAAGCAATTTCCCTCTATTTTGCGTGGTGTAAACATTGCTTTTATATTGGGAAAACCCTCTTCATCCACAGAACCGATAAATATTGTTTTTTGTTTTTGGATAAATTCGATGATATGTTGTTTTGTTTTCATTAGAACTCCTCCTTGCTTTAAAATTATTTGTTTGAATGCAGATTTTTTATCAAGGTTTCAAGTATTCGAGCAAGATACTGTTCAAATTGTTTTTGCTCCTCTTCTGAAAAACCTTGATAAAACAACATGTTCATTTGCTGAGATACAGCTTCATATTTTGCTTGTAATGATTTTGCATAATCCGTAAGCGACACAATAGTCTGACGGCGATTCTTAGGATTGATATTCCTTTCCACAATTCCCTTATTAACCATACCATTTATTACTACGGATACTGTGTTTTTAGCAAGGGAGGTTTTTTTACTTATGTCACTGATAGTAAGATTATCTGTTTTCCACAAAATAAATAAGATCCTTCCTTGTCCGCCACTTATTTCAATGCCATTTTCGAGTAATAGCCTTTCAAAAATCCTATCTTGAAGCTGCTTTATCTGTGTAATATAAAATCCACCCTTTGTTTCCAATCCATCACCTCTAATCCTATTAGAACAATTCTATATAGAACAATTATAAGTTTACCATGATTTTGTTCAAAAAGCAACTTGAAATATCACGGCACTCCTATAAAAATACAGAAGTGCCGCCATTTTCATTTTATAGATAAAGAATTTCTCTCTCCACAATTTCTCTCACGCACATCCGAATATTATTCATTTTTTGAACCCATAAAATCTGATTTTCTGCCTTTAACTGCTCCGTCACTTCCTGCCTGTCGGCATATTCCTTTACCAGCCGAGAAAACATATCCTCTGCCTGTTCATCTACGCTTGCAAGGTATTCGTTCAGCCTGCCGCTTGTCAGCAGATTGATATAAACAAGCCGCTTATGCTCTTTTAGATACTGCAAATGTCGCTGTCCCCAAATACCAATCGGCTTTTCTTCTTCGGGAGGTAATGCAAGCTCTGGGAGATAGTATTCGCCTTGCCTTACATACCAAAGACCGTTATTTTCGTCATAAATCCTGTTTTCCATAATGTTTCCTACCTTTCCTCTTTGTTGTTTTTAAAGTGTTTCCCTCGCTGTTTCAACTTCTGCGCCGCTTTTGCCTGCTCCAAAAGGCTGTCCATCTGCTTACTTCCAAATGTCTTACGGAGCAACTTGTAATCTTTGTTTTCCGCACGGAGATTTTCATTTTCCCCTGCCAGTTTCTCATTGGTTCTCCTTAATCCGTCATTCTCACGATGGAGATTGCTGTTTGTAACATTCAGCCGATAGTAGCTGTCCCACGCTTCAAAACACCTTACAAGTGCCGTTTTAACAAGCGATTTCAGCTTTTGCACCAAAGGCTCTACCACTTTATTCTTATACGACTTTGCAGACATAAACCCCTGCGGCTCTGGCAACTGATATTCTGGCGAAGTGTCAAGCACTTGTTCCAAAGTTTTTAGGTTTTCCATGCCTTTGTCGTAATTCTCCACCCTGTCCGACAATACTTGAAATTCCTCTTTTTTCTCCGAAATCTGCCCCTCAAGCTGGATGACCTCTTTTTCCCGCTCCTGCTTTTTATAATCAAGGACAGACAAATGTTTCTCATGCGTGCCTTTATGCTCCCATTCAATGCCATGCCGCCCCATCACAGCGGCAAGGTTTTCTTTTTCGGACTGTACCCACTGGCTCCACTCCGTATCGCCACGGGAGCCGCCTTTGAATCCCTGCGCCGCTAACGCCTGTTTCAGAGATACCCTTGTATCTAGCCCACGCTTACTGCCAGTTGTAAACGGAACAAAATCAATGTGCAGATGCGGCGTTGCTTCATCCATATGGATATGAGCGGAAAATACATAAAGGTTCGGGTTTCGTTCTTGGAATCCATGATAATATTCATCTAAAATCTGCCTTGCAAGCTGTCCGTTTTCACTTCCTGCACTCATATTTTCCTTATCGCCAATCTGCAAAATCAGTTCATGGAACGGCTTTTCCTGCTTTGAGTTCCGTATCTTCTCGTAATAATCGGCAATGCGGCGGTCTGCCCTTGTCTGCTTTTCATTGTATCTTTGCAACGCTTCATCAAATAGCTTATGGTACACTTTCTTTATATTCTCATTACAATAATCTACATTAAGGTGTGAACGCTCCCCATCCACATTTTCAGCCTTAAATTTGCGGCTGTTATGGTTGACCGAGCCTTTCCCCACCATTGCGCTAATCGTCCGTCTTATAAAATCACGCCCTTTCTTTTCGGCTGGTAGGCTTTGTTACTTTCCCGAAAGTAACGCAAAAGCACTTTTGTCGGCTGTGCCAACAAAAATGCAACCTGCAAGCAGGTTTTGCGCTCTCCGAGGGGTGAGCGTGTGCCAGTGGCACACAAGCTGCGAACCGACCGAGTCGGCAGACGAGACAGAGCCGCCTTTGAAAAGGCACTCTCTGCACTCTCCGCCAAACTTCAAACGGTGTCAATGTGTGACGGTGGTGACAATGTTTAAGATACCTCCCTCGCTCTCAAAACATTGACACCTTTGACACCGTTTGTCACATCGATTCATCGGTTTCTTTCCAAAGCGAAACTTTTCTGCCATTGTGGGTACGGCTGTTCTGATAGCGGATACCGTAATCACGGAACAGCCTGCTTGCGTTAATACTAAGCCTTAAGGAAAGCACATTCGGTTTTATATCCACGCCGAGCCTTTCGCAAAGTTCTGAAGCTGTCCCCTCCCATCTGTCACTCTCCGAAAAAAGAGTAGCTGCAATTTTTTCAAGTAAAGGCTCAGGCGGCTCTTTCCACAGATCCGTTTCCAATTTTTCAAAATTCCACACCAGACGCTCGGTATCTCTCACAAGATGGACTTTCATATCCTGCTGGTCTCTGCCTGCCACATCAAGCGTGGCATTATTGGAAATTCTCTTTTCCTTGCTGAGAACAAACGCCCCATCAGCCGCACCCATCAATCCGTTTGTTCCCGAAATCATATCAAAAATATCTTCCGCTTTCTGCTTTCGGGTGTGATGGACAATGAGCATCGTAACTTTGTAACTGTCTGCCAATGCTTTGAGCCTTGCCACAATGTCATAGTCGCTTGCGTAACTGTAATCTGCCCCACCAGCTTCACGGACACGCTTTAAGGTGTCTATGATTATTAAACCAGTTTCGGGATGTTCCTGCATAAACCCTCTGATTTGTTCTTCCAAACCGCCATTGACCGTTTTACACTCTGTTGCAAAATATAGGTTGCCTGTTTCTTCTGCACCGAACATCTGAAACAGCCGTTTCTGCAAACGTGGGTAATCATCTTCAAGCGCAAAATATAAAACCGTCGCTTTCCGCACCTTGTATTCCCACAACGGCATTCCAATGCTGATATGGTAGGCAATCTGAGCCATCATAAAACTTTTCCCCACCTTTGGAGAGCCTACAAAAAGGTAGGTTCCCCTTTGGAGCAGACCATCAATCAGCGGCGGCTGTATATCAAATACCGTATCATAAAGTGTTGCCATTGATACGGTTTTCAGATAGGATGGGGCTAGCTGCCGCAGCATTTCCTTCTGCATTTCCTCAAAACTATTGATATTTTCACCACAGTCAGCTATACTATGGTCAGTACATTTATGGAGCGGTTGCCCCGTATCTGCGCCAACAGATACATTCGGGACAGCCGTTTCTTTTT
>OFFH01001599.1_pt1 | contig 11233 bp, 12 predicted proteins | sample 1521341 | NCBI WGS metagenome assembly OFFH01 (sample SAMEA3504108, study PRJEB24116) | mouse gut metagenome | biome: mouse gut; feature: mouse-associated habitat; material: faeces | place: Denmark | collected 2011 | reverse complement strand
ATGCTCATCCTTAATTTCAAAATATTGATTCATCAATGAAGTGTAGAAACTGCCATTTATCCAGCGTTCAGCTTTCGCTTCCAAAGGTTCTCTATCTCCCCACCCAATAATTTTTAAGGCCTCACATACTCTCACAAGTTCATTCCATTCTTTAATGTTTTCGTAGTGGTATAGCTTATCAAACTGACTAAAGAGCCAATTTCTGGCTTTCTTCTGTTCCTGTTTACTTAAATGAACGGAGAGTTCATCAAGATCCTCGATGTTAAAAATTTCAATCATTTCCATTTATCAGTGAGCTAATGGCCGGCGGACAATCAACCTTTCAGGGGAGATTTAATTGACAATGGGTACCCCTTCCCATGAAGGCATATCCTTTTGCATCTTTTGTCGGTCATCTTGATTATCCTTTTGCCTTGAATTACACCAATTGGAAAATCCGGTATTGAGAGTTCCGTTGTCAACGGATCAAGTCGCGTATTCCAAGATTGTGCTGTTTGCAGGCTGATTTCAGGACATTAGTAAAATGTCGGAACTTATGGTAGTTCATTCCTCCGTCCACATCCACTGCAAAACGGATTAACTTCAGTTCCTTTGTCATGCCATTCTTACTGTATAGAATATCCACTTCAATCACCGGCTTTTCCTCGGTTTGCCGCAAAAGCCAGATTGTGTTTACACACGGAACGGCGAAATCTATAATCTCAGCCTGATTCTCCCTGCGGCGAATCTTACCGTTTTGCAGTTCAGCCTTACATACAAGCATTTGCTCTGTGTCGTAGGCCACGGCACATGGCTTATAATCCTCCGACAAAGCCCAAAGCAAATCCTTACCCGACATCGGAAATGCCGGGTAATTGGATTCTATGAATGTGGCTATTGAATGTTCCGATGAAAAAACGTCGGTGTCAAAGTAGTTGCCGAAGCTCTCTTTCACTTCCCGGTGCTGTTTGGCCAACCGCCTGACAAGGAATCGTTGAAAGGCTACACCTGCAACCAACGTTCCCACTCCAACGAGAATCTCGCCAACCATAGACAACAGCTATAACGTCAGCGGAAGAAGAAATACCATACAAGCCCGATCGCGACAAGCACATAGAACACATACTGCATTATCTGCATATATTTCCGGCTTGCTTTTTCCATGGCATTTTCAGGAGCTTGCGGATCTCCCTCGACAGCCGTGTCCGGTATATTTGAGAAGCCCTCTTTACCGCATCCTTTTCCGAGAGCCACATTCTCTATCGGGAGTATTGTGTAATCTTTCCATTTAAAGAACCCTGTTCCGTCCCATTTGCCAAGCACGGCATAATCGCAGTCAAGCTCTGCGACACTACCATTGGAAACAGCCATCGTAAAAATGAGAACACCATCGAAGTGGTTGCTGATTGTCATGATATCATCGGTATACTTCTCGTCCTGGATATACTTTCCTGTGCCATCCTCAAACTCGACATCCCGGCAACCCGATGATTTGGAATTATATCTTATACTTCCTACAGGGAGTGTGTTGACTTCTTCCCTGATTGCCTCAAGGGTTTCAATGTCGATGCTTTCACTGTTTACCGGCATGGCGAACACACGGTAGGTTGTATCGTCATAACGACAGTCACGCACCGTATAAAGGTGTACGAACTTGGGATTTACAATATGCTCGTACTTTTTAAGAAGTTTCTGGAACTTCTTGGTATTGGCTCCGGAGGGTACTGTTCCGGTGCTGAACGCTTCTTTTAATACACTAAGTTCGTTCATATAGTATTACTTATTGGTTTGCAGGAATATTCCCTACGGCAAAATTAACACTAATTCGCCATATTACAATAGTATATATAGGTATTTTTCAGCACAAAGCGGTGATAATATGCGCTAAAAGTGCTATTTTTGCGATTGGAATTAAATTTCATCAGATGACTATGACTGTTACCGGCATATACGAGGCTCTGAACGGCAAGGCTGAATCGGTTGGCCGTTTGCCTGACGATGTTCTTTGTGTGGAAGCGAGAACATGATACATTGGAGCAAATGAAACGGCAGGAGCATAAACAACGGTTCTATCTCTGGGATTACCTTTGGTGGTATGGAGAGCGATGGGGGCAAGTGAGACGGACGAGCCGTATGGATGGTTCCTTTTTGTTGTATTGTTACATTATGTCACTGATCATTTTGCCATTGATGTTTTTATCCTTCCGGATTTTCTCTGACATCGCAATGATACAGCTTTTCGTATGGATCGTCATCGCTCTTGCAGGACATAGCTGGGTTCAACGAATATACCGCAGACGCGGAAAAGCCGTGCTGAAACACTATTACAACCGCAGTTTCTACGAAGCCATTGCCGTTCTGTTGTTCATCCTCTCGACAGCCATTCAGTTTTTTCTGATGTATTGTTATGAGTATTATATTCCGAAACCATAAGCCACTATAATAGTTTGCAACTTTCTACTGTCAGAGCAACAAGTGTATGTTATATGCTGATTTGCAAATTCGTTATATAGTCAGGACGGTGTAAAGCTATCCGCGAATATTGTCGTGTGGCATGATGAGTCTCGGAACGAGGCTCTTTCTTGTCGTTCTTTTAGCTTTGCTAATCAATATGTTATATCCCCTAATTTAATATCTAACAGAATCGGATTTCTGATTGTCACTCCGGAGAAAAACAGCACCTTCTTTACAGCTTCAAAGTTTCTAAGGTTCTCTTTAAGTTCTATAATCTTATCTATATTGTCAACAATATAAAGATTATAATTATATACAAACGCTCTTTTCATGAATGTAAATTTTCCAACGACACTTTTATCCATAAGTTCATAAAAAGCACGTTTATCATACTGATACAGATTTATATAATCCAGTGGATTAAAGAAATAATAACCATAAACATCCATATAACGATATTGAGGCATGAACAGTTCTTTGCCAGTGAGGTAGTTATATGCAAGACTCAAAATTTTATTAATTTGACCTATTTCCGGTTCATCAATATGTTTATTTATATCTGACAAATGGGTTATCTCATATACCGCCATATCAATATTCACTTTATGATAATACAATAATCTTGTAGGAGATATGCGAGTACCACATACGATATATTCAGGCGATGGAGTACAAAATAAAAAAGTCCCAAATAACTTGTCTCTCAAAGGTTGTTTATTCCTAATTTGTGAACGGTTTATATTTATAATATTAAGGAAGGCATATAAAAGTGAATACTCATTCTCGTATGAGTTGCTTTTAGGGGATGAGTAAATCAATGCCTTAAGTCCCAAAATACACTGTAATGCTGCAAAATACTGTGTTTCAACACAACCGTTATACATTTCATTAATTTGTTTATGTATGGTTGCATACCACTCGTAACAATAATACGTCGGGTCAAAGCCAAACAATATTTTAAATTTTTGTCTGGACAGTTTAAAGCTGCTTGAGTTCCTATTTATCTTGCAGTACAGAGCTTCTATTATATTAGATTGGGTGATTTCCATTTTATTACCTGGGGCGTTGATAATGGTTTGCAGCGTTCCGCTTATCCGGTCGGTTTGCTGTTTGTTACTAACGCTTTATTTTTTATTCCAATACTCTTGCATCCAACTTTCATATTCCAAAGGATATATTTCATTGGCAGAATTTAGTTTATCATTGATATTCAATTTTCGTTTGGATTTAGCGGATTCTGTTTTCAGCAGGGAAAGTCCTTCTATTAACTTTCTCGCATCATCTTTCAAACGAAACCACCTTTGCCAATCGTTTTTTGTCATTTCCGCTTCTCGTTGCTTCTGATATTCTTTACGTTTAGCCGTCTGTTCTAATTGAAGCAAGAGATTTTCATCTGCAACAAATATTGGGACTTCTTGGAAAATAAGCAGATCAGAATAATATTTAGATAAAACGTCTTTAGCCTTTTCACTGACATAAATTTCAGAGCAAAAGTCGCAAAAAATCCTATCAATGAAAATATCCAATCCTGAAAGGCTTTGTTCTACTAACTTGGCAGAACCACGTTCTTGCTCGCAATAAAGCAGTCCGTCCTTTTGAGGTATCAACGCAAATAAATTCCCTATTTGCTCCGCTACCGTTTCGTTATGTTTGCGCCGTGTAATATATTCTTCCGCATCCATACTTCCAGACGGATATATCAAAGGCTCCGGTGATTGTAAATCCCAGTTCTCCCAATCCAATTTTACAATCTTTTCCTTGTTTACCGGTTGAAGGACAAAGCCTGTAAGATTTGATTCTATAATATACTGTAAAACATCCTCCTTGACAATTAACACAGGACTTTCTCTGTTATATTGAGAGCGGTAGATAGAAGGGCAAAACGCTCCGGTTCTAAAAATCATGTGGGAGTTTGTATCTTTATCATAACAGTAAATACCTTGCCACAGCATTTCTCCATAACTTCCCCAAGGCATTATTCTATTTTTTACAGTATAATATTTCATCTTTCTTTATTTTATGCGTTAGTAATGTTCGGCAGCGTCCCGCCTTATTCAGTCGGTTTGCTGTTTGTTAGCCACTCCTATCAAATCATTATATTCTTCTATTTCAAAGAAATCTTCCTTTAATAATGTGTCAAGATGTTTTTTTGAAAAAAGAGAATAAGTTTCTTTATATCTACTATTTTTATTCTTACACTCATATAATAGTTGCGCTATTGTCTTTATTTCATCGCTATTTGTTGTAGTTTGTGAATATCTATTAGCCAAACCATCTATTGTTTTGACTAACTCATTATTGATAAGTCCTAAAATTATTGATTTCGCATAAAATGAATAAGAAATATTGCCGTATATTAACACATGAAACAAATCATCCAAGAGTTGAATACATATTTTATCGGGCATATATCTTAATGCCTCCAAAGCATAGTAACAATTGATATTTCTACTATGCAATGATTTTGAAAGATCAGCTGTATTGTTATCATAGTTTCTGAATACAGAAAGACTTTCTTTATATGCTTCATAAGTCTTTATGACTTGTTTCCATTCTTCTGAATACATATATCATTCGCTATTTAAGAGTGGCTAATGTCCGGCGGATAATCGACCTTTTATGGGAGATTGATCCGCTTGTTATCAACCTTTTTCAAATTCAGAAAAACGTTTATCACAAATTTCTTTTATCTCATTATAGTTTGCTTCTGAATTTTCCACATAAAAATATGAAGTGTCGGGGTTATATTGATTGCCTAACTTATTCTTTAGCCAATTAACATAGTCAGCTAAATAGTAACCAAATTTCTTTGCGAATTTAGTTTTGTCTGAATGATAATAGGCTGCTGCAAACTGTTTACCTTTAGTATTAAGTTCATTTGATGTAAGAACTCCGTCCATATCATCAAAGAAAAAATCTCTGCAATCCAGTTCTTTATCCTTAATTTGTTGGAGTTCTTCAGCACAATCTTCTTCGATTTCTCGTGACATTAAATCATTTTCAACACACCATCTTACGAAGAAAGCAATGTGTGTAGCACCTGCTATCTCTGGTAGCTCATTAGGCATATCTTTTGATTCATAATGCCACTTGGCTTTGTCATAAACTTCAAACTTCATATTTTGTTTTTTAGTTGGTTGATAATGTAATGCTAACAGCGGATTTGGCTGTTATTTTCTTTAGGTATATTCATACTCCGTCCTCCTCCAGAATGTCGTCCAACGGACTTTTGATGTTGCTTTTGAACGTGTCGGCGATATGGACATATATCTCGGTTGTCCGGATGCTGTTATGTCCCATAAGCTCCTTCACAATCTTCAGGTCTGTGCCTTGCTCTATAAGGTGCGTGGCAAAGGAGTGGCGCAACAGGTGGGGATAAATCCGCTTTGTTATGCCGGCTTCCTGTGCCGCAGCCTTCAGACGTTTCGACACAATGCTTTCAGTGAACTGTTCGCCGGGCGTCCGCTCAAAGAGCCATACCTTCGGCTTGTACAGTTCTCGGTATTCGGTCAGTTTCTTTATCAGTGGTTTTGACAGCAGCGTGAAACGGTCTTTGCGTCCTTTGCCTTGCCGTACACGGATCAGCGAGCGCGACACATTGATGTCGTCAGGCTTCAGCGCAAGCAACTCGCTTATGCGTAGCCCTGCAGAATACAGCACGGAGAACATGCACCAGAAGCGCAGGTCGGTAACAACCGCCGACAGTATAGCCCGGACTTCCTCTTTGCTCAGCACGTCGGGCAGCGTTTTCTCGCGCTTGGCACGGCTTACGGTGTAGCACCGCCGGGGCTGTCCCAGCACTTTCTCGTAATAGAACTTTATGGCGTTTATCCTCTGGTTCTGCTGGCAGGTGGATATTCCTTTCTCATTGATAAGAAAGACGAGATAGCCGTTTATCTCTTTGGGCGTAATCCGGTCGATGTCGCACCCCTCGAAGTATTCCTGAAAGTCCCTGAAATACGTTGTATATACCCGGACGGTATGGTCGCTGTAACGCACCTGCCGCAGTTTCTCCATGAAGCCCGGAGGCAGGTCGGGACGCGATGGCTGCGTCGGCTTTGGTTTTGGCTTCGGCGGAGATTCCTTTATTGCCGAATAGTCTATGAAAGCCTCGCCCACATAGCGGTCAAAAAAGTCGGTCAGAACAAATCCGTCGGCAGGGATATAGACCGTGCCGCCTTTAGCGACAGCTCCCGGCTCGTCCGACAGCCTCCTGCGTAGGGAGGCGTCGCCACCGTGGGCAACCGCTATGTAGTCACGCCCTTTCCATTCGGCGAAAGAGAGCGTGATGCGCCGTTTTGGATGATATGCGTCCATATATGTTTTTCATTTTCAAGAGGCATAATACCTCCAAATGCGAAATTACATAAATTCTGCCATAAAAACGAGGCTTTTACCATGTTTTTTTTATTTCGCAATCAGCATTTTACAAAAAAACACCAACATTGCGCCTGCCAATGTCCTGTTCAATGGCTGTATTCTCTTTTTTTCATTATCTTCCCTCATATTGAGGGCTGGTATTTACTCGTTTACGCTTCACCATGCGTATCCGCTTTCGCCGCTACCTGAAAATGATGATACCTGTAAACAAAACCGCATGACACCATTCCGCGCTCCGGCTTTCTCCCATATAAGGAGACAGCCTCCGGAATACCGATTCTCTCCCTGCCGTAGCTCTCTTTTTGTAGAATTAAAAAAGAGGGGAACAAGACTGTTCTCCTCTTTGTATTGGTTCGTCCGGCACGAACATACTCTAACGGGTGCAAGTCCCCAAACCGCCCTGATAGTGGGAAGGTTACAGCCAAGGACAAGGGTGTCTATCGTGAGGTAGAATCTGAAGGAAGTCGGCGGCAAACATCTGGTCTGACGGACAGAAATCCGATATAAGGCCTATGGTGAGGATAAGTCTGCCAAAGAAGACAAAGTCCGATAACTATCCGAAATCATCCAAGGTAAATCGGGCAGACATAAGATGGAAAGAGTATGTTCTTAACCGGAGAGGCCTCGCAGGCGGGGCGGAAAAAAATCGTCTTGCAGTAACAACGAACTGCGAGGAGTCAGCAGAGGTCATAGTACCTACTAATATCGACACGTAGGGACTGAACTTTATTAGAATAAGTTTATTGAAGAAACTCAATTAAGGAAGAAATGCAGAAAACAAGAAATGAAAGCTGCCTTTTAAATGACAGGCTGGAAGCTGAAAGCATAGAAGGAGCGCAGACCTTTATGGAGATAACCGAAGGTAAACTTATCTCAGTGCAGATAGATGAGAAGCACTTGTTGGAATACATTCTATCTCCCTATAATATGAACCGAGCATATAGGAAGGTCGTATCGAACGGCGGGAGCGGAGGGGGCGACTCTATGGAAATGAAAGAATTACTTCCGTATCTGAAACTCCACAAGGAAGACCTCAAGGCTTCAATCTTGAACGGGAAATATAAACCCCAACCGGTACGAAGGGTTGAAATCCCGAAAGACAATGGAAAGACACGTCAGTTAGGTATCCCAACCTTAGTAGACCGTGTCATTCAACAAAGCATCTCCCAGGTGCTGACACCTATGTACGAACGTCAGTTCAGTGACGGTAGCTTTGGATTTCGTCCCAATCGTAGTGCTCACGATGCACTGAGGAAAGCCCAATCAATAATCAATAGTGGCTATGAATATGCCGTAGGTATTGACTTGGAGCGCTTCTTCGACACTGTAAATCAAAGCTATTTGATAGAACTCCTTTCACATACCATCAAAGACGGTCGATTAATCAGTCTTATTCACAGATACTTATATGCCGGCGTTATGGTAAACGGAGTATATCATCCAACGACCGAGGGTACACCCCAAGGCGGTCCACTTAGCCCATTGTTGAGTAATATTATTCTCAATGAAATGGACAAAGAGTTGGAGAGTCGCGGACATCCGTTTGTTCGATATGCGGATGACAGTCTAATCTTCTGTAAGAGTAAACGAGGCGCGGAAAGGGTCTGTGAAAGTCTTACAAGGTTTATCGAGAAGAAACTTCATTTAAAAGTAAATCGCGAGAAGACAGAAGTAGGATATGTTCGCGGAATGAAGTTCCTGGGATACTCTGTCTATAAAACAGGCGAAGGATGAAGGTTAAGAATCCACAGTGAATCATTAAGCAAAGTCAGAGCCAAGCTTAAACTGTTGACTTCAAGGAGTAACGGAATGGGCTATGAGCGCAGAAAGGAAGTTCTTCATCAGACTATTAGGGGCTGGGTTAACTACTTTAAGTTAGCGGACGCGAAATCATCTTTTATATTGATTGATAAATGGCTTCGACGACGTATACGAATGTGTATATGGAAAAGTTGGAAATACCCAAAGACTCGGGTTGCCAATCTCATCAAATGCGGAATCAATCCCTATTGGGCACGCATATATGGGAATAGCAGCAAGGGGTATTGGGCAAATGCGGAGGGTATAATGCACCATGCTGCGACCAATGATAAACTCAGGCTCGCGGGCTATCCCTGTCTTATGGACTACTATGTCAGATTGCACGTAAAATAGAGAACCGCCGTATGCGGAACCGCACGTACGGTGGTGTGAGAGGTCGGAAAACGAAAGTAGGAAGAAAACTACTTCGTTTTCCTCCTGCTCGATTTACAGTATTTATACAGTATAGTATGTTTGAATAAACCGTTTGTTTATTGAAATTGTTTGCTGTTGAGGCTTGCTTATGCTTTTCGCATGGTCAATGCCTTATTCTCCGCATCTTCCATAATCTCCCGCTCTCCGGGACCTTTATCATTGATGCCGCACAAGTGAAGAATTCCGTGGATAATCACACGATGCAGTTCGTCTTCGTATGAGGCGCCAAACTGTTCCGCATTGGTGCGTATCGTATCCAGACTGATGAATAAGTCACCTGACAGACGATCGCCTTCGCAATAATCGAAAGTAATAATGTCCGTGTAGTAGTCGTGTTGCAGATACTGACGGTTTACCTCCAGAATCTTTTCGTCCGAGCAGAAGATATAAGCGATTTCACCAAGTCTTTTCCCGTAAGAAGCAGCTACCGCCTTTATCCATTCCGTAGTCTCGCGTTTCTTGATATCAGGCATTTTTACGCCTTCTGTTTGATAAGTTACAGCCATAATTGAATGTTATGATTTAAAAGAAAAATAAATAACTGATTAAGATAGCGGCTATAATACCCGAGAAGTCTGCTATCAGACCGCAAGTTACCGCATTACGAGTTTTGGTGATCCCTACACTGCCGAAATAAACCGCCAGAATGTAGAATGTGGTGTCCGAAGCCCCGCGAACTATACAACTCATACGCCCTACAAACGAATCCGGTCCCAGTTCTTTCATCGTATCGATCATCAATCCGTTCGCACCGCTGCCGCTAAGCGATTTCATCAATGCAGTAGGCAGTGCACCTACAAAGCTCGTGTCGACTCCGCATAAGCCTACCATATAGCCGATGCCTCCCACCAGAAAGTCCATTGCTCCCGAAGTGCGGAACACTGCAATTCCTACAAGGAAGGCAACCAGATAAGGGATGATGCGTACAGCTGTCGTAAATCCCTCTTTGGCTCCTTCTACAAACGAATCGTATACATTGATTTTCTTTCTGACTCCCGTCAAGATAAACAGGATGATGACACTGAACAGCAGAATATTCGCTATCAATGTAGAATAAGTACCCATGTCCTCTCGCGAAACGCTTAGGAACAGATAAATCAAGCCGGAAAAGAAAAGGCAGATAACGCCCATTAAAAGGAGAATAGGCTTATTGATCAAGTTTATCTTTTGAGCGATGCTGACTGCTATGACTCCTACTAAAGTGGAAATGAAAGTACTTAGCAGGATAGGGATAAATACATCTGTAGGCTGTGCAGCCCCCATTTGTGCGCGATATACCATGATACTGATCGGAATGATGATAAGGCCGGATGTGTTAATCACCAAAAACATAATCATCGGATTGGAAGCCGTGTCCTTTTTCGGATTCAGTTCTTGCAGCTCTTTCATCGCTTTCAGCCCCAGTGGGGTGGCTGCATTGTCGAGGCCAAGCATATTGGCAGACATATTCATGAAGATGGACCCTAACACCGGGTGCCCTTTAGGAATGTCCGGAAACAGCCGGCAAAGCACCGGACTAAGAAAGCGAGCCAGCGCATTAATCAATCCGCTATTCTCTCCGATTTTCATGATACCTAGCCAAAGAGCCAACACTCCCGTAAGCCCTAAGGAAATCTCGAAAGCTGTTTTTGAAGAATCGAATGTAGCGTTCATGATAGCCGTAAATATCTCTGTATCTCCCCCAAAAATCACTTTTGCAAGGGCGATGATAAAGGCGACGACAAAGAATCCTATCCAAATGTAATTTAAAACCATTGTAATCCAGTTAAAATAGAATGATACAAAGGTAGATAAAAGATTGATTTGTCTCTGTGTTCTTTATTATTTTCTAGGGCAACTGTGCTAAAAATAACGTAAGTTCGATATAATTTCGCCCGCATGGTTTCCCCTCCTTCGGGAATAGTACAAGCTTATATCGAACTGACGTTACCGTCATATCGTTTCAGTCCATTTGAATTCAGCTTTTGCAATTCTCCTCCCATAGAAGTTTTTTTCATTTTTGCCCTCATGCCCTCACATTTCCCTCTCAATCCTTTTATTCATGGTGCTTTCCGCTGTGAGAGCAAGTATGATAGCAGAGTGAGGGCAGGCGTTTGCCCTCACTCTCCGAATTTGCCGTTTTTGATTCAATCCGTTGATTGATAATGATATATGTGCTTTTCGTGCCTCTGCAAGAACTCCTCTG
>OFFH01001591.1_pt1 | contig 11285 bp, 10 predicted proteins | sample 1521341 | NCBI WGS metagenome assembly OFFH01 (sample SAMEA3504108, study PRJEB24116) | mouse gut metagenome | biome: mouse gut; feature: mouse-associated habitat; material: faeces | place: Denmark | collected 2011 | reverse complement strand
TTGGTGAAGGCGGAGAAAGTGATAGAAGGTGTAAGAAGGCGTGTGTATGAAATTTTTACGGATGGATATGAAAAGAAGCTTTGCAAATCCGGGATTTTTTGCGGGCATTTTTGGGATTGGGGCGCTGCTTGTGTATAACTTTGTCACAGAATCACTCCATTCGGGGAGCCCCTATTATGCCATTGTGAATATACTGGCCACATCAGGGTTTACTGTGTTTCTGCCTGTGTTTCCGGTGCTGGGGTACGCGTCCCGTTTCTGCGGGGAGTATGAGAGCGGATATTACAGGCTGATTCTTGCCCGTATGAAACCGCAGAAATTTGCCCGGATTCGGATCATCAGCACGGCACTGTCGGGAGGGGCCATTGTTGCGCTTCCTTATCTTCTCGTGTGCCTTGGGGCTGTGTATCTGGAGTGGCCGGGGGTGGCCGATGCCAATTTCCTTGGGTTGGACGCTTCAGGGGTGAATGTATTAAGGGTGGAGGCAGATATTGAAATGGTGGTTATAGGTCAGACCTATGGGCTTGGCGCGATGGTGGCAGTGAAGGTATTGCTGGGCTTTCTGTTCGGGGCCGCATGGGCCTTGGTGGGATTGGCGTTTGCGGTGTGGATGCCCAATAAGTATGTGTCGCTGATCGCTCCCTTTGTTCTGTACGAGTCCCTTTATATCTTGATGCCCAACTGTCTGAATCCCGCCGTGCTGGTGCGGGGGGACGATGCAGGGCATCTGCTGTCGATTGTGGCAGAGTGTGTCTGGCTTTTTGCCGCTGCGGCGGCTGTCATGGCGGGATTCCGGAGGAGATGCAGGGATGAGTAAGGCCACGAAGAATGTTAAGGCGATTAGAACTGCCAGGGCAAAGAGAAGTGCCAGGGCCATTCTCATTGCCTTTATGGTGCAGCGGCAGGAGATGGGGAGTGTCAGGGTGATCCTGGGATATCTGCTGGGAATGACGTTTCTGGCGCTGGGAACAAAGGACTTTTTGCAGTATGCGCTGGAGACCGGGGAACCGGTCAACATCTGCGAAACTTTTATTGTTACCGCCAGTCAGGGGATGGCGTGCAGGTTTTGGGTGCTGGGGTATCTGCTTGCCGTAGGGGATGCGCCTTTTGTCAAAGGGAACGCCTGTATGGTGCTGTATCGCAGCGGCAGGCAGGTCTGGAATACAGGTATGCTGCTTTATGTTTTTCTGCAGGGGTTTTTGTATACCCTGTGCCTTGCTGTCGTTTCTGTCGCTGCCGGCACTCCTTTTGGATTTGCCGGAGGGCTTTGGAGCAGCCCCACCTACATGCTGGCAACCGTTGCCTCCAATGGGATTGCGGGAAAATACCATATTTACTTTGACGGCGCGGCAATCATGGAACATATGACAGTTTACCAGGCGTTTGGCATAACCTTTTTGTATATACTCTGTTATTTTGTGTTTCTGGGGATTCTTTTGTATCTATGTAATCTTTCGCTTGGCGGTTTTTGGGGATTGGCGGCGGTGTCAGCGGCGCATTTGGGAGGGGTTGTGTTATCTTTTGCCGGCAGTCTGCATCTGAGCCCGGCGTACTATGTGGACAGCGCCGGCAGCCACTGGAGGTATCCGGGCAGAATGCTGGTGCTCATTCTGATGATGGCGGCAGTGACATCAGCTGCGGTGAAAAGGGCGGATATTCAGGAAAGATAGGCTTTGAAATCTGTGAATGCTGCCGCAAAGGCGGCGGCAGAGTACATGATATGCAGATGGCCCAAACAGTGAGGTATATGATGGAACAGAGTATGATTTTAAACTTTTTTGGAGGAGTTTCACAGGACCCTTCAAGTTGGACAGTTGACTTTGACAAGGTATTGCGTGAACTGGCAGGATGGCTTTTACCCATTGGCATCTGCCTGCTGGCAGAGGGCCTTTGGCTTGAAAAGTGGAGGAAAATAGAGCCCCTTGCAAGTTACCGTTATGTGACAGTAAAAAAATGGTGGCGGCAGAAATTTATGAAAAATTTACGAAACAGCGTACTGACGGCGGCAGTTTTGTTCGTCACGGCAATGGCGGCTGATACTGTGAGTCATGGGGAGCTTTCAGATAAAAACTGGAAGGTGCTCCTTTTATGGCTTGCCCATATGATCATGACAATGACTTTTTTTATGTTACTGGATCTGACCGGAGCCAGGAAGCTTGCGCCGGCAATTCTGCTGCTGGAAGGGGGAACTTTTCTCGTGGGATTTTCCAATGGGAGGATGGCCCGGTTTATGTTCGGAATGTGGGGGATGTATTGTCAGAGTGAATGGTATTTTCAGGACACAGGAGTCCCTGTGCTGTCTTCCCTTTTGATTGAGATGACGCTGATTGCGCTTGTCTATGTGGCTGGAGGGATTTTCCTGGAGAGGAAAGGAAAGGGGTTTTCGTATGGCAGAGATTGTCAGAATTGAGAATTTACACAAAAAATTCGGAGATGTTACCGCTCTTGAAAATGTGAATCTGAGCATGGAAAAAGGAAAAATCTACGGTATTATCGGGAGAAACGGTTCTGGAAAGACAGTTTTGTTTAAGCTTATCACAGGTTTTTTAAAGCCTACAAAGGGGCGGGTCATTGTATGCGGAAAAGAGATCGGAAAGGACACGGATTTTGCGGACAATGTAGGGATCATTATAGAAAATCCAGGATTTTTAAAGGGGTATACGGGGTTTAAGAATCTTGCATATCTGGCGGGCATTCGCAATGTGATTGGCAAAGAGGAAATCAGGGAGAGCATGCAAAAAGTGGGGCTTGATCCGGACAGCCATAAAAAGGTTGGAAGATATTCCTTGGGAATGAAACAGCGTTTGGGTATAGCGCAGGCTATCATGGAAAATCCTGAGATACTGATTCTGGACGAGCCCATGAACAGTCTGGATAAGCAGGGGGTGGAGGAGGTGAGAGGAATTTTGATGGGACTGCGGGATGAGGGAAAAACAATAATACTTGCAAGCCATAATAAAGAGGACATAGAGATCTTGTGTGATGAAGTGTATGAAATGGATCGGGGGAGATTGGAAATCTGTAAAAATCTGTAAAGTATTTCTCATGACTGCTTTATCCTCTCAAATAAATATGATAGAATCTTGTAGAAGTATGACGAGACAGCCCTTGGGAAAAGAAACGGGAATTCTTGCCATATAGCAGGGGTTTCCCGGCAGGTTTCAGATCCTGGTCGGCGGAAAGCTCCAGGTTGCCCAGCCGCCGGATGGCATGCTCCATGACCATGAGCTCCCGGCCTTCCCGGTACAGAATCAGCAGAGTGGTCAGAACAATCACAGCGGTGCAGATTTGATTGACGACGGTCTGGCCGGGCAGCAGCAGCATGATGATGATACGGCGGCGCAAAGTATGGCTGTCGTGGTGCGCCCCTCCGCCACTTTTTCGTAGACTTCCGCCGCATTGTCATGAACCATAAACACCCAGTTTCTGTCCGCCAGATATTTATAGGCCACCAACTGTCGGACACCGGCCTCATCCTGAAAAGAATAGGTGCCTGCCTGTGTGTTCAGGCCAAGAAGCTCATCCGTGAGATGGCTGGCGTAAACGCCCGCGCCCACAAAGCCGATGCAGGTCCGGCCGTCGAAAATGGGATAGTACATGGACAGGATCATGCTTCCGGTTCCCGGAGATTTCATGATGCCCAGGTTGGTCAGCTCCGGCTCCGCCAGTATGGTGTTCTGGAATTCTTCCAGGGAATCCCCGGACCGGGTGGTTATCCCTATAGCCCCCTGAGAAGTATGGGTCAGAACATAGGTATCCGGTGTGGCAATGTACAATCCTTCAAAGATTCCTTTTATCGCCGCAAAATCTTCAGTATACCGCTGGGCTTCCTGTAACAGCGCAGGATTCTGGGGATTTTTCAGCAAGTTGTGCACTTCCCAGCGCGAAGGCGTTCATGTATTCTTCCGCGGAAGTTACATAGTTGTTTATGACAGCGGCTCTGGATTCCACGGCGTCGATCATCTGATTGGTGATATTGTTTCTGACCATGGCTGAAATGCGGTCGGAGACGACGAACCAGAGCAGCAGCATGCCGGTAAAAGTGATGGCGGTGGTGATAATGCCTATACGTGTGGCCAGTTTCAGGTTTGACAGAAATTTCATAAAATTCCTCCTGTGTTTACTCTAAGATGTCCTTTATTTTATGTCTATGAGACGGATCAAAATTTCCTGCAAAGGAAAGTGTAGCATGAGTTTTGCGGATTTTCAAGAATGAAATTTGCCCGGGAAGCAGTACAATGCAGTTTTTCTTGCAGTGCTTTTGGGAAATGAATAAATCTATGTTTTTTCGACGGGAATTAAAGTAAAATCACGTTAATACTGCCATGAAATGGATTGACTTTCTGTGTATACAGCCATATAATAAATGTGCCTGCAAAGAAAGTGAGGCTGGACTTCCTGGGATCTGCCAGGGGCCCTAAGACAGAAGAGAGAGGTGGTAGAGATGAGATTTCTGCATCTTGGAGATTTACATATAGGGAAATGTGTAAATGATTACAGTATGATTGACGACCAGAGATACATCCTGGAGCAGATCCTGGAAATTGTGCCACAGCGGCAGGTGGAGGGAGTTCTGGTGGCGGGGGATGTGTATGACAGGGCTGTCCCCGGAGAGGAAGCGGTGAAGCTTCTGGACTGGTTTTTGCGGCGGCTGGCGGAGGAGAAGGTGAAGACCTATCTGATCAGCGGCAACCATGACTCTGACGAGAGGCTGAATTTTGGCAGCGCTCTTTTTGAGAAAAGCGGGATCTATATTGCGTCAAAATATCAGGGGAAGCTCTACAGGCAGACGGTGGAGGATGCCTACGGCAGGCTGAATATCTACCTGCTGCCCTTTGTAAAGGCTTCCCAGGTGAAGTGTTTTTTCCCGGAGGAGGAGATTTCTTCCTATGACAGAGCGGTGGGGACGGTTCTGGAGAAGGCGGGGGTTGACAAAAAGGAGAGAAATCTGCTGGTGGCCCATCAGTTTGTGGCAGGATCCGGGGAGGATCCGGAACTGGGGGGCTCGGAAAACATAGCCCTGCAGACGGTGGGGGCGGTGGAGAAAGTGGGGACGGACTGTTTTGAGGCTTTCGACTATGTGGCGCTGGGGCATATTCATTCCCCTCAGAGAGTGGGCAGGGATACGGTGCGGTATGCAGGCTCTCCCTTAAAATATTCTCTCAGCGAAATCCGCAATGAAAAGTCCGTTCCTCTGGTGACTCTGGGCCCCAAGGGGGAGGTGGAAGTGGAGCTGGTGCCGCTTATTCCCCGCCGGGACATGCGCCATCTGAAGGGCGGGCTGGTGCAGCTTCTTGACGGCAAAAACATTCAGAGTCCGGAGGATTATATCTATGTGACCCTTACGGATGAGGATCCCATTCCGGACGCCATGGGAATTGTCCGGCAGTTTTATCCCAACACCATGAAACTGGATTATGAGAATTCCCACACCGGACAGGCGCAGCTGCAGCCTGCGGAAGTCCTGAGGGGCAGGGAAAAATCTTTCCGGGAACTGATCTCGGATTTTTACCGAATGATGTACGGATGTGACATCAGCCAGGAGGAACTTGAGATTGCCCGGGAGGCGGCAAAGGAGGCAGGGATCGCATATGAAACCGATGAAACTGACCGTTAGCGCACTGGGACCCTATGCGGGGACCATGCCGGAGATAGATTTTGAACAGTTTGAGGACAGGGGACTTTTTCTGATTTCCGGGGACACCGGCGCGGGCAAAACCACTCTGTTCGACGCGGTCTGCTTTGCCCTCTACGGCAAGACCAGCGGCAGTTACAGGGAGACGAAAAATCTCCGGAGTGATTATGCAAAACCGGGCACGGAAAGCTTTGCAGACTTTTATTTTTCCCATCAGGGAAAGGAGTACCGGGTGTACCGACAGCCTTCCTACGAGAGACCCAAGCATAGGGGCACAGGGACGATTACCCAGAAGGAAAAAGCCAGTCTCTACTGTGAAGGGGAGCTTCTGGCGGAAGGACCGGACGCGGTGAACAGAGCGGTGCAGGAGCTGCTGAAGGTGGATGTAAAGCAGTTTAAACAAACTGCCATGATCGCCCAGGGGGAGTTTCGGGAGCTGCTCAACGCGGACACCGCCGTCAGGACGGAGATCCTGCGAAATATTTTTATGACGGACGGATACTGGAATCTGGGCGAGTGTCTGAAGAAGAGAATGGACGCCGCACAGGAGGGCAGGAAGGCTGCGGAAGGGAGCATTGTACAGTATTTCTGCGAGGCGCAGGCTCAGCCGGAGAGTGTATCCAGTAGGGAACTTCAGGAGCTGCAGAACCGGGCCAGGGAGAAAAAAAGCGTCTGGAACCTGGAGGAGATGACCGGTGTTCTGGAGGAAATCCGGAAGGAGGATGGGGAAATCCTTACCCGTCTGGAGGAAGAACTGGCGGAGGCGGCAGCGCTTCTGGAGGGTGGAAAAAGGAAATTGGCCCAGGCCAGAACCAACAATGAATTTCTGCGCAGGTTAGAACAGCTGCAGCAGGAGAAGGAGGCGCTGGATGCCCTGAGAGAGCAGATGGAAGAGCTGTCCCGGCGGACTGCCAGACAGAGGACGGCGGTGCGGGAGGTGGGGCCGGCTTACCAGGCCTGGATCGGAAAGCAGAAGCTCCTGTCAGGGCTTGGGGAGGAGAAGAGCCGGCAGGAACAGAGGCTTGGGAAGACCCAGGAAAGGCAGGTTTCCGCGGCGGAAGCCCTGGAGGCGGCCTGCGCCAGAGAGCAGGAAGGGGAGGAGCAGAAGAGGAAGGCGGACAGGCTCCAGGAGGAGTTTGAAAAATATACCCGCAGAGAAGAACTGAGCGCCGCCCTGGCAGGGCTGGAGAAGCAAAGCAGACTGTTGGAGACGGAGGCTGCCAGGGTGGAGCAGCAGGAGAAGGAACTGCGGGAGAAGGTGCTGGGGCTGGAGGCGTCCGTGGAGGAGCTGCAGGAGAGACCGGCGCAGCTGACGGCGGTTTTGGCGGAAAAGAAGGAGGCGGAGGGGCTTAAGAAAAAACTGCAGCTGCTGCAGGGGGAGAGGCTGCCCTTCTGCCGGGACAAGGCCAGAGAGGTACAGGCTGGACAGGAGATTTTTCTGCAAAAACAGGAGCTCTGCAAGGCGAAGGAGCAGGAGCGGATACGGGCGGAACAAATCCTGGATTTCTGCAGGGCGGGGCTTTTGGCCAGAAGGCTTAAGGAGGGAGGAAAGTGTCCTGTGTGCGGCTCGGTCAGTCACCCGGAGCCAGCTGTCCTGCCGGAAGAAGTGGTCACGGAGGAGGCGCTGAAGGAGCTGCAGCGGGAAGAGGCACAGGCCAGAAAAGAGAAGGAGGAGGCTCTTCTGGGGGCAGAAAAAAGCCGGGCGGCGGCGGAACAGGGGATAACATCTCTCCGGGAAGAAATCCTGGAGGCGGCCGGAAATGAACTGCTCACAGAGACCGCTGCGGCACTGCGGGAGACGCCCCAGCCGGAAAGGGAAGGAGCTGAGTTTCTGGAGGAACTGTCCTGTGTGCTGGACAAAATGCTCCAGGAAACGCTCCGGATCCAGAAGAAGAACCGGGAGAGGGAGTGTGTCCTGAAGGCGGACTGTGACAGGCTGAGGGCGGACAGGGAAGCCCTGGCAAAAGCCCGGGGGGAGGAGACGGAGGCGCTTTCTGACAGGAAGAGCCGCCTGGCCTCTCAGAGGGAGGAGACAGGGAGAGCCCTCGCGGAGAACAGGGCCCTGCTCCAGGGGCTTATGGAACTGGAATATGCCAGTCTTCAGGAGGCCAGGAGAGAGCAGGAGGCGGCCCGGAAGGCCTGGGAAGGGATCAGGGATGCCATAACAGAGTCCAGAAAAGAGAAAGAAAAAGCAGATCAGGACAGAGCGGTGCAGCAGTCCGCTCTGGAGAATCTGGAAGAGCGGTTCAGGGCTGCTTTTGAGGAAGAGAAGCAGTGCAGGGAGCAGTTTGAGACCCTGTATGGGGAGAAAAAATTTGTCTCCCTGGAAGAATTTCTGGAGTATGCTGTGGAGGAGTCCCTGATCCGGGAAGGGGAGGAAAAACGGGCGGAATATGACCGAAAGACAGCGGTCAACCAGGCGGGGCTGGTCCAGGCCCGGGAAGACGCCGGGGACAGGGTTTGGATCGACGAGGAGGCTCTGGGAAAGGAGGTTCAGGACAGGGAAGTCAGGACGGCGGATCTGCGGGCCGGAAAAGCTGCGGCGGACCACCGAAGGGCGGACAATGGCAGGATTCTCCGGGAAATTCTTGGGAAGAAAGAAGAATTGGCAAAGTGTGCGGACGAAGAAAAATACTGTATCCGCCTGTACAAACTGGTCAGAGGACAGATCAGCGGCAGCAGGATCAGCCTGGAACAGTATATTCAGGCGGCGGGGTTTGACAGCATTCTGGCGGCGGCAAACCAGAGACTGCGGTTTATGAGCCAGGGCCAGTATGAGCTTTTCCGGCAGGAAGACCAGGGAGCCTTCAAGTGGGCGGACTCCAAGGGAGCGGACGGCAGAAAATCAACCTTTCTGGACCTGGTGGTGCAGGACAATTTTACCGGCCGCAGAAGGCCTGTGGGCAGCCTGTCCGGAGGGGAGAGTTTTAAGGCTTCCCTGAGTCTGGCCCTGGGGCTCTCGGATATGGTCTCCTCTCATATGGGGGGGATTCAGATGGATGCCCTTTTTGTGGACGAGGGTTTTGGCTCCCTGGACCGCAGGTCCATGGACGGGGCCATGGAGATTCTGGCCCGGCTGTCCGGCGCCAGCAAGCTGGTGGGCATTATCAGCCACAGGGAGGAATTGATTGAGAACATACCCCGGCAGATTCAGGTCCAGAAGACCAGGGAGGGAAGTCGGATCAAGGTGGAACTGGGACTGTAGAGCCAGGGGCTGTCTGAAGAGTTACGAAAAAGCAGCCATTGCGGGACGGTCCAATTGATGGTAAAATGTGGGGGAAGTTTTGGACACTGGAAACTGGCCCGGCGAAACACGGCGCAAAAGGAGGTTCCATGGGATATTATCTGAATCCAGGAAATGATATTTTCCGCAGGATGGTCAACTCTCAGATTTATGTGGATAAAACGGGGATGCTGGAGTATACCAACAAAGTTTTGAACACTATGGAGGAATATATCTGTGTAAGCCGTCCCCGCCGTTTCGGCAAATCCATGGCAGCGGCCATGCTGGCGGCATATTACAGCCGGGAATGTGACTCCAGGGAACTTTTTTCCCCGTTTCAGATCTCCCAAAGTGAGGATTTTGCTTTATATTTGAACCAATATAACACAGTCTTCCTGAATATGCAGGAGTTTTTAAGCCAGTGCGCCGGGGTAGAACAGATGCTGGATCTGGTCCGGAAGAGCCTGCTGAGTGAACTGTTGGAAAAGTATCCGGATTTCCAGTATTTTGACCGGTTAAATCTGACAAGGACAATGCAGGATGTGTATGCAAGAACCAGGAGTCCTTTTGTGGTCATCATTGATGAGTGGGACTGCGTTTTTCGAGAGTACAAGGAGGAGCGGGAGGCACAGAAGCGCTATCTTGACTTCCTTCGCGACCTGCTGAAAGATAAGGTGTATATCCACCTGGTCTATATGACGGGCATTCTGCCTGTCAAGAAGTACGGCACGCATTCGGCGCTGAACATGTTTGATGAATTTACAATGCTGGAGCCCGGACCCCTGGCGTCTTATGTGGGGTTTACAGAGAAGGAGGTTCAGGCGCTCTGTGCAGAGTACGGGATGGATATGGAAGAGGTGAAAAGCTGGTATGACGGTTATTCTTTTGAAACGGAACCCTCTGTGTACAGTCCCCGTTCGGTGGTCAGCTGTATGCGGTTTGGAAGGATAGGAGATTACTGGAACCAGACGGAGACTTTTGAAGCTCTGCAGGTGTATATTGATATGAACTTTGACGGTCTGAAAGACGATGTGCTATGTATGATGGCAGGGGAAAAGATTCCGGTGAATACAGGAAGTTTTGCCAATGACATGGCTACATTCCGGACGGAGGATGACGTTCTCACCCTGTTGGTACATCTGGGCTATCTGGGATATGACAGGGCAGATAAATCTGTGTTTATTCCCAACAGTGAGATTCATGCTGAGTATGTGAACGCGGTATCTGTGTCGAATTGGGGGGAAGTTTCAAGAGCGCTGATCAATTCTGCAGAGACGTTAAATGCCATCTGGCAGGGCTGCCCCAGACGGGTTGCGGAGGGCATGAGAGAAGCACATTTTGAAACTTCCCATATTCAGTACAACGATGAGAACGCTTTGAGCTATACCATTTCTCTGGCTTTGTATGCTGCCAGAAATTATTATACCGTACATCGTGAGCTGGCTGGGGGGAAAGGCTTTGCCGATCTGGTATTTCTTCCAAGAAGGGGTTTTCCTCAAAAACCGGCTTTGGTGGTGGAGCTGAAGTGGGATGAAAGCGCTTACGGTGCATTGGCACAGATTAAGAAGAAGGAGTATTGCAGAAGTCTGGAAGAATATAGGGGAGCGATTCTTCTGGTGGGGGTCAATTACAATAAAAAGACAAAGGAACATGAATGTATGATTGAGACATTTGTCAAATGAGAATGCCGGGGCATTCGGGGGATGGGTTGTTTTCCGACAAGGGAGGAAAAGTATGAGAAAGAACATTGCCGCGCTGGGTTTTGCCCTGGTGATACTGCTGACAGGATGCGCAGGGCATGGAGCGGGAGGAACGGTGGCCTGCACTCCGCTGGACACCCGGTACCGGCTGAAACAGATTCAGATGTGCGGCCCGGAGCAGGGGTGGGCGCTGACCACAGAGAACGAGCTGCTGTTTACCAGAGGGGGAACGGGGCGTTTTTTCACGGTCAGGCAGATTGGGGAGACGGATTCCCGGACGGAGGGGTTTGTCAGCGCTTTCTTCCTGGACGAACAGAGGGCGTATCTGGCTTATTTTTCTCCCGACCAGGAGCACCTGGTGGTGGAGCACACCGGGGACGGAGGCAGCACCTGGCAGGAGACCCTGCTGGACTACGGCAGCTACGGCGACGCCTGTGATGCGGGCAGTGTATACCTGAGCTTTAAAGACGAGAAGACAGGATGGCTGCTGTACTGTTCCACGCCCGGGGCGAGGCTTATGACCAAGCTGCTGTTTGTGACCTTTGACGGCGGGGAGAGTTTTTCTCTGAAGGCGGATCTGTCGGAGGAGATCACAGGGTATCCCCAGGGCATCTCTTTCCAGGGGGAGAAGGGCTATATTGGCGCCGCTTACCACGGGGACAATGGGTATCTCTATGAGACCCAGGACGGCGGGGCCACATGGGATACGCTGGAGATACAGCCTCTG
>OFFH01001579.1_pt1 | contig 11341 bp, 18 predicted proteins | sample 1521341 | NCBI WGS metagenome assembly OFFH01 (sample SAMEA3504108, study PRJEB24116) | mouse gut metagenome | biome: mouse gut; feature: mouse-associated habitat; material: faeces | place: Denmark | collected 2011 | reverse complement strand
AGTCCGTAGGACCGCGGCGGTATTCCTGTTTCTATGGAGCGACGGCCTGGATATTTTCCAGCGTCATGGCCTGCCAGGGTAGCTCCAACCGCGCCGCGCCGTTCACATAGGCGTTCAGCCAGTCCTCATACTCCGGTCCGTCCAGCGTGGCGGTGGTGACCTCCTGGCCGCTGTAGGTAACGAGGTATAGCAGCCCGTCCCCGTCCTGGTCGATTTCATCCGGGAAAGGGGTGCCCTGATAGTCCGCTGGAAAGGTGTCCTTGTCCCAAGCGTCCACACTGCCTATCATCAGGTAGCCGTCGCCGCCCAAGTCGTACTGGTAGAGAGTAAAGGGCCAGAAGTCGTCCCGCCCAGACAGCCCGTGATTGTGGGATGCCTCTTCCCAGATAATTCCGTTGTCGTAGAATACCGCGGACACAAAGCTGGACAGCTCCAAATACAGCTTTCCTGTGTCCAGGTCCAGGCTGTAAACGCTGGTCATCATGCCCGCCATGGTGCTGTCGCTGTTTTGAAAGACCAGTTCCCTTTCACCGTCGCCGTCCACGTCAAAGACAGTAAAGCTGTTGTTTTCCATCTGGGCCCACTCAGGCACATCCACCGGGTCGCCGTTGGGATAAGTGTGGTCAAAATAAATCCCCTCCAAAGCCTTCCGGTAGGCCTTGGCCGACTCCGCACCCAGTTCCTGGGGCGTGGGGGAGGCGGATTGGCCGCCGGAGGACGAGGCGGGGGCGGGGGACTGCGGCGGTATGTGCTCGGATGGAGGACTGGAGGAGGACTCCCCGCCAGAAGGCGGGAGGGGGGATACAGCTGGGCCGCTCTTGGGTCCGCAGGCGGCCAAGGCAAGCGCCAGGGTCAGGGCATAGGACAAGGCGGTCAACAGCCTGTATAGTATTCTTTCTCTCATAGTGGATGGGCTCCTTTCTTGACATTCTATAGCTAATACACCTGAGAGGGGAAAAATGTCACAGAAGCCGAAAAACATTTCTAAAAAATATCTCTTGATCTGTGACAAACCATGTGTTTGAGGTTATCCTTAGCTATCAGCCGCCCACGGGCGCTCCACCGAAATTCCCTTCCGGAAATTTTGCGACCTTCCCGGCAAAAACCGTACAATAAGAGTGAAAGCGCTTTTAATTGAAAAAAGGTGGTGCGCAATGGAAGACAAACAGATCATTGACCTCTACTGGGAGCGGGCGGAGGACGCGATCCGGGAAACCTCGGCGAAGTACGGGCGGCTGTGCCAGTATATCGCCCAGAACATCCTATCCAGTCCGGAGGACAGCGAGGAGTGCGTCAACGACACCTGGCTGGGGCTGTGGAACGCCATCCCGCCCCAGCGGCCCAGCCGGTTTTCCGCCTTTGTGGGGCGCGTCGCCCGCAACCTGGCATTGAAGCGGTTTGACTACCTCACCGCCGCCAAACGCAGCCCGGAGGCGGTCTGTTCCCTGGAGGAGCTGGGGGAGTGCGTCTCAGGCCGGCCAGGCGTGGAGGACGAGCTGGAGAACCGGCGGATTGAGGCGGCCATCGACGCCTTTCTCTGGTCGCTGGGGGAGGAGAAGCGGGCGGTCTTCGTCCGCCGCTACTGGTACTTCGACTCCATCGAGCACATCTGCCGGCGCACCGGCTGGTCTCAGAGCAAGGTGAAGTCCATGCTCTACCACACCCGCCAAAAGCTGCGGGACTATTTGGAAAGGGAGGGGATTGAACTGTGAACGAGAGACAATTTGCCGACCGGATTGGAAACATCGATGACCGTCTGGTGGAGGAGGCCAGATACCGCAGATACAGAAGGGGAGGGGGCCTGCGCCGCTTCCTGGCTGTGGCCGTGGTAGCGGCCCTGATGGCGGCCAGCTTCACCGTGGGGGCGCTGGCCTTCAGCCGGGAGGTCCCGGTAGAACAGGAGACCATTGAGCTGCCCGGCATTGGCCTGACGCTCATTCTCCCGGACAGCTGGAAGGGGCGTTATGAGGTGGAGAAGGATGAGGGTGAATCCTGGTGCAGGGTCTACGCCAGGTCCGTCCTGGAAAAAAACCCGGAATGGGGAGGGGCGCTGTTCTATGTGGACAGGTCCTATGACAGACCCATGACGCCCGAAGAGTTGGATGAGATTTCTCCGATAGCCTGCCGGTACCTGTTCTCCACAGCAGGAGGCACCTACAGCATGAATTACGCCAGCGATGTCCAGTGGAACCTGGAAGACCCGGAGCAGGAGCGGGAATATCGTCAAATGCAGGAAGAAATCAGCCAGATACGCTTTCTGGTGGATGGCATTCTGTCGGACTGACAGAAAACACCCGGATTCTCGTGCAGAGAATCCGGGTGCTTTAATAGTCAAAGGTATAGCTTTCATAGGCGTTGATGACCTGGGTGTCCCCGTAGGAGGACAGCCGTGGGATGTCCTGGCCGTAGGTCATGTGAATGTGTCCGTGGACAAAGTAGCGGGGCTTGTATTTGTCCATCAGGCCGTTGAAGGCGTCGAAGCCGGTGTGACACAGGTCCTCGCCGTCGTTGAGGCCCAGGGCGGGGGCGTGGGAGAGCAGGATGTCAAACCCGCCCTTGCGGTACAGGTCCAGCCGGCGTTTGCGCACCCGGCGGTCCATCTGCCGCTGGGTGTACTGGTGGCCGCCACTCTGCTTGTAGCGCATACAGCCCCCCAGGCCCAGGATGCGGACGCCCTGGTAGGTGTACAGCTTGTCCTCCACGCAGATGCAGCCCTCCGGGGGCACATCGGCGTACCGGTCGTCGTGGTTGCCGTGGACATAGAGCACCGGCGCGTGGGCAAAGGTGACAATAAAGGACAGATACCGGGGGTCCAGGTCGCCGCAGGAGAGGATCAGGTCGACCCCCTCCAGGCGGCGCCGGTCCAGATAATCCCACAGCCAGGGGCATTCCTGGTCGGACAACGCCAAAATCCTCATCGGCTCAGCAATCCTTTCAGCGGGTTAAGACCCTGGGATTTTTTTACAGAAAATGCTTTGTGCAGCTGGAGAAAGCCGTCCTTTAAATCGGTTTGAGAGAAGGTTTTCACCTGGTCGTATCCAAAGAATTCCAGATAGAGGAGCATAGCATCGGCCACCGTAAGGCGGGTGGACAGTTCCTTGGCGTCCTTGTCCCCATAGAGGGCGGCAAAGCGGGCGTAGAAGCTGTAGAACTTCCGGCGCTCCTCCTCCGTCCAGACCTGGTCCGGGGCTTTTCCCACCGCCTCCTGAAGGCGGGCAAACCGGCCCGTTCCGCTGAACCACAGGTTGTTGATCTTGGACAGGTTGTAGAAGTCCACATATTCGTAATAAATCTGGCTGGCCTTGGAGCCGTCCTTGGCGGGCAGGATGCGCGTGACCTCGGCAGGGATGTTCACCGCGCCGAAATAGCGCAGGACGCTGACGCGTTTGTGTCCTTCGGCCACGTAGAAGGTGTGCATATACTCATAGACCTTGATGGGGTCGGTGATGCCGGAGTCCATATGGGCCTTGCACAGGGCGGTCCACTTGTGGCAGAACTCCGAGTCCTCCTCCATCAGGGGGAGGAAGGAGTGGGAGAAGGCCTGGCTCCGTCCGGCGGAGCGGGTGCCCACAATGAGCTCAATGGGAATTTCCACCACGCCCAGGTCCGCCTCGCCGCAGGTGGTCTCCACAGCAAGGATCTCGTCCAGCACAGGCAGATAGGGGGAACAGCCCCTGCTTTGAGAGCGTTTGGCCTCCTTCATGCCGGTCTGCCGGGCCTTGCGATATTCCTCTAAATACATAGAAAAAACCTCCTGCAGTGGAAGATTGTTTCGTGTTGGAGAAGTATATCACAGGAGTCGCTGAGGCGCAAGGGGAAATAGTACCAAAGCTGACGGGGAGAGGGATTTGTTCTTCTTCAGGGTTGCGAAAAGGGCCAACCTGTATTATAATAAGTTGGACAAAATATATGCGGATGACCGCCGCGTTTTTGGGAGGAAGAGCAAATGAAGCAGGAGCTGATTCAATGCGCCCTGACCCACGGCCGCCGGTTTGTGCGGTATGGCAAGCCGGCCAGCTACATCCCGGAGCTGAGCAAAGCCGACGGGCGGGAGCTGGGCATCTGCGTAAGGACCATCGGAGGGGAGGAGTATCACTGCGGCTACTGGCAGCGGCGGTTTACCATTCAGAGCATCTCCAAGGTCATCAACCTGGCCATGGCCCTGGAGCACTACGGCTTCGACGCGGTGTTCCACAAGACCAAGATGGAGCCCTCGGGCGCCTCCTTTAACGCCATGTCCCGCATCTCAGACAACGAGGACATCCCCTTTAATCCCCTGGTCAACTCCGGGGCCATCGCCATTGTGGAGCTGCTGCTCCCCCTGGGACTGGATCACATGCTGTCGTCCGTCCGGGGGCTGTGCAGCGACAGGTACATCACCATGGACGAAGACGTGTTCAAATCTGAGTGGTCCCACAGCGCCCGAAACCGCTCCCTGGCCTACCTGCTGCAAAGCAAGGGGCTGATCGACGGGAACGTGGATGAGACGCTGCTGTTATACACCCAGCTCTGCTCCCTGAGCGTCACGGCGGAGAGCCTGTCCAACCTGGGGCAGGTGCTGGCCAACGGCGGCGTTCAGCCGGAGACCGGGCGCAGACTTTTAAAGGAGGAGGTGGTACGCACAACCCTGACCATGATGCTGACCTGCGGCATGTACGACGGCAGCGGCGAGTTTGCCGTGCGGGTAGGGCTTCCCAGCAAGAGCGGCGTGGGAGGCGGCATCCTGTCAGTTGTCCCGGGAGAGATGGGCATTGGGGTCTACGGCCCCAGTCTGGACAGCAAGGGCAACAGCGCGGCGGGTCAAAAGGTGCTGGAGTATATCTCCCGCACCGAAAAGCTCCACATTCTGGACCGGTATACCCGGCATCCGGTCTCCGCAAGTGAAACTTTTTAAAAGAGAGAGGGTACATTTATGTTAGAAGCGTTTTCCGGCCTGATTGGCACCATAAGCGGATACATGTACAGCTATATTCTGATTATTATGCTGCTGGCCGTCGGCCTGTACTTCACCTTCCGGGGCAAGCTGGTGCAGCTGCGGCTGCTTCCCGAGTCCATCCGGGTGGTGACCGAAAAGCCCAAGGACAGCAACTCCGTTTCCGCCTTCCAGGCCCTGATGGTGTCCACCGCCAGCCGGGTGGGCACCGGCAACATCGTGGGCGTGGCCACCGCTATTGCCTCCGGTGGCTACGGCGCGGTGTTCTGGATGTGGCTCATCGCCATCATCGGCGGCGCCTCCGCCTTTGTGGAGAGCACTCTGGCCCAGATTTACAAGAAGAAGGACCCCCAGGGCGGCAGCTACGGCGGCCCGTCCTACTACATTGAGGCCGCCCTCCACAGCCGCGGGCTGGGCGTCATCTTCGCCGTAATCCTTATCGCCACCTACGCTGGCGGCTTCAACATGGTCTGCTCCTTCAACCTGATGGACAGCTTTACCAGCTACGCCTTCTATGAGGCTGCCGGATACATCTACCTGTTTGGCATGAAGTTCAGCGTGGTCGCCCTGGTGGGCGCCGCTATTCTGGCCGCTCTGGTGGCTCTGTGCGTCTTCGGCGGCGGCAAGCGGATTGTCAAGGTCACCGGCGTGATGGTGCCCATCATGGGCGTTATCTACATCCTGGTGGCTCTGGTGGTGGTCATCATGAACATCGCCAACATCCCCGCCGTCCTGGGCCACATCTTTGTCAGCGCCTTTGATTTCCAGGCCATCTTCGGCGGCTTTATGGGCTCCTGCGTAATGCAGGGCATCAAGCGCGGCCTGTACTCCAACGAGGCCGGTATCGGCTCCGCCCCCAACGCCGCCGCCGCGGCCGACGTGTCCCACCCCGTGAAGCAGGGCCTGGTCCAGATGCTGTCCGTGTTCATTGACACCATCCTCATCTGTACCGCCACCGCCCTCATGGCCCTGTCCACCGGCATCGTCCCCTCTGAGGAGCTGCAGGGCGCCCCCTTTGTCCAGGCCGCCCTGGCCGACACCTTCGGCAGCGTAGGCCCCTACTTCATTACCTTCGCCCTGCTGCTCTTTGCCTTCACCACCCTGCTGGGCAACCTGTATTACTGCGAGGGCTGCATGAACTACATCGCCGGCCGCAAGGTGGGTCAGACCGGCAAGACCATCTTCAACATCATCGCTGTCCTGCTGGTGTTTGTGGGCGCGCAGCTGGAGTTCGGCCTGGTTTGGAACATTGCCGACGTCCTCATGGGCTTTATGGCCATCATCAACCTGCCCGTTATCGTCATCCTGGGCGGCACCGCCATGAAGGCCCTGAAGGACTACACCGACCAGCGGGCCTCCGGCAAGGACCCCGCCTTCAAGGCCGCTTCCATCGGCCTGAAGGAAAAGACCGATTTCTGGAACTGATTCAATTTTTGATCTGGAAGCGTTCCCCCGCGCAGGGCGGCCCGAACCGGGCCGCCCTGATTTTTTCCTCTTTCCAGTTGACTTCCGCCTGTTTCGGTCTATAATAGTATCAAAGGGGGGCTTTATATGTCCACAGAAGCAAACACTGTAATTTCTGTATCTGAGGCAAAGCAAGACTTTGCCCGCGTGACCCATATCGCGGAAAAACAGGGACAGGCGGTCATTTTTCAGGACAACCGTCCGAAATATATTCTGATTGATCTGGACAGCTCCCCGGTCATTGATATGACGGATGATGAAAAAATCGACTTTGTGGCCGCCCGCATTCTAAAGAAATTCCGGCCCGCTTTTCTGGAGCTGGCCAAATGATTAAATTTTCAAAAGAGAAGGTACTTCTCCTCCACCGGCTGATTGCGGAGGAGACAGGCGGGAGTATCGGCGTGCGGGACGAGGCTCTCCTTGAATCCGCTCTGGAAAGCGCCTTTGCCGGTTTTGGAGACCGGGAGTTTTATCCAACCAAGGAAGAAAAAGGAGCCCGGCTGGGCTATACTTTGATTTCCAACCACGCTTTTGTAGACGGAAACAAGCGCATCGGGATGTATGTGATGCTCACCTTTCTGGAGGTCAACGGGATTCGGCTGGACTGCACCAATGAGGAGGTCGCTTCGACAGGGCTCGCCCTTGCCGACGGCTCTATGGACTATGAGGCCCTTTTACGTTGGATCATCGCCCACAGGCGATAAAAATGGAGGACTGACACCGGCCAGTATGACCGTGTCAGTCCTTTGTCTTTCCAAACATCTCCATCAGGACCACCGCAATGAGAAACCCGCCGAAGCACTTTTTCAGCAGGGACACGTCCACGGCGGTAGCTGCCCAGGCGGCCAGGGCGGCGCAGGCCAGTCCCGCTCCGATGGCGGGAAGGAGCACCGGCTTTTCGATATAGCCGTTCTTTACATGGGCGGGCAGGGCCATCAGTCCGGCGGGGAGAAAATACAGCAAATTGATTCCCTGGGCCAGACGCTGCTCCACCCCGGCGAAGGCGGTCATATAGACCAGCAGCAGGGTGCCGCCCCCCACGCCGAAGCCGGACAGCACCCCCGTCGCCGCGCCCACAATCAGCGGCAGAATCCAGTCCTTCACAGGAAACTCCTCACCCCTCCGTAGATCAGCAGCAGGCCGAAGGCCCGCTTGAGCCAGGGCATTTTTACGCCCTTGAACCACTTCCCCCCAGCCCAGCCGCCCACTGTGCCGCCGATTAGATAGGGCAGGGCGGCCATGAAGTCCAGCCCGCCCCGGAAGAAATAGATCGCCACCGACAGAGCGCATAGAGGCAGAATCACCGCCACCGAGGTGGCGAAGGCCTTGCGCTGGTCCAGCTTACAGTACCCCGTCAGCAGGGGCACGAACACCGACCCGCCTCCGCCGCCGAAAAAGCCGTTGGCCACCCCGGCCAGCCCTCCGGCCACCGCGTATTTCCACTTCGCGCGCAAAAAATCGCCCCCTTCCAGGATAGTTTCCCTGGAAGAGGGCGGTTTATTCAGTCAAATGTACCTATTCTCCATCCAAGGCATGAAATTCCTCTACTAAATTGAAGCCTCAGCCTTCTACTACCGCGTCGTCCGCTGTGTAGCCCTCCAGCGAGTTCTCCCTGACCTGGACGCAGAGGAAGCTGATGGGGGAATCCTCCGCCGCTGAGAATTGGCGTTTTACCGCCGGGGCCACCCGGAGCCAGTCGCCAGCCGTCAGCTCCACGGTCTCCTCATCCAGGACCGCCCTGCCTTTTCCGGAAATGACCCCATAAATTTCCTCATTCTTCTTGTGGGAGTGAACAAAAGGCACGCCAGCTCCGGCGGGCAGGCTGTTGACGCTGATCTCCGCACCGGTGAGGGAAAGGAGATCATGCAGCTCCACTCTCGCGCCTGTCTCGACGCTTACCTTTTCAAAATTTGCCATGGTATTACCTCCAGTCTTTGTTGTAACTGTATCAGCTACAACAACAGTTATACCACAGCCTCGTTGTAATGTCAATAGTTACATTAAGCTTTTTGTATCGTTCAAAATGTCCCGCATGGTGACTGAGCTCATCTCCCGCTCCATCGCCGCTTGAACCTCCTCCAGTCTCCCATCCAAAACGGCGTGAATATTTCTTCCCACCGGACAGAGCTGATTGGGGTTTTCATGAAAGTGGAACAGCCCCCCGCCGTCTACGCATTCCACCGCATTGTACAGATCAAGCAGTGTAATTTCCTCCAAAGGCCTGGCAGCGTCCGCCCCTCCGCTTCCCCGGACCACGCTCACAATCCCGGCCTTTTTCAACTGCTGAAGAATCCTTCTGATGACAACGGGGTTCACATTCACGCTGGAGGCGAGAAAATCGCTGGTCACCTTCCGCTGGTCCTTAAATACCTCGATACAGAGAAGCACATGGACCGCCACCGTAAGTCTGCTGGAAATCTGCATAAAGCACCTCCATTTTTGATAGGGGGACCTCTTTGGACCAGCCTATTATAAATCACCGCCCGCCGAAAAGCAATCGCTTCCGGCGGGCGGATATCTATTCTGCCGGCGCGCCTCCCAGGCCGTGGAACTCCTCCAGCAGGCGGTCCACCATGCCCCGAAACAGGAAGGCGTTGACGGTGCCCTCCTCCGTTTTGTCCGCGCCCCGATTCAGCGCCCCGATCATCTTCTGCCAGATTCCCGGCCTCTGTCCTTCCGACCACACCGCCGCCGTGATCACCGCGTTGACCAGCTCATCCCCGATCTCCCAGCTCACTTTCGCGTCTGTCGCCCGTGCAGGCTGTGATAAATTACCCGCTCCACCATGATTGTGATTCATATCGGCTCCTTTCCAGCGTCTGATTTACCCTATACAAGGATATCCTTAAATATGGTAAATGTCAACAGGGGAATCCCATGATAAAATACTGGTTGAAAGGAGGCGTGGTGATGGATGGTGTCAGGAGTATCATCAGTTACCAGATGGATGAGTACGGAACTGTCAAGGTCAAATTAGCGGAAGTGCTGGACAGCTGCGGAATCACCAGAAATCGCCTGAAAACTCTCACCGGGGTTAAGTATGAGGTAATCGACCGATATTATCGAAACCATGTTGAGCGGGTCGATTTAGATTTTATCGCGAAGGTCTGCTACGTGCTGAATTGCAACGTCAACGATCTGTTGGAATACGAGAGCCCGGAATTAAAATCTGTATAAAGCGCCCGCCGAAAAGCATTTGCTCTCCGGCGGGCACACTTTTATCCTGTGTGCCCCAGGGCTTAGCCTCCACCAAAGGCGGATTTTTCTTCTCCATAACCTCGCCCTCATAAAATTATTCGAGTTGTCCTGTTATAGGACACCCCGTTTTAAACCATAGTCTATTCTAAGTTTTGTCTTCTGTCAAGACAAAGAGGTGAAACTATGGCTAGAATTATTGACGGAAATGATAAGAACATGGTCGGCGGTCAAGTGAGGCGGCTCCGAATCGAGAAGGGCATGAGCCAGCAAATGCTGTCCACCAAGCTGGAAACTCTGGCAATCTATATCTGCCGTGGTTCGATTTCAAGGATTGAAGACAAGCAGCGTACTGTAACAGATATTGAACTATACGGACTTGCGGAGATACTCGGCGTATCCATTGAGAGTCTGTTTGAGCATTAAATCGCCCGCTGAGAAGCAAGTGCTTCCCGGCGGGCGGTTTTTTTACTCTGCCAGCTTGTCTAAAAGGGCGGCCAGCTCCTCCAGCTTGGGGGCGGGGTCGCCGGAGGCGGCGGCTTCCCGGACGCAGCAGTCCATATGGGCCCGGAGGACCATCCGGTTGGCCTTTTTCAAAATGGACTGAGCGGCCATGATCTGACTGGACACGTCCAAGCAGTACCGGTCCTCCTCCACCATTTTGAGGATGCCGTCGATCTGGCCCCGGGCGGTTTTCAGCAGGCGGTTGACCTGTGCGTGGTCGGCCTTCACTGGACGGACACCACCTCATACCCCGCCTGGGTGACGGCGTCGGTGAGGACCTGGTTGTCCACGTCCTTGCTGAGGGTCAGGGTGGCGGACTTGCCCTCCAGGCTCATCTCCACAGCGGACACGCCGTCAATGGCGGACAGGGCCTTCTCCACCCGTCCGGTGCAGTGGGCGCACATCATACCCTCAATTTTCATTGTCTTGTTCATGGTTTTGTTTCCTCCTTGATTTGTTTTATCCTTTAACTCCAGCGGACAAGTCCCATTGCAGGCCGGTTCCACCGGAGTTTCAGACCGAAATCGACTCTTGAAAAACCGCAGGCGCAGAGCGTTGGTCACTACCGTCACCGAACTGAGACTCATAGCGGCAGCAGCAAACATGGGATTGAGCTGCCAATGGAGCGCATAGTAAAACACTCCAGCGGCCAAGGGAATCCCCAACGAATTATAGAAAAACGCCCAAAACAGATTTTGCTTGATGTTCCGAATGGTAGCCCGGGACAACTCCACAGCGGCGGCCACGTCCATCAGATCCGATTTCATCAGCACGATATCTGCCGACTCAATTGCCACATCGGTGCCCGCCCCGATCGCCAAGCCAACTTCTGCCCGCGCCAGGGCGGGGGCGTCGTTAATGCCATCTCCCACCATAGCAACCTTTTTCCCCTCAGCCTGGAGGGACGCAATTTTACGTTCCTTATCCTGGGGCAGAACCTCAGCCATAACCTGGCTAACCCCCAACTCTTTGCCAATGGCTTCGGCGGTGCGCCGGTTGTCGCCGGTGAGCATGACCACCTCCAGCCCCAGCTCCCGGAAGGCGGCTACGGCATCCTTGCTGGAGGGCTTGGGGGTGTCGGCTACGGCAATGACGCCCAGTAATTTTTTCTCTGTTTCGTCCCCGAAGTAGAGAGGGGTCTTCCCCTGGGCGGCCAGTTCGTCCGCCTTAACCGCCAGAGGACCGGGAGCAATGCCCGCCTCCTCCACCATGGCCCGGTTGCCGCCGAAGCAGATATTGCTGCCA